>Ga0070741_10015549_pt1 | contig 12865 bp, 10 predicted proteins | sample Coa_R1_4_FD_66440 | JGI IMG/M metagenome (GOLD analysis project Ga0070741, IMG submission 66440) | Surface soil microbial communities from Centralia Pennsylvania, which are recovering from an underground coalmine fire - Coalmine... | ecosystem: Environmental > Terrestrial > Soil > Unclassified ...
TCCCCTTTCGATATGAAGACCGGCTGAATCCCAGAGGAATTGGAGAGTTACGCGCGGGCGAGATGGCCAGCGTTGTGGGTGAGGTGCGCAATTCGGGTCTTTTTCGAACTCGCAGCATGCCCATCTTCCAGCTGACGGTTGGACAGGGAAGGACGCGACTGCGGTGCCTGTGGTTTAACGCGACTTATCTTCAGGACAAATTCGTCCCGGGGCAGATGATTGCCCTCTATGGCAAGGTCGAAGCGGACCAGCGCACGGGCGAACTGCAGATCATCCAGCCACAGTTTGAGATTCTGGGAGATGCGTCGGATACGGCCGATCCGGAGAAGAAAGCGGCGGAATCGCTGGAGATCGGGCGCATTGTTCCGATCTATGAAGGGACCGGGCGGCTTACTTCGAAGTGGTTTCGACGCATCATTCGAACAGCCCTGGAGAACTTGACCCCCGATCTGCCGGAAGCCATTCCAGCGGGGGTGCGAGAGCATTTGGGACTGGTCTCTCCTCGAGCCGCGTTGTGGAATGTTCATTGGCCTGAGCCGGGGGAGAGCCTGGCGGACCTGCAATCGTCGCGAACACCGGCACACATTCGAATGATTTTTGAAGAATTGTTCTTTGTGGAGCTTGGGCTGGAGTTGAAGAGGAGGCAGCAGAGAGCGCAAACGGGGATTGCGTTCCAGTTGGACGACAAGGCACGGGCCGCGATCAAGAAGATCTTGCCTTTTCACCCGACAGCGGCTCAGAAGAAAGTGCTCAAGGAAATTGCGGAAGATATGCAGAAGCCATACCCGATGCGGCGGTTGCTGCAGGGGGATGTGGGATCGGGGAAGACGATTGTTGGATTTGAAGCGGCGATTATCGCCATCGAGAACGGGTATCAAGTGGCGCTGATGGCGCCGACTGAAATCCTGGCGCAGCAGCATTATTTTTCAGCGCGCCGAATCCTGGAGAACGCCGGATACCGGATTGTCCTGCTCACCGGATCTTTGGAGAATGATCGCAAGCGCGAGATCCGGCGGCACATCGCGCAAGGGAACGCGCAGCTGGTGATTGGAACCCATGCGCTGCTGGAAGAGAAAGTGGAATTCGGCAAGCTGGGGCTGGTAATCGTAGATGAACAACACCGATTTGGCGTAATGCAGCGGCTTAAGCTGATGAAGAAGAGTGCGGAAGGAGACGAGGAGCGATCTGGACCCGGCGCCACGGATGGGAGTAACGGTCCTCGCGGCGGGTCGGCCGAGCCTGATGTTCTCGTTATGACGGCAACGCCCATCCCGCGTACTTTGGCGCTCACTCTCTATGGCGATCTGGACTTGAGCGTGCTGGATGAGCTGCCTCCCGGGCGAACTCCCATTGTGACGAAACAAATCGGGGACGATCAGTCTCCGAAGGTGTGGGATTTCATCCGGAAGCAAGTGGAAGCCGGGCATCAGGCCTACGTGGTGTACCCCGTGATTGCCGAGAATGAAGAGAGTGAGTTGAAGGCGGCAATCAAGATGTACCGGGAACTGAGCGGCAAAGTGTTCTCCGACCTGAAAGTTGGCTTGCTGCACGGGCGACTGGATGCCGAGCTTAAAGAGCAGGTCATGCGCATGTTCCAGAAAGGCGACCTGCAAATCCTTGTCGCGACGACAGTGATTGAAGTTGGAGTTGATGTGCCGAACGCGACGATCATGGCGATCGAACACGCCGAGCGGTTCGGGCTGGCGCAACTTCATCAGCTGCGAGGGCGCATCGGGCGAGGTGCGGCGAAGTCCTATTGCATCCTAATGACGGGCGGGAAGGTAAGTGAAGAGGGACAGCGCCGGCTGCAGGCCATGGTCGACACGAACGATGGCTTCAGGATTGCTGAACTGGATCTGGAGCTTCGCGGGCCCGGGGAATTTTTCGGAACCCGACAGGCAGGGATGCCGAGTTTCCGCGTCGCGAACATCATTCGCGACGGGCAGTTGCTCGAAGTGGCGAAGCGGGAAGCGGCTTTCGTGCTGGCCGGGCCAAACTCCGAGGTGTCATCGGAGGAAATCAGCCGCGCGCTCTTTCAGATGCGGGCGCGCTGGCAGCATACATACGGCTTGGTGGAAGTCGGCTGAGCAGGTTCGTGTCGAATGACGAAAGACGACATCCAGCTTCTCTATGAGTACGACCGGTGGGCCAATGGCAAGGTGCTGGACGCTGCCGCCATCCTGAGCACAGAAGATTTTACTCGCAACCTGGGCGGGGGATTTCCGTCGATTCGAGACACGCTGCTGCACATTATTGCGGGCGAGTGGATTTGGTTGCAGTACTGGAAGGCGGAAACTCTCGACATGAAGTTTGTAGCCGACCTGGAGCAGCAGAGGGATCGCTTGTTCCATGGCGAGCAATTTCCGACAGCGACCACGGTGCGGGATAAATGGCGTGAAATCGAACGGGAGCAGGTGGCATTCGTTGCATCCACGTCTGAAGAAGCTCTGTACCGCATGTTGCCGGAACGGACGGTGTGGGTCCCGCTAGTACAGCTTATGCAGCACGTCGCAAATCACTCGACCTATCATCGCGGCCAGGTTGCATTGATGATGAGACAACTGGGCGTACCAGCGGTCCCCACGGACTTTCATGTTTTCCTGGCGGATCGGCAAGCGCAAAAGTAACCGAAGCAGACTCAGTCACGTCCATTCGATTGTGTTCAAAAAGTCGTGTTCAAAAATCACGACAATCATGGCTGTGCTGCGGTCGACAAGAGATGCAACCTAGGAGAATAAGCTGGATTCCAAGTAGACTCAGTCGTAGACACGACCAGACGATGACGCACGTCTTCCAGAAAATCCTGTTTGTCTTTTTCTCTCTCATTGCGAGCTCGGTTTTGCTTCAGGGGCAATATCTCGCACACTCATTCAAAGCGGATGCGAATAGAGGCGGACAGTTATATCGCGCAGCGTGTGTTTCCTGTCATGGAAACGATGGCAAGGGTGCTCCGCAATCGATTGCGGGCTTTCAGCAGCCGCGTACCTTTCCCGATTTCACGCGATGTGACCAAACCACGCCCGAAGTGGATTCGGAATACAAAGATGTGATCGAGCATGGGGGACCGACTCGCGGTTTCTCTCAGATCATGCCTGCGTTCGAGCAAGCGTTATCGACGAAGGATGTCGCCGATCTGGTTTCGTACCTGCGATCGTTCTGCCGCGCGAAAGGCTGGCCGCGGGGAGAGTTGAACCTGCCGCGGGCCATCGTCACGGAAAAAGCGTATCCGGAAGACGAAGAGGTGATCTCCACTTCAGTCAATGTCAATGGAACTCCCGAGAACGCGACGCACATTATTCACGAGCAGCGTTTTGGGAAGGACAATCAGATCGAGGTCGACGTTCCCATCCAATTCCAGGACCCGAATCACGTGTGGTATGGCGGTGTGGGCGATACGACGCTGGCGTTGAAGCGGGTGATGTTCTCCAACATGGACAGCGGATCGATTCTGAGCTTGCAGGGTGGATTTTTGTTGCCCGTTGGGAACCGACAGCGAGATCTGGGAACCGGGACGACGACATTTGAGACCTTTGCGGCATTCGATCAACTGTTTCGAACGGATACGTTCATCCAGACACAGTTCGGGGCGGACTTACCTTTCAAAACGAGCCTGAAGTCGCAATCCCTGTTTTTCAACACGGCGATAGGACAGAGCCTGGGGGCGGACCACGGGTTGGGCCGGCTGTGGACACCGATGTTCGAATTCCTGGCTGAGCGCGATCTGGAAACGGGCGCTAAAACAGAGTGGGATGTCTTGCCCGAGATGCAAGTGACGATCAGCCGGCGGCAGCACATTCGCGCAGATTTAGGTCTGCGAATTCCGGCAACCAATACGGCGGGGCGTGACAAGCAGATCGTCTTCTATCTTTTGTGGGATTGGCAGGACGGACGTTTAAACGAGGGCTGGTGATGGGAAGAGCGATCACATATGCAGTCGTGATGTTGGCGCTGGTCGCTGGTTCGGCACTTCGAGTGCAGGGCGGCGAGAAAGAACTCAAGCCGGAATTTCATACTTCGGACCGATGCTTTGCGTGCCATAACGAATTGACGACTCAAAGCGGCCGGGACATTTCGATCGGGTTGGCGTGGCGATCGAGCATCATGGCAAATGCGGCGAGGGATCCGTACTGGCAGGCGAGCGTGCGGCGCGAATCGATCGACCACGCTCCCGCAACGAAGGAGATCGAGAACGAGTGCTCCACCTGCCACATGCCCGTCACGCATTACGAATCTAAAGTGGATGGGAAGCTAGGAGAAATTTTCAAATACTTGCCTTTCGATGGGGACAATAAGAATTCGTCGGCGGCCGCGGACGGAGTGACCTGCTCCATCTGCCACCAGATCAGCAATGAAAAGTTGGGTACCCGGAAGAGCTTTAACGGCGGATTCGTAGTTGCGCCTCCGAAAGCGAAAGACGACCGGCCGGAGTATGGGCCGTTCGATGTTACGCCCGACCGGCAGCACATTATGGATACGTCAACCGGCGGGTTCCAGCCGACGGCTGCGAAACATATTCGCGACTCGGCATTATGCGGTTCATGTCACCAGCTCTATACGACGGCGCGGGATGCAGAAGGCAAAGAAATTGGTTATCTGCCCGAGCAGATGCCCTATCTGGAGTGGAAGCACAGCGACTATCCCGAACGGTACAGTTGCCAGGAATGCCACATGCCCGAGGTGAAAGAGGCGGTGCACATCAGTTCGGTGCTGGGGGTTCCGCGCACGGGGATGCATCAGCACGTATTTGTCGGCGCAAACTTCCTGATGCAAGGGATACTGAACCGCTATCGTGATGAACTCGCCGTGGCGGCGCTTCCGCAAGAACTGACGACGGCGGCGGAAGGGACTCTGGCATTTCTGGAATCGCAGTCGGCGCAGGTGCGGATACATGACGTCGCCTTAGAGGGTTCGACTTTGCGGTTGCAAGTTTCAGTTCAGAATCGAAGCGGGCATAAATTGCCGACGGCGTATCCGGCGCGGCGTGCCTGGTTGCATGTTACGGTTCGGGATCGGAATGGAAATGCGGTTTTCGAGTCGGGCAAGCTGAACGCGGACGGATCGATCGCAGGAAATGCGAACGACTCCGATCCGTTGCAGTACGAGCCGCATTTTCGAGAGATCACATCCGCCGACCAGGTCCAGATCTACGAATCGATCTTGAGAGATTCCGCCGGACATGTGACGACCGGGCTTATCGCTGCTGTTGGATACTTAAAAGACAACCGGATTCTTCCCACTGGTTTCGACAAGCAGACGGCGGAAAAAGATATTGCGGTGGTGGGTGATGCGGCGGATGATCCGAAGTTCGCCGCTGGTCAAGATTCGGTGCAGTACTCGGTCGCGGTAAACGGAACTGGACCTTTCCACATTGAGGTGGAGTTGCTTTACCAGCCGATCGGATTCCGTTGGGCGCACAATCTCGGCTTCTACAAGGCATTTGAGACGGAGCGCTTCGTCGGCTACTACGATTCCATGGCATCCCAGGCGGCAGCGGTGTTGGCCAAGGCGGAAGCGAACAGCGAGTAATGCTGCAGCGGGCTTTGAGGCCGTTTAGGCGGGCGATTCCCGGTTCCGCAATTCACCTGATAAGATTGAAAAGATGAGTAGTTCATCACAACTGATTCAGATTGAGGTGTCTCCTCCAGTCAGAACGCCGAAGCCCGCGTGGTTAAGGGCGAAGGCGCCGGTGGGCGATAACTTTCATAATCTGAAGAAGCTGGCCCGCGGGCTTTCTTTGCACACCGTCTGCGAGTCGGCGCAGTGTCCGAATATTGGCGAATGCTGGAACCACAAGACGGCGACGTTCATGCTGCTGGGAGATATCTGCACCCGGCGCTGCGGATTCTGCGCGGTCCCGAAGGGACGTCCTGAGGCGATTGACTGGAATGAGCCTCGCCGTGTGGCAGAAGCCGTGGCTGCGTTGGGCCTGAAGCACGCTGTGGTCACGAGCGTGAACCGGGACGATGACAATATCGGCAGCGCGAGGATTTTCGCGGAGACCATCCGTGAAATACGTGAATTGACTCCCGATTGCCGGGTCGAAGTGCTGATCCCCGATTTCCAGGGACTGGAAGAATCGCTGCGAATTGTACTGGAGGCCAAGCCGGACGTGCTGAATCACAACACCGAGACGGTGCCGCGCTTGTACCGTGCGGTGCGGTCCGGAGCGCGCTATGAGCGGACGCTGACGCTTCTCGAGAGAGCGAAGCAAATTTCGCCGCAGATGGCTACGAAGAGCGGCGTCATGGTTGGTCTGGGTGAGTCGAGCGAGGAACTGATCGAAGTGTTCCGCGATCTTGGGATGCGTGGAGTGGACATTCTGACAGTCGGACAGTACCTGCGTCCTTCCAAGGATCATCTGCCGATTGCGAGGTTCTACACGCCCGAGGAGTTTACTTACTTGAGAGACGAGGCATTACGCTTCGGATTCCGCCACGTGGAGTCTGGGCCGATGGTTCGATCGAGCTATCACGCGCACGAGCATGCGGATGCGGCGGCGACGCCAAGGGTGACGTAGAGGTGTGGCGGACGGCGTCCTTCGCCTCCGTTGTTAGGCTTCCGGCTTCGGTTCACTCACTTAGTATTTCCATGGAACAACTCGCCATTGCAGGACTTCATCGATGGTGACAGTCCTGCTGGTGATCTTTGGATTTGTTGCAGGGCTGCTGGGAGCGCTCACCGGCATCGGCGGCGGAGTGCTGCTCACCCCGGTGCTGGCGTTACATTTTGGCGTTCCGATTCGGCAGGCGATCGGTACAAGTCTCGTCGCGGTCATTACGACTTCCGCCGCCAGTTCCTCCGTTCACCTGCAGAGACATACCACCGATATCCGGCTAGGCATGACGCTGGAACTTGCGACCGCCATGGGTGCGGCGGTGATGGCCTACCTGGTGGGATATTTCAACCGCAGTGTTCTGGAAGGCCTGTTTGCCGCGTTTCTTCTTTACAGCTCATTCACGATTTTGAGAAGCGGCGGGAAGCTGAAATCTGACAAGCACGCGGCAGCGATGACACCAAATGGGGAGATTCCGCCCTACACGCCAAAGCGATATCCGCTGGGATTGAGCGCGTCGCTGGTGGCTGGCGGGCTCTCGGGGCTGCTCGGGATCGGCGGTGGACCGATCAAGGTTCCGGTGATGTTCATTTTTATGGATGTACCGTTGATCGTGGCGACGGCAACCTCGAACTTCATGATCGGAGTCACCGCGGCGGCGAGTGCCATCGTGTATTACCGCCGAGGAGATATCCAGCCCGGAATCGCTGCGCCCCTGGCCGTCGGAGTTTTCGTCGGATCTCTGTTGGGCGCACGTCTGGCTCCCCGAGTCCATACGAAGGTGGTCGTCTATTTACTGGTGGCTGTAATGCTTTATCTGGCGGCGCATCTGAGCGTTCATCTTCTGGGAGAAGCTTTATGAGTGAGATGCGGGAGCCCGGCTTCGATCGAATCGTGGCGCTCGTATTGCGTGTAGGAGCATTTGGCTGTTTTGTAATTATGGTCGGCGGCCTGGTGGCGGGCCTTTTTCTGAAAGGGCAGGTTCCTCTGGATATCGAGCGAGCCGGCGTTGTGTTGATGCTGGCAACGCCCGTTGTGCGGGTGGCTGTGGCGTGCTTCTTATTTTTCCGGGAAAAAGACTACCGGTATGGATACGTCTCGCTGGGCGTGCTGCTGATACTGCTGCTAGGGTCTGTTTTTGGAATTGGCGAACACTGATCAGAAGATGTGGAGCTTGATGCTCAGATATTTCTTGGGATTCTGCCGGATGCCGTTCAGCAAGCTGGAGGCTTCGGTGAGCATCTGATTGGCATTGTTATAGAGCGTGTCGTCTTTGAACAACTTGCCCGCAGTACCCTGTCCAGCCTCAAGTTGAGTGGTGAGCTCGGACAACTTGGTCATGGTGATGTCGAGCTTGTTGGCCAGTTCGTCATCTTTGGCCAGCTTGCCGATCGTGCCCTTTCCGGCATTGATGTCGTCGGTAATTTTCTTCAGGTTGGCGATGGTGTCGTTGGCATTGTTATAGAGCGCGGGGTCTTTCAGGAATTTGCCGGCGGTACCCTTACCCTGCTGCATGTCGTCGATGACGCCATTCATCTTGTCGAGCGTCGCGATGAATTTATCGTAAGCGTCATTGCGGCTAATCAGGCGTCCCAGGCTGCCTTCACCATTGCCGACCTGGGAGACGATCTTTTGGAAATCGGCGACGGTGGCTGAAAAGCGGTTATAGAGAGTGGGATCGTAAATCAGTTTTCCCAGAGATCCCTTGCCGCTTTCGGCGAAGGCCAAAATCCGATCGGCCCGCTTTAACAGCGCGTCCATATTCTGCAACGTGCTCTGGCTGGCACGAACGACCTGGTTGAAGTCGGGATGCACTTGCGTGGGCAGCGTGTCTCCGTCTTGGACCGGGCCACCGACCGCCTGCGAGCTGTCGATATCGATGTAGGTTTCGCCGAGAACTCCTGCGGTTTCAAGCGAAATCATGGAATCGCGCCGCATGTTGTAGTCATATTTAGTGCTGACCTTCATGGTGATTTCAACGGGAGTGAGTGGCTTGTCGCGAACGATGCCGATTCGCGTGACGTTGCCAATATCCACACCGGCGAGGCGCACGGGGGCACCGATGCGGAGGCCCTCGGCGTTATCGAAGTAGCACTTCAGCGTGATGCGTGGGGTGAGGATGCCGGCTGTGCCGGACATGAGGAAGAGCAGAAATCCGAGCGTGAGACTGGCGACGATGACCGTGATCCCAACCCGTAATTGCGACCACTTCAGCTGCTTCTGGCTAGGCAAATAATTTCCTCATGGTGCCAGTTGGGATGGGATGCAAGCGACGCCGCAAGGACTCATTAGGGACGCTTCCTGCTCGCTGCACGCCCACGCATGATCATAACAAAACTTTCCGCCTGCTTAGATTGACTTGGCGTGCACCGCAGGCATGGCCGCAAGGGCGATCAAGTAGGCTGCCACCCCGCAGGTAAGGGTTACAGTCAGTCCGAACTGAATCGCGACCACCATAGCCAATACGGAGCCCAGGACGCTGGCAGCGGCATTCATGGCCCATGCCCATTCGACGGCGTTGCTGGTCGCTGCCCGCTCACGACCCGACGCGGCGTTGCGGGACATGGCGAGCAACCTCAGTCCCGTGGGGAAGGGCATGCCCATGACGAAGCCGAGCGGGACCAGGAGGAGCGTGCTAATGAACAACCTGGCTTCGAAGCTCATTCCGACCAACGCGGAGAGGCGCCCGGGCAGGAACACGACATATCCGGCGAGAAGAGCACAAATCACGGTCACCGGAATCCAGCCTTTTTGAGGACGCGCGAGCCAGCGGCGCGAAGTCAGGCTGCCCAGCCCGCTTGAAACCATCAGTAGAAAGATCACCACAGTGAGAGCGTACGTAGGATGACCAAGGAATAGCACGAAGCGCTGGATAAACGCGATCTCCACCAGAATGTACCCAAGTCCCACGGCGATGAAATAGATCAGCGGAAGAGGCGATTGCTGGGGTGTGCTCCCCTGCAGCACGAGAGGTAAGACCAGGAAGAGCATGACGGCAACAGCAGAGATCACCAGCACCAGCAGCAGTACCAGCACTCCGAGATTCACCTTCCAATCAATGCCGTGATGCAGACTCAATTCTCCCAAAACCTGACTGGCTTTAAGGGTAAAGAAGAAAAATGGAGCGTTGTCGCTCACCGGAGTTACGTTGTAGGCATAGTTGCGGGCGTAAGCGTAAGGGTCGTTGCTCCTGATGAGATCGGAAAAAGGATTCTGTGTGTGATCGGACGGCACATAAATCGGATCGAGATCAGAGTAGCGATCACAATGTTGCTCGACCGCATTTTCCTCTTCATCGGTGAAAGGCGTCTTCTTGGCGAGTACAACCACCGGGATGCCATCTTCGTCGAGCGAGCCCAGCGAGGCGACGATGAAATGGCCGGCGGGGTTAGAGACTCCCATTTGATGCAAAGCTTCCATCGCAACGGCCACCACGCGCAGGGCCTCGCGCGGATGGCGAAACTCCCAGCGGGTGATGGCGATCATCCCATTGGGCTTCAGGTGTTCGAAGTATTCGCGGAAGGCCTCGACGGTGTAGAGATTGTTCTCGCTTAGTGCGAATGCGCCGGCCGCGGTGGAGGCCCAGGTGTCGACCAATGTCATCTGTACGACGTCAAAACGTTCGGAGGTTGCCCGCAAATAGGAGCGACCATCGGTGACGTGGATGTGGACGTCGGGACGGTCGTAGAGGTGCTGGGCATAATCGGCGTACCGGCCACGCATGATGGTGGTGGCAATGATGGGGTTAATTTCGATTCCGGTAACGCTGGGGCTCCCATTCGCGACGGCACGGAGCACGTCCACACCGCCGCCTGGGCCGATGATTGCGAATTCGCCGTGCGGCCGCAGCACATTCGCCAACGCGGGAGGAGCCGACATCAGGTCTCGCTCCCACTCCGTCTGGTGCCAGAGCGAGACATCGGCGTTCATGATGTACGTAGAAGCGTCGGCATCGATCACGATTGCTTTCGCCTGTCCCTGGCGATCGACTTCGACGCGCGAGAGGGCATTCCAGCGCGCGAATTCCACCCAGGCTGGATCCCGGAACATGCCTTTCGCATAGACCACATCGATGAGGCGTCCCGAATAATTTGCGGCTGTGAGAATGACCAGGGCCAAACCGAGGAACGCCGCATTCCGGCGCGCGCTGAAGGATTCAGCCCATACCATGGCAGCGGCGGCCAGGGCGATCCCAGCGAACAGGATCGCATTGGGTCCGCCCAACCAATTCAGGAGCGGCACGACAGCGAGGCACGCGAGCGCGCCGCCACAGAGATCGGCGCCATAGAGACGGGGAATGCGGTTCGACTCCCGCGCGAACACGACGGAAAACAACAGTCCCGTCAAGAAAAATGGTATTGCTGCGGTGAGGTAAAGCGCGGTGAGGCGAAGGAAATTCTTACTCGAAACATCGAGCGAGACGGGCACGTGCAGGACGATCTCGAGCACCGCGACGATGATCACCGAGTTGGCCATGCATAAACGGGCGGCGAAAGGGCGGGTCGGATAGGCAGAGAGCTTGGCTTTGAGCAGATAGGCGAAGACTCCGCCCGCACCAAGACCCAGCAATGCAATGGATATTGCGAGAAATGCGAAATGGTAGAAGAGAACGACTGAAAACAAACGGGTCAGTGCAAGTTCAAGCAGCAGCGCGGCGAAACTGGTTAAACCGATACCGGCGACCAGGGTTTTCTCAGAAATCCCGGTTTTTTGCGTGGCAAGGGTGCTGCTCGGGGAGGTGTCGGGCATGATTTCGATGAAGGCGACAGTCTAACAGAAGGTCCCGGAGCGGACAGTTTTTGCCGGGTGGTATTCCCTTTAGCTTTCGAGGATGACTTGTGCGATGGCCTGATCCGCCGTATGGGAAATGGATAAAGCGGAATTTTTAGCGCCGAGTTTAACGGCAAACTCCTGCGCCTTTCCGTGGAACTGGATGGTTGGGCGACCGCCGGGCAAGCGTACCACCTCGCAGTCGCGCCAGCGGACGCCATAGTTCCATCCGGTGCCCAAAGCCTTCATGGCGGCTTCTTTGGCGGCGAAACGGGCTGCGTAGCGCTCAACGCGGTTTGCCTTCGAGTCGCAATAGCGCATTTCGCCTTCCGTGAAAATGCGCTCCAGGAACCGCGCTCCAAAACGCTCGATGGATTGTCCGATGCGATTGACTTCGGCGATATCAATTCCGATGCCCACAATCATGGTTTGCATCTTACAGCAAGCGATCACCGCGGTAGATGAGGCGTCCATCAATCATGCGAGCTTCTGCGGTGAGTTTATGCGGTCTGACGGGGCCAGTCGCGTCAATGTGCAACACTTCGTGCCCGTGGGCGACGAGCCAGTCCGAGACCAACATTCGATGGCAGCGGAAGTACACTCTCTCGGCGCACATGTACGCGGTGCGGCCGGCGTCGGTCATGCGAATGAGCTCGGTCATCGCATCTTCAAATTCCGGTGTAAGCATGTGATCGGCATAGTTGCGGAAACTATCATTGCGAAGCGCAATGTTGGGCGAAGGGTCGAGGATTTTCTTCCGGTAACCGCCCAATGACTTCATCCACACATAGGCGATAGCCGCGGCGGAAAGCGTTTGCTCCAGCAAATCGCGGTTGAACTGCGGCAAACGCCGAGACATGGGAAAGGCGCGGATGTCCACCAGGGTTTTGATCTCGTGCGCATGGAGCGCCGCGATCAAGTCCTCGATGGAACGAGTGGAATGTCCGATTGTGTAAAGGGTGGCCAACGGTATTTCGATGCGGACACGAGGCTATGCGATGCGTTCGAGGGCGGCGGCAATCTCGCGATCCTGGCCGGGGAATACGGTTCGCAGATCAAGCAGGACCTGTCCTTGCTCAACGCGGGAAACAATCGGAGGCTCAGAGGACCGCAGCCGCGCAGATAATTCATCCGCGCTCAGGGAGGGGCTCGTAATCGCAATCAGACGTGTCGGAAGGACCGAGGATGGCGCCGCTCCCCCGCCAACCACGGACTCGCCGTCGATTACATTGAAGCGAAGAGCGCTGCATAAGGGGCGTACGGCATCAACGAGAGCCTGCGAGCGCGCGCCAATTTCCGCCTTGGTCAGGCTCATCATTGCCAATGTAGGAACTGCCACGTAGTCACGCTTCACGTAGGCTAAAAGGGTCGCTTCGAGGACCGCATAGGTCAGCTTATCGACTCGCAACGCGCGGAACAGAGAATTGGCACGCATACGCGCAACCAGCTCCGGGCGACCGCTGATGAGACCTGCTTGAGGACCGCCCAGCAGCTTATCCCCACTATAGGTAACGATGTCTACGCCGGATTTCAGGCTATCGA
>Ga0070741_10015550_pt1 | contig 12864 bp, 10 predicted proteins | sample Coa_R1_4_FD_66440 | JGI IMG/M metagenome (GOLD analysis project Ga0070741, IMG submission 66440) | Surface soil microbial communities from Centralia Pennsylvania, which are recovering from an underground coalmine fire - Coalmine... | ecosystem: Environmental > Terrestrial > Soil > Unclassified ...
GCGAGCTTCACGCAGATCTCGAGGTTGCCGAGGAAGAGCGGCAGGCCGAGCGACTGTCCGAGCACGTCGCCGTGCTCGTCGAGGATCGCGACGGAGCAATCCTTGCCCTCGTAGATGATCGGCGTGTAGGAGCTGCGGATCAACGTCGCGTTCATGTCCATCGCGCAGGAGACGAAGGCGTTGCGAATGATCTCCGTCGTGATCGGATCGGCAGCAGTGACCGCCATCTAGTCCTCCTCTCTGACCAGCAGATTCCCGTGGCCGTCGACCTCCACCGCCCATCCGGGCGGCACGACCGTCGTCGAGCCGTCCTCTTCGATCACTGCCGGCCCGCGCTGGCGGTCGCCCGGTCGCAACAGGTCGCGCCGGACGACCTCGGTCGCGTGCTCCTCGCCGCCGAAGAGGACGTGCCGCTCGCCGATCACGGCCGGCTCGGATCGCCCGGAGGCGGTGAACGGAGCCGCCTCGCCGGCGATGCGGCCGAATGCGGCGAGGCGAAGGTTGACGAACTCGACCGGGGCGCCGGGGGTCGAGTGCCCGTAGCGGATGCGGTGCTGCTCGTGGAACGACGCATCGATCGCGGCCAGGTCGATCTCCGCGCCGATCGGGACGGTGACGGTGTACTCCTGGCCGACGTAGCGCATGTCCGCCGAGCGGGCGAAGTAGCGATCCTGCTCGCCCATGCCCTCGCCGGCGAGGAGCTCCGCGCCCTCGAGCTGGAGCTCGGCGTACACGTCCGCGACGGGGGCACCGCCGTCGAGCGAGCCGAGCGGCCGGTAGAAGCTGCGGACGACGTCGTGGCGGATGTCGGTCTGGAGCATTCCCCAGGCCGAGAACGTACCGGGGCTCCAGGGGACGACGACCTCCTTGATCTCGAGCTCCTGCGCGAGCCAGACCGCGTGCATCGGGCCGGCGCCGCCGAACGCGACCAGTGAGTAGTCGCGCGGGTCGATGCCCTGCTTGACGGTGATCGTGCGCATCGCGTCGGCCATGTTCGCGTTGACGATCGCGAGCATCCCCTCGGCGAACGTCGCGTCGTCGAGGCCGAGCTCGGACCCGATCGCGGACAGCGCCCCGGCCGCGGCATCGGCGTCCAGGTGCATCCGGCCGCCGAGGAAGAACTCCGGGTCGAGTCGACCGAGGTGGAGGTTCGCGTCGGTCACGGTCGGCTGCGTCCCGCCGCGCCCGTAGCAGGCCGGGCCCGGAACCGCGCCGGCGCTCTGCGGCCCCACCCGCAGGCCGCCCGCCTCCAGCCAGGCGAGGGAGCCGCCGCCGGCACCGATCGTGTGGATGTCGACCAGCGGCATCAGGATCGGGAGCCCTTCGAGCTCGGTCTCCGTCGAGACCGTCGGCCGGCCGTCGACGATCAGGCTGAGGTCGAACGACGTGCCGCCCATGTCGATGCAGAGCAGGTTCGGGCGGCGCGTGACCTTCGACAGCGCCGCTCCCCCGATCGTGCCGCCGACCGGACCCGAGAGGAGCGTCTGGACAGGCTGCTGCCTCGCCTTCGCGGCCGTCGTGATCCCCCCGTTCGACTGCATGACGTGGAGCGCCGGTTCGACACCGCGCCGCGCGAGCTCGCCCTCCAGCTTCTGCAGGTAGCCCTCGACCCGCGGCGCAACGTACGCGTTCAGGACCGCGGTCGAGGCCCGCTCGTACTCTCGCCACTCACGGGCGATCTCGTGCGAGAGCGTGACCGAGAGCCCGGGGCACGCCTGCTCGAGGAGCTCCCGCACCCGCAGCTCGTGCACGGGATTGACGTAGGCGTGGATGAGGCAGACGGCGACCGCCTCGATCTCCTCCTGCCGGACCGCGTCGATCAGCGGCTGCAGGGTCGCCTCGTCGAGCTCGGTCTCGACGCTTCCGTCCCAGCGCAGCCGCTCGACGACCTCGTACACGTCCCGGCGGGGGACCAGCCGCTGCGGCTTCCGATACTGGAGCGTGTAGAGCTCCTTCCGGTCGTGGCGGGCGATCGAGTAGGCGTCGCGAACGCCCGCGGTCATCAGCAGCAGCACCCGCGTGCCCTTCCGTTCCAGGAACGCGTTCAAGCCGACGGTCGTCCCGTGGACGATGAACGAGATCTCGGGGAGGTCCGGGACGAAGTCGCCCAACCCTTCGAGCACCCCCTGCTCCGGGCTCGCGGGTGTCGTCGAGGTCTTGCCCGCCCGGGTGACGCCCGCGTCCTCGTCGACGACGACGAAGTCCGTGAACGTGCCCCCGATGTCCATCGCGACGCGGTAGCTCATCGTCGCTCGCCTTCGGCTCGCTCTCGCGGGGGAAACGGCCGGTTTCCCCCACGGATCCCCTTCCCCAAACCCGCTCGCACCTTACCGATCGCCGTGAGCCGCGCCCGCCGTGTCGGTCGCGGCGGCGAGATCCCGCAGGTCGGGACGGTTGCTCCAGTCATGCGCGCCTCCGCCGCGCCCACGCGTCGAGCGAGACCGCAGCCGCCAGGATCACGCCCTTGATCACGTATTGCCACTGGGTCGACGTCCCGAGCAGGTTGAAGCCGTTGCCGATCGTCTGCAGGAAGAACGCGCCGAGCACCGCCCGCCAGACGGCGCCTTCGCCCCCGAGCAGCGACACTCCGCCGAGGACGATCGCCGTGATCACGTCGAACTCGATCCCGCGGTTCGCGTCCCACTGCGCCGTCGACACCTCGGACACGAGGATCACGCCCGCGATCCCGGCGCAGAGACCCGAGATCGCGAAGGTGGAGGCGCGGACGACGTTCACCCGCACGCCGGCCAGCCGCGCCGCCTCGGCGTTGCCGCCGGCGGCGTAGACGTAGCGGCCGAACTTGGTCAGCCAGAGCAGAAACCCGCACACCCCGGCGACCCCGATCCACACGAACACCGGGTACTGGACGCCCCAGGCCGTCCCGAGCCCGAGCGTCGTGAAGCGGTCGCCTTCGACCGAGACGAGGTTCCCGCTCGTGATCACCTGGGCGATGCCGTTGATGATGATCGCGGTCGCGAGGGTGGCGATGAACGCATTCACGCGGCCGAGGGTGACGAGCAGGCCGTTTGCGACCCCGCAGCCGAGGCCGGCCAAGGCGCCGACGATCAAGGAGCCCCACAGCCCAGCGCCTGTGCCGACGAACGTCTTCGCCGCGATGATCCCGGAGAACGCCGAGACGGCGCCGACCGAGAGGTCGAAGCCGCCGGCGATGAAGACGAGCGTCCCGCCGACGGCCATGATCCCGATCGGCGAGGTCTGGAAGGCCAGGTTCTTCATGTTCTCCCAGGTGAAGAAGACGCTGCTGGAGACGGAGAGCGTGATGAAGAGCGCGACGAAGGCGAGCACGACGCCGTAGTCCCGGACGACCGCGACGTCCGCGCGCCGCAGGACCCGGTGCACGTGCTGCTCGAGCGCGGTCGCCGGCGTCGCCATCAGGCCACTCGCTCCGTCGCGAAGGCGGCGTGCAGGACCGCGTCCTCGCTCATCGTCCCGCCGTCGAACTCGGCGACGACGTGGCCCGCGCGCATGACCAGCACGCGGTGCGCGAGGCCGAGGAGCTCCTCGTGCTCGGAGGAGATCAGCAGCACCGCGATCCCCTTCTTCGCCAGCCCGTGGAGGAGGTCGTAGATCGCCAGCTTGGCGCCGACGTCGACGCCCCGGGTCGGCTCGTCCGCGATGAACAGCTTCGGGGTGCGGAAGAGCCAGCGGGCGAACAGGACCTTCTGCTGGTTGCCGCCCGAGAGCGTGCTCACCCGGGCGGTCTTCGAGCGAGTGCGCACGTCCAGGCTGTCGACGAGCCTGCCCGCGTCGCGGCGCTCCGCCCGCGAGCTGACGACCCCGGCGGTCGAAACCGTGTCCAGGTGCGGCAGCGTGACGTTGTCGAGGATCGAGCGCAGCATCAGCAGACCTTGCGTCTTCCGGTCCTCGGGGAGCATGACGATGCCCCTGCGAATCGCCGCGCGTGGCGACCGGAGCCGAAGCGGCTTCCCGTCGAGCTCGACCGTGCCGGCGTCGAGACGGTCCGCGCCGAAGATCGCGCGGGCGACCTCGGACCGGCCGCTCCCGACCAGTCCCGCGAGCCCGACGATCTCGCCGGCCCGGATCTCGAGCGACACGTCCTGAATCGCCGGCGGCCGCGACAGGCCCCGTGCGGAGAGCACCACCGGCGCGTCCGGCGCGGGTGGCTCCTTCTCGGGGAAGGTGAGCTCGACCGAGCGGCCGAGCATCGCCGAGACCAGCCGTTGCGGCGTCTCCTCGGCCGCCGGCGCGGTGCGCACGACGCGGCCGTCACGGAGGACGGTGACCGTGTCGGCGACCTGCAGCACCTCGGCCAGGAAGTGCGACACGTAGACGATCGTCGTTCCGAACCCCTGCAGACGGCGGACGAGCTCGAACAGGCGATCCGACTCGTCGAGCGTGAGCGCAGAGGTCGGCTCGTCCATCACGATCAGGCGTGCGTCGCGGACGATCGCGCGCAGGATCTCGACCTTCTGCTGGTCGGCGACGCGGAGCGAGCGGGCGAGCCGGCGTGGCGGCAGCTCGATCCCGGTCTCCGCCACGAGCTGCGCGAAGCGGCGCGCGTTGCGGCGCTCGTCGACGACACCGACGGCGGTGCTCTCGACACCGAGGAACACGTTCTCGAGGACGGAGCGGTGGGGGACGAGCGTCGGCTCCTGGGTGATGATCGTGATCCCGTCCAGGAGGGCATCGCGTGGCGACCGGTAGGCGACGCTCCGTCCGTCGACGAGCAGCTCGCCGTCGTCGGCCCGCTCGACGCCGGCGAGGATCTTCCCGAGCGTCGACTTCCCGGCACCGTTCTCGCCGACGAGGGCGTGGATCGAGTTGCGCGCGATCCGCAGGTCGACCTCGGACAGCGCGCGCACGCCGCCGAACCGCTTCGCGATCCGACGGAGCTCCACGTGGGTCTCGGACTCGCTCACCGGTCGACCTCGCCGAGCCGGGGATGCGGTACGACGGGCCGCCCGGCCTGGAAGACGCCCGTGACGGCGCCCGGCTCCGCGAAGCCGGACAGATCCCCCGGGTCCTCGTCGAGGACGATCGCGTCGAACACGAAGCCCGACTCGATGCGGCCGTAGTCGCCGAGGCCGCAGAGCTCAGCACCTCCGGCGGTCGCTGCGAGCAGGGTCTCCTCGACCGTCAGCCCCGCTGCGTGCAGGAGGGTCAGCTCCTCCAGGTTCTTGCCGTGCTGCGAACGGCTGATGTAGTCCGTGCCGGAGGCGAGGGGGACGCCGTACTCCTTCGCGATCCGGACGCAGCTCCCGAGGTCGAGTCCGAAGTCGAGGATCTTCCTGCATTGCGTCGGGGTCAGCGCTCCTTCCTCGGCCCAGCGCAGGCAGTCGCGCATCGCGGACAGGGTGGGAACCAGGAAGCATCCGCGCTCGGCCATCAGCCCCGCTTGCTCCTCGGTGAGGAACCCGCCGTGCTCGATCGAGCGGACGCCGCCGAGGACGGCGTTCGTCAGGCCGTCCCCTCCGTAGGCGTGCGCCGCAACCGGTTTTCCCTTGCGGGCGGCCTCGAAGACGGCGACCGCGATCTCCTCGGGCGTCAGCTCCGCGACGAGCGGCTCGTCGTGCTCCGAGACGAGCCCGCCGGTCGTGGCGAGCTTGATCCAGTCGGCGCCGGCCCGCAGCACGGCGCGGACGGCGTGCCTCATCGAATCCACGCCGTCGACCACGTACGGAGGACGCCCCGGGTAGTCCGGAGTGAGCGTCGTCTCCAGGCCCGCGCCGCCGAGGTACGCGTCCCCGTGCCCGCCCGTCTGGCAGATCAGGACGACCGAGATCTGCAGCGTCGGCCCTGGAACGTGTCCGGCGGCGATCCCGTCGCGTAGCCCGCGGTCGGCGCCACAGAGATCGCGCACGAAGGTGACGCCGGCCTCGAGCGTCGCGCGTGCATTCGCGGCGCTCTCGAGCGCCCACAGGGTCACGGGCGTGGACAGCACTTCCGCCAGCTCCACGGTCGAGAACGCGACGTGGTCGTGGCAGTCGAACACGCCGGGCATGAGCCACAGCCCGCTGAAGTCGACCGACGGCCCCTCCGCGGGCAGGTCGCGGCCGACGGCAGCGACCCGGCCGTCCTCGACGCGAACGTCGAGCGGCCCCTCGAAGCTGCCGGCCCGGTCGAGGACCTGCGCCCCGCGGAGCGTGTAGGAGCCGTTCACGCGCTTGCTCCCGCGTGTTGCTTTCGTGGCCGCGGCCGCTCGTCCGAGTAATCGCTGCGGTGGAGGTGCAGCCTGAGCAGCGAGAGCGCCGCCTCGACGTCGCGCCGCTCGAGCGCGTCGACGAGCCGCTCGTGCTCCTTGACCACCTGAGCGAGCACCGACGGCGGCCGCTTGACACCGATCCGCGCGACGCGGACGAACCCGCGCAGCTGGTCGAGGAAGGTTCGCAGGATCGGCAGCTGGGCGCCCTCACCGATCTTCAGGTGGAACTCCTCGTCGAGGTCGAGGAAGTCGTCGTCGCGACCCTCGCGCGCCGCACGCCGCTGCCGGATCAGCAGCAGCCGCAAGTAGTCGACGTCCTCCAGGGTCATCACCTCGCAGGCCCGGCGCACCGCGACCGCCTCGAGCGCCTCGCGGAGGAGGAGGATCTCCGCCCGGTGCTCGGGCGTGAAACCGCGGACGATCACCTGCCGGCGCGGCCCGACCTCGAGGAGGCCCTCCTGGAGCAGGAGCCCGAGCGCGTGCCGGACCGGCGTGCGCGAGCTGCCGAGCCTGCGGGCGATCTCCGTCTCGGCCAGCACGCAGCCCGTCGGGAACTCGCCCCGCATGATCCCGTCGCGCAGGTAGCGGTGCGCTTCCTCGGTGAGTCGTCCGCGCCTCAACGGCCTCGCCTCCCGTGCCTGCGATCGGTCGGCGCCGCGGACGGATCCGCGGCGCCGCTCCGTCGCCGGCTACGAGTGGAACTCCGGGGTGAACTTGGCGATGTTCGCCTTCGTCCCGAGGTTGCCGATCGGGCTGTACTTGTTCGGATTGATGGAGACGCCATTCTTGCCCCGACCGAGGACCGCCTGGATCAGCGCCGTGACGACGAGCCTGCCCTCGGTTCGCGGCAGGTAGACGGTGCAGCCGGTCTGCACTCCCTGCAGGATCAGCTTCTTCGCCTCGAAGGTGCAGCCGTTGCCGTACATCTTGATTCCGGTCTTACCGGCCGCCTTCGCGGCGCGCGCGGCCCCTGCGATCATCTGATCGCCGCTCGAGACGATCACGTCGACGTCCGGGTGGGCCTGGAGCACGTTCTGCGTCGCCGTCAGCGCGGGGGCGGCGAGGTAGCCGCCGGCCTGGATCGAGACGACCTTGATGTTCTTGTCCTTCCTGATCACCGAGAACAGCCCGTCGGTGCGCGCCTTCTCGAGCGGCAGCGTCGGCAGACCCGGCATCCAGAACACCTTGCACGGGTTGATCCCGCGGCAGCCCTGCTCGACGAGCTTGCCGAGCAGCTGGCCGTTCGGGTAGAAGCCGAGGCCGGCGAAGATCGTCTGGCCCGGGATCTGGATCTTCGTGTTGCGGATGTTCGGCCCGCAGGGCACGAGCGAGCAGCCGACCTTCACGCCCTGCCTGATCGCCTGCTTGATCGTCGGCGTCAGCGGTCCACCGTCGTTCGGACCGACGTACCACGCCTGGTACTTCTTCGACACCAGGGCGTCGCGGAGCTGGTTCACCTGCTTGTTCGTGTTGAACTGGCCGTCGAAGACCGTGAACTTGACGTTCACGTTCGAGAACTTCTTCGCCGCGTCCTGGGCGCCGAGATACGAAGCGGCCCAGTACGTGTTGGCCGACGAGGCGAGGAAGACGGCGACGTTGATCGTCTTCTTCTGTCCAGAGGCGCTGCTGACGGTCGTCGCGCCCGCGACGGCGCCGACCGCCAGGACGGCGGCGGCGACTACGAGTGCCCTCTTCATCCGGTGCCCTCCTTGGCGGAAATGGATCCCAAAGCCGGCCTGGGATACAAATCGATGTGCGGCGATCGTACGGCCGCTCGAAATCCGAAGTCAAGTACGGCGGCCCGCGAGCGAATAGGCTCCGAGCGTGGCGGTCATCGACGTGGACGGCGACCTCGTCGAGCGGTACGTCTCCGAGCTCGCACGGTACGGGGCGCACGGCGAGACCGGCGTCTGGCGGACGGTGTACTCCTCGGAGTGGGTCGCCTCGCAGGACCAGGTTGCCGCCTGGTACGCCGACGCGGGCCTCGACGTCCGCCGTGACGCCGTCGGCAATGTCTGGGGGCGGCTCGCGGGGGGCGGCCCGGCCGTCGTCTCCGGCTCGCACGTCGACTCGCAGACTCCGGGCGGCCGCTACGACGGCGCGCTCGGGGTGATCGGAGCGCTCGTCGCGGTGCGGGCGCTGCAGGAGCAGTTCGGACCTCCCCGCCGGCCGCTGGAAGCAGTCTCCCTGTGCGAGGAGGAGGCGAGCCGCTTCCACGCCACGAACTTCTGGGGCTCGCGGGCGATCATCGGCGCGATCCGCGCCGGCGAGACCGAGGCCATCCGCGACGCGGACGGAGTCCCGATCGGCGAGGCGATGCGATCGGTCGGCCTCGACCCGGCCGAGATCCCCTCGGCTGAGCGCGACGACATCGCGCACTGGGTCGAGCTCCACATCGAGCAGGGCCCCGTGCTGGAGGAAGCCGGCCTGCCGGTCGGCATCGTCGACGCGATCACCGCGATTCGTCACTACGTCGTTCGTCTCGTCGGCCGCTCCGACCACGCCGGCGCCCGACCGATGAACGGCCGGCTCGACCCGCTCGCCGGGTTCGCCGAGATCGCGACGGCCGTGATCGGAGTCGCGCTGGACGCGGGGCCGCCGGCGGTGACCACGATCGGCCACGTCCAGGTCGAGCCGAACCTGCCGTCGGCGGTGCCCGACAGCGTCACCTTCACCCTCGACTCCCGCCACCCCGACCCGGAGGCGGTTGCGGCTCAGCACGCGCGGCAGGAGGAGCTGATGCGCGAGATCGCCGAGCGCCGCGGCCTCCACATCTCCTGGCACGTCCCCCTCGACCTGCCGCCGGCCCCCTGCCACCCCGACGTCGTCGCAGCGCTCGAGCGCGCGGCGCGCGACCAGCAGGTTCCCTACCGTCGCATGCACAGCGGCGCCGGCCACGACACGCAGAACATCGCCCAGCGGGCGAAGGTGGCGATGGTCTTCGCGCGGAGCAAGGACGGCCGGAGCCACACCCCGGCCGAGTTCACGTCGGTCGACGACGCCGTCGCCGCGATCCGCGTCCTCGCCGGCGCGCTCCACGAGCTCGCGTACTGACACGCGTGATCCCCGCCGCCGAGCAGGGACCGACCCCGTCCGGGGTCTGTCCCTGCCTTACGCCCCGGCGATCGTGCGATCAGCGGGCTCGCGCAAACGCGGCCGCGATCCGCGCCTCGGCCTCCGCAGAGATGCGCGAGCCCTCGATCTCCACCTCCTCCACCCCCTCGACCCCCACCAAGGCCGGCCGGACCGTCGACGCTGTCGTCACCGGCCGCAGCGGGCAGCCGGTGCACATGCCGGTGTAGCGCACTCGGGCAACGCCGCCGGAGAGCCCGACGAGCTCGATGCCGCCCGCGTGCGCACCGAGCACGACGCGGAGCTCGTCGAGCCGGCGAGCAAGGACCGGAGCAGCGCTCACACCGCCGCCAGCTCGCGCGCCTTCTGCTCCACGTCGATGCCCATCAGGCGCGCAAACGTACGGCCGAGGATGTTCTCGCGATCGCGACGCGTGATTTGCGGGAAGCCGTAGCCGTCGCGCAGGTCGTCCGGGATCTCGAGCTCCATGAACGCGTGGAGGTAGGGAGCGGGACCGCCCGAGAGGGCCGCGTCGGAGGCGTAGCAGAGCTTCTCCGAGCCGACCATCTGCAGGAGCTGGCCGAGCTGCTGCTGGACGGCCCGGGGCGCGATCAGCGTGAAGTTGAGGTTCGCCGCCAGCGACAGGTAGATGTTCGGGAAGCGCGCTGCGATCCACACGGCCTCCTCGAAGTACGGGAGCGCGAGGTGGTGGACGACGAACTTCAGCTCCGGGAAGTCGCGCGCCGGCCGCTGCAGGTCGTTCGGGCGCATCGCCTCGAGGTCGATCAGCCCGAAGGGAATGCCCTTGTGGAACTGGACGACGTCGACGCCGAGCTCGAGGCAGCGCTCGTACAGCGGGTAGGCCAGCTCGCGATCGTCACAGCTCCACGAGCGCTCGACGTGACCGTTGTAGAACTTGATCGACCGCGCCCCGAGCTCCTGGATCTGCCAGTCCAGCTGCTCGAGCGCCGCGTCCACTCCCGCCCAGAGGGGATCGACGCCGCCGCAGAAGAGCACGCGATCCGGGTAGCGCCTCGCCAGCTCGTACTGGGTCAGGACCGGCGCGAAGGTGTCCTTGAACCAGTCGAAGATCGGAACCACCTGAACCATGGCCAGGTCCGTCGGCGCGCCGACGAAGACGAGCTCGTAGAGCTCGTCCACGCTCCAGCGCCGCCTGAACTCGATCGAGCCGTCGTTGTAGCCCGACCAGCGGCCGCCGGCGCCCATCGCGAGGAGCAGGTCGCGCGAGTAGCGGGCGTCCGGCACGTCCTCGCGCAGGTTCTCGTCCGACATGTCGTAGCAGTGGATCGCGTTGTCGAAGACGAAGATCCCGTCGAGCACGCTCGGACGCTAACGGCTCCGGCTTAGAATCGCAGCGGGATGAGGGTGGTCGGCGTCGACATCGGGGGCACCTTCACCGACTTCATGCTCTACGACACGGAGTCGGTGGCCGTGCACGTGCACAAGGTCCGCTCGACCCCGGACGACCCCGGACGAGCGATGGTCGCCGGCCTGCTCGAGCTCTGCAGCCAGGCCTCGATCTCGCCGACCGAGGTCGACGCCGTCTTCCACGGGACGACGGTGGCGACCAACGCGGTCCTCGAGCACCGTGGCGCCGAGGCCGGGATGCTGACGACCAAGGGGTTCCGCGACGTCGTCCACATCGGCCGGCATCAGCGGCCCCAGCACTACTCGATCATGCAGGACATCCCGTGGCAGGCGCACCCGTTCGTCAAGCGTCGCCACCGGCACGTCGTCAGCGAGCGGATCGCGCCGCCCCGCGGCGACGTGCTCGAACCGCTCGACGAGGACGAGGTTCGGGCCGCCGCCCGTACCCTGAAGGCGGCCGGCGTCGAGTCGGTGGCGATCTGCTTCCTGTTCTCGTACATCAACCCGGAGCACGAGCGCCGGGCGGCGGAGATCGTCGCCGAGGAGATTCCCGGCGCCTTCGTCACGTTCAGCGCCGACATCTTCCCGCAGTTCCGCGAGTTCGAGCGCTTCACGACGGCCTGCATGAACGCCTACGTCGGGCCGGCGACCAGCCGCTACCTCGAACGGCTCGCGGGCGCGCTCGCCGACGAAGGGGTGCCCGGAAAGCTGCACGTGATGATGTCGAACGGAGGAGTGGCGTCAGCCGAGACGGCCGCGAAGCGGCCGGTCACGCTGCTCCTCTCCGGACCGGCCGCCGGCGTCCTCGGCGGCCTCTGGGCGGGCGAGACGACCGCTCGCCGACGGGTGATCACCTTCGACGTCGGCGGCACGTCGGCGGACATCGGGATCGTCACCGAGCAGGGGATCACGGAGGCGTCGGCGCGGGACACCTGGGTCGCCGGCTACCCCCTGCTCGTCCCGATGATCGACATCCACACGATCGGCGCGGGCGGTGGCTCGATCGCCTTCGTCGACGAGGGCGGCGCCTTCAGGGTCGGCCCGCGCAGCGCCGGTGCGTCCCCCGGCCCGGCCGCGTACGGCCAGGGCGGCGAGGAACCGACCCTGACCGATGCGAACGTCGTCCTCGGCCGGATCGATCCCGACCGCTTCCTCGGCGGCGAGATGAAGCTCGACCGCGAGGCGGCCGCTGCCGCCGTGCAGCGCCTCGCCGACGAGCTCGGACTCGAGCTCCTCGAGGCAGCCGAGGGCATCGTCACGATCGCGAACGCGAACATGTCGGGCGCGATCCGCTCCCGCACCGTCCAGAAAGGGCACGACCCGCGCGAGTTCGCGCTCGTCGCATTCGGCGGAGCCGGACCGATGCAGGCAGCGGAGGTCGCCGGCTCGCTCGGGATCCCGGAGGTGATCGTCCCTCCCTATCCAGGGATCACGTCCGCGATGGGGCTGCTGACGAGCGACCTGAAGTACGACCAGATGCGGACGGTGTTCATGCGGGAGGACGCGATCGACGTCGAGCGCCTCGACCGGGAGCTCTCCGCGGCCGCGGCCGAGCTGCGCGAGCGGTTGCGCGGCGACGGCGTCGCGGACCCGGACGTGGCGATCCTCGCCGCGCTCGACTGCCGCTACGTCGGGCAGGGGTACGAGCTGCGCATCCCCCTCCCCGACGAGCGCTTCACACCCGCAGCGCTGGAGGAGTTCCACCGCCGCCACGAGCAGGAGTACGGCCACGCCTTCCGCGACCCGATCGAGATCGTCAACCTGCGCGTGACCGCGTACGGAAAGCGGCCGCGGGTCGAGCGGCTGCCGGCGCCGGCGGACGGCGGAGACCCCCTGCTCGGCGCGGGCGAGAGCGTCTTCGGCGGCTCGTCGTACCCGACGCGCTACTACGAGCGCTCCCGGCTCTCTACCGGCCAGACGGTCGAGGGGCCGGCCGTGATCTTCCAGCGCGACACGACGACCGTCGTCCCGCCCGAGTGGACGGCCCGCGCGGACGCCTCGGGCAGCCTCATCCTCGTCAGCGTAAGCTCGACGGAGCTCGCAGGTAGCGGCGGTGCCGGATTGGCCGGCCCCGGAGCGGGGAGATGACGATGCCCGCCGAGACCCGCGTCGACCCGATCACCGCCGCAGTCATCGCCGGCGCGCTCGAGTCGATCGCCGTCGAGATGGGGCACAAGCTCGCCCGGATGTCGTACTCGTCGATCATCCGCGAGTCCGAG
>Ga0070741_10015551_pt1 | contig 12864 bp, 10 predicted proteins | sample Coa_R1_4_FD_66440 | JGI IMG/M metagenome (GOLD analysis project Ga0070741, IMG submission 66440) | Surface soil microbial communities from Centralia Pennsylvania, which are recovering from an underground coalmine fire - Coalmine... | ecosystem: Environmental > Terrestrial > Soil > Unclassified ...
GGATCAGGGATGTTCCAAACCAGCGAATCCACAAAGCGATCCCTGTGGTCATTGTCAGCCAGTCCGCGCGAGCCGAAATAATTGAACGGGTTGGGGATCTGGTTGTCATTCGGGTTATCATTAACAGAGTCGTAGTCTATGTTTTTCGACCACGTATAGCTAAGCTGGTTACTGACGCCACGGCTGAACCGCTTAACAATGGATATCTGTAGCGAGTTATAGTTCTGGTTTAACCCCGTGAACAGAAGAGTTAGGTTCTGATAAAGCTGGCGCGGGCGCCGCGCTTGGGAACTGGTCTGGTTCTGACGGAGGGATTGAGAGAAATCGAAAGTCGGCGCATTAGCATCGTAGCCGGCCTGAAGCTGAGATGTCTTAGTACCCACGTACCCGAGACGCATCGTCCAGTCTTGAGCGATTTGCCGCTCAAGCGTCAAGCTCCAGTTCTGCACGTAAGCCTGTGGGTATTTGCGCTGTACGGCGAGGGCGGCAAAAGGAAGTTGAAAGGGACTGCTGGGAGAGAAATCGCCAGCAAACGGGAAAACATTAAACTGACTTCTGCCCGCATAGGGATTGTCGAAACTGCCGTCTTGAAATTGGACGGTGAAGCTAAACGGAGACTGGTCGTTGATATTGTTCAGGACTCCCAGTTCTGGCGTGTCGTAGAAAATTGCATAGCCGCCGCGAAGACTTGTCCTACCATTGCCGGTGAGATCCCAGGCAAAACCGATACGCGGCGCCAAGTTGCGCATGTTATTGTCGCTGCCGCCTTTAGGGATGACATCGCCCAGCAGACTGCGGTCACCAGGATACAGCAAACCCGCGGGCGAATTAACAAATGTCTGGGAGCGGGTTCCTTTCAGGTAATCCTCCTGCCGAAACTGGACCACTCGATTGTTCAAATCAGTCATGGGGAAGAACGGTTCCCAGCGCAACCCGAGATTGAGGGTCAGGCGCGAAGTGACTCGATAGCTATCGCCCCCGTAGAAACCGTAGTATTTCAATCTCCGAAACTCGATTTCGCCGTTGCTCTGCCGGAATTGCGACATCTGCCCGATCAGGAAATCAGCCTGGTCGAAGCCGGTGAAACGCCCGTTAAACTGGTAGTCACCTGACCCCTGAAATACATTGTACTCGTTGTAACGCGAAGCTAGGATGTCCGCGCCCCAAATGAGGCTGTGCCTCCCTTTAATCCAGCGCCAGGAGTGCGTCAGCTCGAAATTCGTACGCGCATATAGGGAAGCCCGCGACGTGGCCAAACTGATCCCACTGGTGCCGTTGATGCTGACAACAACCTCGTTCGATGTGGGATTAATGTTGACACCTAGATCCTTAATCGTGACCGGGAAATCATTTGTTCGGTGGCCGACAATGTGCGACACAGTGAAGTGAGTGTCGGCTATGAGATTAGATCGGGCGATATAAGTGTAGCTAACAGTTCCATTCTCCGCCGTCGTATTAATGCCCTGATGGTTTGACTGGATGTTGTTAGGCAGCATGCGGGCCGGATCACGGTCGTGGTTCCAGTATAGTCGAGAAGAAAGGCTATGTTTGTCGTTGATCCGGTAATCACCACGTCCGATCCATTCTTGCAAACCGAGCTGGGACGGCAGCGCGAAGTGCACGAGTCCGTCGGGTCCCGGGCCGGGCGCATACTTCAGAAGCGCTTGAGCGGCGGGTGATAACTGAGATGGAGAAATACGGTTGCCGGGATATGGTTGGCCGGTAGTTGGGTCTGTGATGACGACGCGGCGCGCGGCGGTGAGCAAATCGGAAAAATCGCCCGTCCGGTGAGAGTCCGGGAAGCCAACCTGACTCGTGCTGCCGGGTGTCGAGCGGACCCAAGTCTCTTGATAGCCCCCAAAGAAGAACAGCTTATTTTTGATGGCTGGGCCGCCAAACGTGAAGCCCCCCTGGTTTCGTTTCAGCGTGTCGGGCGACCGCGAGAAGAAGTTGTTAGCGTTGAAAAATGTATTGCGGACGAACCAAAACGCGTCACCGTGGTATTGATTTGTCCCACTCTTCGTTACAATGTTTACCGTTCCGCCGGAACTTTTCCCGACGTCTACGCCCGAGTTGCTGGTCTCGACGCTGAACTCCTGCACCGCATCCGGGAAGGGGAACGGCAAGGAATCATTAAAGTAAGGGTCCTGGTTGATTCCTCCATCCAGAGTATACATAAGGTTATTTTGGCGGGAGCCGTTCACCGAGAATTGTCTTACACTGCGTGCCCTCTTGGCACCGTCGCCTTGACCGCCGCTGACGCCGTTCGCCGATTGGACACCGGGCACCAGGAGCGTCAGATCCGCCAAATTACGCCCGTTCAGAGGCAGATCAACTACTCGCTGCGAATCCACAGTGTCCTTGATCGTCGCGTTGCTCGTCTCGACAGCGGCGAGGGCTGACGAGACATTAACCACCGTGTTAACTTCTCCCAACTGCAGATTCACGTCGACCTTGCGGTAATCGTTCGCCTGCAGAGTGATGCCACTCTGCTCCACACGCCTGAAGCCTGAATGTTCCACGATGAGACGATAGTCGCCGACGGGGAGGACGAAAAACTCGTATCGTCCTTGGCTGTTGGAAGTCGCTATGTGCGCTGTTCCAGTCGCGACTTGAACCAAAATGAGTTTCACTCCAGCGACGCTGGCATCCTGCGGATCTGCTACTCGCCCGTAGAGCCCGGCTGTGTTCCTTTGCTGCGCGAACCCGTTCTGCGGAAATCCGACACTCCAAACCAGAGCAGCAAGAAGAATCCTCATTACCCACGGGGCCGTTTCGTTGCGAAACATATACACCCCCTTCCAGAGGTTTGAGCAACAATTCTACGCTCCCTGCCCGACGAGTGCAAGATCAGACAAGACCTTTCCTTTCTTGTTGAAAAAAATTCTCGTGGAGCCAAGACGTTTGAGAGCGACGTCGCGCCCGCCAGATCCCAGGTGCGGATTAGAGGAACGGCATTATCACCGGGTGGGTGCCGCGACGGACCGGTTTGCGAAGCGATATGCGACCTTTGCTATTGCGAAGGCGATCTCGTCAACGTTTTGTTCAGTGTAGTTTTCTAATACTTCGAGAGTATTCCAACGCGTGAACGAATCTTCAGCCACGGGACACAGGCCGGGGGGGTAAGAACGGTCCGCGCCCGTGTCCAGGGATTGGAACGGGTAAGACGAGCAAGGAAATGCGGATCGTCGCTGAAAAATGGTGTAAAGATATACCGGCCGGCCGCCGGTAATCAAATGAGCCCTGGCTTCGACACCCTCCTGCCTGAGTGCCTCCGCAAACTCTTCTGTTGCACAGCCTAACCGTTCCAGATCGAGCTTGAATAGAAAAAGGAAATATGAAGTTTTGAGCCCGGCGGGATGTGCTGAAGTGTGATTCCCTGAATATCTTCCAATTGCCGGGACAATCGCGAGCCTAACTCTTGACGGCGCGTAGTGAACTCCGCCAGTCGTTCCAGTTGCGCGAGAGCCACGGCTCCTTGCATCTCGGTCATCTGATAGTTTGGCGCGAGGAAGAACGGGTCGCGAATGCGTTCCTCTCGCTGATAGCACTTGTCCAAGAACAACGATGCGATATAACGCAGCCGGTCATCACTGGTGATAATCATGCCGCCCGAGCCTGCCGTGATGTGCTTGAAATGGTTCAGCGAAAAGCTTGAAACCGGGCTGCGCCGTCCGACAAGTTCCCGTTCGTACTCACACCCGTACGCCTGAGCGCAATCCTCGATCACCGGGATTCCGTGCTCCCGGCCGATTTCAAATATTATCTCCAGATTGGCAGCCAAACCGGCATGGTGGACCACTAGGATTGCCTTTGTCCTGGAAGTGATCGCCGCCCGGATGGCAAGCGGATCCATATTTAGCGTGTCGGGTTCGACATCGGCAAATACTGGTACCAAGCCTTGGTACAAGATACCGGTCAGCGAGCCCATGTCAGTGATCGCAGACGTAATGACCTCGCTTCCCGGTGGGAACTCGAAACAGGCGATCGCCATGTGCACAGCCGCCGTACCACCACTCGAGCAGGCCACACAGTGTGTCTTGCCATATAGGGCTGCGAACCGGCGCTCCAACTCGCGTACCTTGCTGCCAAGATAAAAGAACAAGGTATCTGAGTCGATTACTTCGTTGAGATACAGCTTCTCCAGTTCCCCATGCCGCTTACGAGGTGGGATGGGTGTGCGGATGGCGCGTTCGCCGCCATCAATGGCCAGCTTTTGTGTAATATCAAATCTCACGTTTACTCCTCTTGTGGCCCTCTTATTGGGAGGAATCGCCGTCCGTATCCAGCGAAACCGCACCCCGCGACACATTGGCACTCTGCCGGATTGCTTACCGCGCGAGACTTGGATAGCCTTTGTACGTCTGGTTACAGCATCGCCTCTACCGCCGATTTACCGAACATTTAACGAGTTCATGCCGCGATACAAAACGGAACGAGCACAGGTCGGCAGGTTCTGAGTGCACCGACCATCAAATCGCGATTGAAGACGGGCCCAAGAGTCCTCGTGCTTCGCCTCGACTCAGGGCACCCGCACCACGACTCAATTAGACGGCAGCTCAACGCCAGTTTTCAAGGGGTACAGCCGCAGTTTCTTGCAGGTTGAAAATTATGACGGCAGCTTAAAGAGTGAAGTCTGGATGAGCTCTGCGGCTACATCGAGCGATGCCAGCAAGGCGCAGCCAACCGGACCAGCATCCTTGCGTAAAGGTGCCACCCGGATTTCGAGGCTGCGTGAAGTGGTCTCAAAACACTGCGCCTGGATCGTCCGCGTAACCGCCTCCAGTAAAAAATCGCTAGCCGCATTGGCAAACTTACCGGCCAGCACGACCAGCGACGGATTCAGAAGTTGGACTGCATTGACAATGCCAAACCCCAATGCCTCCCCAGCATCCAGTAGTGCCATTTTGGCCAGAGCATCGCCTTGGCGGGCAGCGGCCACAATGACCTCCGCTGTGAGTTGGGACGGCGACTTCACCAGAGCTTGCAGCGTTGAATCCTCTCCCTTCTTAAGCGCTCGTAGCACGCGCGCCACTGTAGCGCCGAGCGACGCAGACGCTTCCACGCAACCTTGCCTTCCGCAGGCGCATAGTGGGCCGTTCCGGTCGATGACAATAATGCCCAATTTCACCGCCGGCCAACGTCGCACCGCGAAGCATCCTGCCGTTTATAAATATGCCAGATCCTATACCAGTGCCAATCTGGACGTAAATGGCGGAGCGGTGTCGACGATTCTCGGGCCACAATAGATGTTGTGCCAGCGCGACGGCGCGCGCTCGATCGTCCAAAGTAACTTCCGCATCAAAAGTTTCTCTCAAGGCTTCACGGAGGTCCACGCCGCGCCAGTGCGGGACCCCTTCCCAATCCAGACAAATGCCGTTCTTGACATCCAGCATCCCAGTGTGACCGACGCCGATGCGGGCCACTCGTCTAGTGAGGAGCCCAGCATCGGCTGAAGCGGCCCGCACCGCGTCCCGACAGTCTCTAAGTACTTTGCGAACGGGATTGCGTGCAGTCGCAGGCACAGCGCTCCGACCAAGCAGAGTTCCGGTCATATCTGTAACGACCGCGGTAATTCGGTCGCGATCGATTTCAACGCCAGCAAGATGCGCCAGCACGGGATTAACCTGTAACAAAGTGGGCTTGCGCCCCCGAGAAGAACCCGTTCCACCGGATTCGATGAGCAGACGCTTGGCGAGGAGTACGGCTGCAGCTCGGGACATCGTTGCCGCACTTACGTCGAACAGGATCGCCAGTTCCGAGCGCATGGCGTGGCGCCGGTAGAAGATCTCCCAGAACAAAGACTCTTCAAGGCTTCGCATCCGATCAATACATTGTCACCGACGGAGGCAGATTTCAAGCGTCGTACATAACAACGAAACCACTCCGCGTCTTCCAGGCAGCTTGCCGTTGCCGTGCGCATGTACTCCGTGCACAGCAACGGCCGGCCGAGCCGTCTGAGCGACTGGATCGCTTTCTCGAGATCGTACATGCCGTTGCCGGGGATGTACTTGGAGCCAAACTGCCAGGGTGTGGCGGCCGTTGACCGAGCCGGTGCCTCTGACGCCACGCGCGTGCGCACTTGTGCGCACTTTTTAAGTCCGAGTGGCTGTAAGTATTTGGAAATAAAAGGGGAATTGGTAGCGCTAACGGGAATCGAACCCGTATTTAAGCCTTGAGAGGGCTCCGTCCTAACCGTTAGACGATAGCGCCACGACTGCTGTAATTTTATCAAAACCGCTATGAATCAGCCAACTTCTTGTCGCCCTACACCGACATTCCCTGCGCGCCCGATCACCAGCGCCTCGAATCCGTCGCAACAGCGAACGGCGCCTGACGAGATTTGGTGATTACGCACCGCACTGCCGTTTCGGCCACGGCTCGCCAGTTGAAAACGGTGTCGCAACTTTGGCCGCTCATCACATGGATTATTATGGGCAGAGGTGCCGCAATTTAAATTCCCTTACGGTCATGGTTCGCTCGAAATTGAAGCGCCCGCCGACCTGATCGCGCATCGCGGCGCCCCTCCCATCGCGGATGAGACCGGTGCTGTCTTCGAAGCCCTGGCGCATCCGATCGGCACACTCCCGCTGGCCGAGATCGTGCGGCGCGGCGAACAGGTGGCGATCGTCGTCAACGATATTACGCGCCTCACGCGAACCGATCTCCTGCTGCCACCAGTCATCGGAACGTTGAATCGCGCCGGTGTGCCGGATCGCGATATTTTCATCGTCTTCGCCCTGGGCATACACCGCCCGCAAACGGAGGCGGAACGTCGATCCATCCTCGGCGACGAGATCTTCCTCCGCATCCGCAATTTCGATCACGTTTGCACCGACGAGGCGAACCTCGTGACGCTGGGCACAACCAGTTTCGGCAACACCGTGCAGATTAACCGGCAAGTCATGGAGGCCGACCGCATTATTCTCACCGGCGAGATCATGTATCACCTGATCGCCGGATACAGCGGCGGGCGCAAGAGCCTGGCCCCGGGCGTCGCCGGCTGGCGCACCACTACTTTCAATCACGGCATGATTTTCGATCCGCGATGTACTTCGGGACTGCTGGACGGTAATCCGTCGCACCAGGACTTGCTCGAAGCCTGCCGCATGGCTGATCCCGATTTTATGGTGAACGTCGTGCTCACGCCCGACGGCAAGCTGGCGCGCGTTGTCGCCGGGCATTACGAACAAGCGCATCGCGCCGGCTGCGCGGTGGTGGACGACGTGCTGAGCGCAGAGATCGGAGAGCCGTACGATGTACTGATCGCCTCGGCCGGCGGATACCCGCTGGATATCGACCTGCGCCAGGCGCACAAGGGGCTTGAGAATGCGTCTCGCGCGCTGAAGCCCGGCGGGTCGATTCTGTTTTTCGCCCAGTGTCCCAACGGGTCGGGTCACCCGTCCTTTGAGGAGTACGTAACCCGCTATCCCGACGATCTCGCCATGCGGGATGCGCTGGAGAAACATTTCGAGGTCGGCGGGCACAAGGCCTACTGGGTGGCGAGGCTCGGGCGCATCTTCGACGTGCACCTCGTATCGGAACTGCCCGCCGATTTCGTGAAGCATTGCCACCTCAAACCGGTTCAGCCTGGAGAGCACGCCGCTGTTTTGCGGAAATTGCTGCGGCCGGGTGCGCGGGCCGGCGCGATTCCGCACGCCGGGCACACGCTGCCGCGCGTTGCTGCAGTGCCGCAGGCGGTCGCTCCATGATCAGGCGGCGCGCTGTGTTGCTGGGTGCCCCCGGTGCACTTGCTGCGGGAAAACCTCACGCCGGCGCGCAGACTAATGCCTGGACCATCGACACGAACGACTTTAAAAGCCTTCTCGGCGTCCTGGGCTCGGTAAAACGGCTCGGCTTCGAGGGCTTCGAGACTTCCTTCCGCAATGTGGAAGGGCAGTTCGCCAATGCCCAGACTGCGCGCGATCAGTTGAAGAGAACGGAACTGCGTTTCTTTGGTGTGCATATTTTCCTGCTTCAGTACGACGCGCAGGCCTCGATCGCACCGTGGGAACTGATCGAGCGCGTGGTAAACGGCGGCGCGGCAGTCGGCGCCGAGCGGCTGATCGTGAGCGGAGCGCCGACTCCGGATGCTGCGGCTCTCTCCCGCAAAGCGAAGGCACTCGATCGCGCTGGACGCTACGCCCGCGACCACGGGATGAAGTTCGCATATCACAATCACGATGCGGAATTCCGCGAAAACGGCCAACAGATCGAGATGCTGCTGCAACAGACCGAGCCCGAACTTTTCCACCTGATCCTCGATGCCGGTCACGCGCAGGCCGGCGGGGCTAATGTGGCGGAGTTTTTCGCAAGGCATTCCGCGCGGATCGACGGCATCCATCTGCGCGACGCCACGCAGGGTAGAGAGGTGCCGCTCGGTCAGGGCGATTACGACTGGCGTCCTCTCGCCGCAGCCGTCGCGCGTGCGAAATGGGACGGCTGGGTGCTGGCGGAAGAAGAGAGACGGAGCAGTGAGAAACCCGGCGAGGCTGCAATACGGCCCGCGCGCGACGGAATTCGCCGCTTATTTGGGGTGTAGAAGATGAATCGACGTGAGTTGCTGATTAGCGGCGCGGGCCTGCTCGCAAGCGCTATTGGGCGTGCCGCGGCGAAGCCGAAGGTGGGCTGCCAGACCAACGGATATGTGATCAAGGCCGGCGATTTCCCGGCGCTGCTCGCCGTGCTCGATAAGTTGAAAGCGATCGGATATACGGGCTTCGAATGCAATACGCGCTTTGTGGATGGCCAGTTCGGACGCGCGGCAGGGGCGCGGCGCGAGATTGAAAAGACGGGCGTGGAGTTCATTGGAGGGCATTATTCGATGAAGCAGGCGCAGTCCGGCACATTCGGACAGGTAGCGGCGGGCCTGGCATCGCTCGGCGCCCGCGCCGTGGTGATGAGCGGCTCCGGTCTCTCGCCGCAAGGCACGTTCGAGAAGCGTGCCGCACAGAACAAGGCCAAGGAGATCGAGGCCCTGGGCAAGGTCTGCAGCGGGCATGGACTCCGCCTGGCTTATCACAATCACAATCCCGAGTTCGCCAATCACAACGCCGAAATCGAAGCCCTGGCCGAATTCACGAATCCCGACCTGGTGAGCTTTCTCATGGACGCAGGCCACGGCTACCTGGGCGGCGGCAATCCCGCGGAGTTCATGTCGAAGCATTCCGGCCGGATTCTCGGCGTTCACGACAAGACGTTCAAGGGCCAGCAGCAGGTGCCCATGGGAGAGGGAGATTTTGGCTTCGAAGCATTGGCGGAGGCGATCAAAAAGACGGGTTGGAGCGGTTGGATCATCGATGAAGAAGGCGGCGGGACGAAGGCAGGCAATACTGCCGCGGTGGAAACGGATCGGCAGTACATTCGCCGTGTTTTTGGCGTGTGATGGACCGCAGCCTATCGTGTGGGCCTGACGATAACCGCGATCACGAGTCCTCCCACCAAATATCCGACCAGGTGAACCACGAACTGCGCGGCTGTATAAGTCGCGGGGAAGCCGTACCAGTTGTTGAAAGGAAGGTCCACTGAGAGCGTTGGAAACAGTCCGAGCATCGTGACGAAAGCGACGCGTCCGCCGAATGCTTTGAGCACGCCTGCCCAAGAAACCATTGCCGCGGCGATGAGCATGGCCACGATATCGAAGCCGCACTGCTTGCCGAGCAGCGTGCCCATCGGGTAATCGCGTCCGCCGGGGAATACCACCATCAGCCCGGCAGGACCGGCTTTGGCCCTCTCCATGGTCTTCTGCATCGCCTGATCTTTGCTCAGACCCGGAGTCGTGTCCATCCAGGGAAAGATGTAGAAACCGGATTCCTTCACGCTATCTTTGATCGATGCCAGGACCGGCGGCTCGTTCGGCAGTCCTTTGATTCCGGCTTCACCCAGCGGTAGAACTTCGTGCGCCAGTCCCTCCCACATGAACATGGCGATGCCTGCGAGAATGCCACCCAAAATGATCCGCTTCATTTGGACCTCCCCGTCTCGGGGGAGTATATCATTTAAGATTCCGCGTGGACAGGGAGCAGTTTACGGTGCGCTGATGATACACTGCAAAGCATGCGGCGCGCGGTCATCCTGGCGGCTCTTTTGGTCCTCACCGTTGCCGGGGCGGATAAGAAGAAGAAGCCGCCCGACATAACGGTGGTGGAGTGCAGCGGCAAGCGAGCCAGCGGTAAGATCACGTTCGACGGACGGGTCCGCAATACCGGCGAGAAAACCATCAACGGTCTCGTGCTGCTGTTTGATTTTTTGTCATCCGACAAGGAAGTCCTGACTACTCTGAAGGGACCGGTAGAAGACGAGGTCATGAAGCCGGGCGACGAGTCGAGCTTCCATCTGGAAGCGGATGAACCGCCGCGCGCCGTACGCTATCAGATGAACGCCGTGGATCACGCGGGCCGCGATTTGCGCTTGGCAAACGCCGGCCCGTTTGCAATCGAGTGAATTTGCTTTTTACACTTTTTTTACATCTTTGCGACCTTCCCTCAGGCCGCCGCTTCTAATATTCAATTAAAGCTTCGTGAGAAGGAGTCTGAGGATGCCGTTATTGCAAACCGTCGGAGATCAACCTGAGCACTACCAGGATGCTCATCTGTACCTCGATTTCCAGCGCAAGACCGTTTCGCTTGATTTAGAGCGCCTGCGATTGACGCGCAAGGAATATGAACTGCTCGCCATGCTGGTGCAGAACGCGGGTGATATTGTCGCCCGAGAGGATCTCTTGCAGCGCATCTGGGGTTACAGCAACCAGATCCGCACACGCACCCTGGACGTGCACATTCGCCGCCTGCGCAAGAAACTGGGGCAGCACGCCGAGGTTTATATCGAGACGATTTTCGGGATCGGTTACCGGTTCCAGCCCTTTCGCGCGGCTGTCGTGCAACGTCCGATGGCGCCGGTCTACGCGGTGGGAGCGTAGAATGGGGCGGCGAAAACAGCCGTCCGCCCCACTCCACCAACTCAGAAGTCCAGCCTGATCCGCCGTTGCATCTGTCTGGCTCGCTTGCGTCCCTCAAATCTGCCCCCGTAATTCGAGTTCCCGGCGCTCGCTGGTCGTCTTCTGCGCGCGCCAACCCCGGGCGTCCCGCTAGAATGAAGTTTCCATGTATCAGAAAATTGCGCCCGCCGCTCGAGTTACAGGATCCATTTGCCTGCCCGGAGACAAATCTGTTTCGCATCGGTATGCCATGATTTCCGCGATAGCGGAAGGGACATCGAGGATTCGCAATTATTCCACGGGCGCCGATTGTCACTCCACGTTGGGCGCGATCCGAACGCTAGGAGTGCAGATCGAGGAGGCGGGCACTGAGGTCACTATTCATGGGCGCGGTCTGGATGGGCTGCAAGCGCCCGCGGCGACTCTGGATGCCGGGAATTCCGGCTCGACGATCCGGATGCTGTCCGGGATCTTGGCCGCGCAGTCGTTTACCAGCCGGATTGAAGGCGACGAATCGTTGTCTCGCCGGCCCATGCAGCGCATCATGCAGCCGCTCCGGCAAATGGGGGCGACCATCGCCGCGCGCGAGGACCGCTTCCCGCCGCTTGAGATCCACGGCGGCAAATTGCACCCGATCGACTACATGCTCCCTGTCGCCAGCGCACAGGTAAAGACGTGTGTGCTCCTGGCCGGCCTGTTTGCCGAGGGCGCAACCACGGTGCGCGAGCCTATGCGGTCGCGCGACCATACGGAGATTGCGCTGCGAGAGTTCGGCGCCGATGTGACAGTAGAGCGGCAGAAGATTACGGTGCGGGGGCGCGCACACCTGACGGGTCGTGACCTCGTGGTGCCGTCGGACCTGTCCTCCGCGGCGTTCTTCATCGTGGCCGCACTTACAGTCCCCGGCTCCTCCCTGATAATTCGTGGCGTGGGCCTGAACCCCACGCGCTCGGCGCTGCTCGACTTCCTCATGGGGATGGGTGCGCGCATACGCGTGGCGGACTTGACGTCGAGCAACGGCGAGTTGATGGGCGATATTGTGGTTGAATCGTCGTCTCTGGCGGGCGGCGTGATCGAAAAGGAGATGACGGCGGCGCTGATCGACGAGATCCCGGTGCTGGCAGTGCTCGGCGCCTCGACACGTCACGGCCTGACGGTGCGGGACGCCGGTGAACTACGCATCAAGGAGACGGACCGGATCGCCACAGTCGTGGAGAATCTCGGGCGTATGGGTGTCATCGCGCAAGCGCAACCGGACGGCATGGTAATACCAGGCGGACAGAAGTTTCGCGCGGCCGAACTGGATTCGTTCGGCGATCATCGGATTGCGATGGCGTTTTCGGTCGCCGCGCTGCTGGCGGACGCCGAGTGCCGGATCGAGGGAGCGGAAGCGGCGTCGGTCTCGTTCCCGGAGTTCTTTATGACCTTGCAGCAGGTGACAGCCTAAATCGGTCAGTCCACTCGTCGCTGCTCCGCATCGCGGAGTAATATCCCCAAATACCCCGTTAGATCGAAACCAGCATGAACACCTTCACGACTGCGGCAATTTCCCGCAACCACGAACGCCTGCCTGAAGTTGATCTCACCCATCTCATGATCCTGAATCGGGCAATTCGTTCGTGATAGGGCGTCCTCGTACTGAGTTGCAGTCTGAAGGGGTTGCGTTGCGCGCCTCTGTCAGCCGTTATCTTCACTGTCCTTTAGGAGGAGCTAAACAACAGGGGCGCCTTTAGTCTGCGACAGCATGATATAGGTTTTGTGGGGCGGACCCCGTGGTCCGCGGCCGGCGCCCTCGTCCGCTTTTGGAAACCCTGGCACGATGCTGCGGGTCGGGGGAATCGGCGCGGACCACGGGTCGCCCCACGAAAAGTCATCGTCCAGACAACACTCCAGGCTATCGCAGATTGAACTTTTTCATCTTGTAGCGC
>Ga0070741_10015552_pt1 | contig 12863 bp, 7 predicted proteins | sample Coa_R1_4_FD_66440 | JGI IMG/M metagenome (GOLD analysis project Ga0070741, IMG submission 66440) | Surface soil microbial communities from Centralia Pennsylvania, which are recovering from an underground coalmine fire - Coalmine... | ecosystem: Environmental > Terrestrial > Soil > Unclassified ...
GGATCGCCCACTTCTACGGTGCGCGGCCCCAGTTCCTGCTCGCCTCCGCGACCATCGCCAACCCGCGCGAGCTCGCCGAGGAGCTGATCGAAGCCCCGGTCGAGCTGATCGACGACAACGGCGCGCCGCATGGCCCGCGCCACTTCGTGCTGTACAACCCGCCGGTAGTTAACCCGGCGCTCGGCATCCGCCGCAGCGCGCTGCTGTCGGCGCGTGATCTCGCCGCGGACCTGCTGGCCAACCAGGTGCAGACGATCGTCTTCGCCCGCAGCCGGCTGACCGTCGAGCTGCTGGTGACCTACCTCAAGCAAGCGGCGCGGGGGCCCGCGGCGGCGGCGATCCGCGGCTACCGCGGCGGCTACCTGCCTCGCGAGCGGCGCGAGATCGAGCGCGGCCTGCGCGCGGGCGCGGTGCGTGGCGTGGTGACGACCAACGCCCTGGAGCTGGGCATCGACATTGGCGGCCTGGATGCCTGCGTGATGGTCGGCTACCCGGGCACCATCGCCAGCACCTGGCAGCAGGCCGGTCGCGCCGGCCGCCGTAGCGACTTCTCGCTGACCGTCCTGGTGACGACGAGCAGCCCCCTGGACCAGTTCCTCGCCACCCACCCCGAGTACCTGTTCGGCCGCTCGGTCGAGGCTGCGCTCGTCAACCCGAATAACCTCTACATCCTCACGAGCCACCTGAAGTGCGCCGCGTTCGAGCTGGCCTTTCCGGACGGTGAAGCCTTCGGCCTGGATGACATCACCGACGTGCTGCGCTACCTGGAGGAAGAGCAGGTGCTGCACCACGCCGGCGATCGCTGGCACTGGATGGCCGATGCCTTTCCCGCCCAGGACGTCAGCTTACGCAGCGCCACGATCGACAACTTCGTCATCGTCGACACCACGGTTCCGGCCGCGCCCCGCGTCATCGGGGAGATGGACCGTCTCTCGGTGCCGACGTTGCTGCACGAGGAGGCCATCTACCTGCACGAGGGGCAGCAGTACCAGGTCGAGCGCCTGGACTGGCCGGAGAAGAAGGCCTACGTCCGGCACGTCGACGTGGATTACTACACCGACGCGGAGCTGGCGGTTCGGCTGGAGCCGATCGACGTGCTGGCGTCGGCGCCCGCGTCGGGCGGCAGCCGCTACTACGGCGAAGTCTCGCTGACCTTCCGCCCGACCATCTTCAAGAAGCTCAAGCTGCAGACGCACGAGAACGTCGGCTGGGGACGCATCCAGCTCCCCGAGGAGACCCACCATACGGCGGCCTACTGGTTGGCGCTCGACGAGGCGATCGGCGCCGACGGGTCGCGCGCCGAGTTCGAGGCAGGGCTCGTCGGTCTGGCCCACCTGTTGGCCCAGCTCGCGCCGCTGTTCCTGATGTGCGACCCGCGCGACCTCGGTCGCCAGGCGGAGGTGCGCTCCCCCTTCAACCGGGCGCCCACCGTGTACCTGTACGAGCAGGTCGCCGGTGGGGTGGGCCTGGCGGAGAAGCTCTACGCGATGCACGGCGAGCTGCTGGCCGCGGCCGTAGAGCACCTGGCGGCCTGCCCGTGCCAGCAAGGCTGTCCGAGCTGCGTCGGCACCGTCGACCTGCCGCAGCGACCGAAACAGGCCGCGCTGCGGCTGCTGAGAGAGCTGGTGGCCGGAGGCACTCGTGCCGGCTGACCTGGGCGACAAGCTGCGGCGCTTCAACGCCGCCGGCCGCTCCGCGCCGGCCCGGCCGCCGCCCCGTCCGGCGGGCATCGAGTCGGTCGTCGCCGGCCGCTTCGAGCCCACGACTTACGGCGAGTGCTTCGTAGTCGAGCAGCGCTTCGCCTTGAGCTGGCGGCAGGGCGCCTTCCCGCTGTCGACGGCGCTGGCGCTCAGCCCGCTGGCTCGCGAGCTACTCGGACGCGCCGATTGCGACGAGGCGCTGGAGCCGCGCCGCGCGCTGTTCCTGGACACCGAGACCACCGGCCTGTCCGGCGGAACGGGGACGTACGCCTTCATGGTCGGGCTGGGCCACGTCGACGGCGACGACTTCCTGCTGCGGCAGTACTTCATGCGGCATCCCGGCGAAGAGGCAGCGCTTCTGGCGGCGCTGGAGGACATCCTGGCGGCCTTCCCGATCTGGATCACCTTCAACGGCAAGGCCTTCGACGCCCCTCTGCTCGACACGCGTTTCCGCTACACCCGCCGCCGTCCAGGGCCGGCGCCGCGCCTGCACGTCGACCTGCTCCACCCCGCGCGTCGGCTCTGGCGCAACCACCTCCCGAGCTGCGCGCTGGGAACGCTCGAGCGCACGCTCCTCGGCGTGCGCCGCCAGGACGACGTGCCGTCGTGGATGATTCCCACGCTCTACTTCGACTACGTGCGCCGCGGTCAGTGCGAGCCGCTGCGGGACGTGTTCACGCACAACACCCACGACCTGCTCAGTCTCGCCGCGCTGCTGGGTCTCGTCGGCCAGGTGCTCCACGAGCCGCACCGCTACGCCGAGCGCGTCGACCTGGTCGCCGTGCTGCGGATGTACGCCCAGGCCAGGCGGGCCGAAGAGGCGGCGGACTGGTGCCAGGCCGCGCTGGCCGCGCTGCCGCCGTCGACGCGGGGTCCGCTCGCCTGGGAGCTGGCCGCGCTCCTGCGGCGCCTGGGCCGGCGGGAGCGAGCCGCGGAGCTGTGGCGCGAGCTCGCCAGAAACGGCGGCCCCTGGAGCGTGGCGGCTCAAGTGGAGCTCGCGAAACACCTGGAGCACGGCGAGCGGGACTACCGGGCGGCGGCTCGTGCGGTGGAAGCGGCGCTGGCCGCGCTGGCGGTCAGCCGGCTGCCGGCGGCCGAGGTGGAGCGGGCGCAGCTCGAGCGCCGGCTAGGTCGGCTGCGCTACCGTGCCCGGCTGGAGCAGGACCTGGCCCGAGTCGATGGGCCCATCACTCAAACGAGCCGCCGCAGCCGCCCACGGCCGCACGCGACAGACCGGACGCTGGACGGCGGCAGCCCATCCCTACGCGGGATCGGTGGCTAGGCCGCGCTCGTGCAGCTCGATGGCGCTGCGATAGGTTTCCGGATCGGTCAGGTTGCGGAACTTCTTGGCGAACTCGAGCACGCCGCTGAGCGGCACTCGTCCGGCGCGGACCATGTCCATCAGCTCCCGGCGGCTCATGTGGCACTCGCGATAGAGCCGCACGTAGCGCTCGATGAACTCCCGAATCGGGAGGGCCGTGGGCAGCACCGGGTGCAGGAAGTCGAAGTAGCGCCGGTCGTGCGTCACCAGCTCTTCGTAGTACTTCTTCCAGTCCACCGTGCCGGGCAGCGGCGTGTGGATCGTGAACTGGGGGCACTCGATGTTCAGCCGTTTGTTGTACTCCATCAAGTGCTCGAACCGATCGGCGAGCCAGTCCGCGAAGATGATCTGGGCCCCCCAGACCTTCACCTTGACCGAGTGCAGGAAATCGATCGCCTCCTCGTTCACGTTGACGCGCGAGCCCTTGTTCACCCGCTTCAGCTCGGCCGGATCGTCCGACTCCAGGCCAATGAGCACCATGTCGAGCCCGGCTTCGGCCCACGCCGTGTAGAGCTCCTTGTTCCGCACGATATTGTCGGCGCGACACTGCATCCAGAAGCGCCGCTGGTTGCCGCTCTGGATCAGGTTCTGCGCCAGCTTCCAGGCGTCGGACTCGCGGTAGTCCTCGTGCGGCATGACCTGGATCGCCAGGTCATCTACGATGTTGACGTACGATCCATTCGGGATGCGCGTGATCTCGTCGAACGTGCGCTGCCAGCCCTCGACCTTGTACACGCCGTGGTGGAACTGCCAGACGGAGCAGAAGCTACAGCGGTAGCGACAGCCGCGCGACGTCTCGACCGAGTAGGGACGCGGATAGTACAAGAAGTAGTACTCGTCGCGGTAAGGATCGCACAGCTCGCGCATCGGCAGCGGCCGCGTGTTCATCTCGTGCGAGTCGTGCAGGATCGTGTTGACGATCTTCTGGGGCACGACCGTCGTGCCGAACTCGCCGTCCGACTTGCGATAGTACATGTACGGCACGCGCTCGAGCGAGCGCCCGGCGCCCAGCTCCCGAACGATCATCGGGAAGATGTCCTCGGCCTCGCCGTAGGCGATGCCGTCGATCTCCGGGATGAACAGGTCTTGCGGGCTCAGGGAGATGTGATGGCCGCCAACGATGATGGGAACCTGCGGATCCACCTGCTTGACCTCGCGCGCCAACTGGGCGACTACCGGGACGTCCGTCGTGTAGCCGCACTTGAGCGCGACGAGCTGAGGCTGGAAGGAGTTCATGGCGTCGAGCAGGTTCCCCCGGGTGGTCCGCAAGTCGACCAGCCGGCACTCCGCGACGTCCTTTACCGAGCCGGCCAGATACTCCGGTCCGAGGGTCTCAACGCGGACGGTATCGTTGAACCCGGTCGAGTAGCCACTCTGCGGCTCGACGAACAGGATACGCTTGATCGCGGATTCCACAGATCGCTTGCCGACGATGTCGACCATCGGTTCAGGCCTCCGTTTGCGGCTGTGCGATGACAGGCGGCACGGAGCCACGAGCGGGGACCGGCTCAGCCACCAGTACAAACGCAACAAGGCGACGAACCCGGCGGACCGCCGCGCAATTACATAGTACCAGGCTTGCTCGGGTCCTTCTCAGGCTCCCGAGCCGCAGATAATCTAGCATAGGTAGCGGCATGCGTAAAGCAGTTGGTCGGTCGAGCGACCGATCGCGTCCGACGCCTCGCCTGGTGCTCGCATCCGCCTCGCCCCGACGGCGGGAGCTTGTCAGGCGCCTGGGAGTACCATGCGACGTCGAGCCCACGGCCGTGGACGAGACACCCCGCACCGGGGAGCGTCCGGCGGATCTGGCCGTGCGACTGGCTGAGGCGAAGGCCCGCGCGGCGCAACCGGGAACACATTGGGTTCTTGCCGCCGACACGGTAGTGATCCTTGACGACCAGGCGCTGGGAAAGCCCCGCGACGCGGCCGAAGCGGTGTCAATGCTCCAGCGCCTGCGAGACCGCACGCACGAGGTGGCCACCGGCGTTTGCCTGCTGGTGCCAGGCAGCCGTCCCCGCCTTGCCGTGGTCCGCACGCACGTGCAGATGCGCCCCTACTCGGACGCCGAGATTCGGGCCTACGTCGCCTCGGGAGCGCCCCTCGACAAGGCGGGCGCATACGGAATCCAGGACGCGGGATTCTCGCCGGTACGAGCGATTCGCGGCTGCTACACCAACGTCGTCGGCCTCCCGCTGTGTGCCGTCGCCGACTTGCTTCGCGACGCGGGATGGCGCCACGCGCCGCGGACAGAGACGATCTGCCCGCATTCAGGAGCCTGGGCCGTGCCGCCTGGAGCTCGGAGCGACGTCCTCGGACTTACGGGCGCGCCGCCGCCCCGGTAGACCCAGCAGCGGACGGCCCGGGCGCGGAGGACGAGAAGCGCGGCACGGCCGGCCCTTGCGTGGGGGGCGGCGAAACGGCGGCCGAGGAGGAGGCTCCTGACGAGCCACTTGTCGCGGGGGACGATTGGCGGGCAGTGTCGGCGCTGGCGGGCGCCGACGGCGCGGATACACGCGCCTGGTCTCGGGTACTCGCTGCAGGCGCCTGCGGCGCGGCCGGCGCCGTCGATGGGCCTGTCGCGCGGAAATCGCCACCGGGGACGCCGCTGGCCGTCGTGGTAGGCGCGGTGGTAGCTACCGCCGCTGGCGCAGTCGCGGCCCGCGGACTGTTGCTGGATGCGGGCGCGCTGCTCGGGCTCTCGCGCGCCGCCTCGTTGGTTCGGGCCACGGCATTGGCGGTTCGGATCTGCTCGGCCGCGCCCGCGGGCGCCCCGCGCACACCCACTGCCACCATGTTCTGCGACGGCTCGTAATGCGTCTTGAGGGTCAGCGTGCGGGAGCCACTACCGTCTGCGACCGTCCGCACGATGACGACGTCGAAGCCGTCCCCTGCTGCCTCGACCTGGAATTGCTGACCCCAGGGGAGCGTCGGCTCGGGATAGCGCACGACCTCGGTTCGCGCCGTCCGCCGGTTGCTGATTTTCGGCCCATCCACCTTCACGTCCCAGCTCGGCTTCGTGCCGTACAGGCTGATACTGAGGCTCGTATCGTCCGTCACTGCTTGAATCAGGACGTAGTCGGGACTGGAGTTGATGAAGCGGAAGTCCAGCCCGGTGTCTTCATCCACCGTGGCGTCGAGCCCGACTCGACCCAGGGGGGCCATCCCATAGGCCGGAATCCAGTACAGGTGGTGGTGGCGCTCCTCGAGCTGGTAGCCGCCCCAGAAGACCGGCTGGAGCAGCGTGGTCGCGACCTGGCAGATCCCGCCGGCCACGCTGGGCACCGTGGCATGGCTCCCGTCCCCGGTGCTCGCGATGCCCCAGCCGACCTGGTAGCCCGAGTCGAGCGTGGTCGGACCGAGCTCCTGGTTGAACGAGAACATGGCGCCCGGCGGGATGACCACGCCGTGGATCCGCGATGCCGCCAGCTTGATGTTGTGGATCTTCGGTGGCGACGAGCCGGCGAAGCGCGTCTCGCCACGGGCGATCTGCTCGCGGATCCCGAGCTGATCCCGTTGCTCGCTGGTGACGCTCGGCTGAGTGATGCGCGCCGGCACTTGCACCGCGCGCTCGCCGGAGTCGATTGCCTTGCGCACCAGCGCGAGCGTCGCCGGGAAGTCGACCTCGCGGCCTTCCTGACTCTCGCGAATCGTGCGCAGGCTGCCCTCCGCGAACTCGAAACGAGCGTTGGAGGCCGGTCGATTGACTTGCTGGACCTTCCGGCGGACCGCCTGCTCCAGCGCCGCATCCTTCAGACGCGCCCCGGTCGGTCGGTTCTTGGGGCCCTCCAGCTCCACCGCCGCCACCAGCTCCGCCGGACTCAGCGTCCAGGAGTCGTCGCCGAGCTGGAGTACCACCGGGGCGCCCAGGTACCGTTCGGCCTGCTGGCGTGCTGTGGCGAGGTCCGCGTCGGTGACCGGTGGCAGCGTCTCCTGAACGGCCAGCGGCACGCGCAACGTCTCGCCCACCATCAGCGCCTTGCCCAGACGATCGCGGGTGGCCGCGAGCTGGAGACGGCGCCCCGTCTGATGGGCGACGTAGACCACGCGACCGTCTGGATCGATCGAGAGCTGGGCGTCGGCGAGCGGCCGGTCCACGGCTGCCGCCAGGTCCTCGAGGTAGCGCTGGACCCGCGCTTCGTCCAACAGCGCCGGCGGCTGGGGGAGATCGCGTCTGCCGAACAGGGCAGCCGCGGGGCGGATCAGGTGCTCGAGTGGGCCTCCCTGGCGCCCGACCGCGTACGCGGCGTCGGCCAAGGCCGCCACGTCGAGCCGGAGGCCGAGGGCGGTAGGGGTCGTCTCCCAGGTGCGATCATCGTACTCGAAGACCAGCGGCTCCTGCGCAAATGCCGCCAGCCGCGCCGAGAGGGCCGCGCGGGCCTCTTCAGGCCGGAGGCCACCCAGGTCCATGCCCAGGGCCCGGACGCCGGGGTGGATGCGATCCGCGTACGCGAGATCGAATCCCGCGGCGCTGATTACCAGCAGCAGGAGCAGGCCGACGCCGATACCGGCCAGCAGCGCCCGCCAGGGGAGCGCTGCCAGGTAACCAATGCGGGACCAGGCCTCGAGTCCGCCGAGCGCCGCCACGGCGGCTTGCCAGCCACCACCAACGGCGCGTCGCGCAACACGCCGTCGCCGGAACAGGCCCCCATCTCGTACTTGCCTGAGGGGTGAGGTCCTGCTCCGGATGATGTACTCGGTCTTCCGAACTTCCAAGCCGGTCCATACCTCCCGCGGGAGGCCGCGGCGCGGCACACGGTGAACCCGCCCGCCAGCCGGGCCCTGCCTATCATACGCCGTCATGTCGATTGGTGCCAAGAGAAAGTCAACCGTCCGTGACTCGAGCGCGCGCTCCGGGTCGGGCCGATTCCGGCCCCTGCCAGTCCAGGTGCTACAATGGCCCGAATCCGCCCGAGATGCCGAGAGGAGCCGCCCCCCGATGAGCAAGCTGCGCCTGACTCTCGCCTGTGGCGACTACGATCGCACGCGCGCGCTCCGCGACGGACTGGTGTCCGCGGAGGGAATCGACCTGAATTATCTCGCTCTAGAGCCAGAAGAAATCTTCTGGCGAATGGAGCACCACCAGGAATTCGACGCCTCCGAGATGTCGATGGGGACCTACCTTATCGAACGTGGCCGAGGCGAGGACCGTTACACCGCGATTCCGGTCTTCCCGTCGCGCAGCTTCCGCCACAACGCGATCTACGTTCACGCCGCCTCCGGCATCGAGCGCCCGGAGCAGCTCAAGGGCTGCCGTTTTGGCGTGCCCGAGTACAACATCACCGCAGCAGTCTGGGTGCGCGGTCACCTGCAGCACGAATACGGCGTCCTGCCGAGCGACCTGCGCTGGTTCCGGGGCGGCTTGCACACCCCCGGGCGGATCGAAAAGGCCAGCGGCCAGATCCCGCCCGGCGTGTCGATCGAGACGATCCCCGAGGGACGCACCCTCAACGAGATGATCGAGTCCGGCGAGCTGGACGCCATGCACGCCCCCCGCATGCCCAACGCGTTCCGGCAGGGCTCGCCACGCGTTCGGCGGCTGTTCCCGAACTTCCGCGAGGTCGAACAGGAGTACTTCCGCAAGACCAGTATCTTCCCGATCATGCACACAATCGTCATCCGGACCGAAGTCTATCGGGCGAACCGCTGGGTGGCCGAATCCTTGTACAAGGCGTTCGTTCGCTCCAAGGCGATCTGCGCGGACGCCATCTACAACGCGACCGCGCTCCCCTACATGCTTCCCTGGATGATCGACGAGGTCGAGCAGACCCGGCGGGTCATGGGGCCGGACTATTGGGCCTACGGGCTGGAGCCGAACCGCACCACCCTCGAGGCGCTCACCCAGTACGCGCACGAGCAGGGGCTGACGCCGAGGAGGATCGCCGTCGACGAGCTGTTCGCCTCGCCGACGCTCGACGAGTTCAAGATTTGAGTCCGCCGTGTCGGTACTAACTCGGCCCGATCCGGCTGCCTTCACCGCGCCCGCTGCCACGCGACAGGCCCCCCTCATCGCGCGGCGCTGGAGCGGCGTCGCCCTCGACGCCGGCGCGGTCGCACTGTTCCTGCTGCTGCCCTGGCTGTACTTCTGGCGCTTGTTCACCCCGTACGCGCCCGACCAGATGACCCTGGCCGAGGGCGACTTCAACGTCGAGTTCTTCCCGGTCACGCGCGCCATTGGCGCCATCATCCGCGGCGGCGAGCTGCCGCTGTGGAATCCCTGGTCGGATGGGGGCCAGCCGCTGCTCGCCGACCCCCAGATGGCGATCTGGTACCCGCTCAACTGGGTCTTGCCCTGGCTGGTGACGGACAACGAACGCGGCTCGCTCGTCGCCTACGAAGCGTTCATGGCCTTCCACTTCTTCCTGACCGCCGTGGCCATGTGGCTGCTGGCGCGGCGGGTCATCGGGTCCCGCTTCGGGGCGCTGGTCGCGGCGCTCACCTTTGCCTACTCGGGCCTCCTCACCGCCTACCCGATCCAGCAGATGCCGATCCTTCGCACGAGCATCTGGCTGCCGATCCTGTTGCTCTGCCTCATCAACGCTTTCGAGCAGCGCAGCCTGCGCTGGACGGTCGTCGGCGCCCTGGCGCTGGCCCTCGCCGTCTTCGCCGGGCATCCCCAGCTCCTGCTGTTCCAACTGTATGGGCTCACGCTCTACACCCTGTACCGCTGCGCGCAGGTCTGGCCCGACCGCCGGGCAGTGGCGACGACGCTGGGCCAGTACGCGCTGTTCGGCGTGCTGGGCTTCGCCATCGCCGCCATCCAGGTCGTCCCCAGCTACGAGTTCATGCGCCTCTCCGATCGCGCCGCGGCGGACTACGCCTTTACGGCCGTTGGCTTCAGCCCGTTCGAGTTCCTCCTCGACGCGGCGGCGCCGCGGATCATCGGCGGCCTCCCGCCCTACGTCGGCATCCTCCCCCTGCTGCTGGCGGTCATCGCCATCCGCTTCGTCCGCCAGCGCCACTTGCCCTACTTCGTCCTCCTCGCGGCGCTCGGCCTGGTGATCTCGTTTGGCGGGAACACCTTCTTCCACAGCCTGCTCTACCTGGGAGCTCCTGGCTTCGCGCTGTTTCAGCACCAGGAGCGGGCGATCTACCTGTACACACTGGCCATGGCCGTCCTGGCCGGCTACGGCGCGGCCTTCGTCGCCAGGCCGCTGAGTCGGCGCCAGCGCACGATCCTGGTGCGCCTCGGGTGGGCTGGACTGGCGGGCGTCGTCGCCGCGCTGGTGGTCGCCGGTACGCTGTACGCGGGTTACCTGCTGGTGGAGGCGACCGGGCGCGCCTACCGCTGGCGCGACGTGATCGGCTGGTACAACTGGTTCGTGTTCATGCTCTGCCTGGGCCTGGCGCTGCTGGCGCTGCGGCTACTCTGGCGGCGCGGGCGCCTCCTGCTGCTGAGCGCTATTCCGGCAGCCATCCTGCTCGACCTCTTCACCGTGAGCTGGAGCCACGACCTCTCGCCGCTGCCGCCGGCTCAGCTCTTCGTGCCGTCCCAGATCGTGCAGTTCATCCAGAGTCAACGTAGTCTCCTCCGCGTGGCCGACTACACCGTACTCAACGGCAACCACGGGCTGGTCTACCTGGTGCCTTCTGTCGACGGTACCTACGGGATGTTCCTCGAGCGCTTCGTCCAACTGCGCGCCGCCCTGCCGCCCGAGCGCTTCTATGAGCTGCTCAACGTCCGCTACGTGCTCACCCGTCAGGCGCCGCCAGACGAAGCGCAGGTCGTGCTCGCCGAGCCGTTCCACGAGCATCTCAACCGCGTGGTGCGCGTCGACGGCGTGCTCGAGCGGGCCACCGTGGTGCCTCGCGGGCGCGTGGTGGACGACGACGCGCAGGCGCTGGCGATGCTCGGCGATCCGGAGTTCGACCCGCGCCAGGAGGTGCTGCTGGCCGAGCCGCCCGGTCCGGCGGTCGACGGCGGCAGCGGCCGAGCGAGGATTCGGGCTTATCGGGCGAATTCGTTGGAGCTGGAGGTGAGCGCCAGCGGTGGTTACCTGTTGCTGAGCGAGATGCACTACCCGGGCTGGCGGGCCGAGGTGAACGGCGTGGAACGGCCGCTGGTACGGGCCAACTACGCGCTGCGCGCGCTCGCCCTCCAGCCCGGGGATCGGGACGTGCGGATCGTCTACGATCCGCCGAGCCTGAAGCTCGGCGCGCTGATCACTGCCCTGGCGCTCTTGGTGGCGGCCGCGCTCCTGATCCTGCCGCGCGTGCTACCGAAGCGCGGTGCTGGCGCGCATCGTCAGGCTCCGCAGGTCAGCTAGCCGACCTCGACCGGGTCGCCGGCCGCGTCTCGCAGCGCGCCGCGCACGGCCCGCTCGCGCTCGCGCGCCTCCTCGAGCAGGAGGCCGCCGTCGCAGATCATCCGCACGTTGTGGAAGCGGTAACCGTGACTGAGGAGGCGGGTGCCACTATCCGCTAGGGCCAGCGCCTCGACCAGGGCCTCGTGCCAGGTGGCGACCGCTGGCGGCACGGTGAGCGCCTCCACCTGGGCGCCAAGGGAGTTGAGCTGCCAGCGATAGACCGCCGCGGCATTCGCCAGCCGCTCGTTGCGGCGCTGCTCGTCGACCGCCGCCAGCCAGCGCAGGTGCAGGTCTTCCCAGCGCGCAAGCACGTCCAGGACCACGGACGAGTAGCCGCGGACCGCGTCGTCGCTCTGCTCCGGTGCGGGAGGCGACGAACGACGAAAGAGCGCGCCCCAGCGCGATCCCACGCGCGGGTCGCCGAACTGCTGCACCCTCGGTCCCCCTTGCGGCGCCGCGTGCCATCGCGCGCCGTCCGTCCCCTAGCATACTCAAACGACGCCTTCCGGCGGCAGGGACGGTACCTATCGGTTCCGTCTCGTAAGCAGCGAGGCGACCCGGCTGGCTAGTCGACCCGCTCGAAGAGCGTGGCGATGCCCTGGCCCACGCCGATGCACATCGTCACGAGCCCGTAGCGGGCGTTGCGGCGCTGCATCTCGTGCACCAGCGTGGTCGTCAGCCGCGCGCCCGTACAGCCCAGGGGGTGCCCCAGCGCGATCGCCCCGCCGTTCACGTTGACGCGAGCGGGATCGAAGCCCAGTTCCTGCACGCACGGCACGGACTGGGCGGCGAAGGCCTCGTTCAATTCGACCAGATCGACGTCGGCAGGCCGCAGCCCAGTGCGGTCCAGCAAGCGGCGGGTCGCCGGGATCGGTCCGATTCCCATGTACAGCGGATCGACACCGACCACCGCCGACTGGACGTAGCGGGCGAGCGGCTTCAAGCCCAACTGGCTGGCGCGCTCGCGGCTCATCAACAGCAGCGCCGCCGCGCCGTCGTTCAGGCCAGACGAGTTCCCCGCCGTCACCGTGCCTCCCTTGCGGAAGGCTGGCGGCAGCTTGGCAAGCTGCTCCAGCGTGGTGTCGGGTCGCGGGTGCTCGTCGGTGTCGAACACTACCGGCTCGCCGCGCCGCTGCGGGATGGACACGGGTACGATCTCGTCGCGGAAGCGCCCCTCCCGGATCGCCGCGGCGGCCTTCTGCTGGCTGCCGAGCGCGAACTCGTCCTGCGCCTCGCGGGTAACCCCGTAGCGCTCGGCGACGTTCTCGGCCGTCTCGCCCAGGCTGATGGCTACCTCGCGGAGCTTCGGATTGACCAGCCGCCAGCCCAGCGTGGTGCCTTCGAGCTGCAGGTTGCCGCGCGGAAACGCCTCTTCCGGCTTGAGCATCACGAACGGAGCGCGACTCATGCTCTCGACGCCGCCGGCGACGAACACCTCGCCGGCTCCCGTCAGGATCGCCTGGGCCGCCGTGTTGATCGCTTGCAGCCCGGAGCCACACAGCCGGTTGACCGTCTGTCCGCCGATCGACTCGTCCAGGC
>Ga0070741_10015553_pt1 | contig 12863 bp, 11 predicted proteins | sample Coa_R1_4_FD_66440 | JGI IMG/M metagenome (GOLD analysis project Ga0070741, IMG submission 66440) | Surface soil microbial communities from Centralia Pennsylvania, which are recovering from an underground coalmine fire - Coalmine... | ecosystem: Environmental > Terrestrial > Soil > Unclassified ...
GGCTCATCGCCGCCTTCTCCCGGCGTCGTGAGCCTACCGCAGCAACCTGTCCCTCACATGCCCGCTGACCTGCCGCGACACCTCGCGTTGGCGACCATTTGGCGGCGGCCACGGGTATTGACCACGCCAGCGCTCGGCACTGGTGTCACCCCAGGCAAGAAACTGCCAGGCAATTCTGCTTAGCTTAACTATGTCGGTAACCATCATTGGTTATCGAATTCACGACACGTGACGAAGGAGCTCTTCCATGTTGCTGTCCGGCCTTACCGCACGGCGTGCGGTCGCAGGCGCGATCGGCGCGGGCGCGATCGCCAGCGCGATGCTGATTGGCGCCAGCCCGTCGGCGCTCGCCGACCCGCCTCCCGGTTGCACGGCGGCCGACCTCGCGGGCGTCGCATCCGGCGTCTCCGCGTCCACGTCGGCGTACCTGTGGACTCATCCGGATGTGAACGCGTTCTTCACCAGTCTCAAGGGCCGGCCCAAGAGCGACATCAAAAACGACGTCAAGAACTACCTCGACGCCAACCCCCAGACGAAGGCCGACCTGCAGGGCATCCGCCAGCCGCTTGTCGACTTGAAGAACCGGTGCCAATAATCACCTAGTGCCAGCTGAGCTGGAACTGCCTGCGCCTGACGGCGCGGGTCCCCTGGTGCTGATGGTCGACGACGACCCGGACGTGCGAACGTCGGTCGCTCGGGGATTGCGGCATTGGGGTTTCGACGTTCGCGTAGCCGCGAGCGGCAAGGAAGCGCTGCGCGTGCTGTCCAGCGAGTCGCACGACGCGCTCGTGCTCGACGTGCAGATGCCCGAACTCGACGGTGTCGCGGTGGTGACGGCGTTGCGCGCGCTGGGCAACGACATCCCGATCTGCGTGCTGTCGGCCCGCGACTCGGTCAACGACCGTATCGCGGGTCTCGAGGCGGGGGCCGACGACTACCTGACCAAGCCGTTCGATCTCGGCGAGCTCGTCGCGCGATTGCACGCGCTGCTGCGCCGGTCATCGCATTCCGACGAGCGCCTGGATGCAATGACGGTCGGCCCGTTGACAATTGACACTGCGCGGCGGCTGGTGTTCGTTGCGGGCGAGCGCGTGGAATTGACGAAGCGTGAGTTCGACCTGCTGGCGGTACTCGCGGAGAACGCCGACGTGGTGCTCACCCGGCAGCGGCTGCTGGAGCTGGTGTGGGGCTACGACTTCGACGTCGACACCAACGTCGCCGATGTGTTCATCAGCTACCTGCGGCGCAAGCTCGAACGCGACGACGTGCCGCGGGTGATTCACACGGTGCGGGGGATCGGATACGTGCTCCGGACCGAGCCGTAGGCGAGAGACAATGGATGCGCCATGAGTGTCACGCCGAAACTTAAACCGTGGCGGTGCTTTTCGGCGTGTCGCCGCAGAGGTTGCAGTGTCGCGGAGGCAGCGGGCGGTGGTGACGGGCCGTGAACCGGCTGCGGCTGTTCATGCGACGGTCGACGTCGCTGCGCACTCGGGTCGCGATAGCCGCGGCGTTGGCGGCGGCGGTTGTCGTCGCGTTATTCGCTTTGGTGACTTCGGTTTTGCTCGTCAACAACGACGCCGCGCAGCTGGACCGCCGCCTTGACGCGATCATCGACACCAGCATCGACCCGAGCCGCAACACCGCCGAGCCCCGCGCGATCCTGCAGACCGTCCGATCCCGCACGACCCATGAGGTCATGCTCCAGCGCGGCAGCATGCAGTTGCCGCCACTGCCCGTCGGCACCACGACCGTCAACGTCAACGGCGTCGATTACCGGGTCCGCACCGTGGAACAGTCGCGGCCCGAGGGCGATGTGCTGGTATCGATCGGCATTCGCATCGACAGCATTCTGATGGATCGGTCGCGAATCCCGTTGTATCTCTTGATCGGTGGCGGCGCAGTGCTGATCGCAGCGGGACTGGGCTGGCTGCTTGCCGGCCCGGCAGTGCGCCCGCTGCGGCGGCTGACCGAGCACACCCGGCGGCTCGGCCAAGGAGACGACACGCTGCCGCCGGTGCACGGCATCCGGGAGGCAGAAGATCTGGGCGACGCGATGTCCGGGATGCTGGCCCGGCTGGCCTCCGCGCAGGCCTCGACGACGAATTCGCTTCAGGTTGCGCAGGATTTCGCCGCAAACGCCACACATGAACTGCGCACCCCGCTGACCGCGATGCGCGCCGACTTGGACACGCTGCGCATCCACAACCTTCCCGACGACGAACGCCAGGAAGTTGTGGCCGACTTGTCGCGCGCGCAGCGCCGGGTCGAGGCGATCATCACGGCGTTGGGTCAGTTGGCGTCCGGCCAGTTGGCGCAAGCCGAGGATCGGGAAAAGATCGACGTCGACGACCTTTTGGACCGGGTCGCGCGGGAGAACATGCGGCTGTCGCCGTCCGTCGAGATCGCGGTGCAGGCCGAGAGTGCCGGCACCATTTTCGGGTGGCCGAGCGGGTTGCGGCTTGCGGTGGACAACCTTGTGCGCAATGCAATCACGCACGGCGGCGCGACACGCGTGGTCCTGGCCGCGCACCGGGATGGCGACAAGATGGCGATCGTCGTCGACGACGACGGCAGCGGCTTGCCGGCAGGCGAACACCGCACCGTGCTGGGCCGCTTCGCCCGCGGCAGTACCGCCGCGCCGGGCGGCTCGGGGCTCGGGTTGGCGCTCGTCGCGCAACAGGCCGCGCTCCACGACGGCGATATCACACTTTCCGACGGACCGCTGGGCGGGTTGCGCGCGACGTTGACGGTGTCTACCGCTGGCGAGCCGACAGCAGACGGCGACTCAGCGCCAGGGCCGCGCGCCAGCCGAGCAGCAGCGCCGCCGTCACCACCGAGGCGACGACTACGAAAGTGACTGCGACGCCGCCGGAGTTGGCCTTGCGCAACAGCATTCCCACCACGACGGTGCACACCCACACGGCGACACCGGTCGGCGCCATCGCGAATGGCCGGCGCCACCCACGGCTGACAACCCATCCGACCGCCGCGCCGACCAGAAACGGCCAGGCGATGTCGGCGACGCCGACTACGGTCACGCCCTCGCTGTGGCTGCGGCGGCCGAGTGTGCAGAACACGATGACGCACACCGCATCGGCGAGGCCCGCGACCGACGCCTGTTTGGCGTTCATCGCGCGGCGAACGAGGTGACATCCAAATGCAAAGGCATCCGGTAGGTTTGGTCACTCGCGGTGACGCCGTGCTGCATTGGTACAGGCACGTCGGTCGGCATATCACCGGGAACGACACGTGAATCCAGCCGCAATCTGTCGAACACGAACGGTAACCCGTTGGACCGCAACGGATCCGCTGTGCTCATCAATTCGAAGTGCAGATGTGGCATGTCGGTGTTGCCGCTGTTGCCCAGCGACCCGAGAACTTGACCGGTCGTCAGCTTGTCGCCCGGCTTCACCTTGACGCTGCCCGTATTCAAATGGGCGTAGAGGACGAAGTTGCCGCCGCCGATGTCCTGCACCACGTGGTTGCCGGCGTACTGATCAAGCGACAGCCCTGGGGGATTGGCACCCGGCACCTGCTCGGCGAGGTTGTCGACCACCGCCACGACCTGCCCGTCTGCGACAGCGGACACGTCGGCCCCGTAATAGGGATAGCTCTCCAGCTTGTCCTTGTCACCGGTCGTCAAGCGCCCGTCGGGCGTGAGCTGAACGAAGTCGATCGCGTACCGCTCCGACGCCCACAGCTGCCCGTTGAGCGGGCTCACCGCGAGCCGGTGCGGCGTCAAGTCGCAGCAGCCGTTGCCGTCGACCCAGTTGTCCCCACGCAGGGGCGGGGACACCGTCACGGGTTTGCGGCCGTCGACCGTCGTGGGTGCAACCGTTTCGGTCATCGCCGCCTCGGTGAGCGGCGGCTGCGGCTGCGCGACCGACACCGCCAGCGCGTGGCTGATGCCCGTGGGCACGGCCGCGGCGTCGTCGAGCGCGATGTCGATCCACACGAGCGCGGTCTGGGCGGACCCGAGCGTCGGGCTCGGTACCGGATTGCCAAGTATCCGTGTGGAATTCGCCAATCCGTCGCCGGAGAGCGTGAACAGCGTCCTGTCACCGGACAGCGCGGCGAGCGACATCAGCGTCACGTCGCCCGGCGACGTGTTCGTCAGCACCAACTCATATGCGAGGTGCGTCTTGCCGTCAGTCGCGGGCACCGGCATCGGCGGCGCGAGCACCGAGCCGATGACGGGTGTGATTGCGGCGGGCCCGGCCGGTACCGAGGGTGTCGGTGGCGGCAGGGTGGCGGTTACCGTGTGCGGCGTCGGCGACGACGGCGAACTCGATTGCGAGCCGGTCGAACACGCGGTGAGCACCAGAAGTACGCACGCCGAGATGGCCGAAAACCGTAGGGACATCCTGATATTCAACCAGAGCCGAGTTCGCCGTCGGGCGGCGGTTTTGGTTCGGCGTCGATCCCGCCGCGATCGGCAGCGTCGGGGTCGAGCTGACTCTCGGTGCGGAACAGGAAGAAGAACAGCACCCAGCCGATGACCGCGATGAAGATCCAACTGATCAGCCGATAGATCAGCATCGACGAGATCGCGTCGGGCAGCGGCACCCCGCTGGTCACCAGGCCCGGCACGAGCACGGCCTCGACGACCAGCAAGCCACCCGGCATCAGCGGGATCGACCCGACCGCGCGTGCTGCCGCGTAGGCGACGGTCAACCCTGCCAGCGACGGACGTCCGCCCGCGGCGTACGTCGCGAACAACAAGCAGCCGACGTCGGCAACCCAGTTGAACAGCGACCAACTGAACGCGACGGACAGGTCGCGCCTGCTCAGGCTGACGGACTCCAACTGGCTGAGGGTTTCGCGCCACTTGGCCAGCCCTGTCTCTTCGGGCTTGCTCCGAAACGAGTTCACCCATGACAGCACCTTGACGCCGATACCGTCGATCAGCTCCGGCCGGCTCGCAACGGCCTGGGCGAGCAACAGCAGAGCCACGAAGCCACCAAGAGTGAAGATCAGCGAGAACGGATTGTTCTTGGCGCCCAACAGAAATGCGCCGCCCAGACCCAACAGCGCCAGCCCCACCACCTGCAGCACGCCCGACATCACCAGCTGCCATGACGCGACGACGGGCGACGCCCCCCACAGGCGCTGCTGGCGGTAGATGAACGTCGCCGAGAGCACCGGGCCGCCGGGCAGCGTGGTGCTCAACGCGTTACCGGCGTAGAACGCGGTCTCCGACCGCCACTGCTTGACCTGGACGCCCGCGGACGCCAGCAGCGTGCGCTGGATTTGAGCGAAGCTGTGCATCGACGCGATCGCGGCGCCGATCGCCGCGAGCACCCACCACCACTTGGCCGTGTACAGGCTGCGCCACGCCTGCGCCAATTGGTCCCGTACGAATGCGATTTCGACGACGAGCACGACCGCCGCGACGGCGAGGATCACCCAGCGCAGCCACCAGTAGCTTCCGCGTGACTGTCCCTCTCCACGACGGGCGTCGACGGGCACGTCCTGGGACATGCGCTACAGGTTAACCAGGCGGCTACCTGCGTTCCGGCGGCTCGCGCAGGACACGCACAGGTTTAGCGGAACCGATACCAGCGCGCGGTTACGCTACCGGCATGCCCGCACCCGAGGATTCGGCCGTCCCGGCACTGGTACGCAAGGGCGCGGCGTGGTCGTGGCGTCTGCTGGTGATCTTCGGTGCTGTCCTCACGGTGTTGTGGGTGTTCAAGCACCTGCAGGTGATCTTCGTGCCGGTGGCGTTGGCGCTGATGCTGTCGGCGCTGCTGCTGCCGGGGGTCGACTGGCTGGACGCCCACCGGGTACCACGCGGGAGTGCGGTGTTCCTCTTGCTGCTGGGCGGGCTGGCGGTCGTCGGCGGAATCCTGACGTTCGTCGTCAGCCAGTTCATCGACGGCTTGCCGCACCTCATCGAGCAGGTCACCGACAGCATCGACAAGGCGAAGAGCTGGCTCATTCACGGTCCGCCGCACCTGAATCCGGACCAGATCAACAACGCGGGCAAGTCGGCGGTCGATGCGCTGCACGGCAATCAGGAGAAGCTGACGTCCGGCGCGCTGTCCACGGCGAGCACGATCACCGAGATCGTCACCGGCGCGTTCGTCGTGTTGTTCACGCTGATCTTCTTCCTCTACGGCGGGCGCAACATCTACGAGTTCGTCACGCGGATTTTCCCGGCAACCGTGCGGGAGAAGGTTCGCACGGCGGGGGTGGCCGGCTACCACTCGCTGATCGGCTATGTGCGGGCGACGTTCGTCGTCGCGTTCGTCGACGCGGTCGGCATCGGCACCGGCCTGGCGATCATGGGGGTGCCGCTGGCATTGCCGCTGGCGTCGCTGGTGTTCCTCGGTGCGTTCATCCCACTAGTCGGCGCGGTCATCGCCGGCTTCCTCGCTGTCGTCGTCGCGCTGCTGTCCAAGGGATTCATCTACGCACTGATCACGCTTGGCCTGATCATCGCGGTGCAGCAATTGGAGGGACACGTGTTGCAGCCGCTGGTGATGGGCCGTGCGGTGTCGATCCACCCACTCGCGGTGGTAATCGGCATCACGGCCGGCGGCGTGCTGGCCGGCATCGTCGGAGCGCTGCTGGCGGTGCCGACGATCGCGTTCTTCAACAGTGCGATCAGGGTGCTGCTGGACCGGGAGGAAGATGTCGGCGCCCCCGGGGAGGGATCTGACGAACCGGTCGGCATCAACGCCGAACCCGACCACGTGCCCGCGGACGGCGGTTAGCAGAACCGCTACAGCCGGCCCTCGCGGCGAAGCAGATCCTGCGCGCTGACGCCGCCGCCCCGGCGACGTTCTTCGTCGGCTGGTTTTTGGCCCTGCTGCGGCAGCTTCTCGGTCGAATCCTGGTCTGGCTGAGGCGGTTTGGGCGCTGTCGGGATCGCCTCGGTGGCGTCGGTCGACTGCTGTGCCGCGGGCGGCTCGGCGCTGGCGGTGCCGCGCAGCTCGCCGAGCCAGGACTCGATCTCACGGTCCCGCTGCGGCGGCGTCGGCGGTGTCGGCGGCGCTGGATAAGGCGGTGCTGTAGAAGGCGGCGGCGACCCGGCTCGTGGGGTGCGTTGGGTGATCGCGGCCGCGTTGTTGATGACGGCCCGCGCGGCGTTCTTCGCGGCGATCGTGAGCCGCGTGGTGGCCGGCTCCGATTCGCTCGGCTGCTGACTCGCTTGCGGCATCCGTGTGGTGCCGGCGCCGGACGGGGGTTGCGGAGGCCGCGCCGGGCGCGGCGGCGTCCGCATCGGGCCGGGCCGGGTCGCACCTTCGGCGCCCGGGTGTGTGGGGTCGCGAGGACGGCGTGGGAGTGCGGGAGCACCGGCACCGACGAGTGTTTCCTCGGGCTCGCGAATGGCGGGCCGCTTGCGTTCGTCGGGCAGATGGATCTCGCCGAGGCCGATGCGGTTCTGCAGCCGCTTCATCCATCGCGGTGCCCACCAGCAGTCGTCGCCGAGCAGTTTCATCACCGCGGGCACCAGGAACATCCGGATGACCGTGGCGTCGAGAATCAGCGCGGTGATGAGGCCGAACGCGAGGTACTTCAACATCACGAGGTCGGAGAACGCGAACGCGCCGGCGACGACGACGAGGATCAGGGCCGCGGCCGTGATCAACCGGCCCGTCGTCGCGGTGCCGATGCGGATGGCCTCGGCCGTCGACATGCCGCGCTCACGGGCCTCGATCATGCGCGACACGAGGAACACTTCGTAGTCGGTCGACAACCCGTAGACGACCGCGATGATCAGTCCGATCATCGGCGCCATCAACGGTGTTCGGGTGAAGTTGAGCAGCCCTTCGCCGTGACCTTCCACGAAGATCCACGTCAGCATTCCCATCGTGGAGAACAGGGTCAGCGCACTCATCAACGCGGCCTTGATCGGCAACACCAACGAGCCGAACGCGAGGAACATCAGCAGCGTCGTCGTGGTGATCAGGATGACCACCATGAGCGGCAGCTTGTCGAACAGGCTGTGGATCGAATCCTGCTCGAGTGCCGGTGTGCCGCCGACCCACAGCGTCACACCCTTCGGCACTTCGATCGCTCGCAGTTCGTCGATCTTCTTGGCGGCGTCCGTCCCCGGTTTGAGGGTGTCCTGCAAGACGCAGGGCTGACCCGGCGTGTTACACGGGGTGGCAGCCTCTTTGACCGGCGCATCCGGGTGGTCGACGTCGGGGGCGACGGGGCGTTCGGTCCACTCGTCGCTGGTGAAGCCCTGGATCTTGGCCGCACTGCTCTTGATCTGTGCGATCTGAGCGGGTGTGGCGTTCTGGATGACCAGCGTCAGCTTCTCGGTGCGGTAGTTGGGGAAGGTCTTGTCGAAATCCTCCTGGGCGAGGCGCACCGCGTTGTTCGGCGGCAGGTACTTCTCGCTGATGCCGCCCAGCGACAGCTTGCCGAGCGGAATGATCAGGATGATCATCATGATCACGATCGGTGCGGCGAACAGGATCGGCCGCTTCATTACGCGGTTGACCAGCCGTCCCCAGAATCCGTGCTCGACCTCTTCGCGGGTCTTGGTCTTCTGGGTCTTGTCCGCGAGGAAGTTCAGCCACCAATTCGTCGGCTGCCAGTTGCGGAAGAACGGGATCTTCAACAGCGTGCGCACGCCCAGCGCGTCGACGCGTCTGCCGAGAATCCCGAGCACAGCGGGTAGCACCGTGATCGACAGGATCGAGGACAGCATCACGGACGCGATGACTGCGTACGTGATGGATTTCAGGAAGCCCTGCGGGAACAACAACAGGCCGGCCGCCGACGCGGCGATGATCACTGCGGAGAACACCACCGTGCGGCCGGCCGTCATCACCGTCCGTCGCACGGCGGCTTCGGTGTCATAGCCCTCGGCGATCTCCTCGCGGAACCTGCTGACCACGAACAAGCCGTAGTCGATGGCGATGCCCAGGCCGATGAGCGTCACCACCGGTTGGGCGAAGAAGTGCACCGGGCCGAAGATCGCGATGAACCGCAGGATGCCGAGCGCGCCGAGGATCGACAGGCCGCCGACCATCACGGGCAACGTCGCTGCGATGACGCCGCCGAAGACGAAGAAAAGGACGATGGCGACAAGGGGTAAGGCGAGCACCTCGGCGCGCTGCTGGTCCTTCGCGATCGTGCCCGTCAGCTCGTCGGCCAGCGGGTTGAGGCCGGCAAGTTCGATCTTGCCGTCGTCGACTGTGCGGAGGTCCGGGGCGACCGCTTTGTAGTTATTCAGGACCGCGTCGTCGTCGTTGCCCTTCAGCGTGATGTAGACGAACGCCCGCGACTTGTCCGGGGTGGCGAACGCCGGTGAAAAGCCGCGGAAGTAGCCGTACCACTCCGACATTGCGTTCGGGTGGTCGTCTTTGACCTTGTTCAGTTCGTCGACGATCGTTTTCGACCACTGCGGGTCGTCGGCCTTCTTGCCGTCCGGCGCCGTCAGGATGCCCACGATGTGGCTAGTTCGGTCGCGGCCGTACACGTTGTCGGCGAGCACCGACGCCTTGACCGACTGGCTGCCGTCGTCGTAGAAGCCGCTCTGCGTGACTTTCGGTCCCATGAGGAAGCTGAAAAGGCCGCCGCCGAGACACAGCGCCACCATCACCCCGATCACTATGTATCGGTAGCGATATACAGTTCGGCCCCACCAGGCGAACACGTAAAGCTCCTTATACCTCTCTCGACAACCGGCGCATCAGGCCTCTTCCTGTCTACCTATACGGTCTGCACACGCGCGGTCAGCAGTGACGACAGCGGCCGGAACGGCTGTAGCCACGCCCCTTGTTCTGGTAGCGAATCTAGGCCCACCCGCGGTAGGGGTTCTCGGAATACGCCGGGAATATCTTCCAGGTCGACGAAATCCAAGCTCTCCGAGGCTAACGCCCAGCTCGCATGTTCACGAAATCCGAGCACCTGGACCGCGATGCCCGACCGGGCGATGTCCTCGAGCGGTTCCCGGAACGCCTGCCCATCGGCCGACGCCACCAGCACGCCGGCCAGGCCTTCGCGGCGCCGAAGCGCGATGTGATCGAGCATGTCGGCGTCGACGTCGCTGTCGTCGTCGATCTTCGGTTTCGCGAACACCGCGAACCCAACGTTACGCAACGCCTCAACCCACGGCCGGACGACGTCGGCGCTTCCGGGGGCGATGTTGGTGAAGACGGTGGCTTCCGGCTCCAACGCCACGTCGGGGCACCCGGTCGCCAACTCGGCGGTGCGGGCCAGCAGCCAGCGGCCCAGGGCGTCGAAGCGCGGGCGGTGCGCGGCTGTGGGCCGACCGCCCAGAATCGAGCCGAGGCCCATGTCGAGATTCGGCGCGTCCCAGACCAGCAGAACGCGCGCGGTTGCGACGGCCGGCTGGGCGTCGGCTGGTTCGACGTCGACACGAATGTCTTCGGTGACACTCACGCCCTCTGTCCTCCTCGCGTCCGGGTCGACTGTTTCTCCCACAGCAACTCGGCGACCGGGCTTCCCGCGTCCCGCGCCTTCGACTCGTACTTCGTGACGGGGCGGCGCACCGAGATCGGCAGCGGCGCCTCGGGCGTCGTCCGGCGCAGCCGCGGCTCGGCATCCGCGACGGCCGCGATCTGCTCGGCGTAATCGGCGTGGTCGGTGGCGACATGAAGCACGCCGCCATCCACAAGCCGGTCGGCGATCAGCTCGACCGTCGGCGGCTGCAAGAGCCGGCGCTTGTGGTGGCGGGCCTTCGGCCACGGATCAGGGAAGAACACCCGCACTCCGGTCAGCGACTGTGGGGCCACCATGTGCTCGAGAACGTCGAGGCCGTCGCCGCGGACGAGCCGGATGTTCGTGATGCCTTCGCGGTCGATGGCCCCGAGAAGCTGCGCGAGTCCGCGGCGGTAGACCTCGACGGCGACGACGTCGAGGTCGGGTTCGTCTTGGGCCATCGTGGCTGTGGAAACCCCTGTGCCGCAACCGATTTCAAGGACGACGGGAGCGGACCGGCCGAACCAGTTCTCGGTGTCGAGCGGTCGGTGGCCGGCGTCGGCGCCGAGCTGCGGCCACAGCCGCGCCCAGGTGCGCTGCTGGGCGTCGGTCAGAGACGAGCGCCGGGACCGGAAGCTGGTCACCCGGCGGTGCATGTGCGGCGCCGGTTCCACGCTGGAAATCCCGTCGCCGCGCGTCTGCATCCGTCAATGGTGGCCCATGAACCTAAGCAGTCCCCTTATGTGGTGCAGATTGATACCCAACAGTTGCCTTTTACTAGAAGAGCGCACGCGGGGGGATTCATGGGCACTGTTGGGCACAAAATCGTCGCCGAACGATTAGCACGGTTCGCGCGAGACGTTGACAATCCGCGGGTCGGTGCGATCGCCCGCGCCGCTGCGCGGCCGGTGACCGTCGCGGTACGCGGGCGCCCCGGTGTCGGCTTGCGCACCGTCGCCAGGGCACTCGCTTCCGCCGGCGTTGCGGTCAGCCGAGACGGCGACGTCGTCGTCCACGTCGTCGCCGAGGTCGTCAAGCCTGAGGACCGCGCGGCGATCGACGCGTCGACGGTGGTCGTGCAGAACAAGTCCGACCTGAGCGCATCTCTGCCCCGGGTCGTCCCGATGGTGGCTCACCTCGCGTTGGCGCATGTCGACGAGTCGATGCTGTCGGCACTGCACGCGTTGGCCTCTGAACCGCAGGAGTTCGGGTCCGTCGACGACGTCGCGAGGGGGCCATACCGGCTGTTGCTGGAGACGCTCGACGTGTCCGGCATCACGCACGCACTCCGGGCGCTGCGCGACGGCGAAGATGTGCGACGGGCGTTGCGTCACGCAAGCGGTGTCGACGGCGTCGTCGCGGCCCTCGTACCAAGGCTCGCCGAGGCCGGGTATCGCCGCGTGCGCTCGGCTGCTGCTGCCCTGGAGGCGGTCGCAGCGGCCGACCAGGAGCTCAGGCCGCGGATCACCGATTTCCTACGCCAAGACGACACGGTGCTCGCGGTCATGGCCGCGGCCGTCGACGTGGTGGAAGCTGCAGGAATGACCGTCGACCCGGGTGACGATCGGGTGGCGCATCTGCGCCGGGCCGCGCATTGGGACCGGTACCGGCGCGAGTGCGTCGACACTGTTCACCAGTCCTGCGGCGGCGATATCGTGCGCGGCTCGCTTCGGCTGTGGGCGGCAAGGAGATGATCGATGAGCCGCTTGCGCGAAGAGGAGGAGGCGCCGAGAGCGACGTCGACGCGCTGGTCGCGTCCCTGCATCCCGGCGCCCCGGCAAGCCCCGGCGTGCAGACCCGCGACGTCGTACTCGTCACCGGTCCTTGGTTGGCGGGCGCAACAAGCGTCGTCGACGGCTTGCGGAGCCGACTACCGGACCGAACGTTCGTCGAGGCTTCAGATCTCTCGGATGACGACGCGCCCGTGGCCGTGGTGTTCGTCGTGTCGGCTGTCGCGCCGCTCGCCGACTCGGATTGTGTGCTGCTCGACGCCGCGGCCGCGCGCACCGATCTGGTGATCGGCGCGGTGTCCAAAATCGACGTGCACCGAGACTGGCGTGACGTGCTCGCCGTCGACAAGGCCGCGATGGCTGCGCGCAACCCGAGGTACCGCGACATGACGTGGGTGGGCGTCGCGGCAGCGCCCGAACGCGGCGCGCAGCGTCTCGACGAGCTCGCCGACGCGATCGAAAACGGACTCTCGGATCACGGCCTACCGCGCCGAAATCGGTTGCGCTCCTGGCACACTCGGCTCCAGACGGCAATACGCAGACACGAAGACGCGGCGGCCGGGGTCGGGCACGAAGCCCGGATGACCACGCTGCGGGAGCAGCGCATCGACGAGCTGCGGCGGCGCCGGCTGGCGAAGTCGGAGCGCACGATCGCGCTGCGCAGCCGCGTCCAGCAGGCCAAGGTGCAGCTGACCTACTTCGCGCGCAATCGATGCACATCGG
>Ga0070741_10015554_pt1 | contig 12862 bp, 12 predicted proteins | sample Coa_R1_4_FD_66440 | JGI IMG/M metagenome (GOLD analysis project Ga0070741, IMG submission 66440) | Surface soil microbial communities from Centralia Pennsylvania, which are recovering from an underground coalmine fire - Coalmine... | ecosystem: Environmental > Terrestrial > Soil > Unclassified ...
CTGGTGCGCGAGGCGCTGAGTTTTTCAAAGAGCCTGCGCAACCACATTGGCGCGATCAAGTACTTCATCTGCCATTACAATCAGGAGGTTGCCGCCAGCATTACTTTTTCATGACTACCGGTTTGTCCAGCCATTGGCACACGAGCGTCCTTTTGAAGGGCTTTCTGTACGGTCCGGACGGCAACAACTCCGAAGGCGCCGGGCGCTCGCCCACATCACTGCGTTGTCTGGATTGGAAGACCGGCGAGATCAGGTGGACGGAGCCGAAGCTCGGGTTTAACGGGCTGATTTCGGTCGGCGGGAAGCTGCTGGTGCTGACCGAAATGGGAGATCTGGTCCTGGTTGAAGCGTCGCCGGACGGCTACAAGGAGCTTGGCCTGGCACACATTATCGAGGGGAGGACCTTCACGGCCCCGAGCTTCGCCGGGGGGAAGGTATATGCGCGAAACACCAGGGGAGATGTAGTTTCCGTGGATTTGCGCAGCAAGTGAGCTTGCCGACAGCCTTCCTGGCGCGCCTGACAAAATTACTCATGAAAGCAGCCTGGTATGAAAAACAAGGGGCCGCGCGATGTTTTGACCGTCGGCGAAATGGACGAGCCACAGCCGCTCACAGGTGAAGTAGTGATTCGCGTTGCCCTTCAGGCGCCAATCCGGGCGACGTGAAAAAGCGTCAGAATGTATACGGATATGGGGTGCCCTATCTGAGCTTTGCCAAAAAGTCCCGAGTGGCCACAAATGATTGAGTGCCGGGGGCAATGCAACACAGTATGCAGTGCCTTCATCCTGCTTTTTGTGCAAAGCCAGCTGGAACACCAACCTTGGCGCGCCAGCATTGTTCGCGTACTCATCAGGTTTTACCTGACAAATGGACCAATAGTCCCATAGGATTTTGACGACGGCTATGGCGTATCACTTCAAGAATGATGAGGCAGTTCCCGATGGGGTCAGACGGATCGCAGTCGAGCAGATAGATAAGGCGCTTGATTCCCTCAAGCCTGCCGCCCGGGACACCGACAATGCCATTCATGACGCCCGCGTGTGCATCAAGAAGATCCGCGCCCTGCTGCGGCTCTCCCGCGGTGAGTTGGGGAAGAAAATCTACACGACCGAGAATGCCCGCTTCCGGGATGCGGGCCGGAAGTTGTCAGAGGTCCGTGATACGGCCGCCGTCATCGAGGTGATTGACAAACTGACTCAGCACTTCTCGGAGCAACTTTCATCGGGCGCGTTCAGAGGGCTGCGCAAGCCGCTCCTGCAGGAGGCCAGGGAGAGTAAGAAGGATAAAGCCAGGGCAATGGCCGAGGTGGCCAGAACTCTGAGGGCGGCACGCCGACGGGTTAAGAAGTGGCCCGTCAGGCATGACGATTTCACTGCTCTGGCCCCCGGACTGAAGCAGGTCTACCGCGAGGGCCGCCGCAGTTTTGCGGTCGCCTGCGAGCGGCCGAAGGTCAGGAATCTCCATGAATGGCGCAAGCAGGTCAAACACCTCAGGTATCAGGCGAGGCTGCTCAGGCCCCTCTGGCCGAAGATGGTCGGCCGCCTGGCTGACGAACTCGAACGGCTTGGCGATTACCTGAGTGACGATCATGATCTCGCCATCCTGCGTGACAGAATTCTGGAGAACTCGGATGGTGACGATGAGCGGACTGATCTCGAGGCGCTCGTGGCGCTGATTGATCAGCGGCGCGGGGAGCTTCAACTGGAAGCCAGGCTGCTGGGAGAGCGGGTATATGCCGAACAGCCCCGGGCGTTGATCCAACGCTTTCAGGCCTGGTGGGATGCCTGGAGTGCTGAGGTGAAGATTGACCCCATCGCAGCGTCTTAAATAATACTGCCGGAGACGCCTGACAATGCGCCTGACCACCTCAGCCTCGTGGCGTCAAACATCCCGAAGGACTACGCCGAGGAAGTGACCGACTGGCATCAGATGATGCACAGGGAGATTACAAACGCGGGCGAGTTGCTGGCCGAACGAATCGAAGCGGGGTGAGACGCAGGCAACCCGGGATCGGCCGTTGGGCTTTCAAGGCTCGCCCTTTTGATTTTTTTCTGCCTTACGTCGTCTGCCGGATTGGATTTAAGCTGAACGCAGTTATCTCGCATTCACACCGAAGGGAAGAAGTATGCATCAGGATTCGACCGGAACGCTGGAAGTCAAAGATGTGATCAATGAAATCGTTGATCAGGCGATCAGGGATAAAGCCCCGTCGTGGAAGATCCTCTGGTACGCCTTTATCTTTTCTTCCGCCGAAACTCAAGGGCTGCCCGGCTGGGAGATTCAATACCTGACGGACGGCGAACCCGGCCTCCTGACCGGTAAAGTGATGATCAGCGCGGATTCCACCTGTAAAACTGTCAGCGATGATGTGAGGCGGCAGTTGGCTAAACTCAGAATGCGGGTTCGGTATGCGAATTCCCGATCCGCTGCGCGTGGCAGACCATCTCTGTTCGCCTGTGGCTTGAAGTAAAAATAAGAGGCCGGGCGGTTCTGGCCCCTCCTGTTTCAGCGCCTGCGATCAAAACGCTCGCAGCGATTGAATTCCCACCTCGCCTGCGCGAGCCTGAAACGCCGCTCCTGCCCGCGAAGTTGATTGGCTTCACGAACGGCGTTGTTATACTGCGCGCGGCAATGTCTCCCGCGATCTCCTCTGCGGTACTGCCCCAGCGCGCCCGGCGACATCAGTCCCAGCAGGAGCGCCGTACTTGTCAGTCCTGACTTCATTTTTCCTCAGTTAATCGTAGCCAGCGGGAAGGGCCTTGAGGGATGACTTCTTCCGACCGGATGGTTTTATCTGCGGGGAGAGGAACTGCCCCGGAGTCTACGCGCCCGGGGCACGGCGGGTAAATCCGAAGAGGGGACGCCCGCAGGAGACTGGTCAACGGGGCCGGCCCTTCTCATTTCTGATGCCGTCTGTCACACGGCGAAGATGCGATTATCTCAGCTTCATCCTCTTTCGCGTCTGACGAGCCGCCCGGCGGCGTGCAGGGGAAACCGCCTTCAGTTCGGCCGGACGTACTGATGATGACGTGTAGATGCTTTTCTTATTCTCGTTGGCAGCGGATGACGGGGCCTGTTCAGACGGGGGCGGCACGGCACTCGCGCGTTGTCCTGCCGCAATGGCTTCGGGAATTGCCGCTTCCAGCTTCATTCGATTCTCTGTTATCTGCTCAAGTTGCAGGCGCACCTTCGTCCGTTCACTTTCAAGCTGAAGGCGCCTTTGTTCGCGCAATTCCTCAGGCTTGAAGGAGCCGATGTGACTGATCGCGCGCTGGATGTTTTCCGGCTCCAATTCGATCTCAATCTGCCTGAGGCGGGCCTGCGCTTCGGACTCCTGCGCCTGAATGTCTCGAAGCTGCGCGCGTAACTTTTCGACGCGTTGCACTGAATTATCCCGAGCCGGCGGCTCCTGAGGTGTCGCAGAGTAAGCAGGCGTTTTGACCTCCGATACCTGCGCGAATGTTTTGACGCCTGACACTACGATTATCAGAATGATTGCGATTAAATAAGCCCTCATTTCCTCCCCTCCTTAACAATTGTTCGATTTCCTTTCGGGAAGAACGGCTGTGTTATCAGGCATATCTCGGCGCCGCACTCTGACTTCTCCGGCATCTCCAAAACGGTCTGCTGATTTTTGCCGCGACCCTCCTGAAGCAGCTCACCTGTCTGCCGACAGAACATTCTTCCCCTCACCTGATTATGCAGGCAATTTACAGCCCGGAGGCAGGCGGGGGATTTATCGTGTGTGCATTGCCACTCCATACTTCGTCCCAATGATGGGCGGCCCGGTTATAAAAAATCTCCGCGTCGTGAGGGAATCCGGGCGCGAATGACACGTTACCGGGTGAGGGCGAGAAAGGTTCCCCTCCTCAGGCCGATTAACGACCGAACTCAGGGAGATTGGTCAAACGAAGCCGTTAACGGCGCGGATGTTTTCTATCAGAACAAAGGAGACGAAGTGACGAGAAAAACTTTGTACGTGATTGCCGGCGTGGTGCTGGCACTGGTGGGTTCGATGATCTTCAACCTGTCCGAGCGAAACACCTTCGCGCAGATCCGCGGGCCGCTCAGGTCACAATTCAGGACCGATTGCGGGCCGGGGCTGCTGCTCGGGCGCTACGCCTACAAACTGGAAGGCACTTTGCCCGGGACGGGGCCTGTCCGCCTCGTCGGGGTGTTAACTCACTCCCAGGACGATTCAGGCAACTTCGTGCTGAGCGGGGCTGATACATTCAACGCCGACGGTCAGATCATTCCGAGGACGTACATCGGGACTTATGACGTGGCGTTTGATTGCTCGGGGACGGGGAGCTATACCGACAGCCTGGGCCATGTAGTCAATTACAAATTTGCGGTCGGTGAAGCAGGCAACACGCTGTATCTGATCGGGACTGACCCGGGAACCCAGGTCAGTGGCGTCGCCACGAGGATTGATTCCTATTACCCGGAAACGCACGGCGCAGGGACTGGTTTTGCGGCCCCCACCCCGACCGGGATCAAGCCGCAGATCAAGCCCGAGTGACTGGTCAATATGGCAGTGAGAGGGAAACGCGGCGGGCTGGAGGCCGTTTCCCACGCCCGGCGGCCAGGGTACGCCCGGCTGCCATCTCCTTCGCTACGCCGCGCCTCCTCGGCCTGCGGCTCATCGCAGGAGAGGAAGTTAACGGCATTCAGATCCATATTCTCGCGGTGGTGGTCGTGGTTCCTGACGGTCTTCGGGTCGCGGTGTCCGCCCATCATCTGCACCTGTCTCTGACGTTGGCGGAGGCGAGTCTGATTCTGGCCATTATGTAAAAGCAGAATGTGAGGGTGCTGAAGTGACTTCCCTGGTGTCCGATTATTAAAGCGAAACCTGAAACGTTTTGGCCTGAAACGTCACGTACTCCCGTGCGATTAACACACAGAGCTGGAGACGAAGACCATCGTATCTCCAAGGCGAGTGCCGCGCGGACATCATCGAAACTTTTGGAGCTTATAGACCTGCCTGCGCGTATTCCGCTCTGTTTATTACAAAATTGAGGTCGGCTTGTAACCAAACCGGTCCTGCTGAATATTGCAACTCCAGAAGCGCCGCGAGCGATTTGTAACCATATGCCGGTTCATCCGTGTTTGAAACGAGACTTGGCGGCGGCACCAAACAGGAGTCAGGGGGAAACGAAATGACGGATTTGAAGGAAGCGCTTCGGCGACTCAGAAAAACACCTGGATTCACCGCCACTGCGGTGATCACGCTCGCCCTGGGGATTGGCGCCACGACCGCGATCTTCACCCTCGTTCATCAGGTGATGCTCAAGTCCCTGCCGGTCACCAGGCCCGAGGAACTCTGGCGCGTGGGCGACAAAGTCCGCTGCTGCAACTGGGGCGGGTATACGCAGGGCAGCGACGGCAATTTTTCGCTCTTCTCCTATGAAGCTTACAGGTATTTCCGCGAAAACACGCCTGAGTTCGTTGATCTTGCCGCGCTGCAGGCCGGCAATGCGCCGCTCGGCGTCCGCCGCGCAGGGTCGCAGGGACCCGTCGACACGCGCAATGGTCAATATGTCTCCGGCAATTTCTTCCGCACCCTCGGCATCAATCCCTGGATCGGCCGCCTGATGAGCGACGCCGACGATCAGCCCGGCGCGCCCCCTGTCGCTGTCATGAGCTATCACATCTGGAGCGAGAAATACGGCTCCGACCCTTCGGTTGTGGGCGCTGGGTATCAAATCAACGGCCATCTCTTTACCGTGATCGGCGTCGCTCCGCCCGGCTTCTACGGCGCCAGGCTCTCCGGCTATGGCATGCCGGATATCTGGATCCCGACCAACATCGAGCCTCTGCTCGGCGGCGAAGGCCATCGCCTTAAACGCCCTAATGCGAACTGGCTCGACCTCATCGGCCGCATTCGCCCCGGTGTGAATCCCAGGACGCTCGAAGCCAGGCTGCGCGTCGAACTTCAGAGCTGGCTCGCGAGCCATGAGCCCGATATGGAGCCCGGCGAAAAGCAGACCTGGCGTCAGCAAACCCTGAATCTCATTCCCGGCGGCGCCGGCACCGCAGCCATGCGCGACCAATACAAGGATGGATTGAAGCTGCTACTCATCGCCGCCGGCTGTGTGCTGCTGGTCGCTTGCGGCAATCTCGCCAATCTGATGCTCGCCCGCGGTTTGAAGGAGCGTTCGCAAACGTCTCTGCGCGTCGCTCTCGGCGCGTCGCGCGGTCGGCTGGTACGCAAAGCGCTGGTTGAGTCCACGTTGCTTGCCGTCATCGGCGGCCTTTTCGGAATCGGAATCGCCTACGGAGGCAGTAAGCTGATTCTGTATCTCGCGTTCTATAGTGGTGGCGGCCCGACGAGATATGTTCCGGTTGATGCATCGCCTTCCTGGCCCGTGCTTCTCTTTACGCTCGCGGTCTCGCTGCTCACTGGAATCCTTTTCGGCCTCGCTCCCGCCTGGATGACTTCGCATGTTGATCCGATCGAAGCATTGCGCGGCAGCAACCGTTCTGTGCGCGGCGGCGGCTCCCACGCGCAAAAAGCGCTGGTGATCGCGCAAGCCTCGATGTCACTTGTCCTGCTTTCCGCCGCTGCGCTCCTGGGCCAGAGCCTGCGCAATCTCGAGCGCCAGAATTTTGGGTTTGAAACGAAGGACCGCTATCTCGTCTCCATCAACCCGACGCTCGGCGATTACAAACCCGAACAGATGGAGCAGGTCTACCGTCGTATTGACGAGCGCCTGCTGCGCGTCCCCGGAGTGCGCATGGTTGCTCCCGCACTCTATGCCCCCATGAGCGGCGATAGCTGGAACGAAGGCATTCGTATCGCAGGCCGCCCCGAACCCGGGCCCCAGGACGACACCGGCGCCGGCTGGGCCCGCGTCATGCCCGGGTTCTTTGAAACGCTCGGCGCAACCATCGTCCAGGGCCGCTCCCTCGAAGAGCAGGACACCGCCACGACTCGCCCGATCGCCGTCGTCAACGAAGCCTTCGTGCGACGCTTCTTCAAAGACCAGAATCCGATCGGTCAGCATTTCGGCATGGACCGCATTCAGTACGCCAACACCTTCGAAATCGTCGGCGTTGTGCGCGACCTCCGCTACATGACCTATGATTACAAGGAACCTGTCCGCCCGATGTTCTGGCTGCCCGAAACGCAAAGCGTCAAATACGAAGATTCGCAATTCACCACCTTCGACCTCTACTCCCACTTCCTCAATAACATCGTCGTCTGGGCTCCCGGCAATCCGCCCGGCATTGAAGTCGAAGTGCGCAAAGCAATCGCCGGCGTTGATCCCAACCTGGTGGTCTACAGTGTGGATTCGTACTCGAAAGTTCTGGCTGGCGCTTTCAGGCAGCAGAACATGATCGCCACCCTCACCATGCTCTTCGGCGCGCTCGGCCTTGTTCTCGTCACGGTGGGCTTGTACGGCGTGATGGCCTACACCGTCGAACAGCGGACGCACGAGATCGGCGTGCGTATGGCGCTCGGCGCCGATCGCGCTAACGTGGTAGGTATGGTCCTTCGCAGCGCCTTCTTCCAGGTCGGGGTCGGACTCGGACTGGGTATCCCGCTCGCCGTCGCCGCTGGCTGGTTCATGACGAATCAACTCTTCGGCGTCTCCCCCTGGGATCCGTACATGCTCACGATCGCTACATTATTACTCTGTGCCGCTGCGCTCCTGGCGTCATGGATTCCCGCAACGCGCGCCGCGAGCGTCGACCCGATGGTCGCGCTACGCACCGAATAGCTGCAGGTGGCGTCTCATTGCCAATCGGGAAATTTCATGCCTCCAGGGCCGCAAAATAGCGACCGACCAATGGAACATCACTCGAAACAGTCCTGCGATGACGTCAAGCCAGGTCGAACCGGCTTCTCGAATACCTGTGAATAAACGCGATTCACGCCCCGGACAAATCTGATTTTTCCTGAGAATCACCGAAACCCCTACTTCACCCCTTTTCGGGCGACGGTGAAGGGCCGTGCTTCAAGCTCCCGGCGATAGAAAACCCGCGGGCGCTGGACATCCTGCTGCCCCTTTCCCCCGCCCTGTTGCGTCAGCAGCCGTGACTGTTTCAACCGTTCCTGCTGCATCTGCGGCACACGTTCGGCGGCGTATTCCATCCACTCCCGCACGGTCAGCGTGTTACCCGCGGCGGCTGTCATCACCGCACCCGTTTTCAGGGCTTCTTCCACCAGCGCGTAGGTCAGATAGCCATGACCCAGTTGCGATGCCTCCAGCGCGGCCTGGTAGGCCTGTGCCGCCGTCAGGATGTACATCCCTTTCTCGTACGCGAGCTGGGCGAGCCCCCTGGAATTCATCGGGCCGCGCCGCTTCTCTTCGGCCTCGAGCGCCTGCCCGGAGTTGCAGGCGTCTATCACCAGCAGCAGCCGCCCGGCATCCACTTTCTCCAGGGCCTGCTCCAGCTCACGGTCCGAGATGCTGTGCGTCAGGATGGCCTGCAGCCCCGACGCGTCGAGCCTTTCACGCGGCCCCTCGTAGCCAAGGTCGTGCGGCACCAGATAGAACTGATTCCCCGCGGCCGTGCCGTGGCCGGCGAAGTAGATGATGACGGCGTCTTCCGGTTCGGCGCGGGCGAGTCGCTGTAACGCCGCGGGCGCGCCTTCCGGCACTGACCTGGTCTCTTCACCCGCCAGCCGGTGCAATGCCGCCAGCAGATTTGCCCCGGTCGCCTGCTCGTCGAGCAGGGGGACGACCTCTATTCTGCCGAATGCCCCGAGCCTCGTCTGCTGAGCCTTCAACTCCTCGCCGAAGTCCACCGCGTCGGGTACGGCATAGCGCAGATTGAATTGCGGGTTGGCGTACTGATTGACGCCGGCGACGACGATGTATGCCGTGCCCGCGCGTTTCAGGCTCGCGGCCCCGTCGAGCTGCAGCGTCGCGTCGGCGCTCTTGACGTTGTCGCGGTTGAAGGCGTACGCGGTCAGCAGATTTTCGCCCGCGACGACGGGGACGGATGCCTCCAGGATGGTTTTGCCGCCGCCCGGCACCACGTCGCCGCGCCAGACTCGCACGAGCGAGCCGTTGCGGAACAGCCTGACGTCGCGCGCGCCGCTGCCCGCCGGGTGACCTTTATCGGGCGGCGCTTCGGCGACATCGACCCTCACCGTCACGTTGCGTGTGGCCACGCCTGTCGCGGCCTGTTTGTCTGCCAGCGACAGTTTCACGCCGGGCTGCCGGCGGTCGAGCTGCTGAATGTCACGCGCCGCACTGATCTTTTTCCCCGAGAGGATGTCGCCGAGCAGGCCCGGGTAATAGAACTCGTTGAAGAACGCCTCGACCGGCGCGACGTCGAAGGTGTTTTCCGCGAAGCGCCAGAGGATGCTGCCCCACGCCGCCGGCGAGCCGTCAAATAACCCTTCCGGCGTGACGACGATCCAGTCGGCCTTGTCGATGGCGATCAGGCTGGCCAGTTCCCTGCCGGCGGCCACGTCCCACAGCGTCGTCCGGGTGTCCCGGCTGCCGCTCGCCAGAAACCTGCCGTCGGGGCTGAAGGCGACGGAGTTGACGACGTTCGTATGGCCGGTCATCGTGCGCGGCTCTGCCCCGCCCGAAACATCCCAGACCGTGATTACGCCATCCCAGCCCCCGCTCGCCAGAATCCGGCTGTCGGGACTGAAAGCGATGGTCTCAATCTGGGCCAAGCTTTTTTGCAATGCCCTCAGTTCGGCCCCGGTGGCCGTGTCAAAAATTTTGATGTTATTGCTTCCCGCGACGCCCGCCAGCAGTTTCCCGTCGGGGCTGAAGGCCAGCGGTTCGCCCACCTCCTGGAGCAGACGAATCTGCGCGCCGGACCGGACGTCCCATAGCTTGATGGTTGCACCGCTGCCATCCACTCCGGCGCTGGCAATGATTTTGCCGTCGGGGCTGAAGGCAGCCTGAACCACCCTGTCAGAATGCCCGGCCAGTGTGCGGAGCAGCTTCCCGGTTGCCACGTCCCACAGTCTGACGGCTTTATCGTTGTCAGAAATAGCAGCAGTCGCGAGGATGCTGCCGTCGGGGCTGAAGGCCGCGGACTTGATCCAGCCCTGGTGGCCGGCGAAAGCCCGGAATTCTCTGCCGGATTGCACGTCCCAGAGCCTGACCGTTTTATCAATGATCTCACCCGCCCCCGCCAGAGTTTTGCCGTCGGGGCTGAAGGTGATGGCAGTACTTCCAGCTGAAAAGCCTTTGAGTGTGCGCAGTTCCCGGCCGGCGCCGGTATTCCAGAGTTTGATCACTGCGTCGGCCGGGCCGAATCCGCTCGCCAGCGTCTGCCCGTCAGGGTTGAAGGCCACTGCCTCAACACTACTGGAGCGCCCTGCCAGCGCGCGAAGTTCCTGCCCGGTCCTGACGTCGTAGAGTCTGATCGCGTTATCCACCGCTGCCAGTGTCCGCCCGTCGGGACTGAAGGCCACCAGTTGCGCAGGCCTGAAGCCTTGGTTGAATTTGCGCAGCACCCTGCCGTCAGCAGCGTCCCACAACTGCGTCCCCTCAGCGCTGGCGCTCGCCAGCAGTCTGCCGTCAGGGCTTAAGGCGGCGAACGAGGCGCCGAATTTGTCAGCCGTAAATGATCGGACCTGCCGGCCCGTTGTCACGTCGTGAAACCGGATCGTCCCGTCGTCGCTGCCGCTCATCAGAACCACTCCGGCAGGGTCGAAGGTCAGAGCCGTCACCCGCTGCGTGTGGCCGCTCGCTATGGAACGGCGCATCGTGCCGGAGGCCACGTCCCACAACTCAATCACCCCATCATTGTGCCCGCTGCCACAGGTCAGGGTTTTGCCGTCAGGGCTGAAGGCCAGAGTCTGACAGTAATGCCCGCTCTCCGCGAACGCGCGGAGTTTTTCTCCCGTCGCCAGGTCGTATAACTTTATTTCGCCGGAACCCGTCGCCAGGATTCTGCCGTCGGGACTGACGGCCCGCGGGCCGCCCTCTTCCAACCTGCGGAGGTCCCTGCCCGTGATGACGTCGCGGAAGATGAGTTCGCCGGCCCCGCTGACCAGAGTTCTGCCGTCCCCGCTGAAAGCGAGGAAGCCGACATAGTTACTGTGACCGAGCAGCGTTCGGAGTTCCCGCCCCGTCGCCACGTCCCAGAGGATGACCTGATTATCCTCGCCGCCGCTGGCCAGGGTTTTGCCGTCGGGGCTGAAAGCGATGGATCTGATGTGGCTGAATGTCGAATGACCTCTCTGGACGACGAGTTCCGGCCTTTGTGCGAAGCAGGTGGCGGCCCAGGCCGCGCACAGCGCGAAGGCGAAAAATCGAATCTGCAACGATTGAAATGGCTTCATCGGAGTCCCCCTTTGCTTCGCCGCTGTGTCACGGCGCCGATCCCGAAAATGTGCCCTGACAACGATTCGCCTGAGATCCTCCACTCATCCTGAGACAGCCTGCAGGCCGGATCCTGATACCTTTATTATTTCCCGCCGTCCGGTGTTTCGTCGTACGAGAGGAAGTTGACGGCGCTCTGGTCCAAGTCCTCGCGGTGGTGATCGTACTTCCGGACGGTCTTCGGGTCGCGGTGCCTGCTCATGATCTGTCAGTCGCAACCGGTAAAAATGAGTTGGAACCCCCTCAGGCCCTTTCGCGGACCGATTTATGACCTGAGGGGTAGATTCAAAAGGGAGTACGAAGTGGATGTCAACCTCTTCTCCGGTGACGACCACTTTCCTGATCAGATACTGCGCTACAGCCTGACGCCCCTCGAACGACAGCCGTTCGAGATTATCGCCGGGCAACTCGCGAAATGCATCGGCGTTATCAATGACCTGTCGCCAATGAATTACCTGCCGGCGCGTGCCGGCCAGTTGCAGCAGCTCCGATTCGATCTGCTGCAGTTCGACCGCGAGCTTCTGCCGGCGGGTTTGCAGTTCGTTGAGGTTGATCGCTTCGATCTGACAGGCGTCGAGCAAGCGTCGGTCCTGACGCTCGATCCGTTGTCGCCGCTGGAGCAATTGAGACTGCTGTGCATCGAGTGTCGAAATGTTTTCCTGTCTGGCCTCGGCCCATGTCTGGTGCAGTTGCGGAATCAGCTCTGGCTCTCGCAACAGCCGGCAGAGCGCCTGCCGGACGGTTTCATCAAGACGATTGGCCAACACACGTCGTGAAGTGCAGGGCCTGGCGCGGGCAACCGCCAACGTATCATGCCCTCTGCATCTGTAGTAAAGGTATCGCACTTCCCATGATTGCAGCTTTCATGGCTAACCCGCAGTCACCGCATTTGACCAACGTGCGCGGCAGGTAGCGGTGCGACCTCGGGGCGTACATTCTACGCGCCGCTTCGGCATTGCGCGCCAGTTGCAATTGCGCCTTTTCAAAGATCTCAGGTGTGATGCTCGCCGGAGCCTCGCTCAAGATCCATTCGCTCTCGGGGCGATAACTGCGCCCTGTCTTGATCTCTCCTGCTTTAACGCCGCCGGTTTTGCGATATTTCGGAATCACCGGTTGTCGATGATTGTAACGCGCCGTCCCGGCATAAACGCGGCTGGTCAGGATGTGTCTGACCACTGATGACTGCCAACACTGATTCCTGCCTGCAGGCGTTGGTATCTTCGATTGATTGAGGCGCGCCCGTATGATTAACATCGTGCGGGCGCGCAGCTAACAAGGGTGCCGCCGTGATCATCCCGCAGCGGCTGACGCGCAATCCGAGCTTGAAACCATAGTAATCAAATTTCTTCGCCGCGCAGTGACCGAAGTCGGCGGCCCCGGCAAAACATTGATCACGCCCGGCGCGGGTGTCAGTGCAAACTGGCAATGGCACCGTATCAATCGGCTGGACCGGATCGCGATCCTGACCGCTCAGGTGGACGAGCCGTTGCTGGAGCCGGGCCTTGAGCCAGCAGAGGTTGGCCGCCTGCCGCGCGAACAGTGTCCGGTCGCCCAGT
>Ga0070741_10015555_pt1 | contig 12862 bp, 11 predicted proteins | sample Coa_R1_4_FD_66440 | JGI IMG/M metagenome (GOLD analysis project Ga0070741, IMG submission 66440) | Surface soil microbial communities from Centralia Pennsylvania, which are recovering from an underground coalmine fire - Coalmine... | ecosystem: Environmental > Terrestrial > Soil > Unclassified ...
TTCGGCTCGAACGCCTGCGATGGTGCGAGCGCCCCGCTCGCCTCGAAGCCGGGTGCCGCGGCCAGCAGCGCCCCGGTGGCGGTCGCCGACGCGGTCAGGCCATAGACGTCGATCCCGCTCATCACGCCGCCTCGACGGGCCTCGCCCTTGACCGCCTCGCTGACGATCATCCAGCGCACCCGCTTGCGCTGCTCGGGGCTGGGCCCCTCCGGCAGCCGTGAGATCGCTGCGTCCGCCAGGCGCTTGAGCGGCGTCCGCATGGCGAGACCCGCGGCGCGCATCGCCGCGATCAGGACCGGTGCCATTCGCTCGCTCGAGAAGCCACCGGCGTTGATCGCCGCCCGGACGTTCCGGGTGCGGACATGGCGCGGGACGGTGATCTGCTCACCGGCGGGATAGCGGATCATCCGCCGGCGCCCGACCGGTTCCGGGAACTCGAAGCTGCCTCGGTCGGGGCTGCCTCCGGCCCTGATCAGCTGCATCTCCCGCCACTCGACGTCCTCGCCCCCGAGGATCTCGAGCGTGGTTCGGGCGGTCCCCTGGCTCGGGGTGAAGCCGATCCAGCAGTAGTGCAGGGAGAGCTCGTCGAGCTCGCCCATCCCCTCCGCGGTGAGCGCGGCGAGCATGTCGCCCGGCGCATAGTCGAACCCCATCGCCGGGATCACCGCGACGCCGGCCCGCTCGGCGATCGGGCCATAGCGCTCGAACGCCATCCTGATGTAGGGCTGCTCGCCGGTGGTGTCGAGGTAGTGCGTGCCCGTCTCGACCGCCGCGGCCAGCACGGGCTCACCGAGCTTGACGAAGGGCCCGGCGCAATCGATCACCGTCGAGCAATCGTCGAGCAGGCGGCGCAGGGATGCCGGGTCGTCGACGGTTGCGGTGACCGCCGGCGCCGTCAGGTCGAGCTGCTCGCGCACGGCATCGAGCTTGCTCGGGTTTCGGCCGGCCACGACGAAGTCGGCACCGGCCCGAACGAGCTCGGCGCAGACGAGCTTGCCGGTGTATCCGGTCGCCCCGTAGACGGCGATCGGCCCGCTCTGCCGGGAGGAGGACGGCATCGTGGCCAAGATACAGTTCCGCCCGACCTTGGAAGCCGCAGAGATCGCTCAGCCGAGCAAGCGGGAGCTGCTGGACTTCCAGGAGCGGTGGATGCGGCGCGCCGGCGGCGTAGCCCTGCTCGCCTGCTTCGTCGTGGCCGGCTCGATCATCTATCAGCGAGCCGGGCTGAGCCTGCCGCCCTCGAGCTCCGATGCCGCCCAGCTCAGCTTCGTCCATGCCCACGGCGGGCGGCTGATCGTCTCCTCCGTGTTCCAGGGAATCGGCTTCGCGCTCTTCGTGGCGCCGCTCCTCTTCCTGTTCCGCTCGGTCGCGGGCCGGACGCCTCGCGTCAGGCCCGCCTTCGCCGCTCTGATCGTGCTCGGCCCGATCGCCTTCGGCGCCGGCCTGGCGCTGTCCGCGGTGGGGAGCTCGAAGGCCGCGGACGACTACACGCGCCAGGAGCCGGCGGCCGTACAGCACGCCCAGCGGCAGGCGTCCGCCGCGAACGCTCCGACGTCTGCGGAGAAGGCGGGCGGCAAGACGGGACCCGCCACTCGAGCGACGACCACCACGGCCACGACAACGGCCGGTACGACGACGGTGGAGACGGTCACCGCGACCACTCCCTCCGGCGGGACGACCACGATCACGACCGGGCCCGGAAAGCAGCTGACGCCCGATCAGTCCGCGGCGGTCGCCCGCGAGAACCTCGCGGATCACCTGAACAGGCACACCGCGATCCTGGTCGCGGGAGGCTTGATCTCGACGATCGGCGTGCTCGCGATGGTCTTCGGGATGGTCTACACGTCGATCTGGTCCATGCGGACCGGGCTGCTGACGCGGTTCTGGGGCGCGCTCGGCATCGCCTTCGGGCTCTTCCTGATCATTCCCCTGTTCCCGCCGATCCCGGGAGTCGTCCTCTGGTTCGCCGCGATCGGCCTGATGTTCCTCGGGGTCTGGCCGCGCGGCCTGCCGCCCGCATGGGCCGCCGGCGAGGCCATTCCGTGGCCCCGTCCGGGTGAGGAGGACGGCGCGGCGGGGGCAGTGCCGCCCGCGACGGTCGAGGGGTCGGGACGCGAGGTCTCCGAGCGGCCGCTGGACGGGGAGGCCGACCAGTCGCAGCCGGCGACCGATCCCCCCGGGCAGACCCAGGGGCAGCGGCGCAAGAAGCGGAAGAAGCGGCGCTAGCGGCCATCTGTGGCCGCGGTTGACGGCGCCGTCTACTGCTTCGGCGGCGGAGGCGCGGCCATCAGCTCGACCCGGTGGCCGCCGGGGGCGATCGCGAAGGCGCGATCGGCGCCCCAGAGTTGGCGTGTGTCCTCGACCTCGAAGCCGGCGTCACGCAGGCGCTGCTTCGCCTCGGCATGGTCCGCCGCCACCACGGCCGCGTGGCCGAGGGCGGGAGCGGTATGCGCCTCGGTGAGGATCAGGTGGATCTGGGTGCCGTCGCGCTCGAGCCAGTGGACCGAGTCACCGAGCACGTCGGCGGCGGGAACCTCCTCGAAGCCGAGCAGGCTCCAGAACTCGATCGAGCGGTCGGCCTCCTCCGGCGGTATCTCCAGCGAGACGTGATGGAGCACGGCCGCGGCTAACGCTGACGACCGACGAGCCGCAGGCCCACCGGAAGAAGAAGCGCGAGAAGAAGCACGAGCGTTCCGCTGCGGCGGCGAAGAAGAGGCGCACGCCGAGGCGGGACGGAGCTCGGCGCCACGGACCGGCCGACCGGCGAGAGCGCGGGGATGGCGGGCGCCGCGACGGCCGGGGCCGCACGGCGCCCGGCGAGCTTCACCGCGAAACCGCTCGCCAGCATCAGCAGCCCGGCGAGCGCGAGCCCGCCCACGGCCATTCCGGTCGCGGCGAGGTGGTTGGAGTTCGCGGCCGCGTCGGGCGAGTTCACGGCCTGCGCCTCGGTCTGACCCGAGCTCGAGCTCGAGGCGGTGCTGCCGGAGCTCCCCCCGCCGCTGCCCGCGGCGGCCAGCACGCGGACCGTGCCGTGCATGTTCGGGTGGATCGCGCAGTAGTAGGAGAAGGTGCCGGGCTGGGTGAACATGTGGGAGGCCCTCTGCCCCGATGCAACCGTCCCGGTGTCGAAGCTGCCGTCGTCGGCGGTTGCCGTGTGGGGTGCGTTGCCGGTGTTGCGCCAGGTGACGAGGTCGCCGACGTGGATCGTCAGCGAGGGTGGCGCAAAGTCGAAGTCCTCCATCCTGACCGTGACGGTCGAGGACTTGTGGGCGCCGCCGGGGCCTGAGCTGGAATCCGGCCCGCCGCCGGAGGGCGCGTCACCGGGCGACGCTCGACCGACGTCGTTGGACCCATCTGGCGAGCCCCCTGTGACCTTGGTCGGAGCTCCGGGCGCCGCCCCCTCCGCCGGCGCGGCGGGAGTCGTGGCCGTCCCGCTCGGATCCGCGGGGCCGGCCGGCGTCGTGGTCGTCGTCGGATCGGAGGTGCCCGGGTCCTGCGCGGCCGAGACGGCCGGCAGCGCGCAGACGAGCGCGAGAACCAACACGCCTCCCGCCAAGGCTCTCGCTCCCTTCATCGCGGTCTCAGCATAGGGCCCACCAGGTCAGTAGTGGGTACGGATCTTGCCGGTCCTCGGATTGGGGCTCAGCCCAGGGCGCTGACCCCGGGCGGCGCGTCCGATGGCGCGGGCTCCGCCGCGGCCGCGGCGCGCTTCCGGTGGGTGCGGATCTCGCTCATGATCCGCTCGAGCCGCGGCTCGGTGGAGTCGTCGACGTGCGTCATCGCGGCGGCGATCGCCGGGTGCACGGCGGCGATCCGCTCGTGCATCGCCTGGGCGACCGCGCGGTAGGTCGGGTGGCCCTCGCGCCCCGAGCGCAGCTCGATCAGGTGCATGGCCTCTCGTGCGTTCAGGTCGAGCAGGTAGCGGATCCGGTAGCCGAGGCAGAGCGCGTAGGGGGCGGCCTCACGGAGGCCGGCGCCGGTCAGCCGCTCGTACTCCGCTCGCGAGATCTCGAGCGCTCGCTCGTACTCGCCACCGATGCCCGCCTCGCTCACCTCGACCGGGATGCCGGCGCCGAGATCCGGGCTCAGCCGCTGCCACTGGCAGGTCAGCATCCGGTGCCGCTGCAGGTCCCGGAAGCCACCGTAGTCGGAGACGATCTCGAAGCGGTAGCGCACCGCCTCCCAGCCTCGGCCGGGCCGGTGCCGGCGGTTGGGCCGCTGGCCGACCAGCTCGGCGATGACCTCCGCCTGCTCGTCGGGGGGCAGCGTCCGGACCTTGTCCAGGATCGAGCGCTCCGAGCGGCTCGCCGACTCGAACAGCGAGGCTGCGATCAGGTCGTCCTCCGAGCCCTCCACGTCGATCAGCTCGACCGAAGGGGCGTCGGATCGCTCGGGACGGTCGAGGCCGAGCCGCGCGACCCAGCGCTCCGCGGCGTCGCGTCGCCGCTCGAGGTAGGAGATCCACTCTCCGCCGCGGTCGGGCCGCTCGACCCGCGCGACGAAGCTCGGCATCACCTTCTTGAGCTCCTCGAGGATCATCGTCGCGAAGTGGCGCGCCTCCGGCAGCGCGGATGCGAGCAGCCGCAGCAGCAGCTGCTCGTAGGCCTGGCCCGAGGCGAAGATCCCGACGTGGCTCAGGGTCGAGGCGGGCAACAGGCCGCGGAGCAGGTCGAGCGCCTTCGCCTTGATCGAGCGCTCCCAGGCCGACTCGGGCTCATCGCCGCGGGGCCAGCGCTCGGCCGCCCAACCGCGGATCTCAGCGAGCGAGCGTGAGTAGATCGCGAAGAGCTCGTCCATCGCGGCGCTGTACTCGGGACCGAGCTCCTCATCCCGGTAGAAGCGGTAGCCGCCGCCCGCCGCCTCGGGAAGCGCCTGGTCGTAGGGGATGTAGCGGGTGGACTGCTCGAGGTAGGCCGCGAGGCGCCCTCGCTGCAGCAGCTTCGTGAGGATGTTCGAGACCCACTCGCAGGCGACGTGCGCCCCGCCGACCTGCGCGATCGAATCGTCGCCATAGCCCATGAAGACCCGCTCGTAGAGCCCGGCCGCACGCTCGCCCTCCTCGCCCTCGAAGGGCCGGCCGCCCTCCGGGACGTCGGCGGCGAACTCGTCGAGGTAGAGACGGCGAAGTGTCCCGGCGTAGCGGGAGTAGCGGGCGAAGAGCGCGCCCTTGATCGTCTCCGGGAGGTTGACGAGGGCGAAGACCGGACGATCGAGGTTCGTGAAGTGGGGGGAGAGGAGCCTTCGCTCTGACTCCGTGAATTCCTCGACCGGGTAGCGCACGGGCCGATGATCCTAGAACCCGGCGCAGATCGACCGGACTAGATCGTCGTCGCCAGGGAGCCCGCCGCGTGCGAGGCCCAGTCGATCAGCGGCGAGGGCACGATTCCGAAGACGACCGTCGCCAGGCCGCAGAGCAATGCCGAGCCGACGATCAGCCCGCAGCGGCTCGCGCCCCTCGGGATGACGTCGGCTTCGGGCGAGCCGCCGGCGATCGCCGGCATCGCCTCGGGGGCCGCCGGGCTCGGCCCGGGCCGCATCCACATCGCCGCCACCACCCGCAGGTAGTAGACGAGCGAGACCATCGTCCCGATCACGATCGCGACGCCGAGCCAGGTGTAGTCGCCGTCGACGCTCGCCTCGATCAGGAAGAGCTTTCCCATGAAGCCGGAGGTCCCGGGCAGCCCCGAGAGGGCGAGCATGCCGATCGTCAGCGGCCAGGCGAGCAGCGGCCTGCTGCGGCCGATACCCGCGACCGCCTCGATGTCGTCGCCGTGGCCTGACTCCCGCTCCCGCGCGACGACCACGGCGAACACGGCGAGGTTCATCAGCGTGTACGCCGCGAGGTAGAAGACGAGGGCCTCGAGCCCCTTCTCGGTTGCCACCACGACCCCGGCCAGCATGTAGCCGGCCTGCGCGATGCCCGAGTAGCCCATCAGCCGCTTCAGCGAGTCTTGCCCAAGCGCCCCGATGTTGCCGATCGCGATCGAGATCACGGCGAGCGCGGCGAGCGCCGGCTTCCAGTCGTGGGCGATCGGCCCGAGGGCCACCTCGAAGAGCCGAGCCAGCGCGATGAACGCCGCCGCCTTGGTCGCGACCGCCATGAAGGCGGTGATCGGGGTGGGGGCGCCCTGGTAGACGTCCGGAGTCCACTGGTGGAAGGGCGCGACCGAGGTCTTGAAGGCGAGGCCGGTGGCGACCATCGCGGTCCCGATCAGGACGAGGGTGTCGTTGCCGCTGCCGCCCGGCCCGACCGCGTGCGCGATCCCGGAGAAGTCCGTCGAGCCCGAGGCGCCGTAGAGCAGCGCGAACCCGTAGAGGACGGTCGCCGAGCCGACCGAGCCGATGATCAGGTACTTGAGCCCCGACTCGAGCGAGCGCTCCTGCCGCCGCGCCGAGGCGCAGAGCACGTAGAGCGGGATCGAGAGCAGCTCGAGCGAGACGAAGAACGCGATCAGGTTCTGCGCCTGCGCGATCAGCGTCATGCCGAGCACCGAGCCGAGCAGGAGCGTGTAGTAGGCGCCGTGACCGGCCTCCTCGGCTGCGGGCTCGCGGATCGAGAGGAACACGGCCACCCCCGCTGAGAGGCACGAGATCAGGCAGGCCGCCAGCCCGAAGCCGTCGAGGCGGAGCGCGCCGGCTACCAGGCTCTCGTTCGAGCCCCACTGCCAGATTGCCATGCCGGCCGTGGCGCCGAGGACGGCGATCGTCAGATAGGCCATGGTGAAGCGGCCGAGGCGCGGGATCAGACCGAGCATCAGGACGAGGCAGAGCCCGGCGGTGAGCGCGATAACGGGGGAGAGCCCGGCGTAGTCGATGTGGGGGGCGGTGAAGGTCATCGCTCGGCCACCTGGGTCCCCGCTGCCGCCGCCTGCTGGTTGACCGCATTGGCCGCGACCGAGCTGTCAGTCCGATGCAGGATCAGGCCGGGGTAGAGCGCGATCGCCACGATGCAGGCGACGAGCCCGGCGATCACGGTTCCGCGGAACCAGTCGACCTCGCGGCTCTCGATCCCGTTCGGCGTGCGGTTGTGCATCGCCTGCTGGAAGAGGCGAAGCGCGTAGTAGGCGGCCAGCGCGATGCCGATCGCGGCGACGAACGCGTAGACGATCTTCGCCTGGAAGGTGCCGTTGAGGATGTAGAACTCGCCGATGAAGTTGGCGGAGCCGGGCATCGCCAGCAGCGCCAGGGTCGCGATCAGGAACAGGGCCGCGAGCACGGGCGCGCGAACCGCGAGGCCGCCCATCCGGGTGATGTCGTCGCTGCCGGTCCGCTCGACGAGCAGCACTGCGATCAGCATCAGCGGCGCGACGACGAGGCCGTGGTTGACCATGTTCAGAACCGCGCCGTCCGCCCCGTCGGGACGCAGGCTGAAGATGCCGAGCGTGATGAACCCGAGCTGCGCCATCGAGGAGTAGCCCAGGATCAGGCGCGCGCTCGTCTGGGTGAAGGCCATCACCGAGCCGTAGAGGATCGAGGCGACCGCGACAACCAGGATCACCTCCTGGAAGTGGGTCGTCGCGGCGGGGAAGAGGGGCAGCACGATCCGCAGGAACCCATAGGCGCCGACCTTGGAGAGCACCCCCGAGAAGAGGGCGAGGGCCGGCAGCGGCGCGACGCGGTAGGCGTCGGGCATCCAGGCGTGCAGCGGGAAGGCCGGCATCTTGACCAGGAAGGCGGCGGCGAAGAACCAGAAGATCCAGTACTGGCTGTCGTGGCTGAGCGGATGGGCGGCGAGGTGCTGGATCGAGAAGTCCGGCGTCCCGCCGTGCGCGGCGAGTACGCCCGTGGCAATCGCCGCCGCGAGCATCAGCAGCGACCCGACCAGCGTGTAAACGAACATCTTCAGGGTCGCCGGGACCGGCCTGATCGGCGGCTCGCCCTCCTCGGACCGGCCCGGGTGCTCGGTCCCCCACGACCCGAACAGGAAGTAGAACGGGATCAGCATCAGATCGAAGAAGAGGACGAAGAGGATCAGGTCCTGCGCCAGGAAGGCGCCGAGCACCGCGCTTTCGCCTAGGCCGAACATGAGGAACCAGGTCCGTGGCCGCTCGGGCGTCTGGATCGCCGACCAGAGCGTCGCGGCGAGCCAGAGCACGGTCGTCAGCAGGACGAGGAAGAGGCTGATCCCGTCGACGCCGAGCTGGTAGCGGACGCCGAGGGTCGGGATCCAGCTGGCGTCGATCGTGTGCTGGATGCCGCCGGACGGATCGAACTGCGCGACGACCGCGATCGCGAGACCGAGTGAGACGAGCGATCCGATCGCCGCCACCCAGCCGCTGAGGCGGCCGGGCAGTAGCGCTCCGACGAGTCCGGCGAGCAGCGGCGCCCAGAGGAGCGTCTCGATCACGGCCGGCACCTCATGACTGGAGCAGGAAGTAGAGGGCTAGCCCGGTGAAGCCCGTGACGAGCAGCAGGGCGTAGGAGCGCAGGTAGCCGGACTGGGCGCCGCGCACCCCGACGCCGGCGCCGCGGACGACGTCTGTCACCCCGACGACCAGTCCCTGGACCACATAGCGCTCGAACGTCGAGTTCGCCCAGCGGCCGACGGCGAGCGCGGGCCGGACGACACCGAGGTCGATCGCCTCATCGAAGTACCACTTGCGCTCCAGGAAGTCATGGAGCGAGGCGAAGCGCTCCTTCAGCGCCGCCGTCCAGCCGCGATTTCGAATGTAGGCGTAGTAGGCGATCGCGATGCCGAGCACCGAGATCAGCCCGCCGATCAAGAGGCCCCGGTAGGCAGAGCTCGTGCTCGGTCCCTGCTCGTAGAGCCTCGAGTCCAGGAAGGAGCCGTGCAGGAACCTGTGGACCGCATCGTCGACTCCCGGGATCTGGACGAACCCGGCGAAGAGCGCCCCGAACGCAAGGACGCTCATCGCGGTCTTCATCGGCCACTCCCGCTCGGCGATCTGGTGACTCGGGCCGGGGAAGCCGACGTCGGTGTCCTCGCTCTCGCCCGTCGCGGGGTTCTCCGGCTCGGCGTGGTGGATGTGCCCCTGCTCGAGCTCGCGTGCCTCCTCGCAGGGCTCGCCGAACACGACCCGGAAGCCGATCCGGAACGAGTAGAAGGCGGTCAGCAGCGCGCCGATATAGCCGCCGATCGTGAAGATCCAGTAGAAGCCGCCCCGGTAGGCGGCGAAGTCGAGGATCTCGTCCTTCGAGAACCACCCTGAGCTGAGCGGAAAGGCCGCGAGCGCCAGCGCCCCGACCATGAGCATGGCCGAGGTGAACGGCATCGCCCTGCGGAAGCCGCTCATCCGGTCGATGTTCTGCCGGTTCGCCATCGCGCCGATCACCGAACCGGCCGCCATGAAGAGCAGCGCCTTGAAGAAGGCGTGGGTCATCAGGTGGAAGAGACCCTCCGAGTAGGCCCCGATCCCGACCCCGACGAACATGTAGCCGATCTGGCTCATCGTCGAGTAGGCGATGATCCGCTTCAGGTCCGTGACCACCAGTGCGATCGTTGCCGCGATCAACAGCGTCGCCAGGCCGAGGAAGGCGGCGACGTCGGCCGCGGTGAGCCCGAGCTCGAAGAGGGGGTGGAACCTGGCGATCAGGTAGACGCCGGCCGTCACCATGGTCGCCGCGTGGATCAGGGCGGAGACCGGGGTCGGGCCCTCCATCGCGTCGGGAAGCCACGTGTGGAGCGGCACCTGGGCCGACTTCGCGATCGCCCCGACCAGCAGCAGCAGGCAGATCGCCACCACGACCCCCTGGTTGGTATGGAAGGTCTGGGGCGCCTTGCTGAAGATCGAGAGCAGGTTGAACGTCCCGACGTCGCGGAAGATGAAGAAGGCGGCGAGCACCATGCCGACGTCGCCGATCACGTTGATCACGAAGGCCTTCATGCCTGCGCGGGTGGCGGTGGTCCGCCGATACCAGAAGCTGATCAACGCGTAGGAGGCGAACCCGACGAAGGCCCAGCCGACAATCAGCAGGATCAGGTTGCCGGCCAGGACCAGCAGCAGCATCGAGAAGACGAAGAAGTTGAGGTAGGCGAAGAACCGATTGAAGCCGCGATCCGACGTCATGTAGCTGATCGAGTAGAGGTGGATCAGCGCGGAGACACCGCTGACGATCAGGCACATGTAGACCGAGAGCGGATCGACGAGGACGTTGAGCTGGATGTTGAGACCGGCAGCGCTCGCGTAGTCGTAGAGCGATGAGGTGTGCTGGCGCGCGTCGACGGGGTCGCCGAGGATCTGGACCAGCGCGCCGACCGAGGCGAGGAAGGAGAGGGCGATCATCGCCGTCCCGATCCAGCCTGCGGTGCGGCCGGGCAGCCAGCGCCAGCCCAGGCTGATGATCAGCGTCCCGGCGAGCGGGAAGGCGAGGACCAGCCAGCCGTACGCCGTCGCGCTCAAGCCCTAACCCCGGAGGCTTCGCAGGTCGTCGACGTTGAGCGGGATCCGGCGCCGGTAGGCGGCGACGATGATGCCGAGGCCGACGACCACCTCGCAGGCTGCGATCACCATCACGATCAGCGCGAACACCTGCCCCTCCTGATTCCCGACCGAGCGCGAGAAGGCGAGCAGCGCGAGGTTGCCGGCGTTCAGCATCAGCTCGAGGCAGAGGAGGATCACGAGCGGGCTGCGCCGCAGCAGCACTCCCGAGACGCCGACCGCGAACAACAGGGCGCTGAGCACCAGGTACCAGGTGAGGTCCATCAGGCCTCTCCCTCCGCCCGGTGGCGGCCGGCCAGGACAACCGCGCCCACTGCCGCCACCAGCAGCAGCAGTGACGCCGCCTCGAACGCGATCAGGAAGCGCTCCAGCAGCAGCCTGCCGATCGCCGAGGGCGAGCCGAAGCCCAGCGCGACGGTCGGGCCCTGGGTGTCGATCGCCTTCAGCCCCGAGCCGGTGATCGCGATCGCGAGCTCGATGAAGAGAGCGATGCCCAGGACCGGCGCGATGAAGCGCTGTCCGGGGATCGGCTCCCAGAGCGGCTCGTCGACGTTGCCGACGTAGGCGGCGACGAAGACGTAGAGGACCATCACCGCGCCTGCGTACACCACGACCTGCGCGGCGGCGATGAACTCGCCCTGGAGGAGCAGGAACAGCCCAGCGAGGGAGATCAGGTGGACGATCAGGGCGAGCACGCTGTAGAAGGGGTTGCGCAGGGCGACCACCGCGACCGCGCCTCCCAGCGCGCCGATCGCCCCGGCGAAGAACGCGACCTCCTTCACCTGGCGCTGTCCTCCCCAGGCTCTTTGGCGGCCGCCGCCTTCAAGGCCGCCTGGCAGTCGACATACTCGATCACCCGGACCGGGCGCAGATCGTCAGCGATCTCCCACACCTGCCAGACCTCCATCTCCGTACGCGTTCCTGACTCGCTGCCGGTCCCTCTGACCTCAAAGCCGGTGATGATCGTGCGCTTGTCGACCTCGATGTACGTGATCGGACCCGACTGCGCATCCGGGAAGATCTCGACCAGCCCGTTGAAGAAGGCGATGATCTCGCCGGAGCCGTGGAAAACCCTGCCGGCCTCTGGCCATGCTGGGCCCAGCTGATAGACGAAGTCGTCGGGGAGCCCTCCATAGGCGCGCTCCATGTCGTGCTCGTTCCAAGCGCGGTTGCCCTCCGCGTAGACGGTCTTGAAGCGCTTCAGGGTCTCCGATTCGGCGGGGGGATCCGCCACCGTCACTCGCCCTCCCTCCGCAGCGGGGTTCGGTCGATCGGCTCGGCCAGCAGCATCTCCTTGGTGAAGATCAGGTCCGAGCGGTTGTAGTCCGCCATCTCGTAGTCGTGGCCCATGGTGATCGCGTCGAAGGGGCAGGCCACCTCGCAGTAGCCGCAGAAGATGCAGCGGGAGAGGTTGATCTCGTAGACCTCGGCGTAGCGCTCGCCGGCGGAGATGCGGTTGCCCGGCTGGTTCTCGGCCGCGACGACGCGGATGCAGTCGGCCGGGCAGGCGGCGGCGCAGAGCGAGCAGCCGACGCACTTCTCGAGGCCCGTGTCCTCGAAGCGGTGCAGCTTGTGGCGACCGCGGAAACGCGGGTAGACCGGTGTCTTCTCTTCCGGGTACTGGATCGTCACCGGCCCCTCGAGCACCCGGCCGAGGGTGGTACGGAGCCCGCGGAGGGTCTCCCCGAAGGCCCGGTAGGCGCCGCCGACGCCGCCCGGCTTCGGCCCGCGCGGGACCGAGATCACGTCCTCCGCGCTCTCGAGGTAGGGGAACGCCGTCCAGTCGGTCTTGTCCTGGTTGAGCTTCGCCTCCATCAGCTCACCGTCACGATCACGGCGGTGACGAGCACGTTGAGCGTCGCCAGCGGCAGCATCACCTTCCAGCCGAGCGACATCAGCTGGTCGTAGCGGAGGCGGGGGAGCGTGGCGCGGACCCAGATGAAGAAGCAGACCAGGGTCAGCGTCTTGAGCACCATCCAGATCGGGTCGAGCCAGCCCGGGCCGGGGCCCATCCAGCCGCCGAGGAAGAAGGTCACGGCGATGCCCGAGACGACGAACATCTCGAGGTACTCGGCGAGCAGGTAGGAGCCGAACCGCATGCCGCCGTACTCGGTCATGTAGCCCTGGACCAGCTCGGCATCCGCCTCCGGCAGGTCGAACGGCGCCCGGTTCGTCTCGGCGAAGCCGGCGACCATGAAGATCAGGAAGCCGATCACCTGCGGGACGATGTTCCAGAGGTCGCCCTGGGCGTCGACGACGCTCGTCAGCGAGAGCGACCCGGTCATCAGGACCACGCCGAGCAGCGAGAGGCCCATCGAGACCTCGTAGGAGATCAGCTGCGCCGCGGAGCGCATCGCGCCGAGGAAGCTGTATTTGGAGCCCGAGGCCCAGCCCGCGAGCAGCAGCCCGTAGAACGAGAGCGAGCCGAAGGCGAAGAAGTAGAGCACGCCGATCGAGACGTC
>Ga0070741_10015556_pt1 | contig 12861 bp, 11 predicted proteins | sample Coa_R1_4_FD_66440 | JGI IMG/M metagenome (GOLD analysis project Ga0070741, IMG submission 66440) | Surface soil microbial communities from Centralia Pennsylvania, which are recovering from an underground coalmine fire - Coalmine... | ecosystem: Environmental > Terrestrial > Soil > Unclassified ...
GCTCGACGCCGGCTTGCTCGACGCCGGCTTGCTGATCAGGCGGGCCGGGCCGGCCGACGTCGACGCGGTGGTCAGCCTCGGGCTGGAGGTGATCCGGTTCGACTCGCGATTCGGCACCGTGCATGAGCGTCCGGACACCGTGCGCGGGTTGCGGGCCGAAGCCCTCGGCAGCCTGCTGACCGGCCCCGCCGCCTGGACCTGGCTCGCCGAGCGCGATGGCGAGCCCGTTGGCCTGCTGGCCGCCCAGCGGCCGGAGTCGGCTGCCTGGATCACTTCCATGGTGCGCGGCGCGCCCGCCGCGTACCTGATGCTGATGTTCGTCGCGCCCGGTGAGCGCGGCCGCGGCATCGGCGCCGCGCTCACCGGACAGTTCCACCGCGAGGCCGCGGCGGCCGGAACGGCGGTCACACTGCTGCATTACGAGCAGCTGAACCCCCTGTCCGCGCCGTTCTGGAATCGGCAGGGGTACCGGCCGCTGTGGACCGTCTGGGAGACCACCCCGGCGCGCGCTATCCGCTGACCTTCTCCTTCGCCATCCCTGGATCGCTCTCTCGCTGCACCTGGAAGAAGGGCGACTTCAGTACCAGGCGCGCCACGAGCATCATGATCAGGCCGGCGCCGACTATCCCGGCCAGTGACCAGCGTTGCGGAACCGGCGCGGCCACCAGCGATTTCTCCACCATCCAGCAGAGGAACCCGGCAGACCCCAGCGGGAGGATCCCGAGGACCATCAGGTCCCACGCGTTCGACACGATACGGCGCCGGAAGTACATCATGCTGGCCAGCGCGGTGAGGATGTAGAAGATGGCGAACAGCAGGCCGGTGAGGTTGACCACGTAGGTGAAGGCGTTCTGCACCGAGGTGGCGAGCAGATAGACCCAGGCGAGCCCGATGACCACCAGGCCGAAGGCCACACTGGCCGCGGCCGGAGTGGTGAACCGGCGGGACACGGTGCTGAGGAACTCCGGCAGCGTACGGTAGCTCGCCATGCCGTAGGTGATCCGCGCACCGACGACGATACCGGTGCCCGTGGTCGCGATGGCCGAGAGTGCGATGGCCAGCGCCATCACCTTGGCCCAGCCGCCGCCACCCAGCGTCTGCGCGACGTAAACCAGCGCGGAGGCGGAATTGGCATTCATGTTCTTCGCCGACACCACGCCCTGCAGGCCGACCTGGGCGAGTGTATACAGGACTGCCAGCAGGGCCACCGCTATGATCGCTGCCCGGCCCGGATTAACCCGGCGATGCTTTACCTCTTCGTTGACGTAAATGGTCCCGTCCCAGCCGCTGTAGGCGAATACCGCGATCAGGAAGCCGCCGACGACGCTGCCCTGACCGCCGATGCCACTCAGGCTGAACCAGCCGTGGGAGACCGGCACCGTTCCCGCGTGATGGCCCAGCACGAACACCAGGCCCCAGATCGATATGCCGACGAGAATCCCGTATTCGACTATCGCCATCGCTACCTGGGTGCGCGCGGTGATCCGGATGCCGACCACCGCGATCAGCAGCATGACCAGCCCGATCCCGGTGGCGATGCTGACATTTGCCCAGGTGTTCGTCGTGGCCGAGCCGAAGACGGCCAAAACCTGCGGTCCGAGCACCTCGACCCCGCTGAGCGTGCCGACGACATAACCGGCGATCATCAGCCATCCGGTGAGGAAGCCCAGGTACGGGTTGATCGCGCGGCCAACCCATTCGAAGGACGCGCCGCAATTGGCGTTCCACATGTTAAGGCGGCGGTAGGCGTTCGCGATGATGAGCATCGGGATCGCGCTGACCAAGAGGATGGGGCCGCCGCCGTAGCTGGCCGTGGCGGCAAGGCTGGCAAGCGTGAGTGCGACCACCGCCGCCGGGGCAGATGTGGCCATACCGATGACGGTGTCCTGGGCGACACCGATCGCATCCGGCTCGAGCCTGGTAGGCGGAACCGGCACGGTGCTCGGGAGTGCCGTCGCGGATCTCTCCGACATTATTCTCCTCGTTGGAAGACAGGGTCAGGACCTGACTCGCGTGCCCGTCCCCCCGGGCAGGTCACCGTGCGATCATAACGGGCATTTCGGCCGTCCGGAATGAATTGCGCGTTCGCGAATTACTCGGAATTAAGGCAATGCGGGGAACCCCGGCGAAAACAGCTTGCCGCATGCCTGGCGGCTGCGTTCCTGGCGCGGCAGAAAACTATTGTTACGAGAGTGGCCCGTTTTCCCGCGCACCGAGGTATCCGCCCGCGCTAGCTGCGGGCAATTGCCCTATTTGTACCGGTATGGTCCGCCGTTAAGCGGTCTGCGCCGACTCGACGCGGCGGTCGAAAATCATTGCGGGCACTTACGGACCCTGTTGGCGAATTGCGCGCGCCTGCCCCGCGCCGGCCGCCGGCGCGCCGGCGCGCCGCCGGGCGCTGGCGGCGTGTGCGCGCAGTCTGTGCCTGGAGTGCAGTGTGCGGCAACTGGGATAGGAGCGCAGCGGCAATCCCGTCAGCAACGTGGAAGATTAACCCTTTGTGGTGGATCGACCCTCGTAACCAGGGGTCCCGTTACCACGAAGGGGAAATCCGCCACGTTAACCGACGCCCATCGAGCCTGCCTGAGACCCACCGGGCGACCAGCAACCCGGGCGAGTTGCGGCGAATGAGCCAACGCGGGGGGCGGCGAACGCTTAGCGGAGTCCTCGTTGCAGGCACCAGTCCGCGGGATCGCTGCCGGTGGCGGCGAGCCAGTTCGTGTCGTCGGAGATCGCGTCGAGGACCGTTGTGTGCATGTCGAAGGCGCGGCTCAGGTTCGTCAGCTCGAACAGCCGGCGGACCCGGCCCGTGCCGCTCGTGACGACCTTGAGGGTGCCGCCCCGCCGCCGCAGCCGCTTCAGCGCGCCGACCAGTACCCCCAGCCCGGTGGAGTCGAGGAACGCGACACCGCGCAGGTCGACGACCACGTGGTCGGCGTCCGGGCGGTTCAGCGCGTCACGCAGTCCGGGCGCCGTGGCGAGATCGACATCGCCGGTTACCCGGACCACCGCGCAGGCGCCGGCGCTGATCGGTTCGAGCTGAAGGTCAAGAGATTCCATGCCGACTTCCGTAAATGCCATATAAGCACAGGGTGATGACGGGCGATCTCCGCGTGCGAGCCTATGGCGTATTGCAATCGTTTGTCAAACGTGAACACCGCATGTCATCAGGAATAACAGCGTTCTGAAGCGGCGTCAATGAGATTATAAGACGCAATCGTATAGCATCCCACGCAATTGCGTCAGCGGACCGGCCGCAGGTAACCAGGGGTCTCACGTCTTGATCCGCTCCTGTCGTCGGTGCCGCGGCTCGTTGCGAGCGTCGCCCGGAATTAGTGTGGAAATTCCAGGCTACACGGCATTCTGGGTACCGGATTCGTACCCAAGAATTCCTCGCGGCACCATATTTCCACTCTAATCCGCGGGAGGCCCTCAGTTGGGGATGTCCGGGTTAACCGCGCCGGCCCAGCGGAGCGGAAGGCGCTCGACCCCGTAGATGCCCTCCACGCCACCCAGCGTCACCTCGCCGTCCGCGGCGAGGCTAGGCATCCGCGGCGCCAGGAAAGCCAGCGCCTCTTCCAGTTCCGCGGTGGCGAGGTTGGCGCCCAGGCAGAAATGGACGCCGGCCCCGAACGTCAGCAACCGCCCGTCCCGTTCCGCGGTGATGTCGAAGGTCTCTCCGTCGCGCTGTTCCCGGTTGGCGCGTTCGGTGCAGATCGCCACGATCGTCCCGGCCGGGAACGTGACACCGCGGTGCTCGATGTCGGCCAGGCAGATCCGCGCGGTGAACGGCGTGATGGGCTCGAACCGAAGTACCTCCTGGACCGCCCGCGGCGCCAGGCCGGGGTCGCTCCCGAGGAGCTGCCACTGCTCGGGGTGGGCAGCGAACAGCCGCAGCGCCTGCGCGAGCTGACTCTGCGTGGTGTCCACGCCGCCTTGGAGCACATTGGCCACGAGGTTCACGCATTCCGTGGGCGAGAGCCGGTCGCCGTCCGCCTCCGCCGCCAGTAGCGTGCTGATCAGGTCATCGGAGAGGCGGGCGCGTCGTTCGGCCAGCAGCGCCGACACGTATTCGGTCAGCTCGATGACGGCTTGCTCGATCTGCCCCGCCTGGCTCTCCAGCGCACGGATGTCGAACTGCCGCTGCACCCAGTTGGACCACTCGTGCAGCCTGGGCGCGTCCCGCGCGGGCGCGCCGAGCACCGCGGCGATGGTCAGCGACGGGTAGGGCTTGGCCACGGCCGAGACGAACTCGCAGCGGCCCGCGGGCGCGATGTCGTCCCACAGCTGCCGCAGGAAATCCCGCATTGCCGGCCGCCAGCGGGCAGCGGCACGCGGCGTGAACGCCGAACCCACCAGGGCGCGGAGCCTGCGATGCTGCTCGCCGCTCTGGTTCAGGATGTTGGCGTCGATGTGCTCACGCAGCGGACCGGCGGTGATGCCGAAGAAGTCGGCGAGCTGCTGGCCGGGGAACGCCGCGTTCCTTGACCGCAGAAAGAACTCACCGGACTCGTGCTCCAGCACGATGTAGGCGATCGGCGTCCGGGCCAGCCAGCCCGACTCGTGCGCCGCGGCGAGGCGCGCATGGTAGCTGTCCGCGACGAAGTCGGGAGCGTCGTAGTCGATCAGCGGCAGGTCGAGCTCGGTGACGAGAGGCATGGTGCGCTGATTGTACTTCCGGGTAGCTAAGGAAGCCTATGGTCACTTCGCGGCGCGCTCCCAGCCGACGACGTCGCCGGCCGGGTGCCGGGCGAAGTCTGGCAGCGCCGTCAGCGCCTGCTCCTCACCGCCGGGGGTGTAGGTGACGATCAGCCGGAGCGTCCGCCACCCGGTGTTCATCGTGGAGTGCAGGGTGCCCATCGGGATGTAGACGACATCGCCCTCGGCAACTCCGAACTCCTCGTCACCGACGGTCTGCGTGCCGGTCCCGGAGATGACGTAGATCAGCTCGTCCGCGCGCTCATGCAGGTGCCGGACGTGCCCCTGGCCAGGGTTGATGATCACCTCACCCTGGGAGTTGGCGGCTCCCGGGATCGTGACCGGGGACACGAACCACTTCATCGTCCCCCACTCGAAGCTGAACGTCTCGGTCTGCGCTGGCGTGATGTGCGACACGGGTCCTCACAGTTCGGTAAAGGCGCGCACCTGGGCGGTGAGCGCGCGTTCGACGGGCAGCCGCTCCATCGACGAGGCGCCGAAGAAGCCGCAGACCCCCGTGGTGTGAGCGAGCACGTAGCCCGCGTCCGCCGGCTCGGCGATCGGACCGCCGTGGCACAGCACCAGGATGTCCGGGTTCACCGCCACCGCCGCGTCGCGCATCGCCTGCACCTTTTCAACGGCTTCGTCCAGCGTCATCGCGGTCCGGGCGCCGATCGTGCCCGACGTGGTCAGGCCCATATGCGGTACCAGCACGTGAGCGCCGGCCTCGGCCATTCGTTCGGCCTGATTAGGATCAAACACATACGGGCAGGTAAGCAGCCCACGGTCAGCCGCGAGCCGGATCATCTCCACCTCGGCGTCGTAGCTCATGCCGGTTTCTTCCAGGTTCTGCCGGAACACGCCGTCGATGAGCCCCACAGTCGGGAAGTTCTGTACCCCCGCGAAGCCGATCGCGGCCAGCTCGTCCAGGAACCGCGGCATCAGCCGGAACGGATCGGTGCCGCACACGCCCGCCAGCACCGGCACGTCGCGCACCACCGGGAGCACCTCGCCGGCCATCTCGACCACGATCGCGTTGGCGTCCCCGTACGGCATGAGCCCCGCCAGCGAGCCGCGCCCGGCCATCCGGTACCGGCCGGAGTTGTAGATGATGATCAGGTCCGCGCCGCCGGCCTGCGCGCACTTGGCGGACAGCCCGGTCCCGGCCCCCGCCCCGACGATCGGTTTTCCCTGGTCCGCCTTGGCCCGGAGCCTTTCTACCAGCTTGTCGCGGCTCATTCACGCCCCCTCTGTGATCATCTGGTGCAGCCGCTCCGCCATTTTCATGCCGAACGAAGGGTCGTTGATGTGCGCATCGATCCGGTGCAGCGCCTGTCCCGCCGCGGCCAGCTCGCGCTCCAGTGCCTCGCGGCAGGCCTCGTCGGCTATCCGGTCACGGAACGACTGGCCGTCCGCGTCCAGCGCGCTGACCCCGCGCTCTGGCCAGAACACCTGCGTCGGGCCCGTCGCTTTCGCCGCCTTGCGACCGATTCGCGCGCCCAGCTCGGCCATCTCCTCGGCCGTGGTCCGCATCAGCGTGACGGTCGGGTTGTGCTCGTAAAACAGCCGTGTCCGGAACGTCTCCGGCACCGTGCTCGGCGCTCCGAAGTTCACCATGTCCAGCGCGCCGGGCGCGATCACCTGCGGCAGCCCCGCGGCGCCGGCCGCGGTGAGCCGGTCCGGGCCCGCCGACAGCACGCCGCCGACCAGGTCGTCGGCCAGCTCGGTGGTGGTCAGGTCCAGCACCCCGCTGAGCAGCCGTGCCTGCGCGAGTGCCTCCAGCGCGCGGCCGCCGGCGCCGGTGGCGTGGAACACCAGCACCTCATAGCCGAGTTCGGTGAGGTGGGCTTTGGCGGCCTCCACCGCGGGGGTGGTCACGCCGAACATGCTGGCCGCGATCAGCGGCTTGTCGTCTTGTTGTGCAGGCTGCTGTTTGGCTTGGACCATGCCCGCCATGGCCGCCGCCGCGTTGCCGAGCACCAGCCGGGAAATCCGGTTCAGGCCGGCCACGTCCACCACCGAGTACATGATGGCGACGTCCTTGGCGCCGACGTATGGCGACACGTCGCCGGAGGCCATCGTGGACACCAGCAGCTTGGGCAGACCCACCGGCAGCGCGGCCATGACCTGCGCAGCGATCGAGGAGCCGCCCGAGCCGCCGGCTGACAGCACACCTTGCACCTGGCCGCGCGCGACCAGGTCCGCGACCAGGACGGCCGCGCCCCGGCCCATCTCGGTCACCGCCCGGCCTCGGTCGTTGGCCGCGGATAGCTCGGCGCGGGTGGTCCCGGCCGCGGCCGCGACCTGGTCGCCGGTGATATCCGGGGCCGGGCCGTCCGGCTCGCCGGTGCCGGCGTCGATCACGATAACCTCGGCGCCGGCCGCCCGCAGCCGCTCGGCGAGGAAGGCGAAGTCCTGGCCCTTGGTGTCCAGGGTCCCGACCAGTGCGACAGCAGCCATGGTTGTCAGTCTGCCTCCCACTCGGCCACCGTCTCACGCAGTACCGCCATCGCGTTGATCGCCCGCGGGAAACCGACGTACTGCACGGTGTGAATGACGACCTCGGCCAGCGTGGCCGGGGCTACGCCGAGCCGGAGGGCGGCGCGCGTGTGGCCTTTCAGCTGCGGTTCGGCGCCGCCCAGCCCGATCAGCGTGGCGAGCGTGAGCAGTTCCCTGGTGGCGAGGTCGATGCCGGGCCGCGCGTTGACATCGCCGAAGTTGAACTCCAGGCCGAGCCGGGCCAGGTCCTCGCCGAGCCCGGACCGGCGATCCAGGAACCGGTCCGCCGCCCCGTCGCCGTATACCTGGTCGAACGCCGCCTTGCCGCGGTCAAGTCGTGGGTTCACGGTTCCCCTCAGATCGAGTGGCCGCCGTCCTGGGCCAGCGTGATGCCTGTTATGTACTGTGCCGCGTCCTGGCACAGGAAAACCACCGTCCCGGCCAGGTCTTCTGGCCGGCCCAGGGTCCGCGTGGGGATCTGGGCCAGCAGCGCCTCCCGCCGCTCGGGGGTATCGCGGTCCCGGCCCGGGGTCTGCTGGGCGCCCGGGGCGATCGCGTTGACCGTGATGCCTGTCTCGGCCAGCTCGATGGCGAGCGCCTTGGTCAGCCCGATCACGCCGGCTTTGGCGGCGGCGTAGGCGGTCGCGTGCCGGACCAGCCGCCCGCCGCGGACCGCGGCGATCGAGGAGAGCGTGACGATCCGGCCCCACTGTTGTGCCAGCATGTGCGGCACGACCAGCCTGGTGGCGGTGAACACACTGGTCAGGTTGCTTGCCAGCTGCGCGTTCCACTCCTCGAGCGTCAGCTCGGCGAACGGACGCACCAGCCCGCCGCCTGCCGTGTTGACCAGGATGTCGATGCCGCCCCAGTCGTTGGCTACTTTGCCGATCTCGGTGTCCAGCGCTGCGAAGTCAAGCAAGTCGACCACGGCGTGCCGGTCCGTGGCCGCCGCGGCGGGCGCCACATCAAGCCCGGCGACCCGGGCGCCGTCGGCCGCCAGCGCCTCGCAGATCCGTGAGCCGAGTGCCCCGCTCGCTCCGGTAACCACCGCCCGCCGCCCGGCCAGGCTCATCTGACCACCCCTTCCAATCCGCCAGCAGCCTCTGATTAAATCGTTTCATTAATTTCGCTGTCAAGGAGCAGGTGATGCAACCGCTTGTGGGCATCCAGATCGGGGCGATCTCATTCGCCGACGAGGGCGTTACCGAAGTCCTCGGCCAGCTTCAGGATCTCGCCTCGGTCAACGCGCTGTTCGTGGCCACCCAGTCCTTCGATCGCGGGTTGCAGGGCCGTCAGATCCAGGGTCGGCCGTGGCCCGGGCACGGCCGGGACGAGCCGGACGACCACGCTGGCGGGTCGTACGTCACGCAGCACCCGGAGTTCTACGCGGGCACGGTGCTCAAGCCGTTCCGGGCCACGGATCGCGAGGTGGCCGGCCAGGACGTGCTGGAGCGGGTGCTGCCGGAGGCGCGGCGGCGCGAGATCAGGGTGTACTCGTTCGTGCTGGAGAACACCCATTCCGGGCTGACCCGGTCCGTGCCGAACTGGCCCAAGGTGCTCCAGGTCGATCCCTGGGGCCGCCGCGACAGCTACGCCTGCGTGCGCAACCCGGACTACGTCGCCTGGTGGCTCAGCCTGGTCGAGGACCAGGTCAAGAGCTATCCGCTGGACGGCCTCATGTTCGGCGCGGAGCGCAACGGACCGCTCGGCAACGTGCTCGGCAACGGCGGCTTCGCGCGGGACGGCAGCCCGTACTGCTTCTGCTCGTACTGCGAACGGGCGGGGCTGGACCGCGGCATCGACCCGGCCCGTGCGCGCGAGGGATACCTCGCGCTGTACCGGCTGGCCCGCGGCGCGGACGACCCGTCCGGCGACAGCGGCCTGGTTGCCTTCCTGCGGCTGCTGCTGGCCTACCCGGAGATCGCGGCCTGGGAGCGGCTGTGGCACGACGGCTACCAGTCGCTCCAGCAGCAGATCTACGGCACGGTCACGTTCCTCGCACCCGGCGTCCGGGTCGGCTGGCACGTGTGGCACCACAACTCGTTCTCGCCGCTGTACCGGGCGGAGATGAACTTCGCGCCGATGGGGATCTACTCGGACTTCGTCAAGCCGGTGCTGTACGACAAATGCGCCGGCTACCGGATCCACAACCACATCAGCGAGATCGCGAACAGCATCTTCCGCGGCACCGATCCGCAGACCCTGTATGACCTGTTCCGCCAGGCGCTCGGGTACGGCGAAGCGGAGTCGGCGAGCTTCGAGGACCTGCCCGCTCGCGGCCTGTCCGCCGACTACGTCCGGCGGGAGACCGCCCGCACGGTGCGCGCAGTTGATGGTCAGGCCGCTGTTTACCCAGGCCTGGACGCCGGCGTGCCCACGCCCGCCCACGTCAGCCACGTCACCCCGGCGAGCATCAGCGCCTCGGTCACCGCGGCGCTCGACGCGGGCGCCGACGGATTCATCCTGTCCCGCAAGTATTCGGAGATGCGCCTCGACACCCTCGCCGCCGTCGGCGACACGCTCAAGGCCCGCGCATGACCGCTTGGGTGGGCATCGCCTGCAACTCCGCGACCCGGGACCGGTTCATCACCGACGCCGCGGTCGCCAGGCTTGCGCGTGCCGCGCAGGTCCGCTGGCTGTTGTCCGACGGCCCGGCCCGGTTCGCCGGGCCACCGCCGTCCGACGCTCCGGCACGCGCCCGGCTGATCGAGTTCGCGGCCGGGCTGGACGCCCTGATAGTCAGCCACGGCTGCCCCCGGGTGGATGACGAGGTACTGGCCGCCGCCCCATCGCTTCGCCTGGTCGGCGACCTGCACGGGGACCGGTTCGCCGTGCGGATCGACGTGGCGGCCGCCCGGCGGCGGGGCGTGTGGGCGGTCGACACCACCAACGCCTCGTCGGACCCGGTGGCCGAATGGGCGCTGGCCCTGATCCTGATCGGGCTGCGCAACGCCGGGGCGCTGTTCCGCAGGCTGGTCGCGGGGGAGCTGCTGTGGCCGGACCGCACCGTGTTCGAGCGCGACCCCGGCTACCTGAACGGCGAGCTCACCGGCAAGACGGTTGGCATCATCGCGTGCGGCCACATCGGCCGGCGCCTGCTCGGGCTGCTCGCGCCGTTCGACGCGCGCGTGCTGGTGTGCGACCCGCACGCGCCGGACGCGCTGGCCGAGATCTACGACGTGACCGTGACCAGCCTGCACCGCGTCATGTCCGGCTCTGACGTCGTGGTCTGCCTCGCGCCGCTGACCTCGCGGACCCGCGGCATGATCGGCGCCGCTGAGATCGCGGCCCTGCGGCCGGGCAGCGTGTTCGTCAACGTGTCCCGCGGCGCGGTCGTGGACTCCGCGGCGCTGACCTCGCGCCTGCGCGGCGGCGACGTGATCGCCTGCCTGGACGTGTGGGACCCGGAGCCGGTACCGGTCGACGCCGAGATCCGCCGTCTGCCGAACGTGTTCTTGTCCCCGCACATCGCCGGGGTCACCGCCGCGGCCGAGCCGAGGTTCTTCGACCTGATGGTCGATGAGGTGCTCCGCGTGCTGGCCGGTGATCACCCCCGGCACCAGCTCATCCCGCGCGAGTAGACTCGCGCACGATCAGCTCCGGCTCCAGCACCACCCGCCGGTGCCGGTGGCGCTGCCGCACCGGTTCCGTGCCGGTTTCCTCGATCAGCAGTTCCGCGGCGATCTGGCCCATCTCCGCCGACGGCTGGCGGACCGAGGTCAGCGGCACCGCCGCGGCGCTGGCCAGCTCGATGTCGTCGTAACCCACGATCGACATCTCGTCCGGCACCGACACCCCGGCCGCGTACAGCGACTGGAGCACGCCCAGCGCAAGCAGGTCGTTGGCGCAGAACACCGCCGTCGGCCCGCGCGACAGCTTGAGCAGCCGTCGGCCCGCGTCCCGGCCCGAAGCCACATCCATTCGTTCGGCCTCGACCTGGATGAGCGAGTCCTCGGGCAGGCCGTGCGCGGTGAGCGCGGCCAGGGCCCCGGTCCGCCGGTCGCGGCACTGGGCCAGGCTCATCGGACCGCTCACGTAGCCGACGAGTTCGTGCCCGGTCTCGGCCAGGTGGGTTGCCGCGATCCGGCCGCCCGCCACGTCGTCCACCGACACCGAGCAGCCCTCGGACGTCACCCGGTCCACGAGCACGAACGGGATCTCGTGCCGCCGCAGGACGGCGAGGTCGGATCCGGTCGGGTCGGCGGGGGTGAGCAGGACGCCCCGCACCCGCTGTTCGGCGAACAGCGACAGGTACTCGGCTTCCTCCTCGGGGTCGTTGGCGCTGTTGCACAGCATCACCCGGAGCCCGGCCGCCCTCGCCGCCCGGGAGGCGCCGGAGGCCACGTCCGCGAAGAACGGGTTGGCCATGTCGAGCACGAGCTGCCCGATGATGCGGCTCTGGCCGGCCCGCAAGGAGCGGGCGGCCTCGCTGCGGACGTAGCCCAGCTGGTCGATCGTGGCCTGCACCCGGATCCGGGTCTCCGGCGCGACCAGGTCGGGCCGGTTGATCACGTTGGAGACGGTGCCAACCGAGACGCCGGCATGCTGAGCCACGTCCTTGATGCCCACAATCCGCGTCACCACATCATCGTAGCCAATTCACAACCGTTTCAGACGTGGGGAAGCTGTGACGTGGGGAATAACGGGCTCGAGGGTAAAACGATTCATGGGGTGGGCGCCGCCGGTTGCGCGGCCGCGCTCTCGAACGCGTGCAGCAGCCGCGCGCCCGCGCTGTCCATGTGCGCCGCCATCGCCGCGCCCGCGGCGGCCGGATCGCGGGCCTCGATGGCGCGGAAGACCGCGGCGTGCTCGTCGTAGGTGAGCCGCACCAGGGCGTCGTCGCGGAGCACCCGCTCGGCCCAGACCCGGAGCAGCGACCGCACGTTCTGCAGCAGATCACGCAGCACCAGGTTGCCCGCCGCCTCGCCGACCTCGAGGTGGAACCGCCGGTCCGCCTCCACGAACGCGACGAGATCGCCCATGTTGTCCCGCATCCCGCCCAGGTACGTGCCGAGGCGTTCTAGGTGCTCGGCTGCGGCGCGCGTTGCGGCCAGCCGAGCGGCCTCGACCTCCAGGCCGTGCCGCAGCTCGATCAGCTCCCTGGTCCGCTGCTCGCCCAGCATCAGACCCCAGCTCAGCGTCTGCGGCAGCAGTTCCGACGCGCTGCCCCGCAGGTAGGTGCCGGAGCCGGGGCGGATGTGGACGACGCCGAGCAGGTCCAGCGCCGCGAGGGCCTCGCGCACGGCCGAACGCCCGACGCCGAGCGACGCGGCGAGCTGCCGTTCCGGCGGCAGCCGCGTCCCCGGCTGGACGTCGCCGCTCGTGAAGAACTCCAGCAGCCGTTTCGCGACCTCCGAGACCGCCGAATTCGCCGGCACGCTGCCGCCGAGCGCGCTGACGATCTCGTCGGCGGATCGATCTCCGGGACGCGGCGGCATGCCTCAACCTTAACGTCACAGATAGCGACCAGGCCGGCCGTCCTCCTGCATGCCAAATACGCAATTGAGCCCACTAGACCGTGTCAACGCGCCCGAATCCAGGACGCATGGGGCCAATGTGACAGACGGGACCTGCGCGCGCCGACGTCCATGGCACGGCAGGGCGACTAGGTCCGGTTCCGCAAATTGACACGCTCTAGTGGGCTCAACTACGCAATTGACACGG
>Ga0070741_10015557_pt1 | contig 12861 bp, 8 predicted proteins | sample Coa_R1_4_FD_66440 | JGI IMG/M metagenome (GOLD analysis project Ga0070741, IMG submission 66440) | Surface soil microbial communities from Centralia Pennsylvania, which are recovering from an underground coalmine fire - Coalmine... | ecosystem: Environmental > Terrestrial > Soil > Unclassified ...
GACCGCCTGAACCTGCAGCGTGTCCAGTACGAGTCCGACGTGCAGACGGGGGAGGTGAATCTCCGGACTGCGAAGATTCAGCTCCTGCGTCTGCTCAACGACCAGACGACGCCCGTCGAACAGTTCGATGTCAGCGGTCCGTACGACTTCGCGGAGTTCACCCTGTCGCTCGAGGACGTCCGGCGGATCGCCTTCGAGGCGCGGCCGGATCTTCGGGCGGCCCTGCAGGGCATCGACAAGGCGACGATCGACCATCGGCTCGCCTTCGCGAACGGCTCGAGCGATCCCACGATCAACGTCGACGCGGCGTTTCCGTCGATTTCGCAGGCGTTTCTCGGCTATCAGCCGCCGCTTCGCGAGTTCGTGGGCGTCGGGGTGACGATTCCCATTCGCGTCTTCGATCGCAACCAGGGTGAAAAGCTCAGAACCGAGCTCGACATCACCCGCAATCGGCGGCTCGCGGAGGCTACGCAGCTGCAGGCGTTCGCGGACGTCGACGGTGCGTACACCGCGGTGCAGAGTGCCGTCACGCTGCTGCGGTCGTACCGTGCGGTGTACCTCGATCAGGCGACGCGCGTCCGCGAGACCGTCACCTTCTCCTATCAGCGTGGGGGCGCGTCATTGCTCGATTTCCTGCAGGCGCAACAGGAGTACCGGTCCGTTCAGATCGGCTACGTCAACCTCGTTGCCGCGTATCTGACGGCGATCGCGCAGCTTGACTTCGCCGTCGGACGAGAGGTCGTTCCATGATGCAGTTCAGGCAATCGATCCCGGGCGTGGTGATTGGAGCCCTCATCGCCGGCGGCGTGATCTCTGGGGCCTGCAGCGTCAACGGCAGTGCCGAGGTCGGCAGCGGCGCGCCCCCTCCCGCCGTCGTCGAGCACGAAGACAACGGGAGCGTCGTGGCCGTCAAGGACCCCGACCGATTTCCACTGGTCGCGGCGAGCGAGCGCCGGGCCGCTCCCCAGCTCTCCGTCACTGGGGTCGTCAGCCCGGACGTCTCGCGCAACGTGCCCGTGATCTCCCTCGCATCGGGCCGAGTCGTCGAGCTGCACGCTCGCCTGGGCGATGAGGTCCGCAGAGGACAGCTGCTCCTTCGCGTCCAGAGCGCCGACATCTCCGCGGCGTCCGCGGACCACGAGAAGGCCATCGCCAGCGAGGCGCTCGCCCGCAGCCAGCTCGAGCGAGCGCGTGCGCTCTTCGAGCGAGGCGCCATCGCCAGGAAGGACCTCGAAGTCGCGGAGGATGCCGAGCGCAAGGCGGTCGTGGACGCGAACGCCACCGCCGAACGGCTGCGGGTGCTGGGCGCCGGCGCGGCCGGATCGCCCACGGGCGTTGTCGACATCGTCGCGCCCGTCTCCGGCGTCATCACGGAGCAGAACGTCACGAACGCTTCGGGCGTCAGGACGCTCGACAATTCGCCGAACCTGTTCACGATTTCCGATCTGTCGCACGTCTGGGTGGTCTGCGACGTCTACGAGAACGACCTGCGATCGGTCCATCTCGGCGACGAGGCGGAGATCCACCCGGTGGCGTATCCAGATCGCACGCTCAAGGGCCGCGTGAACAACATCGGCGCCATCCTCGATCCCGGTCTTCGGACGGCCAAGGTCCGGATTGAGGTGGCAAACCCGGGTCTCTTGCGCATCGGTATGTTCGTGACCGCCACGTTCCGCGGCCGGGCGACCCAGGTGCACGCCGTCGTGCCGGCGGCGGCGGTGCTCCACCTGCACGATCGCGAGTGGGTCTATGTGCCGCGCGGTGAACGGGGCGTGTTCGAGCGGCGCGAAGTCGTGGCGGGACCGATGCTCCCCGGCCAGATGCAGGAGCTGGTGTCAGGACTCCGTCCGGGCGAGCGCGTGGTCGCCAGCGCCCTCGTGCTGCAGAACGAGGCGGGGCAGTAGGCTGCGGGGAGCAGGGATGCTTCGGGAGCTGGTCGATTTCGCGCTCGACCGGCGCGTGTTCGTGCTCGCGCTCGCGCTGTTGCTCTTCGTGTGGGGGCTGGTCTCGTTCCACAACCTCCCGATCGAGGCCTATCCGGATGTCGCGAACAACTACGTCCAGATCATCACCCAATGGCCAGGCCGCGCAGCCGAAGAGATTGAGCAGCAGGTCACGATCCCGATTGAGACCGTGATGAACGGCCTGCCGCATCTCGAGCACCTCCGCTCGACCTCCCTCTTCGGGTTGTCGAGCGTGACGCTGATCTTCGACGACGACTCGGAGAACGACTGGAATCGGCAGAAAGTGCTGGAGCGCCTGTCGCAGGTGAGCCTGCCGCAGAACCTGCAGCCGCAGATGGGCACCGACTGGAGTCCAGTCGGCCAGATTTACTGGTACACGCTGCGCAGCACGAACCCGGCCTACGACCTGATGGAGCTCAAGTCGCTCCAGGACTGGGTGCTGGAGAAGCAGTTCAAGTCCGTCCCCAACGTCGTCGACGTGGTCAGTTTCGGCGGGCTGACGCGTGAATACCAGGTGCGCGTCGATCCGAACAAGCTCGTCTCCTACGGCCTAACCATCGGCCAGGTCGAGCAGCAGCTGGCGGCCAACAACGTGAACGCCGGCGGCAGCTTCATCGAGGAAGGCCTGCAGCAGATCAACGTCCGGGCGCTCGGCCTGGTGACGACGGTCCACGACATCGAACAGACGGCGCTCAAGGCGCAGAACGGCACGCCTCTGCGCGTGAGCGACATCGCCACCGTCACCCAGGGACCCAAGATCCGCCTCGGCCAGATCGGAAAGACGATTCATCGAGCGGACGGCCACCTCATCGACAACGACGACGCCGTCGAAGGCATCGTGCTGCTGCGCAAGGGGGCCGAGTCCGACTCGACGCTGAGGGGGATCGAGGCCAAAGTCGCCGAGCTGAACGATCACCTGCTCCCGCCCGGCGTGAAGATTGTGCCGTTCCTCGATCGCAGCGATCTGGTTCACTACACGACCCGCACCGTTCTGCACAACCTGACGGAGGGCGTCATCCTCGTCGTCGTTGTCCTGTTTCTGTTTCTCGGGAACGCTCGTGGGGCGTTGATCGTGGCGCTGACGATTCCCTTCGCGCTGCTGTTCGCCTCGATTTGCTTGAACCTTCGCGGGATACCGGCAAACCTCCTGTCGTTGGGGGCGCTCGACTTCGGGATGGTCGTCGACGGCGCCGTCGTCATGGTCGAGAACATCGTCCGTCATCTCGCCAGGCGGGAGGCAACCAAGCCGATGCTCCAGCGGATTCGAGAGGCTGCTCACGAGGTGCAGCGGCCCGTGTTCTACGCCATCGCGATCATCATCACGGCCTATCTCCCGATCTTCACCCTGCAGCGCGTGGAGGGCCGCCTGTTCAAGCCGATGGCGTGGACCGTTGCCTTCGCGCTGCTTGGCGCGCTGCTATGTTCGATGCTCATCGCGCCCGTGCTCAGCAGCCTGCTGTTCCGCGCCGGGGCGGCGGAGTGGCACAACCCGGTGATGACGTGGCTGCGTGAACGGTACCGGACGGCCGTGCGGCGGGCGATCGCGCGGCGCGGCGTCACGGTTGGTATTGCGGCGGCATGCCTGGCCGCATCCGTGTACCTGGCGGCCAGCGGCGTGATCGGATCAGAGTTCCTGCCGCACCTCGATGAGGGCGCGATCTGGGTGCGAGGCACCCTGGCGCCGAGCACGGGGCCGAGCGAGGGCATCCGGCTGGCACGACAGGCCCGCCTGGCGCTGGCCTCCTTCCCGGAGGTCACCGTCGTCGTGAGCCAGGTCGGGCGGCCCGACGATGGCACCGACACGACCGGGTTCTTCAACACGGAGTATTTCGTCGACCTCAAGCCGAAGGACCAGTGGCGCCCGGTCTTTCATCAGGACAAGGAAGCGTTGATCGCCGCGATGGATCGCGAGCTCCAGAGGATTCCCGGGGTGTTGTGGAACTTCTCGCAGCCGATCGCGGACAACATGGAGGAAGCTGTCAGCGGCGTCAAGGGCGAGCTCGCCGTCAAAATCTACGGCGAGGACCTCAGGACGCTCGAAAAGACCGGCGATCGCATCCTCGCGATCATGCGCGGCGTCAAGGGCGTGCAGGACCTCGGGCTCTTCCGCGTCATCGGACAGCCAAACCTCAATCTCACGATCGATCGCGCGCGCGCAGCGCGCTACCAGATCAATGTCGCGGACGTGCAGGACGCGATTCAAACGGCCGTGGGGGGCTCGGCGTTCGGGCAGGTCCTCCAGGGCGAGAGGCGCTATGACCTGGTGATGCGGTACCTGCCGGAGTACCGCAGTACGAGGGAGGCGATCGAACAGATCCGCCTGCTCTCGCCGACGGGTGAGCGGGTCTCGCTCGCCCAGCTGTGCTCGATCCGAGTGACCGACGGCGCCAACGAGATCTATCGCGAAGGCAACTCCCGGTACATCGCCCTCAAGTACAGCGTCCGCGGCCGCGATCTCGGCAGCACAGTCGAGGAAGCCATGGCGAAGGTCAACCGGCAGATCCGGCTGCCGGCCGGCTACCGCATCGACTGGGCGGGCGAGTACGAGAGCCAGCTGCGCTCGCAGCGGCGCCTCGCGATCGTCGTCCCGATCACCATTCTGATCATCCTGATGATCCTGTACACGATGTTCGACTCGCTGAAGTGGGCCCTGCTGATGCTCGCGAACATCGCGATGGCGCCGCTCGGGGGCCTGCTCGCCCTCCTGGTCACGAGCACTCACTTCAGCGTCTCGTCGGGCGTGGGATTTCTGGCGCTGTTCGGCGTGTCGGTCCAGACCGGCGTGATCATGCTGGAGTACATCAACCAGCTGCGCGCCCGCGGTCGAGGCATCGTGGATGCGGCGGTCGAGGGGGCCATCCTGCGCCTGCGTCCCATCGTCATGACGACCCTCGTCGCGACGCTCGGCCTGCTGCCGGCCGCGATGTCACATGGGATCGGGTCGGACTCCCAACGTCCCTTCGCGATCGTGATCGTGGGCGGGCTGATGGTGGGGATGCTGATCAATGTCTTCCTGTTGCCGACGCTCTATGTCTGGGTCGCCGGTCCCCGCGACGTGCTGCCGCCTCCGGATGGAGATCTCAGCAAGTGAGTCGCCGCGTCGTCAACACGAGAGCTTGCCGGAGACGCTCGCGAAACCCAGGCGCCGCGATCCCGCGCTGTTCGGCCGTCGCGGGAAGGCAGGTGAAGCACGGAGCGGCCGTTATTGCTTGTAGCCAGTCGGGGCCGCCGATGAAGCGAAGCGCGACCGCGACGGCGTGCATCATCGTCGTGCTCTTTGTGTCGGGACTGCTCCCGTGGCTGTCCGCACTCGAGCGGCGACGCAAGGATACAGACCCCGGCGACGGCGGCGGGGGCCCCCCGTCCGTCGTGGACGTGGTCGTCAACGATCTCGATCTGACCCGCGCGCAGCGCAGGCAGGTCCTGCAGATCATCATCGCCCATGAAGCCTCGATGCGGGCCGCCCGTACCGCCGCTCCCGCTGACGTCCGAAACGCGCGGCGCGCACTGCTGAGGGACATCGTCAACGTGCTCACCCTCTCGCAGCGAGAGCGCCTCAGGCGGCGTCTGGAACGAAGTCTTCACGACCCGTAAACGCGCGTCGGGACGCTCCGCGAGGACCCTCCCCTGTACGCCACCCTGCACCCGGGCAACGGAATCGGCCCGACTCGTGGAGACTCCCGCGTGTCGCGCGGCGAGTGGCTCGGATCCCAGGCCGGTCGCGCCGGTGACGCCTTCGCCAGACCAATCGACCCGCCCGGCGGCCTTGCCTGAACGGACCGCCGATCCGGGCGTAGAATCACGGGTGGCCAGCGGAGGCGGGCAAAATGGCGCACTCGAGGATGACGGGCGAACAGAAATCGGCCGGACGGCAGGAGCGCGGCATCGGACGCCGCGAGGTGCTGCGGCAGACGGCCCTGCTGGCGGCCGGCGCCGCCGTCGCGCGCGCCGCTGGCGCGGGCGCCCAGGCGCCGCCCGCCGACACCACGCGGTTCTTCCCGGGCTTCAGGCCGTTCACGGTCGAGACGAGCGGCGCCGTCATCAACGGCGTGATCGGCGGGCAGGGAGCGCCGGTGCTCCTCCTGCACGGCGCGCCGCAGTCGCACGTCTCCTGGCGCCTGGTCGCGCCGAAGCTCGCCGCCGATCACACCGTCGTCGCGGCCGACCTGCGCGGCTACGGCGACAGCAGCAAGCCGCCCGACGGCGAGGGGCACGTGAACTACTCGAAGCGCGCCATGGCGCTCGACCAGGTCGAGGTGATGCGGCACTTTGGCTTCGATCGCTTCGCCGTGGTGGGACACGACCGGGGAGGCCGCGTCGGCCAGCGGATGGCGCTCGACCATCCCGGCACGGTCACCCACCTCGCCGTCCTCGACATCGTCCCGACCTACTACCTGTACACGCACGTCACTCTGGAGTTCGTGCAGGCCTATTTCCACTGGTTCAACTACCTGCGCCCGACGCCGGGACCGGAGAACGACCTCAAGGCGCAGACCGAGGCGCAGCTGGCGCGGGCGACCTCCGAGATCCAGCGCGAGTACCTCCGGACAGCGAGCCGTCCGGAGAACATCCACGCGATGTGCGAGGACTATCGCGCCGGCGCGTCCATCGACCTGAAGCACGACGCGGCCGACCTCGATCGCAAGATCACCTGCCCGCTGCTCGTGCTCTGGGGCGCGCGGGGCGCAATGGGGCGGCTCTATGACGTGCTGGCCATCTGGCGCGAGCGGGGAACCCGGGTGTCGGGCCGGGCGCTGCCCGCCGGCCACAACCTGCAGGAGGACGTGCCGGACCTGGTGCTGGCCGAGATCCAGGCGCTGTTGAAGGCGTAGCCGCCGCCCGCCGCGCTACGGCAGCGCGAAGACGAACACCGCAGGCGCCGCGCTCGGGTGCAGCTCGGGCGTCATCCGGGCCGAGGCATTGGCGACGAGCGACCCGCCCGTAATCGCCGCAACGTACTGCTTGCCGTTGACGGCGAACGAGATAGGGTAGCCGCTCGCCGGCGATCCGATGGTCGCCTCCCAGAGCACCTGCCCCGTCCGGTCGTCGAGCGCCTTGAACCGGCCGTTCACGTCGCCGCCGAACACGAGCCCGCCGCCGGTCGCGACGAGCGACAGCATGCCCGCCCGCTGCTCGTACTTCCACAGCGTCGCGCCCGTTTCCACCGAGATGGCCCACACGGTGCCCACCTTGTCGGCCCCCGGCGCGAGCTGCTGCTGCATGTTGAGGCCATAGACCTTGGAGGGATCCCGCGTGTCGACCGTGGTCGTGGCCGTCATGCACATGTTCTGCATCGGCATGTAGATCGCGTTGGTCAGCGGGCTGTAGGCGCCGGCCGGCCAGTTCTTGCCGCCGTTGCTGCCCGGGCAGATCACCTTCTCCTCGTTGATCTTCGTGAAGACCGACTCCCGGTTCACCGTGACGTTGCCATTGCCGTCGATCGTGCTGATCACGTTCTGCGCGACCGTCGGCCGGGCCCACAGGAACTCGCCGGTCTGCCGATCGAGGGTGTAGACGACGCCGGTCTTGCCCGGGATGCCGGTGACGACCTTGCGCCGCTCGCCGCGCCTCACCTTCGGGTTCATCCACAGCACGTCGCGCGGATCCGGCGCGACTGCCGTGTCGACGAGAATCCGCTCGAAGGGGTGATCGAGATCCCAGTGGTCGATGATGTGCTGGTAGTACCAGACAATCTTGCCGGTATCGGCATTCAGCGCGAGCGTGCAGTTGTGGTAGAGGTGCTTCATGTCGTTCCCGGCCAGCGTGAACTTCGGCGCGGGAATCGTGACCGACGTGCCGAGGATGACGAGGTTCAGCTCCGGATCGTAGCTGGGCACCATCCACGTGCCGACGTGCCAGCGCTGCTCCATCGGCACGTTGCCCCACGTCTCGTCGCCCGGTTCGCCGGGGCCCGGGATGGTATGAAACCGCCAGAGCTCCTTGCCGGTCCTCGCATCGTGGGCCGTGACGATGCAGGAGTCGCGGCCGGCGTCCGGCTGGCACTGGCGGCCGGTGATTACCTTGCCGTTGGCCACAATGGGCCCGCCGCTCGTCGGCGCCCGCTTCTTCGGATCGAGCACCGGCGTCTCCCACACGAGCTTGCCGGTCTGCGCGTCGAGCGCGTAGAGGAAATTGTCGGAGCTCGAATTGATGATGAGATTGCCCCAGATGGCAATCGCCCGGTCGGTCTTGGGCCGTGTGCCCTCGGGCAGCTTGCGCTTGTATTCCCAGAGGAAGTCGCCGGTCGCGGCGTCGACGGCCAGGATGTCGTCGCCGGGGTTGGGGATGTACATGACGCCGTCGTGCACGAGCGGCGTGCCCTCCTGATTGCCGCCGGCCGGCAGGCCGCGCGTCCAGACCATTCGCAGCTGGGCGACGTTGCTCTTGTTGATCTGGGCGAGCGGGCTGTAGCCCCAGCCGTCGAGGGTCCGGCGCCAGGACAGCCAGTCGCCCGGATCCGGCTTCTGCAACATCGCGTCGGTGACCGGGACGAACTTCCGCGCGCGCTCCTGCGCGCCGACCGCGAGGCCGAGCGTGCAGACGATGGCTGCGGCGAGGCGGACACGGGCTCGTTTCATGGGGGCGGCTCCTCGTGCGAGGAGAGATGTTACCCGAAGCGCGGCGACGCTGGACGGCTGGACGCGACGAGACCCTCCCTGCGCAACCAAGAGCGGCCAAGATCGGGTACTGACGGCCCCCGCCCGCGTCGTCGGCCCGACGGGCCCTGGGCGATCGGGCGACCAGCCGACCGGGACGCCGGTCGGCCGCAGCCTGGCTCGCGCTGCCGTGCCTCGGCCACCACTCGACGAGACTACCGCGGCACGGGCCGGGCGTAGACCTCGATGGCGGCGACGTCGATCCAGCCGCCCGGCCCGTGGCCGCTGCCCGGCAGCAGATCGGCGAACCCGACCTCGTCCACCTTCGTCAGGTCCGGCTTTTCGACGAGATTGCCCTTGGTGACGACCCTGTCGATGTCCAGGCGCAGCCAGCGCGCGTCGGCGAGCGCGAACTCGCTCGTCAGCCAGTCGGTGGGCGATCCGTCCTCGCGGTCGCCGACGAGCCAGGTGCCGTCGGCGAGCTTCACGATCGGCCGGACGCGGTGGAAGCCGGAGACCTTCGTCACCCACTTGATGCGCCCGAGCCCCGACAGGTCGGCGAAGCGGCTGCGGTCCCTGAGCGCGACGGCGCATGGCGCGGTGCAGAGACCGGTCCAGAGGTGGATCGGGTTGTTCTCGTCGGCGGCGCTCCCGGTGAGCTGGATGTCCTTCGACGAGGCGCCGTACAGCTTCAGCTCGAGCGCCGGGTTCGACACCGACTCGGGGGTGACCGGATGCTCGCCGCCGACGGACGTCTGCCGCCACTCCTCGCGGAAGAACAGCGGCGGGCGCGTTCGAAGCGCCGGCCGCGGCGCGCCCGGCGAGGCGCCCTGCTGCGCGAGGGCCGCAGTTCCCACCCCTGCCGCGAAGAGTGCCGTCAGGACAAGGCGCGCGCGTCTCATGTCAACCTCCGGGCTTCACGGTGCGGCGGGCGAACCGAAATCCTCGAACGAGCCGGACTCGACCTTGCGTCAGGCCCAGATCTCGGCGTCGGTGGGCACCTTCTTGTTCGCGATCACCTTGCCGATGCGCGACACGTTCATCAGGTGCTTGTAGTCGAGGTTCTCCGAGATCGAGTTGCCGCCCCACGATCCGCATCCGAGGGTCGTCGTCGCGGCGAAGCCGTTGGTGAGCGATCCGCCGGCCGTGAGCGCGCACGGCTGGTTCACCACGAGCCGCGAGACCGGCAGCTCGAGGCCAGCCGCGCGGATGTGCTCCTCGTTGTTGGAGTGGAGCGCGGCCGAGTGGCCCGCGCCCTCGACAAGGAGGTTCGCCTTGGCCTTGCGGACGGCGTCCTCGAACGAGTCGTAGGGGAGGATGGCCACGACGGGGCAGAGCTTCTCCTTGGCGAGCACGTCCTCGGTGCCGGCGCCCTTGGCCGGAAGGAGGATGAGGCGCACGTTCTCGGGAACGGGCACGCCGGCCATGCGGCCGATCTCGGCTGCCGAGCGGCCGACGACGTCCTTGTTCAGGCGCCCGCCGGGGAACACGACGTCCCGGAGCTTCTGGACGACGGCAGGGTCCTCGGTGTACCAGACCTTGCCCGTGCTCTCGAACGCCCTGACCGTCTCCGCGTAGCGCTCTTCCGGTGTCAGCACGAACTGCTCGTGCGAGCAGATGATGCCGTTGTCGAAGGCCGCGCCTGTGACGATCTTCTGGGCCGCGTCGGCGAGGTCGGCGTCGCGATCGATGATGACCGGGACGTTGCCCGCCCCGACGCCAAAAGAGGGCCGGCCGGAGGAGTACGCCGCCTTCACCATCGCGCCGCCGCCCGTGGCCACGATCACGTCGACGACCTTCATCAGCTCCTGCGTCGTCTCGATCGAGCCGTTCCGGATCGTCTGCACGAGATCATCGGGGCCGCCATGCTGCTTCACGACGTTCATGAAGGCCTCGGTCAGATGCGCCGTGGAGCGCTCGGCCTTCGGGTGCGGGGCGAAGATGATCGCGTTGCCGGTCTTGAGCGCGAACATGGCGTTGCACATGGGGGTCACCGTCGGGTTGGTCACCGGCGTGACGGCGCCGACGACCCCCACGGGCTTGGCCACGTACACGAGGTTCGCCTCGGGATCCTCGCCGATGATGCCCCGCGACCGCTTGCCCTTGAGGCTGTTCCAGATGATGCGCGCCTTGCCCTTGTTCTTGAGGACCTTGTCCTCGTAGACGCCGATGCCGGTCTCCTCGACGGCCATCCGCGCGAGCATCTCGGCGTTGTCGTAGACGTACTTGCCGATGCCGCGGACGATGGCGTCGACCTGCTCCTGGGAGAACGACTCGTAGAGCGCCTGGGCAGCGCGGGCGCGTCGAACCAGCTCCTGCACCTGCGTGTTCGAGGTCGTCGCCGGCTCCTGCGCGCAGACCCCGGTGGTCGTGGCAGCGGTCATGGTGCTCATGGTGTTCCTTCCTGAACACGAGATTATACCCCTCGGAATCGAGGGGGTGTCAGGCGCCGGTCGGCGAGCCGGCGTCGCGCGCACCTCCCGCCCAGCGGGACCGTCGTTCACGCGCCAGCCGCCGGCGCGAGCCGTTCGGCGAGCCCCCGCCGGGCGCCTGACACCCCCTCGCTTCACGGCCTCCTCGGATTACTCTGTGGCTCCATGCCCGACTCGCTCTCGCTCACGCTGGGCCGCTGGGCCGTGCGGCTCGGCTTCGACGATCTGCCGCCCGACGTCGTGGCGGCGACGAAGGATCGCATGCTCGACGTCATCGGCCTTGCGCTGGCGGGCGCCGGCACGCCGTTCGGCCGATCGGTCCGCGCGGCCGCCCGCGCTCTGTCTCCGCCGGGTCCGTCTCGTGTGCTCGGCACGGGCGATCGCGTCGGCGTGGCAACGGCCGCCTTCGCGAACGGGTCGTTCGCACAGGCGCTGGAGTTCGACGACACGCACAACGAGTCAATCGTCCACATGAGCAGCCCCTCGGTCGCGGCCGCGCTGGCGCTCGCCGAGGCGGCGATCGCCGGCGCGGTGTCGGGCCGCGATCTCCTGGCCGCCGTCGCCGTCGGCAGCGAGATCTCGTGCCGCGTCGGCTGCGTGGCGCCGGGCCGGTTCCATCGCCTCGGGTTCCATCCGACGGGCCTCTTTGCGCCGTTCGGGGTTGCGTATCTGGCCGCGCGGCTGCTTCGGCTCGACGAGGGGGCCGCAGCGCGGGCCGCGGGCATCTGCGGAAGCTTCGCCGCCGGACTGCTCGAGTGCTGGGTCGACGGCACGCAGCCGAAGTTCCTCCACCCCGGCTGGGCGGCGCACAGCGGGATCGCGGCGGCCCTCCTCGCGCGGGCGGGGACTACCGGGCCGGCGGCGATCTTCGAGGGCCGCTTCGGGCTCTTCGCGTCGCACCTCCAGGACCCCTCGGTGCCCCGGAATCTGGAGCGCATCGTGGACCGCCTCGGCGAACGCTGGGAGAGCCGCAACGCCTCGTTCAAGCCGTTCCCCGCCGCGCACGTCCTCCATCCGTACATCGATGCCCTGCTGCGGCTGCGCAGGCGCCACGGCATTGCGCCCGCCGACGTGGCCCGGATCGAGTGTCCGGTCGCCGCGTTCATCGTCCCGATTGTCTGCGAGCCGGTCGCGGAGAAGGTGGCGCCGGCCAGCGACTCGCACGGCCGGGTCAGTCTGCAGTACACGCTCGCCGAAGCGCTCGTGCGCGGCGAGCTCGGCAAGGACGCCTACAGCGACGAGAGCCGGCACAACCCCGAGATCCTCGCACTCGCGCAGCGCGTGCAGTACGTGGTCGACCCGGGGATGCCGGGGCCGGGGCGGTTCAAGGGCGTCGTACGGCTGACGCTCGCCGATGGCCGGACGTTCGTCGAAACGGAGGAGTTCAACCGGGGGTCGGCTGAGCATCCCATGTCGGCAGCGGAGCTCCGCGCGAAATTCGACGCCAATGCGAGCCCGTTCCTGCCGGCCGAGGCGCGCGACCGGCTGGCCGACGCGGTCGCCTGCCTCGAACAGGAGCCGAGGGCGGACCGACTCGTGGACCTGGCGTGCAGGCCGATGAAACAATGAGCCGATGACCGACCGCGCCGAGCTCGTCCGCGTCGACCACGTCAGCCAGACCTACACGACGGGGCCGCGCACCTTCACCGCGATCCACGATGTCAGCCTGTCGCTGGCCGAAGGGGAGTTCGTGTCGCTGCTCGGCCCCTCGGGCTGCGGCAAGAGCACGCTGCTCCGGATGATCACGGGCCTGCAGCGGCCGACCGAGGGGCAGGTGCTCTATCGCGGCCGGCCGCTTACCGGGGTTAATCCGCACGCGACGATCGTGTTCCAGAGCTTCGCGCTCTTTCCCTGGCTCACGGTCGAAGA
>Ga0070741_10015558_pt1 | contig 12860 bp, 4 predicted proteins | sample Coa_R1_4_FD_66440 | JGI IMG/M metagenome (GOLD analysis project Ga0070741, IMG submission 66440) | Surface soil microbial communities from Centralia Pennsylvania, which are recovering from an underground coalmine fire - Coalmine... | ecosystem: Environmental > Terrestrial > Soil > Unclassified ...
CGACCGCCGACAGGAATTTCGCCGGCGTTTTGGTAAGCCGGGTGTGCCTTGAGGTCATTAATCGGGATACCGGATTCCACACGGACACCGGTTCCCAACGTCAGGTTCTTGAGGAACGAACTGGAGAAGGTGTAGCTGACAAAGTTGTTGAAGATGTGACGCCGGTCCGTGTTCAGGAAACCGACGCCAAACTGGTTTCCGAGCAGGCCGAAGTCGCCGGCAATGAAATCGAACAGCGAACTGATGCTAGGATCGCTCTGCCCGTTATCGTTGCGGAACGCACCCTCGTAGTTGCCCACGAGAGTCGACCAGCGGTAGTTAGTGCGCAACTGCCAGCCTTTGCTGAAGCTCTTGTTGAGTTCCACTTCAACCGACTTGTAGTTGCGTACGGGATTCACAAATCCATCAGGGATGCCATCGGGGATAGGCAAACCGGCCACCGAGGGATTCCCAATGCACATCGCGCCAGGAGGCACGGTGTTCCCGAAGGTATCCACGACAGGATCGATGCCAATGAACGGAGAACCGCAGCCCGCGGGAGGAGCTGAGCCAGAGGGGTAGTCAATTTGGACGGGATTGGTAAATAGGTCAGTTCCCTTGTTGGGGTTGGAGATTAGGTAGTTCTGGGAAAGCCCGGCTTGGTACGCCTCTGGAGAGATACCGGCCATATCTTCCACGATGCGGCGCATCCGGCGGTTGGTAAAGCGAACATCGAGTACGATACCGTGCCCGAATTCATGCTCGACTCCGCCAGCCCACTCCTGGAGGTATTGCATTTTCGTCCCAGGAGCAATGGCCGTCGTTGATGAGAGGCTAGCTCCACTAGCCGCGCCGAGGAAATGCGCATCGTCCAAAATCGGATTGGGCAATGTCCCGTCCGGATTGATGAGCAGGTTATTACTCGCGTCTGTTTGCGGCAGCCAGAAGCTAACTGGGAAGTCCAGCTCATTGCTGAGAGAGCGAATCGCCATATCCAGGGGGATTGCGTAGCTATATCTAGCGAAGTTGGCGAAGATTTTGGACTTGCGGTCGCCCATTGGGTCAATTGATACCCCGATACGAGGCGACCAGTTGTCCGTGTAGGTGTAATGGGGCTGGTGGGTAAGGCCGTCAGCTGGAGAAACGAATTTCGTCCCCTGCATGAATTGCTGCTCCCAGCGATAACCCACGTTGAAGGTGATGCGTCGGTTAACAGCCCAGGAGTCGTTCACATAAGCTGCATGGTAGCGACCATGGGTGTCAAAACTCGTGTTTCCGAACTCACCTCGAACCTGCAACAGGTAAACGTCCGCTCCACCCACGGAAGCACCGTATCCGGGGATGGCGTTAGTGTGCGCCCCAAAGCTGCCTCGGCGGAGTTGGAACGCCGCATCGCTCTGCAGTCCGGCGGCAGCAGGATATCCGAAGCCGACATTGGGATCGCTAGCCATGGTCGGGGTGATCGTGAACTTCGGTCCAGAATAGTGGCGTTCACCTGCGTAGGAGTTGCGCTCGTATCGATACCCGATGCTGAAGGTATGTTCGCCAGCCAGGTGTGCGACCTTCTGAGTGTCGAAGTTCAGCGCATAGTTGTCACCCTGGGTGTCCTCGTAATAGCCCAAACCTTGACGAGTGAACGTTCCCGTCAAAGGCGTTCCATCCGGACCAATGAAGCTCGTGCCGTTACCGCGACCTGTCAGATCGGCGATCTGGTAAGTGCCCGGAGAGTTAGGCGTCTCGGTGAGGTAGTTGTGGCCCCAGGAAAGCGAAGCATTGAACAGCCAAGTCGGCGATAGCGTGGCATTCCAACGAGCCACCCAGTTCCGGGTGCCGTTATTCAACTTGCTGAAAGTGGTTTTGCTGAAGGTAGAGAGGGTATTGAAGGCCGAACTGTTGCTGTGAGTGGGATCGCCGAAGACCGACGACTCGATGGTGTGTTTGTCGCTGAGCTTCCAGGTCAGCTTTCCCGAGTAGTCGTAGGTTAGTTGCTCTAGCGTCGCGTCGCCCAGCATGGGGTAGGGAAGCACGCCGTGCATGTTGGCTACGCGGTCATAATAGCGGGTCCACGAGGGATTGAACGCCCCGAAGAAAAAGAGCTTGTCTTTCAATCCCGGAACGTAGCCGCCCAATTCGCCGGAAACGTCGAAGGCGCCTTGGTGGAGCGCCTTACCTTGCTGGTTCAGCCGGTTGAAATCATCGGATTCCAAGCGCTTCAACTCGAAGCCCTTTGGCGCGACGAATCCGCTCAGGCTTCCATGATATTCATTGCCGCCAGACTTAGTTACAATCTGCACAATGCCGCCGGTGCTCTTGCCATACTGGGGTTCGTAGCCGGCGGTTTTTACGTCGACTTCTTTAACGAACGAGAGATTGATGCCAGTAGCTAGCGGGCCATAGACGCGGGAATAAACTCCGATCCCGCCGAAGGCTCCGTCAGTGATACTTACACCGTCCGCTACGTATTGGTTTTCAAGTCCGCTTCCGCCGGCAATGGATGGGTTCGCAGCTCCCGTCCCACCACCACTAGCTACGCCCGCGCTGGCATAGAACAGGCCAGTTACGTTACGTGCAATCGGCAGTTTGGAATAGAAGGTGTCGTTCAGAGCGGTGGATACACCGGTGTTGGCTGGATCGACGGTAACCGCAGCCGCGGTGACTTCGACCGTCTCGCTTGCACCACCTGGGACGAGCTCCAAACGGATGTTGGATGTCTTGTTGGTGAAGACCTCAACACCCTTCGTCTCCACAGCCTTGAAGCCGGTCATCTCAGCTTTGACCCCGTAATAACCGGGAGTCAAGAGATCGAAGCCAAAGCGACCTTCAGAATCCGTCGTTGTGGTACGAGTTCCGATGGGGCCGGTCAGCGTCACTTTTGCGTTGCTGACCACCGCGCCGGAAGGATCCATGACCGTCCCGCCGAGATTGCCCTTCACTGCGGACTCTTGAGCCAGCAGTCCCAAGGTGAAGAGCAATGTAAAGGCGAGCACGGCAATATGGGAGCGATTCCTCATACTGCATCCTCCTAAATGACTGAAAGTAATAACCATTCTGATTGGTAAGCTGGGAACCGCTTCCGTGGGGCACCGAAGGGACGGAACTGCCGTGTGTGCCTCACGCACTCGTTCCCAATTCTGCATAAGCATTTTGTGGACCGAGCATGGACCTATTGTTTTCAGCAACTTACAGTAAAAACCCAACAAAACTTACAAAATTCCATAGACAACGCGGTGAATACCGTATGGAAAACAGAAACTTTGTTGTACTTGGTGTCAGGATTGATGTCAGGTTTTAGCGTTTGTGCTAAAGCTGACAGTAGTGGCTGGGCAACAAAGGATGACAGTTGTGCTGGTCAGCGGATCTGACACCCGGGCCAGAACGTTGGCAGGACAACCGAAGTTAGGACTCGGGGCGGGACCCCATTAATTGCCTGCCCTTATGCTCTGCAGCATTGGCCTTTTGCAGATCGCCGGTTTTTCGGTAATACTCGGCGAGGCCGAGGAGCAGCGGGCCGCTCGCAGGTCTCAGAGCAGTGCCGGATTCCATGACGGTGACGGCCTTCCTCAGATCACCCTTTTTGTCAAAGCTTTCCGCAATGCGGGCAATTGTCTGTTCGTCGGTGGAGTCGGAAATGCCAGCTTTGGCATAAAGGTCGGCAATCTTGTCGTACTGCTGCCGCGCGAAGTAGAGCTCGACCAGGCGGCTCCGAAAGCGCTCATCTTTCGGGTTTTTCTGAAAGGCGTTTTGTAACCACTGAATGGCATGAATATTGTCGCCCATAGCGACATAACAAGATGCGCGCTGATAATCGGTGATACCGGAGTTGATGCTTTCGGTAATCTTGTCGTCGGAAATGTCCCAGGCGGGCGGCGCCGCTGCCGATGGATACACGCCGAAGTTCAGTCCACCGTAAACCTTCTCCTGAGTCTCAGGATCCCGGATGGTCATAACGAGACGATAGTGTCCGGGAGGTAGCTCGTCGGTGGGAATCTGCTTGCCGTTGACGATCGAGCCGCTACTATCGAGTTGTTCGAGCGGAATTTCGTCATGCAGAGTTTTGTTGTCTCTCGCGCCCATCGTTCCGTATACGTAGTCGACTTCCAGCTTCTTGCCTTGACGGGGAGCTTCTGAGGCGCTGGGCATCCAGACCTGGTAGAAAAACCTCAGAGGGCGTCCTTGCGTAAGCTGAAGCTCTTGACCAACCATGGGGATGAATTTCACCCCCGCACCGGTGAATGCTAAGAGGTCGCGATCTTCGGGTGCAGCCATAACGGCTTCAGCGAACGGCACTATGTTGGACACCTGTAAGCCGCCGGCTTGCGGATCTGGCACGACGACGTCAAGGTCCCGGCGAAATGCAGTGTTGCTCACGACGTTCGTAAGCTGAAATTGAAGCTTGTATTTGCCGGGCGGGAGTGGCAGCCATCCTTCGTAGCCAAAAATCTTGCCTTTCATCCGCTCGAACTGCTCTGGACTGAGCGCTCGAGAGATTTTCTTCTCGTCGGTCAGGACAAGCTTGCCGTCCGATGAAAGCACTTTGCTTGATTCCAGGATGGAGTAGTAATAGCCCTTATCGGACTGGCCGACTGAAAAGTCCTCCGGGCGCTTAAACCTGAGCACGTAATGAAGATTCGTGTTTCCTGCCGCATCGCGCAGCGGCATGGTCACTACGTCGAGGTAATCCTCCCCAAGAACCACGCGGTGAGTTACATCTTCCAGCAGTCTGCGGCGGTTGGCTAACTCAGTTTGTGAAATTGGGTTGTTAGCCAGATTGCGGATGGTAGCGAGCATCACGTCGGACTGCAGGCTGATCCTTCCGCCATCGCTATCCACCGGCTCATCCGGTATGAGGCTAAGCGTGACACGGGCGACGTCGCTGCCGGCATCCTGCGACAGGATCTTCAGAGCATTCTGACGCGTTGGTCCGACCATGGCGGTAATGAGCTTCTCGGGACCATCGCTGTAGGGACTGTAAAGCTTGAACTCGCTGGCAGAATCGGGTTGGTAAAACACAACGTAAAAGAAAGGTGGGAGGGCCGGGTTAGCATTGGAGTAAAACCAGATCTCCATGGGGGTGACCTTTTGCAATCCCAGAAGCTTCTGCCTTTGTTGCGGCTCACCCAGGGTGATATATATGCGGCCCATGTCGGTGCGCCAGCCGTCAGTATGACTGGCATGGCCGAAATACTGGCTGGCGTATTCCAGGCGGCGGTAGTGCTCCACTTTGAACGGATTGTCAGGCGCACCGGGAGTTGGATTGCGAATTTCCCAGAAACGCTGGATAAATTGATCACGCGCATCGTCGGATGTCAGCTGCAGAAACGAGTCGCGCTCCTGGTTCGTTATGATGTAAACCACGTCCTTCTGTAGCCAGTCTCGGTAGTGCGGCGGCAGCGCCTTTGTGGCATCCTTGGCTGCCACAGCGGTGCACAAACAAATCACAGTGGTAAATATGATTAGTAAGCAGTGAGCGGTGCGACGATACATGGACAAACGCTGACTCCCTACAGCAGGTACTGCCAGGCTGGTTTGGTGCCAATGTTTCAGGTTATTGCCTGCAAAGATGTGCGTCAAGTTGGGTTCACGGCCAGGCCGACTTGTTCTAAGATGCGCTGGTCAAGGAGGCGCGCATGAGCAACCTGCTTTGCTTCACCCTAGTGCTTGCTTTGTCCGTCGGGGCGTCAGTTCCGTCGATCGCCATGCAGGAGCATCGTCCTCCTCACCGAACCATTATTCGTGGCGTAGTTCGCAGTTTTGGCAATCATGCGCCGTTGGAGCATGTGGTTGTAACTCTGGAACGAGAATCGGGCGGATTCATCGCACAAGCGGAAACGGATGGCTTGGGCAAGTTTACGTTCGATGCTCCGGGAGAGGCGGTGTTTGTAGTCCGCGTTCGGCCGACGGGATACGAAGAACGAGTACAAAGAGTCGATCTGCAAACTAATTCCAGCGACTTCGTCACCTTCGAACTGAGTCCTACCAAGGGACGAGACGATTCTGGTGGCGCACCCGGCCCAGGTGCCAATCTCAGCGTAAAAACCGCCATGATCCCGGAGAAAGCGCGGCAGGAGTTCACGAAAGGCCGCGAACTGTTTATCGATCACAAGGACGCCGACAGCGCCATTAAACACCTGCAGAAAGCCATTAAGATTTACGACAAGTACACGGACGCGTACGTCCTGGTTGCAATGGCGTACATGGAAGTGGGCAAGGTGAGCGATGCTCAGTCCACGCTGGAAAAAGCTGTGAGCCAGGACGCAACCTCGGCTGAAGCTAACATCGCACTTGGCATGCTTCTCAACCACGAAAAGAATTTCGTGGCTGCTGAAAAATCTCTTTCTCGCGGCCTGGAACTTAACCCCAATGCTCCACAGGGCCACTATGAGTTGGCGAAGACCTACTGGGCATTGGGGCGGTGGCAGGAGGCAGAGCCGCACGTCCAGCGCGCCATTGAACTCAAGCCGGACATGGCGCCGGCTCATGTCCTCTTGGGTAATGTGGCCCTACGGAAGGGTGACAACCAGCGGGCCCTGGCTGAGTTCAAAGAATATTTGCGGCTTGAGCCCACTGGTCCCATGGCAGTCGGCGCCGGTCAGATGGTGAACAAACTCGAGCAGCAGGGCGGTACCCCGCACTGAAGTCCAGGTGAGGCGTTCAGGAGTGGTGCGTTCGTCTCACCCCACCTTTCCTCATAAACTCATCTAATGTTTGTCCTGACCCGGTTTGCCATGCTCGTCGGAATGCGATGAGGCCGGCTTGGATTCATGCGCCGGTGAGCCGTGGCTCGAGGGCGCACTGGCCTCAGGTCGTGATTCGGGCTGAGCAGGACGTGATGCCGGACGTTCCACGTAGCCGGTCTGCCGCACCGATGGCGCGGGGCTTGCTTCCGGCTGTGTGCGGCGTGGCTGCTCGGGCGCGGCATTCCGCGTCGGCTGCTCGGCAGCTGCGGTCGGACGCGGTGCAGAAGAGTTTGAGTTGCCACGAGGCTGGTCGGGAACGGAGTCCTGATGCCGCTGAGGTGTAGCTGGCTCGCGGTCCGAAACCGAGTCCTGGCGGGCTCGCGGCGTCGTTGCCACCCGATCGGAAGCGGAGTCGTCGCCAGGCTGCGCCACTGGTGCTCCGCGGCTGCGCGACGAATTGTTATCCCGCTGCGGCGGCCGGGGAACGCTTCGCTCCTGAACACTGGAGGGCTGAACTGCGGGCCGTTCTTCCGGCCCCTGTACGCGCTGCGGCCCGCGATTCACAACCGGCGCTGCGTTCGAGGCTGGTCTAGAATCACCCTCGCCATCACGCGGTCTATCTTGCGGTGGACGCGCCACCGGACGTCTCTGCGGCTGTTCTTCGTCGGCTGTTCTGGTTTGGGGTGGCCGTGCAATTCCTGGTCTCTCTGGGCGGGCGTCATTTCCCGCGCTCGGTCGAACCGGCCGTGCTGGAGTTTGCGAAGGAGTATCGGCTACAGGCTCAACGTGCTGAGGACCGCGCTGCGGCGGCCGCGGAACCGAATGTCCCGGGCTGGCCTGACGATGTCCAGCTGTGTCTCGATCGGGAACATTCGCGCTACGATCCGGAGCTGGCATTTCGACTCTGCCGTTGACACGTATATTTGAGGTTGGCTGAGCAGGCCGGCCGACGGCACGTCCGTCATCCTGGCGCCGCCCGGCATTATTTTCCTGTGGGACAGCCGCCTGCGCATTACCTCGTGCGGCAGGATTCGCGGGCTGGCGACCAATCCTGGCTCTAATTTGTTCCTCGGCATCCCTGTCGAGAGGACGGCCGGGGTGGCGTTCCAGTGCTTCCTTCTTAGCCTCGAACGGAATGGGACGCGCCGGCGGAGCAACGCGCGATACCACAGCGCGGGGCTGTACGCGAGCCGGCGGAATTACCCCGGGGCGGTTGGTTCGGGAACCCAGCACGCTTTCCCTTTCAGGTGCCACACTTGGCGCAGTTGCGATCGGAGCGCGCCGCAGTTGTCCGGGAGGAACTTGTATGGACGCTCGTGCCACCGACTGCGAAGTGACCATCGCATTTCTCGGCACAGCGGTAACTGCGCCAGGCACGGTCCGGTTGACGTAGCGGACGTTCGTGACGTTTACGTTGGTGACATTCGTCGTGTTGTAGTAGTTGTTCGTAACGTTGGTGATGTTTGTGATGCGCGTATTGCTGGTATTCACGTTCTGGAAATAATTCCGGCTAACCCCGTACGGCGGAATGTAAGGCTCCCCATAGCCCAGCGGAAACCAGCCAACCGGCTCGCCGGAAGTGACGGCGATTCCCCAATTGCTGCCACCAACCCAAGCTACGAGTGCAGGTGCATAAACAGGGCGTACTGCAACCGGGCCCGGGACCCACCCCCAGTACCCGCGGTAATAGATCCAACGGCCGTAATGGCACGGAGCAAAACCCCATGGCGCATCATCGACCCAGGTCCAGCCCCACGGTTCGACCCAGACCCACCGGCCGTCGTGATAAGGGGCCCATCCGGGAGCGACTGCCGGAACCCAAACCGCTCCATAAGTCGGTACGACACGCCAGGTGCCGTAATCATCCAGGTCTTCGGCTCCGATCACGTCCGGCGAAACATAGCGAGCGGACTGAGATTCTTCCAGCCGGCGGTCGCGAACCCGGCACCAGTCGTCGAACCCGTCACGATCCGGATCATCGAATACCTGGTGGGCAAGCGAATTACCGCCTGAGAACCTGACTTGCTGGCCACGTTTCACGGTCACCGCCCGGTCGTCGCCGGTGGCTTCGCCGCGACCCTTCCACACTGTGACAAGGGTCGTGTCGCCATCGGGATCCACGTCGAAGCGGTATTCTCCAGACTTGCTGATGGTGAAGGCTACGTTCGGAGTGTCGACTTCATAAATCTCCCCGTCGTAGAGGTGGCGGACGCGCAGATTCAGCGTTCCCTGATCGAGTTCGACCTGAACCGTTTCATCGCCGACATTGCTCAGGGTAATGCTGGTTTCGGCATTGATGCGCATCAATGCACCGCCGAGATGAAGTTCCGCGCGCGAATCCTTGTCGGCCCAGATGCGGTCGGCTGTGGTGAGAGGGCGGTTGACGCTGGCCTCGACCCAGTCATCCACGCCTCCCGGCTGCACGGAAATTTCTCCGGAAACATATTGCAGGCGGGCCACACGGCTCGGCGGATCGGCTGCGGCAACCAAAACGCTCGCCAGAACAAAACACGCTATGGCGACTGCAGCTGCGAAGTTTCTGCGCATCTTCATGACTTGCCTCCCGACGCGGACCTTATATTCAGGTCCTGTTCCCAAGCACAGGCGTTACGAATCAGGAACAAAGCTTCACTCCCTGAAAACACTTCCAGCAGGAGAAGTTTCGAATCCTCGCCCGAGAGTAGCGTGACGGAGGTGACCGGCGTTAATTACGTTCGTGTGCCGTTTCGGTAACTCATTGTGTCCTTAATTGTTAGGCGCTTCGACAATCCGAGGTGAACCAAAACGGGAAAAACATGCAGAATCAGCCACTTGCCCGTATTTCATGAAGGACGATCGCAACTCCTGGCCTTGGTTGGGGTTTGACTAGATGGAAGAGCGGCTCAGGCTGTGCCGCTCTCTGTGGTCCCGAGGATATGTAGATCGACTCAGATCGATGTCCTGAGGGAGGCGCTATGAACTTCGTCCGGCACAAAATTCTCGCAGTTATTATTCTCGTTCTCTTCTCGGCTCTGGTGGCATTTGCCGATCCTCCTGATCGGGTCGCCCGCCTGCAGTACATCAGTGGCGCGGTTTCCATTCAGCCGCACGGGCAGGATGAGTGGGTCGAAGCGAGCGTCAACCGGCCGCTCACGATCGGTGACAACATCTGGACCGATAAAGACTCGCGCGCCGAGTTGAACGTAGGCAATGGCGCGATCCGGATGAACTCGGAAACGAGCGTGACCATTACCAACATCAGCGACAACACGGTCCAGGTGCAGTTGCATCAGGGCACGCTGAACGTACGGGTTCGGCATCTTTATGGCGGCGAAATCTACGAAGTGGACACGCCGAACATCGCCTTCACGGTGCAGAAGTCGGGCGTCTACCGGTTCGACGTCGATCCCGATGCTGACACGACCGAAGTCACTGTCTGGAAGGGCGAGGGCGATGCTACCGGCGATGGGCCAGCGGTACGCGTCCGCTCACATCAGCGCGCGCGCTTCTCCGGAGGAACGTCGCTGGCGCATTCCATTGAGGCGGATCCCCGGCCCGACGGGTTCGATGATTGGGCTCGTGTCCGCGACCGTCGCGAGGATGACGCTTACTCCGCGCGCTACGTCGCACCCGGCGTAATCGGATACGAAGACCTGGATGACTACGGCTCCTGGCGCACCGTGTCCGCATACGGACCGGTTTGGGTGCCGGCAGTCGCACCCGGCTGGGCTCCGTATCGTTTCGGCCACTGGATCTGGATCGATCCCTGGGGTTGGACTTGGGTAGACGACGCACCCTGGGGATTTGCGCCATTCCACTACGGCCGGTGGTCATATTTTGGCGGCTATTGGGGATGGATCCCAGGACCGCGTTACATACGCCCGGTATGGGCGCCGGCATTGGTGGCCTGGTTCGGCGGTCCGCACTGGGGTGTCTCGTTCGGATTCGGCGAAGGCCTTGGCTGGTGTCCGCTCGGTTATGGGGAACCGTTCTTCCCCTGGTACGGCGTGGGACGAGGTTACTTCCGCAATGTGAACGTCAGCAACACGAGGATCGTTAATATCACCAATATCACGAATAACTATTACAACAATTACTACGGGCCAGGCGCGAGGGGTGTTAATGGACGCTCGCTCCCGAACTTCCGCTATGCCAACGCGAAGGCCCCGGGAGGTGTCACGGCGGTTCCGCGCGACGTGGTTGTTCACTCGCGTCCAGTGGGGCAGGCAGTCCTGCGAGTTCCGCACAACGCACTTGCGAACGCCAGAGCTGTCAGCCGGGTTCCGGTTGAACCGACCCGGACCAGCGCGCTGGGAGTGAACGCCGGTAGAGCTGCGCGGCAGCCCGAATCCCGAGTCATCAACAGGCCGGTGATTTCCCGAGCCGAACCGCCGCGCGGTATGCAATCGCCTGGCAGGGGACAGCGGCCAGAGTTCAACGCGTCTGTAGTCAAGGGAGACGATGCTCGCGGCTCGCGTCGGCCATTCGGCGTTACAACTGGACAATCGGAGCGCAATGTGCCACAGCCGCCGCGGAACGGCAGGGCAGATACCGCGCGTGGATCGAGAGAGGTTTCTCGCCCGGCGCCACAAATGAGTGAAGGCCCGCGTTCGCAGCGCCCGAGCGGTACGCACTATGTGCCGCGGCCGCCGCAGCGGGGCAGCGTCGCCGATAACCGCGGGGGCGATTTGCCAAGGTCATCCACTTCCAGAGGCGACCAGCGGGGAATCTCACCATCGTCTCCGCGGTACGTGCCGCGTCCGGAACCCGGGCAGGTGAACCGAGGTCGCGACAGCGGGGAGCGCGGAAGCAGTCCGCGAGCTTACGACCGTGGATACAGTGATCCGTCGCCGAGGTCCAGTGTGCCGCGCCCCAGTGGACCGGTGTCGTCGGGTCGAGGCCGCGATTACCCGAGTGCACGAGGCGGTGGGGATTACGGTTCGTCTGGCCGCGGCAACGACACGCCACGATACTCAGCGCCTTCCAGTCCTCAGTGGAGCGGAAACCCCGATCGGGGCTCCTACAGCAACCGGACTTACGGCGGGCGTGAGGGTGGAAGTTACGGTCCGCGAGAGTCCGGCGGAAGCTATGGTCCGCGAGAGTCAGGCGGAAGTTATGGTCGTGGCGCGACGAGCGGCGCTCCCCGTGGCGGGTATTCCGGACCCGCTTCCGGCGGCGGTGCGCGTAGCGGCGGTGGCGGTAATTCGAGTCGCGGCGGACAGGGCGGCGGGCCACCGCATAGACATTAACCGCTAAGGGTGTACTTCAGACGGGCGCATAGTCATGCGCCCTTATCTTCTTAGTCGCGAGGCCTGAGAGTGGTGATGACCTGCGACTTACGCCATAACTGCCAACCTGGAATATTTTCAGCGGCAGCTATTCACCACTTCGCGCAACTTCTTGCCTGCTAACGCGGAGCCTTTCTTGGCTGCTGCCGACAACAATACCCGTGCTTGCTCACAGCTTCGCGAGACCCCGTCCCCTCTTACATACAAGTCGGAAAGCAGCAGGACGGCCTGTTCATTTTCTTTGGCGACCGATTTCCAGAGTAATCCGGCAGCGACACTCGTGTTCCTCGGCACACCTTGGCCTTCGAGATACTGGCGGGCATGTTCGAGTTCCTGATGTCCACCGTCGCTCGCAGCGCCCGGCGTCTCTTGGTTCGGCCCAGATGAATTTTCCGACGCAACCGGCGTTTCTGACGGCGCACTCGCGTCAAGACCAGTACCGGCCGGTGACTGCGGCGATTCGCTAGATGCCGCCGGTTGCTGCGATCCTCCTTGATGCTGCTCAGGCATAGCCGCAGGTGACTGCGCCGGCGCCTCGTGAGGCTTTTGCTCTCGGTTTTTCCAGACGAGGTAGCTCAATGCCACGACTACCAGGATGCCCATTACCGCGGCAACTATTTTCCAGCTGCTCCTCGGCTCATTGGCATGAGCCAGGTCGGCGATTGTCTTATCCCGGAGCCATTGCCAATCGGCATTGGGCAACTCAGACGAAGGGTCTCCAGCCGGTAGCGTCGGCTCGGTCTTAACCGGCGCCGGTTCCGTCAAGCTTGTGGCAATGTTGCTTGGATCTTGGCTGGTTTTCAGCGAGAAGCCGCATATACCACAGAAGCGCTGTTCGTCTGCATTTGTGTGCTGGCACTTAGGGCAGACCACAAAGTGGTGGCCGGCATCCACGGAATGAGGTGCGATTTTTGGCGTCGATTTGCTGGAGCCAGGC
>Ga0070741_10015559_pt1 | contig 12859 bp, 10 predicted proteins | sample Coa_R1_4_FD_66440 | JGI IMG/M metagenome (GOLD analysis project Ga0070741, IMG submission 66440) | Surface soil microbial communities from Centralia Pennsylvania, which are recovering from an underground coalmine fire - Coalmine... | ecosystem: Environmental > Terrestrial > Soil > Unclassified ...
CGCGCCGGCGCGTGTTCGCAGGCTATGCGGGCTGGGGCGCGGGTCAGCTCGAGGACGAGCTCGAGCGCGACGACTGGATCGTCGAGCCCTCGCTCCCGGACGACGCATTCACCGAGGCGCCGGGCGAGCTCTGGGCCGACGTCCTCCGCCGCAAGGGCGGCATCTACGAGCTCGTCGCCCGCATCCCCGAGGACCCGTCCGTCAACTGACGGCCCGTACCAGGTACCGCTACGTCTCTGTGACGAGATTCGCGGCCTGGACAGCGGCGCCGTGACAGATTGGTGACGCTTTCGTGACTGTACCTGGCACCGGTCTTAGGCCTTGAAGGCCAGGTACAGGTCGGTCAGATACGGGAGGCGGATTGGAGTGCCCGCTTCGCGGGCGAGGGCGCGGAGCTTCGCCTCGACGTCGGCGCGCGCGTGGTCGGGCGCGGATGCGACGAAGCTCACCGACACGAACCGCTCGACGAATGCGTCGTCGTCGACGACTTGCACGTGCTCGAAGCTCGCCGTCTCGGTCGCGCCGATCACGCGCGCCCAGTCGCTCTTGCGGCCACGGGGCGTATCGCGCTCGAGCGGTGCGAGGATCTGCGACACCGCGGCGTGGATCGGATCGGTCTCGTCGCGCGTGTTCCACACGAGCGCGAGGCCGCCTCCGGGCCGAAGCACGCGATGGATCTCGCTCAGCGCCTCGTCGGCGCGGAACCAGTGGAAGGCCTGCCCGACGGTGACGGCATCGGCCGACTCGTCCGGGAGCGGGATCGCCTCCGCAACTCCCTCGAGCACGCGCGCACCTTGGATCTTCGCGCGCATCTCCGCGATCGGCTCGACGGCGATCACGTCCGCGCCGGTCGGAACGAGCAGTCGCGTCAGCTTCCCCGTTCCGGCAGCGAGGTCGACGACGACGCGGCCCGGTCCGAGTTCGAGCCGGTCGACGAGGAAGTCGATCGCGGCGGCGGGATAGTCCGGGCGCCCGCGCTCGTACGCGTCGGCCGCGCTGCCGAAGCCCCGCGCGGCAGGGTGGAGATCAGACGCGGCTCGACGGGCAGAGGTCATTCAGCACACAGTCTTCACAGCGAGGCCTTCGCGCGTCGCACACCCTGCGCCCGTGCCAGATGAGCAGGTGCGGAAACCGTCCCCAATCCTCGCGCGGCACGAGCTTCGTCAGGTCGCGCTCGATCTTCGCCGGATCCTCCTCCTTCGTCAGTCCGAGGCGCTGCGACAGCCTGCGCACGTGCGTGTCGACGACGATCCCCTGCGGCTGGCCGAGCTCAGCCGCGACGACGTTCGCCGTCTTGCGTCCGACGCCGGGAAGCCGAGTCAGCTCCCCGAGCGTCCGAGGCACCTCGCCGTCGAACTCCTCGATGAGCACGCGCATCGTCCCGCGGAGCGCCTTCGCCTTCTGCCGGAAGAAACCGGTCGCGAAGATGTCGCGCTCGAGCTCGTCCTGCGGCACGGCGAGGTAGTCCTCGGGCTTCCGGTATTTCTCGAAGAGCGCCGCCGTGACGCGGTTCACGTTCACGTCGGTCGTCTGCGCGGAGAGGATCACGGAGACGAGGAGCTCCAGCGGAGCACGGAACTTCAGCGCGATCGCCGCATCCTCGTGCGCGAGCGCGAGCCGCTCGATGATCGGGCGGATGCGCTCCCGCTTGGGCGGGACCCGCCTTCGCGCCTCCGAGAGGTAGCTACGCGGCACTGACGGCAAGCGCCTGCGCCGGCTCGCGCAGGCGCGGTCCCGCACAGACGAGGTCGAGCGCAGGACAGCCTGCGCAGGCGAAGTCGCTCGGCGTCGGGCGGAAGTCGCCCGCCTGGATCTGGGCGATGGCCGCCGACAGCTCCTCCTCCAGCTCGACGACCTGCGCGCGCGCGAACGTCGTCGCCACGGGCGCGTCCGGACGCTCGAGGAAGTGGTAGACGACCTCGACCTCGTCCGCGCCTGCCCGGAAGCAGGCGAGTGCGTACACGAGCCGCTGCAGGCGATAGTCGTGCTCCACGATCTCCTCCGGCGACGAGTCGCCGATGGCGTTCGTCTTGTAGTCGACGACGAGCGCGCGTGACCCGTCGAGATGGAAGACGTCGAGGTACCCGTGGAGCAGGACGCCGTCGTGCTCGAACGTGAACGGCCGCTCCTTCGCGACGCCGGTGAGCATGGCGACGCGCCGCGCGAGCTGCGAGTCGCAGTACGCCGCCACGAACGAGCGGATGCGCTCGTCCTCGACCTCGGGCAGCGACGGCGTCGCGAGGTCGACCGCCTCGAGGAGCGCGTGGACGGCGCTTCCCACCTCCGTCGCCGACATTCCCTCCCCGACGCCCTGGACCGGCTGCTCCTTCATCGAGGCGACGTAGCGCGCGTAGTACTTGTACGAGCACTGCTCGAACGTCGAGAGCGCGGTGAAGGAGAGCCGGCGCACGCGGTGCAGCGGCGGCTCCGGCGGAGCCAGGAGCGGAGGCAGCTCGGGCGCAGGCGGAGGCGCCGCCGCCGCCTCGAGCGCCGCGAACAGCTCCAGCTGGCCGGGCTCCGGCTCGGGTGCCGGCGGTGCCGCCCAGTCCGACTCCCGGTAGCGGTCGACGCGGACGAGCAGCCGCGCGTCACCGCGCACGAGCTCGACCGGGAGATGCCCGGTCGAATCCAGCTCCTCGTCCGCCTCGAGCCGGGCGAGCACCCAGCCGATCGGTGTCGACGCATCGGCGGCTTTCGTCCGGTCGATCGCCCCGGACACGATCAGCCGCTCGCGCGCGCGCGTCATCGCGACGTAGTAGAGGCGCAGCCGCTCCGCCTCGTCCTCCGCGCTGCGTGCCGCCTTCACCTCCTCGTAGTCGAACGCCCCGCGCCGCTTCGTCGTCAGCGGATCGGCGACGCGGAAGCCGAAGCGCCCGTCCGAGAGCGCGAGGATCTCGTCCGCCGACGGTGGCGCCTTGTCGCGACCCGCATCGGCGACGATCACGACGCCGAACTCGAGCCCCTTCGCGGCGTGGATCGTCAGCAGGCGGACGGCATCGGCGCCCTCCTCCTCCGCCACCGCCTCGAGCTCCCGCGCGCCCAGCGCCTCCTGCTCGCCGACGAAGCGGACGAAACCCTCGACGTCGGGGCCGCGCAGCTCCTCGTACGAGCGCGCGAGGCGCGCGAGCTTCCTCATGTTCGCGTAGCGCCGCTTGCCGTCCCATTGCGCGAGCACGGCGAGGTCGTAATCGTGCTCGGCCACGATCCGCTCGCAGAGCAGCTCGAGCGATAGCCGCGGCATCGCCGCCGCCAGCCGGTCGAAGCGCTGCCGGAACGCGCGCAGCAGCCGCTCGTCGTCGGCGGAGAGACCCAGCGGCAGCGATTTCTCGAGGCCGGAGAAGAGCGGCCGCTTCGACGCGGCGCGCCGCAGGAGCACGAGCGTGTCGTTCGAGACGCCGACGAACGGCGACGCGAGCACGGTCACGAGCGCCCGGTCGTCGTAGCGGTTCCGGAGCAGGCGCAGATACGCGAGCAGGTCGACGACCTGCTGCTGCCCGAAGTAGCCCTTACCGGTGGCGCGATACGTCGGCATCCCGGCGCGGCGCAGCTCCTGTTCGTACAGCTCGGCGTCGGTCCCCGCCGCGAAGAGGACGACGATCTCGCCTGCGGTGGCCGCGCCCGAGTCGACGAGCTCGCGCACACGCCGCGCGATCGCGCGTGCCTCAGCGCGGCGCCAGTGCACGCCGGTCTCCTTGTACGCCGCCTTGTCGGTGACGAGCAGCTCGACGGGATGCCCGAACACCGGATCGGGGAACTCGACGGCGGCGGCGAGCGGCTGGAACTCGTCGCCGAAGTGCGAGCCGAAGAGCTCGTTCACAGCCGCGAGCACCTCCGGCCGCGAACGGTAGTTCAGCGTCAGAGGCAGCAGCTGCGACGCCCGCGCGCGCCGCTCGCGAAAGACGCGGACGTCGGCGTGGCGAAAGCCGTAGATCGACTGGAACTCGTCGCCGACGTAGAACAGGTCTGCGCCGCCCCCGGCGAGGAGGTCGATGAGCTCGCACTGGAGGCGGTTCGTGTCCTGGAACTCGTCGACCATGATCGCGCGGAAGCGCAGAGCCTCGCGCTCTCGAATGGATGCATCGTCCCGCAGGAGGTCGCGCGCGTGGAGCTGCAGGTCCTCGAAGTCGAGCGCCGACTCGCGCGCCTTCTCCTCCGCATAGGCGCCGGCAAACCGCTCGAGCAGCTCCTGCAGCAGGTCGCGGTCGCGCGACGCCGCCTCGTCGAGCGCCGCCTGCTCCACTGCGAGCCGCGCTTCCTCGTACAGGAGCGCGCTGTCGGTCTTGATCCGAAAGCCGGAGAGGTCGAGCAGCCGGTCGGGACGTGCGTCGCGCTCGAGGAGCGCGAGCAGCTGGTCGGCCGTCTCGCCGCCGAGCGCCCTCGCGGTGTCGCGCAGCTCCTCGACACGCTCGGCGAGCTCCGGCTTGTCGCCGACGCCGAGCACGAGCTCGCGTCCGGCCGAGCGGAGCGTCTCGTAGACGCCCGTAAGCATGCGGCGCAGCCCGGCGGCGCCGTACGTTGCCAGCAGCTGCAGCCGGTCGGGCTCGCCGCCCGAGCAGAACTCCGCGAGCGCGCGCTCGAACGCCTCGCTGCGCAGCACCGCCGCCTGCGCGTCGTCGAGCTCACGAAAGCGGGGGTCGAGCCCCGCGGCGAACGGATAGGTCTTCAGCAGCCGCAGGCAGAAGCCGTGGATCGTGGAGATCCATGCGCCGTCGAGCTCGCGCGCAAGGTCGTGACGCCCGCGTGACGCGAGCTCGGCGCGGATACGCGTGCGCAGCTCGCCGGCGGCGCGCCGCGTGTACGTGATGACGAGAATCGAGCCGACGTCGAGCCCTTGGTCGCAGACGGCACGAGCGAAGCGCTCCACGAGCACGGCCGTCTTGCCTGTGCCGGCGCCGGCCGACACGAAGACCTCGCCGGTCGCTTCGACCGCCGCTATCTGCTGCTCGTTCACGCGCGCTCCACCCGGCACATGGACCAGAGGTCGCACCACGCCGGGCATTCGCCGCCGCGCGGATCGTGCTCGACGTCGCCGGTGCGGATCCGGCCGGCGAGTCGCCCGGCCGTCTCCTCCGCGTTCGCAACCATCGACCAGAACGTGTCCTCGTCGAGGTAGTCGGTGCGGTAGGCGCCCGGCAGCATCTCCGCCTCGTCCTTGCGCAGCAGCCCGCGCGCGCGGCGCTCGCCGGCGAGCGGCCGGTAGACGCCGCCGAGCGGCTCGATGCCGACGAGATCCCGGAGCACGAGCATGTACAGCGGGATCTGGAGACGCAGCTCCTTCTCGATCTCGACCGCCGAGTGGGCGTGCTTGCCCGACTTGTAGTCCTGCACGATCCCCCGTGCGCTGAACGGATCGACGTCGATCCGATCGATCTTCCCGGAGAGGACGATGCCGTCGCCGAGATCGAGGCCCCGCTGCAGCTCGGGCGCGGCGCGCTCGCTGCCGAACGCGACCTCGAAGCGGCGCGGGACGAGCTGGATGTCGCTTGCGCACTCCTCGCGCACGACTGCCTCGAGGTCGCGCCAGAGTGTCTGGTCGAGCTCACGGGCCTGCATCTCCGTCATCTCCATGCGGACGCCGCCGAGCGCCTCGTCGAGGCAGGCGCGCATGAGCCGGACGGCGTCCTCCTCGACGTGCTCGTCGAGCTTCTCCACGCCGAGCTCCTTCGGCAGCCGCGTGAAGAACTTGAAGAGCGCACTGTGCGCGACCGAGCCACGCAGCTTCGGGTCCACTTCGGCGTCGATCGACTTCGGATCGATGACCCGGTCGACGAACCACGCCGACGAGCAGTCGGCGAAGCGCTCCAGCTCGGTGACGTTGAACGTCGTGCGGGCCCCGAGCTGCTCGAGCACGAGCGGATGCACCAGCCGCGTCGGCCGCTTCGGTGCGGCGGTGGCGCGGACGAGCTTTCGCTCCCATCCGTTGGCGCGCGCAAGCGCCTCGGCCTGTGAGGCGTCGCGCGCCGCGAGCTCGGCGAGGGCGCGCAGCCGCTCCCGCTCGGTCGGCGCGTCGTCGAGCGACCACGTCAGCTCGGACAGCCTGCGGCGCCGGGTCCACCGGCGCACGTCGTCGGGATCGAAGAGCACCTGCACCTCGTCCCAAAACGGGCTCGCCTCCCGCGGCGACCCGTCGTCCGTCGCCGCCTCGCGCACGAGGTAGAGACGCTCCGAGGCCCGCGTGCACGCCGTGTAGAAGAGATAACGGTCGCGACTCACGGAGTCGGGACGCTCGAGCCGCGCGCCGCGCTCGTCGAATGACCGGCGCGCGTCGTCGTCGAGGAACGGCGAGGCGAGACCGCGGCGCGGCAGGCTTCCCTCCTCGAGGCCGAGCACGAATGCGACGTCGAAGCGGCGGGTCCGCGCGCGCATGAGGTCGACGACGGCGACGCGGCCGGGCTCGTCGCCGCGCATCGGACGAAGCGTCTGGCGCTCGAGCGCGGCGACCACGTCGTCGCGCGAGAGCGGACCGGCGAACCGCTGCCATCCGTCGAGCTCGCCGAGGAGACGCGTGATCGCGTCGTACGCGCGCAAGTCGATGCGCGCCGACTCGCCGACCGGCGGGCCTTCGAGACCGTACGCGCTGCGCAGCATGCGTGCCGCGAGCTCGCGAACGGCATCGACAGGGTCCTCGGACGAGCGCAAGTCGTCGAGCGCAGGCAGCGGCGAGCCGCGAAGCTTCTCGGCTTCCTCGATCACGCGGTCCGGCGACTGGACCGCGCGGCCGCGCAGGCGTCCCTCGACGAAGTCGACCGCGTGTCTCGGCACGCCGGAGAACGGAGAGCGCAGATGCGTGAAGAGATCGCCGCGGGTGCCGCCGAGCCATGCAAACCGGAGGAGCGACGCCAGCGCCTGCCCGATCGGCGTCTGCGTCAGGCGGACGTTCCCGTCGACGCTGTATGGGACGCCGAGCGTCGCCAGCGCCGTCTCGAGCGGCGCTCGGAGTCGCTCGACGCTCGGGCAGACGATGCCGATGCGCTCCGCAGGCGTACCGGCGCGAAGGAGCGCGAGCAACTCTTCGCCGACGAGCTCGAGCGCGCCGCGGGTTCCGGCGCCCTCGAAGAAGCGGACGGCGCCCTCGATCGGGACGGGGGCGGCGGGGCGGTCGTCGAACAGCCCGCGTTCGAGATGGGCGAGCGCGGGCTGCGCGGTCGTCGCCCACCGCGGCGGCAGCTCCTCGATGCGCGCGCCGGCGAGACGCGCGAGGTCCTCCGCCGTGCGCTGCAGCGACGCGAACGCGGGCCTCCCCGGCTCGTACGGGAGCGACACCGTCACCTCCGTGCGGCCCGCGAGCGCCTCGAGGAGCGACCACTCGGCGCCGGTCAAGTCCTCGAACCCGTACGCGAACACGGGCTCGCCACGCCATGCGTCGAGCTCCGTCCGGAGGCGCTCAGCCGCGTTCCGGCGCAGGAGATCGCGGTCCCAGCGGCCGAGACGGTCGAGCTCGGCGCGGTACGCGGCGTAGAGGACGGCGAGGTCGCCGTCGAGCTCGTCCGGATCGAGGAGCCCCGATTCGAGCTCGCTCAGCGCCTGCTGCAGTGCGTCCGCGAAGCCGCCGAAGCGGGCCGACGCGGCGAGCCGGTCGAGCTGCGCGCCGGCGAGGACGCGCCGCACGAGCAGGGCGCGCTGCACCTGCGACACGAGCGGACGCGCATCGGCGCCCGCATGCGCGACGCGCTCGAAGACGTCGTCGAAGGTGCCGATCGCGCCTGCCATGAGCGCCGGTTTCCGCCCGAGCAGCGCGCGCTCGACGAGCTCGACGTCCGGCCGGTTCGGCACGATGAGGACGGGCTCCCGCTCGAGGGCGGCGAGGTAGCGGTCGAGCAGCGTCTCGACCTTGCCCGCGTTCGCAGGCCCAGCGATGAGGCTGAGCGGCACCGCCCCATCGTAGAGGCGGTCTCCGACGGCTCCCTCAGGCGGCCGAGGCCGACTTGGGCTTGCGCCCGCGACGCGCGACGGCGCGTCCGGGCATGCCCCCTGCGCAGTCGTCGCAGAGGTCCGCCTGCTTCGAGCCGCGCCGCGCGTCGGTGTAGGTCACGCGCAGCGTCGCCCCCTTCGACTCTTCGACTTCCTTGCCGCAGCCGTCGCAGACGAGAACGGTTTTCCGGGCCATGGACGAAATTCTAGCTGGAATTCAGGAGCCTCAAGAGAGCCTCTTCTTCCGGCTCCAAGCCGGTTTGCCGGGCGCCGACCATCCGTAAATGTCGAGGACGGAAATGCGTAAGCGTTCTTCCTTCGAGATATGCGTCGACGACCGCGGGAGCGACGTACGACTGGCGGCAGACCGCCGGCGTGTTCCCGAGCCGCTCGGCGACCGCCCGCATGACGGCGGTCACGGCGCCCTTCGTGTTCCCGTCCCGCTCGGCGAACGCGATCGCCGCGAGCAGCGTCCCACCCCACGTCCGAAAGTCCTTTGCGCTGAACTCGTCGCCGAGATGCGCCTTCACGTACTCGTTGAGGGTGCGGCTCGTCAGGTCGCACCGGCGGCCGTCGCGCTCGTAGCGGAAGAGACGGCCCCGGCCACCCGGAACGGCGAGCAGCTCGCGGATGGCGGCCGCGAGCTCGTCGTCGACGAGCGACGTGCGAACCTGCGACCGCCCCTTGCCGGCGAACTCCAGACGAACGCGGTTCCCGCGGACGGAGACGTGCCGCTTGCGCAGCGTCGTGATGCCGTAGGTCCCCGAGGCCTGCGTGTGGCGGTCGCTGCCGACGCGGAACCACCCGAGGTCGATGAGCCGTAGCGCGATCGCGCACACGCGCTCGCGGTCGAGCTCGTCGTGGTCCAGGTGGCCGGCCATCGCGATGCGCAGAGCCGGCAGCCGCTCTCCGAAGCGAACGAGCCGCTCGAACTTCGCCCGCTCCTGCTCCGCGCGGAAAGCGGCGTGGTAGAGGTACTGCTTGCGTCCCGCGTTGTCGTAGCCCGTCGCCTGCAGCTTGGCCCGCGGCCGGGCCGCGATCCAGACGTCCCTCCACGCGGGCGGGATCGCCAGCCGCTCGATGCGCTCCAGCACGGCACGGTCGCGGATCTCGTTTCCGCGCGAATCGAGGTAGCGAAAGGCCCCTTTGCGTCCCGTCCGAGTGGGCATGGCGCAGGAACAACGGCACTACACTGGCCGCGGGATGCGCGACGAGAACGTCATCGTCGTCCTCGAGGGCGACCAGACCGGACAGGAGCTGCTGGAGGAGTCGCTCCGCGTGCTGGCCCCGGACGTCGTCGGCCTCGAGCTGGAGTTCCCGCGCTACGACCTTTCCCTCGAGAGCCGGCGCGCAACGCAGAACGCGGTCGTGGACGAGGCTGCGGTGGCGATCCGCGAGCACGGGCTCGGGCTGAAGGCGGCGACTGTGACGCCGGAAGGCCGCGGCGACGTCGGCTCGCCGAACCGGATCCTGCGCGAGGAGATCGGCGGCAAGGTGATCGTTCGCACCGGGCGGCGGATCCCCGGCGTCGTCCCGCTCGGCGGCGTGTTCGCGCCCATATCGATCGTGCGCATGGCGGTCGGCGACGCATACGGCGCCGAGGAGTGGCGCGAGGGCGACGGGGACGACGAGGTCGCGTTCCGAACGGAGCGCATCGAGCGGCGCATCTGCCACGCGGTCGCGGAGTTCGCGTTCCGCCAGGCGGAGCGCACCGGGGCGAAGGTCTTCGGCGGGCCGAAGTACACCGTGAGCCCCACGTATGAGGGGATGCTGAAGGAGGAGATGGACGCGGCCGCGGAGCGCCACCCGGACGTCCCGTACGAACCCCAGCTCATCGACGCGACGTTCGCGCTGCTCCTCTCGACGACGGGCGAGCCGCTCGTCATCCCCGCGCTGAACCGCGACGGTGACATCCTTTCCGACCTGGTGCTGCCGCTGTTCGGCTCGATCGCAGGCTCGGAGTCGCTGCTCGTCGCGTTCGAGGACGACTTCGAGCCGGCCGCGATCATGGCCGAGGCCGCGCACGGGACCGCCCCGTCGCTCCAGGGCAAGAACGTCGCCAACCCGATGGCGATGATCCTCGCGGGCGGGGCGCTGCTGTCGCACGCGGGCGAGGCAGGACAGCGCGCGGGCCGTGCGGTGCGCGAGGCGTGCCTCGAGGCGGTCGCGTCCGGCGCGCGCACCGCCGACCTCGGCGGCGACCTCGGCACGACCGAGTTCACCGACGAGGTCATCTCCCGCGTGCGCCAAAAACTGGAAGTCTGGGCCGCTCTTTGACCAGCTCGAACGTGCTCCGCGCTCAGAGCTTCCGCTCGGCCCAGCGCTTCCCGTAGTGCGTCACCAGCCAGCCGACGACGAGGACGACGGCGACGACTCCGAACGCGTAGATGCCGTAGCGCTGGATCGCGTCGGCCGCCGACCTCCCGCCGTAGTACGCGACGAGCCCGACGAGCGTCGCCCAGCAGATCCCCCCGGCAGCGTTCCAGAAGAGGAAGCGCAGCCAGTGCATCCGCCCCAGACCGGCGACCCACGCCGCCGTGTAGCGCAGCACGGTGATGAAGCGGCCGAAGAAGACGACCTTGCCACCATGCTTTTTCATCAGCTCCTCGGCGCGCGGGAGCACGCGGTCGGAGTAGCGCTTCAGCCAGCCCCAACGCTCGAACAGTTCGTGGCCGCCCCAGCGGCCGATGACCCAGTAGCCGAGGTTGTCGCCGACGATCGCAGCGGCGGCGGCGACCGCGATGACGACCGCGATGTCGTAGTGACCCTGGCCCGCGAGCACGCCGAAGAAGATGAGCGCCGTCTCGCCGGGCAGCGGCACGCCGAACGACTCGATCATGACGACGACGAACAGCAAGGGCAGGCCGTGATGAGTGAAGAAGTGCGTCACGCGCGCTCGAGCCGCCGCAGGAGGAAGTGCGCTCCTACGACGAGGACCGCCACCCCGGCGATCACGCCCGCGCCGATGGCGGCGTCGCGCTGGACGGTTTTCACGACCGCCTCCCCCGCGTAGTAGGACGCGAGCCCGACGCCGGGGCACCATATGACCGCGCCGAGGACGTTCCACGCGAGGAACTTCGACCACGGCATGCGGCCGACGCCCGCCATCCAGCCGACGGTCGCCCGCAGGAATGGGAAGAAGCGACCGAGGAACACCGTCTTCGAGCCGTGCCGGTGGAAGAACTCCTCCGACTTGTCGACTCCCGGCTTCGTCACACGCTCGAACCACGGCCAGAACGAGAGGATGTCGCGGCCGCGGGCGCGACCGACCGCATAGGCGACCACGTACCCGAGGATCGCGGCGACGACGGCGAGCGCGATCGTCCAGGCGAGGCTGCCCTTGCCTTGCGACGCCAGCGCAGACGCGATGATCAGCGCCGTCTCGCCGGGGACGAACGGAAGGCCGGCGACCTCCAGGAAGACGACCCCGAAGACGACCCAGAGCCCGTAATGGGAGACGAAGTGCGTCACGAGGCCGGTGCCAGTCTACGGAGGGCGGATCGGGGAAGTCCCGCACTCTCCCGGCCGCCGACCTGAATAGAGTTGGCACCGATGCGGGTCGGAGTTGTGCGCGAAACGGCGCCCGGAGAGCGCAGGGTCGCCCTTGTGCCCGAGATTGCGGGCAAGCTCGCGGGGGCGGGCTTCGAGATCGTCGTCGAGGCCGGAGCGGGCGACGCGGCGTCGTTCCCGAACGGTGCGTACACGGAGGCGGGCGCGTCGATCGGCTCGCCGTGGGAGGCCGACCTCGTCGTCGCCGTCCGGCGGCCCGACCCGGCGCGTCTTCGCGAGGGCCAGATCCTCATCGGGTTCCTCGATCCGCTGGGGGATACCGCCGGTGTCGAGGCGCTCGCCGCGCGGGGCGTCACCGCCTTCGCGATGGAGTCGATCCCCCGCATCACGCGAGCCCAGCCGATGGACGCGCTCTCGTCGCAGGCGACGGTCGGCGGCTACAAGGCGGCGCTCCTCGCCGCCGAGCACCTACCCCGCTTCTTCCCGATGCTCATGACCGCCGCCGGCACCGTGCCGCCGGCGAAGGTGCTCGTCATCGGCGCCGGCGTCGCCGGCCTGCAGGCGATCGCGACTGCGCGCCGCCTCGGGGCCGTCGTCACCGGATTCGACGTGCGCCCGGTCGTGCGGGAGCAGATCGAGAGCCTCGGCGCGACCTGGCTCGACCTCGGCGTCACCGGAGGCGAGGAGGAGGGCGGCTACGCACGCGAGCTGACACCCGAGGAGATGCAGGCGCAACAGGCCGCGCTCGAGGCGCGCATCGCCGAGTTCGACGCGGTCGTCACCACCGCCGCCGTCCCGGGCCGGGCGGCGCCGAAGATCATCCCCGCCTCCGCCGTGCGCGCGATGCGCCCCGGCTCAGTGATCGTCGATCTCGCCGCCGAGACCGGCGGCAACTGCGAGCTCACCGTCCCCGGCGAGATCGCCGTCCGCGACGGCATCACCCTCGTCGGCCTGACGAACCTGCCGTCGACGATGCCGTACCACGCGTCGATGCTCTACTCGCGCAACGTGCAGGCGCTGCTGCTGCATCTCGCTCCCGGGGGACAGCTCAACCTCGACTGGTCGGACGAGATCACGGCCGGCGCGTGCGTCGCAGGCAAGAAGGAAGGAGTCGCGGCGTGAGCCACAACACCCTGCTCGTCTTCGAGGTGACGATCCTCGTGCTCGCGATCTTCCTCGGCATCGAGGTCATCTCCAAGGTGCCGACGCTGCTGCACACGCCGTTGATGTCGGGCACGAACGCGATCCACGGCATCGTCATCGTCGGCGCGATGCTCGTCATGGGGCTGCCGCACAAGAGCACCTACCTTTGGATCCTCGCGTTCGCGGCCGTCGTGCTCGCGTCCGCGAACGTCGTCGGCGGCTTCGTCGTCACCGACCGGATGCTGGAGATGTTCAAGAAGCGCGAGCCCGCGAAGAAGGTCGACGCGTCGCAGGA
>Ga0070741_10015560_pt1 | contig 12859 bp, 13 predicted proteins | sample Coa_R1_4_FD_66440 | JGI IMG/M metagenome (GOLD analysis project Ga0070741, IMG submission 66440) | Surface soil microbial communities from Centralia Pennsylvania, which are recovering from an underground coalmine fire - Coalmine... | ecosystem: Environmental > Terrestrial > Soil > Unclassified ...
CGCATCGACGACCCGGAGAGCGCCTGGGCCATGGGGCGCGCGGCGGCTTCGGGCGAGCGCGCGCTCGGGCACGAGATGCAGGACTAGGAGGCGCGCGATGGCCTTGCTCGCGGGCGCGGCGGAGGCGGTGATCACGCCGCCGGTGGGCACGCCGCTCGACGGCTACGGCGGGCGCGTGGGCGGCGCGACCGGCGTGCACGACGACCTGCACGTGCGGGCGATCGTCGTCGACGACGGCACGACGCAGGCCGCGATCGCCGGATGCGACCTGATCGGCGTCGACCGCCGGCTCGTCGCGGACGCGCGCGAGCGGGCGAGCGCGGCGACGGCGATCCCGGCACAGAACATCATGGTCGCCGCGACGCACACGCACGCCGGACCGGCCGGCCTGCGCCGTGACCTCGACGAGGCGCTGACGGACGTGACCGCGCGGACGATCGCGGGCGCGATCATCGCCGCGCACGCGCGCAAGCGGGCGGCCGTGCTGAAGGCGGGCCGCGGCAGCGTCGACTCGGTGAGCCAGAACCGGCGCGACCCCGCGGGCGCGTTCGACCCGGAGCTGCGGGTGCTGCTCTTCGACTCGCCGGACCCGCGAGACGGCGCCATCGCGGCGATCATGAACTTCGCGTGCCACGCGACGGTGATGTTCAGCACGAACATGGAGATCAGCGCCGACTACCCGGGCTACGCCGTGCGCACGGTGCAGGCGGTGATCGGCGACGTGCCCGTGGTGTTCCTCAACGGCGCCTGCGGCGATGTGAACCCGTCGTGGATCGAACAGCGCTACGACGAGGCGCGGCGCGTGGGCACGATCGTGGGCTCGGAGGCAGCGCGACGGCTGCAGGAGCTGCGCCCGCTGGGGGCGCAGCACAAGACGTGGAACATCCGCTGGGACGAGCTGACGGACAAGGACGTGATGTCGGGCGAGCTCGTCGAGCCGCGCGTGCGGGTCGCAAGCCGGAACGTCGATGTGCCGCTGCGCGCGCTCGAACCGCCGGAGGCGTACGACCGGAAGCTCGCGGAGTTGAACACGCGGCTCGGGCTGGCGGCCGACGCCGGCATGGCGCACGAGGGCGAGCGCGCGCGCGTGACATCGGGCTCGGTGGAGGAGCGGCGGCGGGTCATGGAAGCGCTGACGCGGTACCGTACCGAGCGAGGCGTCGCGGCACGGCTCGGGCCTTCCGCCGGCGGGCGCGTGCTGCATCCGGAAGTGCAGGCCATCGCGCTCGGTGCGGGCTGCGCGGTCGTCGGGTTGCCGGGCGAGGCGTTCGTCGAGACGGCGCAGGCGATCCGCGAAGCCGCGGGCCTGCGCAACCTGCTCATCGCGTGCTACGCGAACCACTACGTGGGGTACATGGTGCCGGCACACGAGTTCGCGCGCGGCGGCTACGAGCCGGGCGTGGCGCTGCTCGGCGAGACGGCGGAGGCAGCGCTGCGGCAGGCGGCGATAGAGCTGCTGCGCGAGACGACCGCCGGGTGAGGGCGCGGCTTGTCGCAGGCGCCGGGCGACGCCTAGACTTGGCGCTCACGGACGGCGGCAGGAGCAAGGGCGCATGAAGCGAATCGTGGTCTTCGAGGCGCACGGCGACGACATGGAGTTCATGGCCGCCGGCACCATCGCGAAGTTCACGGACGCCGGGCACGAGGTGACCCTCGTCGTCGCGACCGACAACGACAAGGGCTCGTTCGAGCTGAGCGCTGACGAGCTGCGGGCCGCGCGCGACCGGGAGATCCACGGCGCGGCGCACGTGCTCGGCATCACGAACGTGATCGCGCTGGGCTACTCCGACGGGGACCTGGCGGCGCAGGCGAGCCCGCAGACCTTGCGGGGGCAGTTCATGCGCGTGATCCGCGAGACGCGCGCGGACATCGTGTTCACCTGGGACCCGTTCGCACCGTACGAGGGGCATCCCGACCATCGCGCCGTCGCAATCGCCGCGCACGAGGCGGCGAGCTTCGCGCACTTCCCCCTGTACTACCCGGAGCAGATCGCCGACGGGCTGGCGCCGCAGTTCGTCTCCGAGCAGTGGTTCTTCGCGAAGTCGCCGCGCGACATCAACAAGTACGTCGACATCGACGCCACGATCGACCGCAAGGTGGAGGCGCTGTGCCAGCACGACAGCCAGATGGTGCTGACGATCGCCGACATGAAGTACGCGCTGGCGGCGTCGGGGCTGGACGTGCCCTGGCTGGCAGCGCTCGACCCGCACGACTACCGCGACGCCATCGACCGGCGGATGCGGGCGGCGGGGAAGGCGGTGGCGGCGCGGTCGGGGCTTGGCTGCACGTACGCGGAAGCGTTCCGCCGCACGCGGTACGGTGGCATCGAGTCGCTGGCGAAGGGGCAGACGATCCCGGAGGACGTGTGAAGCTCGGCTGCAGCTCCTGGTCCTACCATGCGGCGTTCCGCGAAGGCCGCATCGACCTGCGCGAGTGGCTGCGGCGCTGCGCCGAGGAGCTGGAGGTCGACGGCGTCGAGCTGCTCGACCTGCACTTCCCTTCGACGGAAGCGCAGTACTTGCGCGAACTGAAGCGCACGTGCGTGGACCTGAAGCTCACGATCGCGGGGATCGGCGTGAGCAACGACTTCGGCGCGGACGGGCGGCGCGTGGCGGAAGTCGAGAAAGTGCAGCACTGGTGCGACATCGCGGCGTACCTGGGCGCGCCGATCGTGCGCGTCTTCGGCGGCTGGTCGCCGGCGCCGGTCGCGGCGCCGGAGAGCGGGCGCATCGTCGGGCTGCTGCGCAAGGTGTTCGGGCAGGGACAGCCGAACGCGCGCCGGCTCTGGTCGGACGTCGCGTGGGCGCTGCGGCAGTCCGCGGACCATGCGGGCGAGCGCGGCGTGGTGCTGGCGCTCCAGAACAATGGCCCGACGGGGCTGATCCGCGGTGTCACCGAGCTACAGCAGGCGCTCCACGACGTCGGATCGCCGTGGCTGCGGGTGTGCCTCGACCCGGCGTCGCTGCCGGACACGGTCGGGCTCGACCGCGTGATGCCGCGCGTCGTGCAGGCCCGGGCGCGGATGCGCGAGGTGCGGGACGACGGGAGCACCGCGGAGGCGCACTGGCCGGAGCTGCTGCGTCTGCTGCGGGCGCACGGCTACCGGGGGTCCCTGCTCGTGGATTACGAGGGCGCGGAGGACGCGGAGACGGCGGCGCCGCGCGCGGTGCGCTACCTGCGCGGGATGCTGCATCTCCTCGAGCGGCAGCAGCTGCTCGGGACGCCGGCCGAGCACGGCACGAACGGCGCCGGCGAGCGGACGCGCGCGGAAGCGCCCGCGCAGGCACGCGCGAGCGCCGGCGAGCGATGATCCGCGCGGTCGTCTTCGACCTGGGACACACGCTGTGGGACATCGAGCCGGACGACGGCGAGTTGCTCGCCGCCGCATACCGCGCGTTCCGGGAGGAGCTGGGCGCGCGGCTCGGGCGCGACGACCTGCCGGCCGCCGAAGCGATCCAGCGGGCGGTGCGGGACGCGCTCGTCGCCGACGCGCCGATGTACTTCGCCGAAGGACCCGAGCTGCGGCAGCCGCCGTCGCACTCGTGGGTCGAGCGCGGCTGCCGCGCCGCCGGGCTCGTGCTCGATGAGGCGCTGCTGCGCGAACTGACGCCGCCGCTCTTCGCCACGGAGATCGAGCGCCTGGCATGCGGCGAGGGGACGGTCGCCGCCGTGCGGGCGCTCGACGCGGAGGGTTACGCGCTGGGCTGCGTGACGAACACGCTGGCGGACACGGCATCGATCCGCGCGATGCTCCGCCGTCACGGCCTCGAGGACGTGATGCGCTCGGTGGTGGTGAGCGCCGACGAGGGATGGCGGAAGCCGCACTCCTCACTCTTCGCGAAGGCGCTGCGCGAGCTCGCGGTGGCGCCCCACGAAGCGGTGTTCGTCGGCGACAGCCCCTATCACGACATCGCCGGAGCGAAGGCGGCGGGGATGCGCGCGGTGCTCACACAGCAGTACGCGGTGCGACCGCACGACGGCATGGAGCCGCCGCCGGACGCGGTGATCTCGCACGTCCGCGAGCTCCGCGAGGTGATCCGCCGGATGGACGGCGCGCACGCGGGCGCCGCGCCAGCGCGCTGAGTCAGGGGCAACCCTCGCATGGCTCGGGCACGAGCGGCTGGTGTGGCGGTTCGAGCCAGAGCTTCGGCTGCGGGCGGGCGCGCCCCGATCTGGCGTCGGGCTTCCGCAGGCGGCGCGCCTCGCTGACCAGCGAGTGCTTCTTCGCCGCGCGCCGGGCCTCTTCGACGAGTAGCTTGCCCATCTTTTCGGCGTAGTAGTCCATGCCCTGCATCCCGTCCGTTTCAGCGCCCCCGCGCATGCTCCCTTATACGAGCGACGACGGAGGATGGTTTGGTCCGGGGCCCAGAACCCGCGCGGCGCGCCCGTCCTTGTCCCTCGCGCGGCATCGCTGCCAGAATCGAAGATGCCGACGTACGTCTTCGACGAGTTCGAACTGGACACCGCGCGCTTCGAGCTGCGGCGCAACGGCGCGCCGTGCCCGCTGGAGCCGCAGGTGTTCAGCGTGCTGGCGTTCCTCGTCGAGCAGCGCGACCGGATGGTCAGCAAGCACGACCTGATGGACCACATCTGGCACGACCGCTACATCAGCGAATCGGCGCTCACGAGCCGCGTGAAGGCGGCGCGGAAGGCGCTCGGCGACAGCGGCTCCGAGCAGCGCTTCATCAGGACCGTCTACGGGCGGGGATACCGGTTCGTCGCGCCGGTGACGCTCGAGCCTGCCGCACGGACGCCCTCGCGGGCACCCGCCGGGGATACCGGCGCATCGACGCCCCGCATCGTGTCCGATGTCTCGACGCGGATTTTCGGCCGAGACCGCGAGCTCGCGCGGCTGCGGAAGTGGTACGAAGCGGCGGTGACGACCGGGCGGCGGCAAGTCGTCTTCGTCACCGGCGATGCCGGGCGTGGCAAGAGCTCGGTCATCGATGCCTTCGTGGCGAGCGTCGCAGGCTCGGACGCGCGCATCGCGGTCGGGCGATGCGCGCAGCACCGCGGCGCCGGCGAGCCGTACATGGCCGCGATCGAGGCGATGTCGGACCTCTGCACGCGCTACGGCGACGCCGTGACGCACGTCATCGCGATGCGAGCGCCGGCATGGCTGGTCCAGGCGCCGTCGCTGCTCGGCGGCGCGGACGGGGAGCGCCTGCGCGAGCGCGTGGTCGGCAACACGAGCGGGCGCATGCTCCGCGAGGCGGCGGCGGCGATCGAGGAGTTGAGCGGGAAGACGCCGCTCGTGCTGGTGCTCGAGGACCTGCACTGGGCCGACGGGGCGACGCTCGACCTCGTCGGCTGGCTCGCGCGGCGGCCGGAAGCCGCGCGGCTGCTGCTCATCGGGTCGTACCGGCCGGCGGAGGGGAGCGAGGCCGGCGTGGCGGCGCTGCAGCGCGACTTGCGGCTGCGCGGGCTGTGCGAAGAACTCGCGCTGCCGCCGCTGGGGGCGGAGGCGGTCGCGGCGTTCGTGGCCTCGCGCTTCGAGGGGATCGACGCCGCGGACGACGTGGGCGCGGCGCTGCTGCGGCGAACGGAGGGACACCCGCTGTTCATGCACGCCGTGGCGGACGCATGGCAGGCGGCCGGGAGCATCACCCGAAGTCGCGGACAGTGGCGGCTGGCGACCGGGGCGACGGCGCTCGCATCGGGTGTGCCGGAGACGCTGCGCGGCGTGATCGACGACCAGGTGGAGCGGCTGTCGCCGGGAGACCGGCAACTGCTGGAACTCGCGGCCGTCGCCGGGTCGCCGTTCTCGGCCGCGGCGCTGGCGGCGGCGCTCGACAAGCCCGTGGACGCGATCGAGTCGCGCTGCGAGGACCTGCGGCGGCGCGGGGAGATGCTCGTGCGCGGCAGCGATGCGCACGGGTGGCCCGCACGGACCATCGCCGGGTCATACGCCTTCGCGCACAGCATGTACGAGGAGGCGATCTACGAGGGCATCCCGCCCGGCCGTCGCGCGCTGTTGCACCGGCGCATCGGCGAAGCGCTCGAGCGCGCCGCGGGCGAGGACGCCGAGGCACACGCGGTAGCGCTCGCCCGGCACGCGGCGCTGGCCGACGACGTGGCGCGCGCGGTGCGCTATGCGCGGCCGGCGGCCGAGCAGGCGATGACGCGCGGTGCGCACCGTGAGGCGGCGGTCCAACTCGAGCATGCAGTCGACCTCCTCCGCCGCCTGCCCCCCGGCGTCGAACGCGACCTGGCGGAGGCCGAACTGCAGTCGCTGCTCGGCACGTCGATGATCGCGAGCAAGGGGTTCGGATCGCCGGAGGCGGAGCAGGCCTACGGACGGGCGCTCGCGCTCACGGCATCGATCCCCGCGAGCGAGCACCAGACGACACCGACGTTGGGCCTGGCGGCGCTGCTGGAGTTCCAGGGCAAGCACGCCGGCGCGACGGATTTGCTCCGTACGCTCGAGAGCATCGACGACGCGCGGCGCGACGAGCGCATCTCGTACCACGCGCTGCTCTCGTGCTCGCGGTTCCACCAGGGCGCGTTCGCCGAAGCGCTGGAGTTCGGCGAGCGGGGCATCCGGCTGCAGCGACCGGAGGACGTCGGCGGCTCGTTCGCGTACGTTGGCGACGATGCGATGTTCAGTTGCCGGGCGTGGGCAGCGGTATCGCTCTGGTTCCTGGGTCGCGCGGACCTGGCGCTGGCGCGCATGGACGCGCTGCTGGACGACGCGCGCCGCGAGGGTCGGCGCTACGCGTACGCGTCGGCGCTCTGTCATCGCGCGCGGATCAACCACCTGCGGCGCGAGCCCGCGCCGGCGCTGGAGGCGGCGGAGGAGGCCGCGCGCGTGGCCGCGGAGTACGGCTTCGCGTACTACGCGGCGGTCGCGGCGATCAGCGCGGGCTGGGCGCGGGCGATGCTCGGCACGCCGGAGGAGGGGATCCTGCAGGTGCGCCAGGGGATCGAGGCGCACAAGGGCACCGGCGCGCAGATGGACCGCCCGTACTACCTCGGCCTGCTCGCGGAGGCGCAGGCGCGCGCCGGCGACCGGCGCGGCGCGCAGGCTACGCTCGACGAGGCGCTGGCGTTCGTCGCGGAGGGCGGCAGCCAGTTCTTCTTCGCGGCAGAACTGCTGCGGATGCGGGGCGCGCTGGATCCGGACCCCACGGAGGGGGCGGCGCGCATGAGGCAAGCCATCGCGCTGGCGCGAGCGCAAGGGGCGATCGCGCTCGAGCTACGGGCGGCGCTGAGCCTCGCCGCGCTTTCGGCGCACCGCGAGGAGGCGCGCGCGGTGATCGCTTCGCTTCTCCCGCGCTTCCCGGAGGAAGCGGAGACGTCCGACCTGCGCGAAGCACGGACGCTGCTGCGAGGCGGCGCCGCTCCGGACGTGGTCAAGACGCCCTGACCGGAGGGCCGCCCTCCCGAGAATCTCCACACTCGCTCCCCGCGGCCTCCAAGATGCGTATGCGCGCGCCCACTACGCTCGATCCAGCCGGGTTGCAGACACCCGCGCAGCCAAGAGCGAGAGGAGCAGTCGAGATGCCGCTCTACATGGACGTCCACAAGAAGATCGACGGGCTGACGGCGGAGGCGGTGGCGGACGCACACGCCCGGGACCTGGCGGTGCAGCGGAACCACGGCGCGAACTTCCTGCGCTACTGGTTCGACGAGCAGGCGGGGCGGGTGTACTGCCTCGTCGACGCGCCGAGCGCCGAGGCGGCGGCGGCTGCGCACCGCGAGGCGCACGGGCTGGTCGCGGACGAGATCAACGAGGTGCGCGAAGGGGCGTAGGGACGAGAGGGCGTGTCGCGGCCGGCGCGGGGGGTCGCTTCCAGGGAGGTGGAGGCCTGCGCCGGCCGCCGATGCGCGGATCGACGCGTCGCCGGGGCGCGGCGGGCCCGCCGAGAGCGGGCGGTGGACGCCGAGACGTTACCCGCGGAGGCGTTCGCTGCTGGGGCGGGCGAGGGGGTTCACCGTGCGCGCCGCCTGCACCTTCGCCTGCTCCTCGCGCTCGCGCTTGGCCTGCACGAGGTCGGCGGTGGCGCTGTCCAGGAGATCCTTCGCAGAGGTGCCGTCCTCCGGGAAGCAGACGATCGCGACGGAGGCCTTGAGCGGCTCGGGTGCACCGTCATCGCCGAAGACGGAGACCTGCGAGAGGCTGGCGAGGAGGCGCGTGGTGACGGAGACCGCGGCGGCGCGGTTCGTCTCCGGCAGGAGGACGGCGAACTCGTCGTTGCAGAGGCGGGCGACGACCTCCGGCGGCGAGATGGCCTCCGCGAGGCTGACGGCGGCGCTGCGCAACAGGCGGTCGCCCATCGACTGACCATACTGGGCGTTGAAGTTGCCGAAGTCGTCGAGGTCGAGCACGACGACGGACAGCGCCTTCGCGTACCGGCCGCAGCGCACCAGCTCGTTCTCGATCGCCTCGCTCATGTAGCGGCGGTTGTAAACCCAGGTGACGGGGTCGATGTCGTTGAAGCGCGCGGTGTCCTCCTGCGTCGTGATGTCGCGCAGGGAAAGGGTGAAGTGCCCGACGAGCAGCTCGACGATCTCCGAGTCGATGTCGGCGTGGTCGAAGCCGAAGACCACGATCCCGTACGGCTCGCCCTCGACCAGCATGGGGACGAAGGCGGCCTTCTTGATGCCGAGCTTCTGCTCGGCCTGGAGCGCGACGTCCGGCGGGATGACGCCCTCCCAGAACTCGACCATGGAGTCGCGGATCTGCACCTCGCCCTGCTCGATGATGCCGGTGCGGAAGCGGCTGCCGGACAGGTCGAGCTCGATCGCGGTCAGGTCCTCCTGGTACGCGTCCATCGCGCGCTCGAGGTGCGGCTCGACGAGTCCCTCGAGCGGGGCGGCGGTGAGCACATCGCGCTTCTTGTCGAGCACCAGCGGATAGACGAAGATCGACTCCGTGACGGAGGGCGACTTCTCGACGAACGCGCCCACCATCTCGCTGATGCTGCCGGCGCTGTGCACGAACAGCGTGAGGATCACCAGGTCGAACAGGCGGCCCTCGCGTCCGGCGGGGCGCGACGAGTCGAGGTCCTGGATGAAGGCCTCACCCGACCCGTTCGTGCCTTCCTTCCTGCCCAGCAGCCAACGCATGCGCGCGCTACTCCTCTGCCAGCTTCACGACCATCGTGTGCTCGTTGTGCACTTCGACCTGCGCCTCGCGTGACATGGCGCGGGAGACGGCCTGGCCGAGCGCCTCGGGGTCGATGTCCTCGGTCGTCTCGATCGACACAAGGGCGACGCCGTTGTTGTAGCTGAGGAGCGACATGTCCTTGACGCCGTCCATCGCGAGGAGCGCGCGGTGCAGCGGCACGAGGTCGACGCCGCGGCGCTTGTCCTCGACGGTGATGCGGTAAGTGCGCGGAAGCAGGTCAAGGCCCCGGCGCGCCGTCGCCTGCAGGGGCGGCAGCGGCTTCGGCAGCGGGCGCGTATCGACGGCTGCGGGCTCGTCCGGCGCGACGACCGGCGGCGCCAGCGGGCGGACCGGCGGGACGATCGGCGCCGGGCGGGGCGCCATCGGCGCGCGGGCGACCGCCTGCTCCCAGGCACTGCCGCCCACGGCCGCAGCGCGGGTGTTCGACGCCAGCGCCTCGAGCGACGGCAGGACGGCGTCGAAGCGCTCGATCAGCTCGCGCAGCGCCTGCTGCGTCTCCGAGACGGCGCGCTCGATGCGCCAGGTCGCCTCGACCCAGTCGGCGGGCCGGCGTTCCTCCGGCTCGTCGCCGGCGCCCGCCGCGGGCCGTTCGGGGCGTGCGGCGGCCGCCTGGCGCTGGCGCATGAGCGTCGCGAAGGCGGGGTCGGGCTCGAGGTCATCTTCGGCGGCGGCGGCCGGCTCCGCGCCAGAGGCGCGGCGAATGCGAGCCTCGATCTCGCCGGGGTCGAGCGGGGGCGGAGCCTCGTCCTCTGCCTCGTCGGCCGCCTCGTAGTCGGGCGCGAACGCCCCGGCGCCTGCCTCGGCGGACTCGCGGGCCGCGCGCTCCTCGGCGATGCGCCGGATTGTCGCTTCGATCAGGTCCTCATCTGGGGTGTTGGGCATGGAGCACTCCCGGGGTGCTGGACGTGCGGAACCGCTACTCGTTCACATCAGTTTTCGGCAGCGCGCGGCGAACCTAGATGCCGGGGCGGGGGCGGGCGGCGAATGGCCCCGGCAGGCGGGCGGGTTACAATGTGCCGCCATGCGCATCCTGCTGCTGAACGGCCCGAACCTGAACACCCTCGGCACCCGCGAGCCCGAAGTCTACGGGCGCGTGACGCTCCCGGAGATCGAGGAGATGGTGCGGTCGCGGGCGGCGTCCCTGGGGGCGGACGTCCGCTGCTTCCAGGCGAACAGCGAAGGGGCGATGATCGACTGGCTCCAGCAGGAGGCCGGCGACGCCGACGGGCTGATCGTGAACGGCGCGTCCTATACCCACACGAGCGTGGCCCTGCGCGACGCGATCGCGGGGTCGCGGCTGCCGGCGGTCGAGGTGCACATCACGAACGTATGGAAGCGCGAGCCGTTCCGCCACGAGTCGCTGCTCTCCGAAGTCTGCCTGGGCGTCATCGCCGGGCTCGGGACGCACGGCTACGTGCTCGCGCTCGAGGCGCTGGTGCTGGCGCTCAAGGGGGACGAGTGACCGCCGACGAAGTGATCCGGCACGCGACGGCGCCCGACGGCGACATCGCGTGCGACTTCGCGATCGCGGTCGAGCTGCGCGAGACGGGCTTCCGAGAGCGCCTGGCGGCGAGCGTCGTGGGGGAGCCGAGGGAGATCGCCGGCGGCATCGAGGCGGCGTTTCGCGCGGACGCATGGGACCTCGTGCGGCGCTATATCGAGGTGGAGTCGCAGTGCTGCCCGTTCCTGGACCTGGCGGCGCGACGCGAGGCCGGCCGCGTGCTTCTGCGCGTGACCGGGCGCGAGGACGCGCAGGGCGCGATCCGCGAAATCTTCCGGGCCTGAGACCAACGAAGGGGACGAGGATGAACCGACGAGTCGAGCGGCTGCGCCAGGCGCTGGCATCGCACGAACTGGACGCCGCGCTGATCTCGAACGCGCACAGCCGACGCTACCTGAGCGGGTTCACGGGAAGCGCCGGATACCTGCTGATCACGCCGGAGGACGCGGTCATCGCGACGGACTTCCGGTACTACGAGCAGAGCGCCAAGGAGGCGCCGGAGTTCCGGCTGCACAAGGTCGCGGGCGGCTTCGACGCGTGGGCGCCGGGGCTGTTCGCCGGCCTGGGCGGCAAGGCGGTCGGCTTCGAAGCGCAGGACATGAGCGTGGCCACGCACCAGGCCTTCAAAAAGGCGGTGGCGTCGCTGCCTGACGCGGAGCAGCCGCGGCTCGTGCCGGTGTCGAACCTCGTCGAGGCGCTGCGCATCTACAAGGAGCCGGAGGAGATCGCCGCGCTGCAGCGCGCCGTCGACCTCGGTGACGCGGCGTTCACGGACGTGGCGCAGCGCATCGAGCCGGGGTGGACGGAGAAGCAGGTCGCGTGGGAGATCGAGAAGTACATCCGGGAGCACGGCGGCGACGGGCTGTCGTTCGACACGATCATCGCCGGCGGGCCCTGGGGCGCGATGCCGCATGCGCAGCCGCGCGACCGCAAGCTCGAGGCCGGCGAGGGCGTCGTCATCGACATGGGATGCGAGGTCGACGGCTACATGTCCGACCTGACGCGCACCATCTTCCTCGGCAAGCCGGACGAGCAGTTCCGGAAGATCTACGACATCGTGTTGACGGCGCAGCTCACGGCCGAGGAGATGGTGCGCCCGGGGATGACGGGCGAGGAGTGCCACCTGATCGCGCATCGCGTGATCGAAGAAGCGGGGTACGGCGAAACGTTCGGGCACGGGCTCGGGCACGGCATCGGGCTGGAGGTGCACGAGGCCCCGCGCGTCGCGCGCACGTCGACGGACGAGTTGAAGGACAACATGGTGTTCACGATCGAGCCGGGGATCTACATCACCGGCTGGGGCGGCGTGCGCATCGAGGACATGGTGGTGCTGGAAGGCGGCAAGGCGCGGGTGATGAGCAAGGCGCCGAAGCTGCAGTTCGTGGGCTAGGCGAGCGCGAAGGACAGGAGGGGCGACCGGGAATGATCTCGACCGGTGACATGAAGCGCGGCGCGACCATCGAGCTGGATGGGCGCGTGTACCAGGTGATGGAGTTCCACCACATCAAGATGGGCCGCGGGTCGGCGCAGATGCGGATGAAGCTGCGCGACGTGCGGCGGGGCGACATCATCGAACGCACGTTCCAGGCGGGCGAGAAGTGGCCGCGGGTGCGCGTGGAGCGCGTGCCCATGCAGTTCAGCTACGCCGACGGCGACCTGTTCTACTTCATGAACACGGAGACCTACGACCAGGTGCCGCTGACGCGCGACCAGGTGGGCGAGGCGATGAACTTCCTGGCGGAAAACGGGACGTGCGATGTGCTGTTCCTCGGCGAGGAGGCGATCGGCATCGAGCTGCCGTCGTCGGTGGTGCTGAAGATCGTCGAGTGCGAGCCGGGGGTGAAAGGCGACACGGCGACGGGCGCGACGAAGCCGGCGAAGATGGAAACCGGGCTCGTGGTGAACGTGCCGCTCTTCATCAACGAAGGCGAGCGGATCAAGGTCAACACGAGCACGGGTGAGTACCAGGAGCGCGCGTAGCCGCGGGGACCGCCTCGCGGAGGGCCTCCTCGCTCCCAGAACACAAGGCCCACCCCCGCGGGCCGCGCGAGCAGGGAGCGGCGTTAGCGCGCGGATTGAAGTGATCAGGCGCGGATTGCGCTGATTCGCGCATTTGTTCGAAAATGGCGGCGTGCAGCACGTCTACGCCGTCCACGAGCTGACCACCTACCTGCGCGAGCTGCTCGAGACCGACCCGATGCTCGACGACGTCTGGGTGGCGGGCGAGG
>Ga0070741_10015562_pt1 | contig 12857 bp, 10 predicted proteins | sample Coa_R1_4_FD_66440 | JGI IMG/M metagenome (GOLD analysis project Ga0070741, IMG submission 66440) | Surface soil microbial communities from Centralia Pennsylvania, which are recovering from an underground coalmine fire - Coalmine... | ecosystem: Environmental > Terrestrial > Soil > Unclassified ...
GCTCCAGAAGCTGACCGACCAGCACGTTGCCGAGATCGACGAGATCGTCGCGCACAAGGAGCAGGAGCTCAAGGAGATCTGAGTGCCCGAGGGCGAGAGCAAGGACGACCTGTTCGAGGACCTCGACAAGTTCTTCGCACCCATCCAGGACGTCGACTGGCCCGAGACCCAGCCTCCGGCCTCGAGGCACCCCGAGCCGCCGGCCGAGCGCGTCGAGCGCGAGGAGGCCGGGGCGGAGGACGCCGCCGCCCCCGAGCCCTCGCCCGTGGGTCAGGAGGAGCTGTTCGAGAGCGCGGAGGAGTCCACCTCCGAGGGCGGGCCGGGGCCGGCGCCGGATGAGGTCGAGGTGTCCCCGGCCGGGGAGTCCGAGGAGGAGCTCGCCGCCGAGGCGTTCGCCCATCCGCCCGACGCGTACGTGGACCTGCCGGGCCCACCCGAAGATGAGGAGGACGTCTCGGAGCTGGAGGAGCCCGAGCTGGAGGAGCCGAGCCTCGAGGAGGTCGAGGCGGCGGCCGAGCACTTCGCTGAGTCGGTGCGAGGTGAGGTCCGCTTGGAGCCCGAGCCCGCCGAGGTGGACGAGGCGACGCTTCCCGACCTGCTTGGCGGCGAGCCCGCCGATGAAGAGGCGCTCCTCGGCGGGGAGGAGCCGTCGCCCCGGACGCTCAAGGTGGGTGCCGAGGGGCTCGGCGGACCGAGCTGGCAGGAGCCGACGGCCGTCGAGGTCGGAGCCGAGCACGAGCGCCGCCCGTTGGGTCGCGACGTCCCGGCGGCGTTCCTCACGGGACTGGTCCTGGCCGGCCTCGCACTCGGCAGCATCGCGATCGCCCCCGGGGCCTTCGCGATCGTGGCCTCGGCGATCGTGCTCTGGGCCCAGGGGGAGTTCTATCGGGCCCTGCAGAAACGTCACCACCAGCCGGCGACGGCGCTCGGGCTCGTGGCGGGCGGGCTGGTCCTGGCCGGCGCGTACTACCGCGGCGAGGCCGCGATGACCTCGATGTTCCTTCTCGCGATCGTCGCGACGTTCCTGTGGTACATGGCCGTTCCGTCCTCGCACCGCAAGGACGTGGCCGCCAACGTCGGGCTGACGGTCCTGGGCGTCGCCTACATGCCGCTGTTGGCCGGCTACGCGCTCGTCCTGCTGAAGCTCCCGACCGACGCTCGCGGGATCGTCGTGTCGGTGATCGGACTCACCTTCGCCTACGACACCGCGGCGTTCATCGTGGGGTCGTGGTGGGGAAGTCGCCCGCTTGCGCCCACGATCAGTCCGAGGAAGTCGATCGAGGGGGCCGTCGGGGCGACGCTGGTGGTGATCGCCATCTCGGTCGGAGCCGTCGCCCCGTCCGTCGGCCTGCTGGACACGGTCGGCCGGTCGGTCGGTCTCGCGGTGGTCGTCGCGGTCTTCGCGCCGCTCGGCGACCTCGCGGAGTCGCTGCTCAAACGCGACCTCGACCTGAAGGACATGGGCAGCGTCCTCCCCGGTCACGGAGGGGTCCTGGACCGGATCGACTCCGTGCTGTTCGTCGTCCCGGCAGCCTTCCTGTTCCTGCGCCTGATCCTGCTCTAGTCCGGCTCGTTTTCGCCGATGATGTGGAAACGGGCCTTCGTTGATACGGGTGGACGCGGGGTAATCTTGGGTCGATGCGCACGCTGGTGATTCTCGGCTCGACCGGGTCGGTCGGCACGCAGGCCCTCGAGGTGGTCCGGCGAAACCCGGACCGGTTCAGGGTGGTGGGCCTTTCGGCCGGCACCAACCACGAGCTCCTCGTCGGACAGATCCGGGAGTTCCTGCCGCCCTATGTGGCGATCGCCGACGAGCAGGCCGCGACCGACCTCAGGGAGAAGCTCACGAACATTCGCGACGTGGAGATCCTGGTGGGCCCGGACGCCGCCGAGACGCTCGCCCGCGACCTCGAGGCCGACATGGTCTTGAACGCGCTCGTCGGTGCCTCGGGCCTCGCGCCCACGCTCGCGGCGCTCCAGAGCGGCAAGGTCCTCGCGCTGGCGAACAAGGAGAGCCTGGTGATTGGCGGCGAGCTCGTGATGGACCTGATCAAGGGCGAGCCGGAGCGCCTGGTGCCCGTCGACTCCGAGCACGCCGGACTCGCGCAGCTCCTGCGCGGCGAGCGGAAGGAGGACGTGAAGCGGGTGATCCTGACCGGCTCGGGTGGCCCCTTCCGCGGCTGGTCGCGGAACGAGCTCACGCGCGCCTCGGTCAAGGAGGCGCTCGCGCATCCCGTCTGGCAGATGGGCCCGAAGATCACGATCGATTCGGCCACGCTCATGAACAAGGGGCTGGAGGTCATCGAGGCCCACTACCTGTTCGGGCTCGACTACTCGCAGATCCACGTCGTGGTCCACCCCGAGGGGATCGTCCACGCGCTCGCCGAGTTCCGCGACGGGACGATCCTGGCGCAGCTCGCGACGGCCGACATGCGCCTGCCGATCCAGCTCGCGCTCGCATGGCCGGAGCGGCTGCCGACGGGCATCGAGCCGGTTCCGATCGCGGACAAGAAGCTGACCTTCGAATCCGTGGACCGCGAGGCGTTCCCCGCGATCGACCTCGCCTACCGGGTCGGGCAGCTCGGGCTCACGTTCCCCGCCGTGATGAGCGCGGCCAACGAGGTCGCCGTCATGGCCTTCCTCGAGGGCAAGATTCCGCTCACACGCATCGTCGAGATCGTCCAGGCCGTCGTCGACGAGCACGAGGCGCCCTCGACCGTGGTCTCGGTGGTGAACCTTGAGCGGGCGGACGCGTGGGCGCGCCGCCGGGCGGCCGAGATCATCGAGGCCGGCTGAACCGGGGCCGTGATGGCCGGCACCGTTGCCGAGATCACGTTCTTCGTCTCGCTCGTCCTGGTGATCGTGATCCACGAGGCGGCGCACTTCGGTCTGGCCAAGTGGTTCGGCATCAAGGTGCAGGAGTTCTTCGTCGGGTTCGGGCCGCGGCTGTGGTCGTTTCGTCGGGGGGAGACCGAGTACGGCGTGAAGGCGATCCCGGCCGGAGGCTACGTGAAGATCGCCGGGATGAACCCGTACGAGGAGGTCCCTCCCGAGGAGGCGCCGCGCACGTTCGGCGCCAAGCCGATCTGGCAGCGCGCGCTCGTGATCGTCGGCGGTCCGGCGACGCACGTCGTCCTCGCGTTCCTGGCGTTCGCGGTCTGGCTGGGGGCCGTCGGGCAGCCCACCGCCCGGGGCCCGGTGGTGGTGAGCGTCGCGCCGACGCTCGGGGGCCGCACCTCCCCCGCGGCCTCGGTCGGGCTCCGTCCCGGCGATCGCATCGTGGCCGCCGAGGGCGTGGTCATGCCGACCGACGCCGAGCTCGTCCACATCACCCGCACGCACGTCGGCGAGCCGGTCACGCTGCGCGTGCTTCGCGACGGCCGGACCTTCCTCGTACGGGTCACCCCGGTCCTGTCCAGCGTGGCCGGAGAGCGCGTCGGACGGATCGGTGTGGAGCTCGGCCAGGCGCGGGAGACGAGCGGGGTGATCGGCTCGATCACGGGCGCCGGCCGGCTCGTCGGAACCGCGGTGGTCGACTCGGTCCGGGGCATCGCCCGGCTGTTCGGCCCCGACGGGCTCGGTCGGCTGGTGACGCTCCTGTTCACGAACGCTCCGCGCAAGCCCTCCGACGTCCAGAGCGTCGTCGGCGTCGGCCGTCTCGTGGGGGAGGCGGCAAGCGCGAGCCGCTTCTGGGACCTGCTCTGGATCTTCGCGCTCGTCAACGTGTTCATCGGGCTCTTGAACCTGCTCCCGCTGCCTCCGTTCGACGGAGGTCACCTCGCGGTGCTCGCGATCGAGAAGGTCCGAGGCCGCAAGGTCGACCTGCGCAAGCTGGTGCCCGTCTCGGCGGTGGTGGCGACGGTCTTCGTCCTCCTGTTCGTTGCCATCGTCTACCTCGACATCACCAAACCGATCACGCTCCATCCCTAGGCCGGCCCCAGGTCGGCGAAGCCGCGTGCTTGCCACAAGTTCTCAACACCCCGCCCCAGGGACCGCCATGACCGGCGGCTACGATTTGGCCGTGACCCGCCAGACCGTCCTGGTCGTGGACGACGAGGAAGCCATCGCCGAGGCCGTCCGCGCCCGCCTGGAGAGCGAGGGGTACGCGGTCGTGGTGGCGGGCGACGGCCCCCGCGCGATCGAGCTCACCCGCGAGGTCCATCCCGACCTCGTCGTCCTGGACCTCATGCTTCCCGGGATGGACGGTCTGGAGGTCTGCAAGGAGATCCAGCGAGAGGACTGGATTCCCGTCCTCATGCTGACCGCCCGGACCGAAGAGGCCGACAAGGTGGCCGGCTTCGCCGTGGGGGCCGACGACTACCTGACGAAACCCTTCAGCCTGCGCGAGCTCGCGGTCCGCGTCCGGGCGATCCTTCGGCGGGTCGACCGCGTCCGCTCCGGTCCCACGACCGAGCCGATCGAGCGCGGCCCGCTCCTGATCGACCCCGCGCGCCGGCGCGTGACCGTCGACGAGACCGAGGTGAGCCTCACGCCCCTCGAGTTCGAGATCCTGCACACGCTCGCCCGGAGCCCGGGCGTCGTGTTCACGCGCGAGCAGCTCATGGACCGGGTGTGGGGCTATCGCGACTACGCGGGCGGGCGCGTGGTCGACTCGCACGTCGCGAGGATCCGCCGCAAGCTCGGCGAGGACGGCGCCGAGCCGAGGTTCATCCGGACGGTCCACGGCGTGGGCTACGCGTTCAACGACCAGGATCGGACGACGTGAGACCGCTGGAGAGGCTCCCGACCATCCGGGCGAAGCTGGGCTCGACGATCGTGTTCGCCGTCGGGCTCACGCTGGCCCTCGTGTTCGTCTTCCTCGGGTTCGCGCTCCGCAGCGCGTTCCGGGAGGCCGAGCTGGGGCGCCTCGCGCGCATCGCCGACCAGGCGGCGTCCGCGACGAGCCCGACGCCGCCGGCGGACGTGTCGATCGCGATCCTCCGCAACGGGCGGTTCACCTGGGTCGGGGAGCCCCGCACGCCGCCACCTCGCTTCGGCGACGAGCGCGTGCACATCGGCATCGCAAGCGGCATCGAGTACGCGGCGGTGCCCGTGCGCAGGCCGGGCGAGCCCCCGGCGACGCTGTACGCGATCCGCTCCGCGCCCGGCGTCCTGCCGGCCACCGTTCGGTTCCTGCGCGACTTCTGGGGGCAGCTCCTCGTCGCCGGAGCGGTCGCCGCTGCGATCGCGCTCGCCATCGCGCGGTGGCTCGCTCGGGGCATGACGCAGCCCCTGCGCGACATGGCGCACGCGGCCCGTCGCATGGAGATGGGGGAGTACGGGCAGCGGGTCCAGACCCGCTCGCGGGACGAGGTGGGCCAGCTCGCGGCCGCGTTCAACCGGATGAGCGGCGAGCTCGAGAGCCTGGAGCGGCTGCGTCGCGACCTCGTCGCCAACGTCTCGCACGAGCTCAAGACGCCGATCAGCGCCCTCCGCGCCCACCTGGAGAACCTGCTCGACGGCGTGGAACGGCCCGACCCGGAGACGCTGCAGGTCATGCTCTCGCAGTCCGAGCGCCTGGGCCGGCTGGTCGAGCAGCTGCTGGACCTGTCGCGGCTGGAGTCCGGCGAGATGCCGCTGCAGCGGGAGCGGACGCCGCTGCAGCCGATCGTCTCTCAGGTCCTCTCGGAGATCCAGGTCGCGAGCGCGAACCGCGACGTCCGGGTCGAGGACCGGATTCCGCCCGACCTGCCACCGGTGTTCGTCGACCGGGAGCGCGTCCACCAGGTGCTGTTCAACCTTCTCGACAACGCCGTGCGCTTCTCGCCTCCGGGCGGGGCGGTCGTCGTCTCCGCCCACCGCACGAACGGCTCCTGTGAGGTGAGCGTGGCCGACTCCGGACCTGGGATCCCGCCCGAGCACCTGCCGCGCCTGTTCGAACGGTTCTATCGTGTCGACCCGTCGCGCTCGCAACGGGACGGCGGAACGGGGATCGGTCTCGCGATCGCGAGGTCGGTGGTGGAGGCCCACGGTGGCCGGATCCGCGCCGAGAGCGAGGTCGGGAAGGGGAGCGTGTTCACGTTCGATCTGCCGGTCGCTGCCGCGACCGAGACAAGGAGGGCCTCGTGAAGTCCTGGACCACCACCATCGAGATCCCGGCGATGGAGCGCTACTCCTACCTGGATCTCACCGAGGAGCTCGAACGCGCGATCAAGGACTCGGGGGTCACCGACGGCGCCGCGATCGCGTTCTGCCAGCACACGACGGCGGCACTCCTCATCAACGAGTGGGAGGACGGTGCGCTGGAGGACTTCAGGAGGCGCGTGCAGGAGCTCGTTCCGGAGGACATCTACTACGCCCACGACGACATGGGTCGCCGCACGCAGAACCTGGACGAGTCGCATGAGCGCCAGAACGGCCACTCGCACGTCAAGGCGATGCTGCTGTCGGCGACCTCCCACGCCATTCCTGTCGCGGCCGGCGAGCCCGTGTTCGGCCGGTGGCAGCGGCTGATCCTGTTCGAGATGGACGAGCCCAAGGAGCGTCAGGTGACGTTCCACGTCTTCGGCGAGTGAGGGAGGGCCGGGTCGCCATGCTCGCGAACCGACGCCCGTCGCGAAAGGTCCGTCTGGGGACCGTCGAGATCGGAGGGGATGCCCCGATCTCGGTCCAGACGATGACGACGACGAGGACCTCGGACGTCAACGCGACGCTGCAGCAGATCGCCCGCGTCGTGGCGGCCGGCGTGGACATCGTGCGGGTCGCCGTTCCGCACTGGGAGGACGCGGAGGCCCTGAAGACGATCGCCTCGCACTCCACCGTCCCGGTCGTGGCGGACGTCCACTTCCAGTGGAAGTACGCGATGGCGGCCCTGGAGGCAGGGGTGCAGGGACTGCGGATCAACCCGGGCAACATCAAGCACCACGACCGGCTCCGGCTGATCGCCCGCGAGGCCAAGGCGCGCGGGGTCCCGATCCGCGTCGGCGTGAACGCGGGGTCCCTGGACAAGGACGTGCTGGCGAGGTTCGGAACGCGCTCGCCGGAGGCGCTCGTCGAGTCGGCGCTCTCGGAGGTCCGGATCCTGGAGGACGAGGACTTCCAGGACATCGTGATCTCGGTCAAGCATTCCCACGCCGCGACCATGATCGAGGCCTATCGCATGCTGGCCGAGAAGTGCGAGTACCCGCTCCACCTGGGTGTGACGGAGGCCGGGCCAATGCCGGTCGGCGGCATCAAGAACGCGGTCGGGATCGGCACGCTCCTCGCGGAGGGGATCGGCGACACGATCCGGGTCTCGCTGACCGACGACCCGGTCGACGAGGTCAAGGTCGGGATCGAGATCCTGAAGTCACTCGGCCTGCGCGCGCGGGGGTTGGACCTGGTCGCCTGCCCGTCGTGCGGCCGGGCGGAGGTCGACGTGCTCGGACTGACCCGCCAGGTCCACGAGGCGCTCGAGCGCAAGGGCATCACCGTGCCGATCCGGGTCGCGGTGATGGGGTGCGTCGTGAACGGGCCCGGGGAGGCGCGCGAGGCTGACCTGGGCATCGCGGCCGGCAAGGGCTTCGGTCACCTCATCGTGAACGGCGAGGTGAAGGGCAAGGTCCCCGAGAGCCGGTTCGTCGAGGCCCTGGTCGAAGAGGCGGAGCGGATCGCGGCCCGGCGCGCCGCCGAGGTCGCGGCCGGGGACAAGCCGCAGCCGTAGCGGCGCGCGCCACGGGCCAACGAGTCTGGCTCAGTCGCGCGTTGCGAGCGCGAGGAAGTTCTCCATGATGCGCGGGCCCTCCGGCGTGAGGATGGACTCGGGGTGGAACTGCACCCCGAACCTCGGCAGGTCGCGGTGGCGCGTGCCCATGACCAGGCCGTCCTCGCTCCAGGCCGTGAGCTCGAGCTGGGGGGGGAGCGAGTCGCGGACCACGACCAGCGAGTGGTAGCGACCGGCCTCGAACGGGTTGGACACCCCCTCGAACAGGCCACGCCCGTCGTGATGGACGAGCGAGGCCTTGCCGTGGACCGGCGTGGCGCGCTCGACCCGTCCGCCGGCCGCCACGCCGAGCGCCTGGTGGCCGAGGCACACGCCGAGCACCGGCGTCTCGGGCGGCAGCAGCTCCAGGAGGCGCGGGAAGCACCCAGCGTCCTCCGGCCGTCCCGGGCCGGGCGAGAGGATCACCGCGCGCGGCCGGCGCTCGAGCAGGGCCTCGGCCGGCAGGGCGTCGCTCAGGACGACCTCGGTCCGGTGGCCGAGGCTCTCGACGAGCTGGACGAGGTTGTACGTGAAGGAGTCGTAGTGATCGACGACGAGGATCATCTGGGAGTGTCTCCGGTCTCGAGCGCGTACGGAGCGGCGACCGCCGGCACGAGGGCGGCCGCCTTCGCACGCGTCTCGGCGAGCTCGGCCTCCGGGTCGGAGTCGGCCACCACGCCGGCGCCGGTCTGCACGTGCGCGACGCCGTCGGCCACCACCGCCGTCCGGATCGTGATGCAGAAGTCGAGGTCGCCGGCGAAGGTCCGGTAGCCGACGGCCCCGGCATAGGGTCCGCGGGCGGTCGGCTCCGCCTCCGCGATCAGCTCCATCGCCCGGCGCTTGGGGGCGCCGGTCACGGTTCCGGCGGGAAAGGCCACGGCCAGCGCGTCGAACGGATCCTGCCCGTCGGCGAGCTCCCCCTCCACCGTGCTCACGATGTGCATGACCTTGGAGAAGCGCTCGACGGCCATCAGCTCGGTCGGCCGGACGGTGCCGGGCTTGCACACGCGGGCGAGATCGTTGCGGGCGAGGTCGACCAGCATCGCGTGCTCCGCCTGCTCCTTGGGGTCGGCGAGCAGCTCGTGCTCGAGCAGCCGGTCGCGCATCTCGGTTCGACCGCGGGGACGCGTTCCCGCGATCGGACGCGTGGACACCCGGCGGCCCTCCACCCGCACCAAGGGCTCCGGCGACGACCCGGCGAGCTCCATCCCGAGCATCCGGAGGTAGAACATGTAGGGGGCCGGGTTCGTGACGCGAAGTCGCCGGTAGATCGGAAACCCGCCGCCGTCCGCGGCGAACGAGATCCGGCGCGACGGCACGCCCTGGTAGATGTCGCCGGCCAGGATGTGCTCCTTGAACGAGGAGACGATCGCCCGGTAGCGGTCGTCGGGCATGTTGGGATCGCCGGGCGCGGCGGGCGTTCCGGGTTCGGCGTCGAGGGGCTCGGGCGCCGGAGCCCTGGCGGAGGCGACGGTGTCCGAAAGCTCCGCCAGCGCGTCCAGGCCCCGCCGGTAGCCGTCGGCCGGAACGTGGGCGACCAGGAGCAGCCGCTGACGCCAGTGGTCGAACACCACCGCGCGGTCGATCACGAGCAGCCCGATCGGCGGGCAGGGGGCCGACTCCGGGTGGGGGGCGGGGTGCCCGTCGAGGAGCGCGGCGGCCTCGTAGGCCACGTAGCCCATCAGCCCTCCGGTCAGCGAGGGGAGCTCGGGGAGCCGCGGCGCGGCGAGCGAGGCGGCGAGCGCCCGGAGGGCGTCGCGGACCGGCGCGCGCGGATCCGCCGACGGAACGGGCAGGGGGCGGGTCACCTCGCGAACCGAGAGCCCGGAGGCGTCGGCGATCGCGACCCCGGCCGGATCGCCGGCGGCGAACGAGTACCGGCCCCATCGCTCGGAGCGCTCCACGCTCTCGAGCAGGATCCCCGGGCCCTCGCCGGCGAGCGCCGGGAAGACGCCGACGGGGGTCGAGACGTCGGCGAGCAGCTCGGTCCAGATCGGCACGAGCGGCCAGTCTCGCGCGAGCCGCTCGAACGTGTCCGGGTCCGGCCTGACCCGCATCGCCCTGCCTCCTCAACGCCGGAGGCCCCGGGGCGCTCCCCCGGGGCCTCCGCGCGATCCTCGTTGGACGCTTCCTCAGACGCGCGCCGGCTGGGGGCTGCTCGAGCCCCAGGACCACGACCAGGTCCTCGACACGCGTGTCATCGTGCGGCGATTGTGCGGGCTCGCCCCCGCCCGCGTCAACGCGGGCGGGGGCGAGCCCGCGGCGCGAGGCGGAGCGCTCTGCTAGCGTCGGCTGGCGCCCGACGGTCGGAGGAACGCTGTGCGCCCACGTCGCCCAACGGTACGCACCGTCCTTGGTCTCGTGGGTCTCGTGCTCGCGCTGCTCGGCGCGTCACCGGCGGGGGCGCCGGCCTCCGCGCGCGAGCTGACCGTGCGGCCGAGCTCCTTCGGGGTGGCGCGCGTCAGGTGGTCCCCGGCAGGCGCGGCGGCCGGTCCTCGGATCGGGGTCTCGGCGGGACCGGGGTCGCTCGGATCGCCGGGCATCCTGCAGAGCTTCGACGCCATCGCGCGCGCCGGCGCGCGATGGCCCGGTGACCCGACCGGGGCCGAGGGGGACTCCTGGTTCCTCACGGCCGCGAACGGGTCGTACGCCCTCTACGACTCGAACGGCGCGCCGGTGCTCGGGCCCGCTCCCTACGCGAGCCTCTTCCGCCTGCCCGCCGGAACCCAATCCTTCGGCGCGCGCGTGATCTACGACCAGTACCGCCGAACCTTCGTGCTCGCCTTCCTCGCGGTGAACACCCGGCGGCGAGATTCCTGGATCCTGCTCGTCACGGTCCCCGACGCCACCGCGAGCGATGCCGCGACCTGGTGCGGAACGAGGATCGTCGCCGACCGGCTCGCCGGCGACGGGGCGCAGTGGGCGGACGATCCGGCGCTCGGGTACGACCTGGGGCGGGTCACGCTGGCGACGGACATGCGCGCGTTCGGGGGGAGCGAGCCGCTCGCATACGCGCAGGTCCTGTCGATTCCGAAGACCGGTCTGTACGACTGCGACCGCACCCTCACGTTCGACACCGTCACGGGCCGCGGGACGCGCAACCCCGACGGGACCCAGGCCTTCGGCCTCCGGCCCGCCGCGAGCGCCGGCCCGCGCCCCTCCGCCCAGTACCTCGTGTCGTTCGAACCGAGTGCCTCCGCGGTCGTGCTGTGGCGCGTCCGCCCCTCCGGAGGCGGCCTCGCCAGGGTCGCCCTTCCGGTGGCGCGGGTTCGGCGTGCCCCGCCCGGCACGCAGGCGGGTGGGGTGAGCCAGAACGCCAGGTGGGAGCCGGGCGACCTCCGGCCGGTGAACGCGTTCTACGACTCGGCCCGGGGGCGCGTGTACGCGGCGCAGGCCGTCCGGCGCGACCTGCGCCCCGACCTCGTGACCGGCCACTACGTGGAGTCGGCGGTGCGGTGGTACGAGATCCGTCCCGGCGCCGGGATCGGCGGCTCGCGCGTGACCCGGGTCGGCACGGTCGGCGAGCCCGAGACCGACGCCGGCTGGCCCGCCGTGGCCACCGATGCCGCGGGCGACCTGTTCGTCGTGTACTCGCGCGCGAGCGCGCCCGGCGGCGAGTACCTGTCGACCTGGGTGGCGCTCGTCCCTCCCCGCTCCACGATCGCCCGCACGACCCTGGTCGCTCCCGGCGAGGCCAGGTTCGAGACCACCCCCGGCCCGGAGCCGTGGGGGGCCGTCGCATCGATCAACCGCGATCCGAAGGACCCAAGCCGGCTCGCGATCGTCGATCAGTACGCGCGCGCGGACGAGTCGGGTTCGACGCGCGACTGGCAGGAGGTCGTGGCGATCGTCTCCGCGGCCTCCTGACCGGCGGGTATCCTGTGGGCCCGATGCGACTGTCCCGCCTGTTCGCGCCCACGCTCCGCGAGGATCCGGCGGACGCCGAGATCCCCTCGCACCGGCTGCTGCTACGCGCTGGCTTCATCCGTCCGGTGATGGCCGGCGTGTACACGACGCTGCCCCTCGGTCTACGGACCATGCGCAAGATCGAGCGGATCGTTCGCGAGGAGATGGATGCGGCCGGCGCGCAGGAGATCCGGATGCCGATCGTGCTCCCGGCCGATCCCTGGAAGGCCACCGGCCGCTACGAGCTCTACGGGGACGTGATGTTCAAGCTCACCGACCGGCACGATCGCCAGCTCGTGCTCGGGCCGACGCAGGAGGAGGTGGCCGCGCCGCTGATCGCCGGCGACCTGCCCTCGTACCGGGACCTGCCGATCAACGTGTACCAGGTGGAGTGGAAGTACCGGGACGAGTTCCGGCCGCGGTTCGGGCTGCTTCGAGGTCGCGAGTTCCTCATGAAGGACGCCTACTCGTTCGACCGGGACGAGCAGGGCATGCGCGAGTCCTACCGGATCATGTACGAGGCGTACGAGCGCGTCTTCCGGCGCTGCGGCCTGGACTTCGTCGTGGTCGAAGCCGACCCAGGTCAGATCGGCGGCGGCGTGAACCACGAATTCATGGCCCGCGCGAGCGTGGGCGAGGATCTGTTCGTCGAGTGCGAGAACGGGGACTACCTGGCCGACACCGAGGCCGCCCGCCCGATGGCTCCGGAGCCGGCGGGCGAGGGGACCGAGCCGATGGTGGAGGTGGACACCCCCAACACGCCCACGATCGAGGCGCTGGCCGCGTTCCTCGGGGTCGAGCCCTCCCGGACGCTGAAGTGCGTCATGTTCGACGTCGCCGGGCGCTCGACCGCGGTGCTCGTCCCCGGCGACCGGGAGGTGAGCGTCAACAAGCTCGAGAAGCTGGTGTTTCCCGCCAAGGTCCGGGCGTTCGAGGACGGCGACTTCCAGGCGCGGGGGTTCGTCAAGGGCTACGTCGGCCCGCAGGCCTTCGGGGAGGACGTGCTCGTGTTCGCGGACCACCTGGTCCGCGGCGGGCGCGACTGGATCACCGGCTCCAACACGCGCGACCGCCACGTCACCGGCGCCAACGTCGGGCGCGACTTCCGCGTCGACCGCTGGGAGGATGTGGTCGAGTTCCGCGAGGGCGATCGCTGTCCCGTGGACGGCGGGGCCCTGCGGATCGGACGCTCGATCGTCGTCGGGCACATCTATCAGCTCGGCACCAACTACTCGGCGCCGCTCGGGGCGAGGTTCGTCGACGAGGACGG
>Ga0070741_10015563_pt1 | contig 12856 bp, 11 predicted proteins | sample Coa_R1_4_FD_66440 | JGI IMG/M metagenome (GOLD analysis project Ga0070741, IMG submission 66440) | Surface soil microbial communities from Centralia Pennsylvania, which are recovering from an underground coalmine fire - Coalmine... | ecosystem: Environmental > Terrestrial > Soil > Unclassified ...
CCCGCGGCGGCCGGGCCGCCGGGGTGAGAGAGGGGGCCGCCTGGCGGGGTGTCGCACGCCTCCGGCATCGCCGCCGCGACGCGGAGACGGACGTCGACGGACAGGAGCCGCCGGCGCGGCGGCCGGGTCGGCCGGAGGTCCGGCGCCCACGGTCAGGAGCCGCGCGGCGCCGGTCAGGGCGACGGGGAACGGAGGCGCGCTACGAGGCGGCGGCCAGCCGCTCCAGGTACTTCCCGAGCTTGGCGACGTCGACGTAGTCGTCCTGGTGGCCCGCGGTCGTCAGCCGATAGCCACGCTCGCCCTCGTGCTTCCACGCCGTGATCAGGCCGGCCTGGTACGCCGCGATGAGCGCGGCCCGATCGGGCGCGGGCACGTCGACGGGCGGCGGGACTGGCCGGGTCGCTTCCTTCGAACGCTTTCGCGCCATGATGTCTCCCTTGCCAGGTCGCCCTCGCGGGCGATGGCCGCCCCGCCCGATGCCGGTGCGGCCCGACCGCGGGTGGACGAGGCTGCCAGGCACGCCGCGGTGGAGGCCGCGGTCCCGGGTGAACGGGTGCTCAGGCTGGGTCGCCGTGGGCGTGAACTGCGTCGAACGGCGGCGAGGCACGCCACGCGGGCGCGCCTCGACGGGCAACGCCAGTATACACGACCCGCAGGCCTCGGAGAGCTCGGTCGACCTCTGCCCCTCGGTCGACCTCTGCCCGGATCCGGGGAACCGCTGCCGGCGCGTCCCTCGGCCTCACCGATGCAGGACGGCACGCACGAGACGCGTCGCGCGGTCTGGCCGGCGCCATCAGCGCACCGGACGGCCTCCGGAAGGTCGATCCAGGCCGAGATGCGGGCCGGAGCCGACCAGCGCGGCGCCGGGAACCCAGCAGGGCGTCCGGGAACCAGCAGGGTGGAGATCGCGGTCCGGGTCGTCAGCGGGCCGGCCGGCCGCGGGGCGCCTCTTTCCCTGGACCGGCGCGCTCGGCGAAGATGGTGCCATGCCGGCGGACAAGGAGGGGGCGGCGTGACGCGCGACGCGGTGCGGATCGGAGAGCTGGCCGTGGAGCGCGGCACCACGCGCCGCGGCTTCCTGCCCGTGGGGGAAACGGGCGCCGGCCCGGTGGAGCTGCCGGTCGTGGTGGTCCACGGGGTGCGCCCGGGCCCGACCCTGTGCCTGACCGGGGGCGTTCACGCCACCGAGTATCCCGGCCAGACCGCCGTCCGCGAGCTCACGCGGCAGCTCGACCCGTCGTCGCTGGCCGGGACGGTCATCGCGGTGCCCGTCGTCAACCTCCCCATGTTCGCGGCGCGCTCGGCGTTCGTCTCGCCCCTGGACGGCCTGAACCTCAACCGCGTCGCGCCGGGGCGACCGGACGGGACGATCACCGAGCTGATCGCCCACACGCTCTTCACGGAGATCCTGAGCCGGGCCAGCCACCACATCGATTGCCACGGCGGCGACCTCGGGGAGGCGCTGTGGCCCTACGCCGCCTACCGCCTCACCGGCGACGCCGAGCTCGACCGGACCGGCGAGGCGATGGCCCGCTGCTGGAGCCCCGGGGTCATCGCGCTCTTCCGGGAGGGCACGCCCATGATCCCGGCCGGGACGGTGACGACCGAGGCGGCCAAGCGCGGCATCGCGTCCATCCTGGGCGAGTGCGGGAGCGACAACGGCCTCGATCCGGCCGACGTGGAGACGCATCGCCACGGCATCACGAACGTCATGCGGTACCTCGGGATGCTGCCGGGGGATCCCGTCGTCCCCCCCGGCCAGCTCGTCGGGACGGGGCAGTTCGTGGTGCAGGCGCGCCGCGGGGGGCTCGTGCGCCTGTCGGCCCGCGTCGGCCAGACGGTCGGGGAGGGCGAACCCCTGGGCGAGATCTGGGACGTGTTCGGCGAGGTGCTGGAGGTCCTCCGGGCGCCGGCCTCCGGCCTGGTGCGGCTCGTGTGGACCCGCAAGGTGGTGAACTCCGGGGATCCCGTGCTCAAGTGCTGGACGACGGCGCCGGCGCCACCCTTCCCGCCGACCGACCGGTTCGTGCGGTCGCACCGAGGAGGCGCCGGGTGATGCGGATGCCATCCCGGAAGCTCGGGGAGTTCTTCAACATCGGGCGGGACCGCGGGTGGGACGTCGCCCGGCAGGTCTGGACCGTCCACTCGCTCGTCGATCCCGAGGGCCGGGTGCTCACGCTCGGCGACGTCCTCGACGGCATTCCCCTGGACCTCCGGCTCGAGAAGTCGGGGAGCCGCTACGGCTACCCGCCGCTCCGGCAGCGCATCGTGGAGTCCCAGCGGTACGACGTGACGCCCGAGGACGTCCTGGTCACCTCGGGGACCCAGCACGCCAACTTCCTGGCGTTCGCCGCGACCGTCGAGGCCGGCGACGAGGCGATCGTCGAGTCCCCCTCGTGGGAGCAGCCCCAGGTCCTGTGCGAGGCGCTCAAGGTCGAGCCCCGGATCCTCCGCCGGCGCCCCGAGCTCGGCTGGCGGTTCGATCTCGACGAGCTCCGGGGCCTGCTGTCGCCGCGCGTGAAGCTGATCTATCTCTGCCATCCGAGCAATCCGACCGGGGCGGTCCTCGACGAGCGGGAGCTCCGGGCCGTCTGCGACGTCGCGGACCGCGTCGGGGCCTACGTGCTGTCCGACGAGATCTACCGGGGGCTCGAATGGGACGGGATCCTGTCGCCTTCGGTCGTCAACACCTACGAGCGCGGGATCACGACCGGCAGCGTGTCGAAGACGCTCGGGATGAGCGGCCTCCGCCTCGGCTGGCTGGCGACCCGCGACCGCGGTCTGGTGGAGCGCTGCGTGAGCCTCAAGTACTACATCAGCCTCCACCAGCAGAGCCGGCTGGACGAGGTGGTCGCCCTCGCGGCCCTGGAGCCCGCGAAGTACTGGAGGCTCGTGAAGGACACGATGGCCGCCGCCCGCGTCAACTACGACGTCGTGGCCGAGTGGATGCAGCGGAACGGCGTCTTCCACTGGGTGCCGCCGCGCGGGGGCTTCCTGTCCTTCCCGGGGTACGCGCTCGACGTCCCCTCCTGGGACCTCTGCGTCCGCCTGCTGGACCCGCCGTACCGCACCTACCTGATCCCCGGGAGCTGCTACGGCCACGAGCACCACGTGCGGCTGGGGCTCGGCCCCGGCACCCCGGCGGAGACGATCCGGGCGGGGCTGGCCGCCGTCGACCGCTTCGTGGCCGACTACCGGGCCGGCCGGGTCACCGTCTGAGCCGGCTCGCCACCCTCGCGCGCGGGCGCGCCCGGCCGGCGGCGCTCCGCGGATCGGGCCAGCGCCGCTCGCGCGTGCGCGGCGCCTTCGTCCAGACGGTCAGGGCCGCGCGGGGGGTCCGCTCGCCCGCCCACCTCGGCCGCCCCGGGCGCGGCGGCGGCCGGTCCCGGCCGAGCGGTCACCGCAGGCGCGGATCCAGGAGATCCCGGAGGCTGTCGCCGACGATGTTGAACGCGATCGTCAGGCTCAGGATCGCCAGTCCGGGGAAGGTCGCGATCCACCACTGGTCGAGGTAGTTGCGGCCGGCGGCGATCATCCCGCCCCATTCGGGGATCTCGGGGGGCGGGCCCAGGCCGAGGAAGGACAGCGACGCGAACGTCAGGATCGCGTGGCCGACGTCGAGCGTGGCCAGGACCACGATCGAGGAGGCCACGTTCGGCGCCACGTACCGGCAGAGGATGCGCGCGTCCGAGGCGCCGAGCGCGTAGGCGACCTGGACGAACTCGCGCTCCCGCACCGCCAGGACCAGGCCGCGGACCAGCCGCGCGTAGCTCGGCCACCACGCGATCATGATGGCGATGACGGCGTTCCGGATCCCCACCCCGAGGGCGGCGGTGATCACCAGGGCCAGGATGACGGTCGGGAAGGCGAGCATGAGGTCCGTCACCCGCATGAGCACGTCGTCGAGCCCCCGGCCCACGAAGCCGGCCAGGCCGCCCACCAGCGCGCCGAGGAGCGCGGCCAGGATCACCGCGGCGACCCCGACCGGGATGGAGATGCGCGCGCCGTGCAGGACGCGGCTCAGGATGTCCCGGCCGAGCGCGTCGGTGCCGAGCCAGTGGAGCGCGCTAGGCGCGGCCAGGCGGCGCGCGATGTCCTGGCGGAGCGGCTCGTAGGGCGCGAGGAGCGGGGCCGCCGCCGCGAGTCCGAGCCACAGCACGACCACCACCACGGCGGCCGACGCGAGCGGTGACGCCTTCACCGGCCCACCTGGATGCGCGGATCGATCAGCGCGTACGCCAGATCGACCAGCAGGTTCGCGACGACGTAGACCGTGGCGACGACGATCCCGACCCCCATGATCGCGGGGAAGTCGAGCGAGGTCGCGGTCCGGAAGGCGTAGAGGCCGAGCCCCGGCCACGCGAAGACGCTCTCGATGACGACCGCGCCCGAGAGGAGCCGGCCGAAGCCGAGCCCGATCACCGTGACGACCGGGATCAGGGCGTTCCGCGCGGCGTGGCGGAGCGTCACCGCCCGCTCGGACAGCCCCTTGGCCCGGGCCGTCCGGACGTAGTCCTCGCCCAGGACGTCGAGCGTGCTCCCTCGCATGAGCCGGGCGAGGATGCCGAGGTTGTAGGTGGAGAGCACCAGCGCGGGCAGGCAGAGGTGCCGGAGGGCATCGAGCGCGACCGCGGGTCGGCCGGCCAGCAGCGAGTCCGCCAGGAGGAAGCCCGTCACCATCGGCGGCGCCGCCAGCGTCGCCGAGAGCCGCCCGGGCGGCGGCGCCCACCCGAGGCGCGCGTAGAAGAGCACCAGGGCCACGAGGGCGAGCCAGAAGATCGGCATGGAGAGGCCCACGAGCGAGGCCACGCGGGTCAGCTGGTCGAGGACGCTGTTGCGCTTCACGGCGGACACGACTCCGAGGGGGATCCCGACGAGGATGCTCACCCCCATGGCGACGACGGCCAGCTCGATGGTCGCCGGGAAGTGCTGCCGGAGGTCGAGCCAGACCGGCTGCCGGGTCGAGATCGAGACGCCGAAGTTCCCGTGGACCAGGTTCCAGAGATAGATGCCGTACTGCTCCGGGAGCGGCCGGTCCAGGCCCCACTCGCGGCGGAATGCCGCCACGACCTGGGGGTCGGCCGCGGCCTGCTCGCCGAGCGCCGCCGCGACCGGGTCGGCGGGCACCGCGTGCGAGAGCAGGAACGTGAGGAGCGTGATGCCGACCAGCATCGGCCCCAGCAGCAGGAGCCGGCGCGCGATGAACAGCCGGAAGCCGGTCAGGGAAGGCCCCCGTCGTCGCGCCCGCTCCGGGCGCGGCGCCGACGCGGCCCGGCGGTCAGGTCAGCCCTCCGCTACTTGCGCACGGTCCAGAAGTCCACGCCCCAGACGCTGTTGAAGGTCACGCCCTGCACGGTGGAGCGGAAGGCGTAGGGCACGGCGGGCTGCAGGAGCGGCGCGTAGGGCCCGATCTGGGCCAGCCGCTCGTCGATCTTCCGGTAGAGGCTCGCGCTCTTCGCCGGGTCCCGCTCGGCCTCGGCCTCGGCCGCGAGCTGGGCCAGCGCCCGGGCGTCGGGGCTCGACTCCGGCAGCCAGCCGGCGCGCCTCCCGACCGTCCGGCCCGGCGCGTACACGAGGAAGTTCTGACCGTCCGGGTAGTCCGCCGCCCAGCTCCACACCCCCAGCTGGTTCTTGCCGTCGCGGTACGTCTGGAGGGCCGTCGCCCGGGGCAGCCCGTTGAGGCTGACCCCGATCCCGACCGTCGCCAGGTCCGCCTGGATCTTCTGGGCCAGGAGGTTCATCTGGATGCCCCAGATCGTCGAGTCGCTCGCATAGGTCAAGGCGCCCCTGACCTCGCCCAGGTTCGCCTGCTTCAGGAGCGCGCGCGCCCGGTCCCGGTCCGTCCGGACCGCCTGACGCGGATCCAGGGCGCCGGGGAAGATCGTGGGGATGACCCCGGCCAGCCGCACGGCGCCCGGCCCGGCCAGGGCCAGGATGCCGTCGTAGTCGAGGGCGTACCGCACGGCCTGCTGGACCGCCGGATTGGCGAACGGGCCGCCGACCTGGGGGTTGGCGTTCATCAGGAGGTAGAAGGTCGTCGCGGCGGGGCTCGCCTTGACGGTGACGCCCGGCACGTGCCGCAGGGCCTGCATCTGGTCCTGGTCGAGGCCCGTGGCGATGTCGAGGTCGCCGCGCTCGAGCTGGAGCTTCTGGGTCGCGGGCTCGGTGATGTTGCGGATGACGATCCGCTGGAGCCTGGGGGCGCCCCGCCAGTGGGCGGGGTTCTGGACCAGCACGACCTCCTGGTCGGGGACGTAGCGCTCCATGATGTAGGCGCCGGTGCCCGCGGACTGCTGGAGCAGGAACGGCTCCGCCTTGTCACGGTCCTTGGCGTCCGGGCTGGCGTCGCCGCCCTTCTGGCTCACGAGCTTGCTGTCGATCACGCCCAGGCTGGAGCTCGCCAGGATCGGCAGCAGGGCCGGGTTCGGCGCGGTGAGCCGGAGGACCACCGTGTGGGGGTCCGGCGCGAGGATCTCCTGGACGGAGTTCAGGAAGAAGGCCGGGTTGCTCTTGACGTACCGCACGCGGTCGAAGGACCACTTGACGTCGCTCGACGTCAGCGGGTTCCCGCTCGAGAAGCGCACGTTCCGCCGGAGCCGGAACGTGTAGGTCGTGCCATCCGGGGACACCGTCCAGTCGGTGGCGAGCGACGGCCTGGGCGTGGTCAAATCCTCGCCGTCGAAGGTGACGAGCGAGTCGTAGACGGAGTGGTTGACCATGTTGCTGGTCGTCTCCACCGTCCGCGCGGGGTCGAGGCTCTTGATGACGAAGTTGGCGCCGACGACCAGCGCCTGGGCCGCGGCAATCCCCGGCGACGCCACGAGCACGGCGACGCTCAGCACGACCGCGACCGCGAACCGCATCGGAGCCTTCATCGCGTGGGGAGTGCTCATGGGGGTCTCTCCTTCGTTGGTGCGCCGCGCCGTTCGTGTCGGGCCGTCTTCCTTCCGATCTGGGGCGGGCCGCTATCCTAGCACGGCCGGCCCGCGCCGGTCCCGCCGGTGAACCCGTCGCTCGAGACGGCATCATTCGGCCGGCGCGGTGCTCCGGCGTCGGCCGCGTGTTCGGGGAGGTCGCCAGCTCGGGGGCGCTCGCCCATCTGCCAGACCTGCGGCGCCGACAGCTCACGGATCCATGGCTCACGCGTGGCGGGCTGGCGGCGCTGATGGAGGAGTGCATCGCGACCGGCGGAAGGGGATGGGGCAGCGACGCCTCCGGGGTCTCGAAGGCGGCGCTGAACGCCCTGACGCCCGTCCTGGCCCGCGAGCTCGCGCCGCGCCGCATCCGGGTCAACGCCACCTGCCCCGGGTGGGTGCGCACCGACATGGGCGGGCGCAGCGCGCCCCGGTCGGTCCAGGAAGGAGCGGCGAGCGTCCTGTTCGGGGTGACCTTGCCCGAGGAGGGTCCGACGGGCAAGGTCTTCCGCGACGGGCGCGAGATCGCGCCGTGGCGCTCGATCCCGGCCGGGGGCGGCGTCGGCCGCCCCCTCGGGCGCCGGGCGCGGCGGGGCTCGCGTTCGGGGCGCGGCAGCAAGCCGCGGGGGCGCGACCGGCGACGGCTCGCGACGGGGCTCGCGCGTGATCGCCGCCCGACCGGCGCAGGGATCCGGATCGATCAGGGCGCCGGGGCGGCGGCGGGCGCCGCGACGAGGAACGCGGCCGCCAGGAGCCCCGCGATGACCCGGCCCCGCTCCACGTCCTCGGCGGTGAACCACCCCGCCTGGTGCGAGACGTTCATGACCCCGCGCACGCAACCCCCCGCAGTGATCGGCACGTTCAGGATCGCGCCGATGCCGAGGCCGGCGAGCCGGGCGTGGTCGGCGAAGTGCCGCCGGACCTCCTCCGGGGTGGCCGCCACGAACACGCGGCCCTCCGCCAGCACGATCCGGCCCCAGTCCGTGTTCCGCTTCGACTTCCGCCCGCCCACCGGGTAGGCGACCGGATCGCTCGTGTACAGGCGCTCCACCTCCTGGGTCGCGTGGTGGACGCCCGTGACGGTGAACAGCCGGTGGCCGATCGCTGCCGCGACCAGACGGTCGGCCGCGGCGAACACGACGCGCGGATCCGTCGCCTCGGCGGCCACGGCCGCGAGCCGGGCCAGGTCGGCGACGGTCAGCGGGGCACGCGCGCTCACGGCGCGCGGTCAGTAGCCGCGGGCGCGGTCGACCAGGTTGAGGAGGGGCGCGCCGGCGAGGTAACGCCGCAGGTTCTCGGCGAAGAGCTGGGCGCAGCGGTCGTCGTAGCTCGGCAGGAATCCCGAGACGTGCGGCGAGAGGATCACGTTGTCGAGCGCGTAGAACGGGTGGCTCGCGGGCGGCGGCTCCTCGGCGAAGACGTCGATCGCGGCGCCGGCCAGCCGCCCGCTGGCGAGGGCCCGGGCGAGCGCGGCCTCGTCGACCGTCGCCCCCCGGCCGACGTTGACGAGGTACGCGGTCGGCTTCATGGCCGCGATCGCCGCGGCGTCGACGAGCCCGCGGGTGGCCGGGGTCAGCGGGGCGCAGAGCGCGACCACGTCGCAGCGGGGGAGCATGTGCCGGAGCTCGGCCGGGCCGAACCACGCCGACGGGAGGACGCCGGCCGGGTCGCCGGTGCCGGGGAGGCCGTAGCCCGAATCCGTCCGCGTGGCGGGATCGCGCTTGCAGGCGAGCACGGTCATCCCGAACGCCGCCGTGGCGATCCGCGCCAGCTCCCGTCCGATGCTCCCGTAGCCGATCACGCCGAGGGTCGCGCCCCGGATCTCGGCCGGCACGAACAGCGGCCACCGCTCCTCGTCGGGCGGCCAGGTTTTGCGGGCGTGCCACTCGACCATGCGGGGCACGGGGTGGGTCAGGGCGAGCAGGACGGCGAACGCGTACTCCGCCACCGCGACCGTGTGGACGCCGCTGGCGGTCGTGAGCGCGATGCGGGGCTCGTGGAACACCGGGTGATCGAGGAGGGCGTTCACGCCGGCCATGTGGAGCTGGATCCACCGGAGGTCCGGGGCGCGCGCGAGGTCCCGCGGCGGCGCGCCCGTGTAGAGCACCTCGACCCCGCGGTAGTCGGCGGTCCCCGGCTCCGCGCGGGTGACGGCGAGCCGCGGGTCCGCGGCGCGGATGCGGTCCAGCTGGGCCTCGCCGAACGGCTGGGTGACGAGGACCCGCATCACCGCCGTGGCGTCGCTGCCCGGGTTCGCACCGGGCGCCCCGGCCGCGGGCTGCGACCGGCTGATCGCCCCGCACCGGCCGCTCGCGCCCCCCGGCGCACCGACCGCGCGCCGTGGCTGGTGGACGCGGCGGTCATGGCCAGTAGGACCGGACCTCGAAGATCTGGCGCTTGATCTGGCCCCGGAACTCCGGGAAGCGCTTGACATCGTCCGCCGAGACCTTGCGCTCCGGGGACGCCAGCGCGGCGTCGAGATCGGCCCGCGAATCGAACCAGAGGTCGGCGATCTGGTAGTACTCGTCGCCGGGCCCGCCCCGGGCCACCGTGATCCGCCGGATGCCCGGCCACCGCCGGACCGTGGGCAGGTGCGTCTCCCAGTAGTACGCGTCGAACGCGGCCGGGTCCGCAGGCTGGCCGAGGTACATCACCGAGAGCTTGACGGACGGGGTCATCGCGAGCCTCCTGATCGAGCGTTGCCCCCGGCGTGCCGCGGCCTCGCGTGGGCGCCGGCCGCCTCCTCGGGGCCCCACCCGGCGCGCGTCGAGCGCGACGGGCGGAAGCGCGGCCCATGGGTTCCGGGGCGCGGCCGGCTCCGTCTCCGGAGGGCGAGCACGCTCAGTGGCGCAGCCCCGGCATCGTGAACTTCGCCTGCTCGAGCTGGGCGACCAGCGCCCCCGCCTGCTCGCGCGCGAGCGCGACCAGCGGCGGTCGCACGGTCGCCCAGCCGGGGTCCCCGCTCCAGTGGGCGATCGCTGCCTTCAGCGCGGGGATCATCGGGAACTTCGCGAAGATCGCGCGGATCTCGTCCAGCCGCGCCTGCTGGCGGTCGGCGTCGGCGCCCTGCCACGTGGCGTGGAGGCGCGCGATCGCCGCCGGGTTCACGTTGGCGGTGGCGCTGATGCAGCCCGCCGCGCCGTGCCGCATGCCCTGGAGCAGGAACGTCTCGGCGCCGGGGAAGACCTGGAAGCCGTCCCGGCCGAAGGCGTCGAGGAAGGCCTGGGTGTTCCGCCAGTCGCCGCCGCTGTCCTTCATGCCGGCGGTCTGCTGGGGGTAGGCCTTGAGGAGCCGCTCGACCAGCCCGAGGGTGATCGGCACCTGGGCGACGGGCGGGATGTGGTAGAGGTAGACGCGCAGCCGCGCGTCCCCGACCCTCTCGATCACCTCGGCGAAGCTGCGGAACAGGCCCTCGTCCGGGACTCCCTTGTAGTAGAACGGCGGGAGCATCAGCACGCCGGCGCAGCCCAGCTTCACCGCGTGCGCGGTGAGCCGCACGGAGTCCGGGAGCGCGCAGTGCCCGGTTCCCGGCATCATCCGGGCGGGGTCGAGACCGCTCCCGACCAGCCGGTCGAGCAGCTCGACCTTCTCGTCGACCGAGAGCGAGTTCGCCTCGGAGTTGGTGCCGAACACCGCCAGGCCGACGTCCTGCGAGAGGAGCCACCGGCACTGGCGCACGAACCGGTCGGCGTCCGGCGAGAGATCGGCCCGAAACGGCGTGACGACCGGCGAGAGGGCCCCGGAGATCCGAAGCGTGTCGGTCATGGAGACCAGGCTAGCATGCCGGACGGCGCCCGCGCTCGTCGGCGAGTGCCATTGACGGTACGCCGGCGTCTGGACTAGCCTGTCTAGACAGCCGAGGAAGGAGGCCCGGGGTGGCGGTCGGGGGGGGAGCGGGGTCCGGGCGGGCAGCGGCCGTGCCGCGCTACGTCCGCATCGCGGAGACGCTCCGGAGGCGCCTGCTGGACTACCGCCAGCGCGACGGCACGCGGCTGCCGTCCGAGCCCGCGCTGGCGCGCGAGTTCGGCGTGAGCCGGGAGACGGTCCGGGAGGCGCTGGCCCGCCTGCGCGCGGAGGGGCTCGTCCACGCGCGGAGAGGCCGCGGCACCTTCGTGAGCCCCTGGCCGCAGCAGGTCGGGCTCCGGATCACCCAGCCGATCAACGAGCCGTACGTCGCCGGGCGGTCGAGCACGCCCCGGGTGCTCGCGCAGGGATACGTCCCGGCGACCGCCGAGGTCGGCCGCGCCCTGGCCGTTTCCGCCGGCCGGCCGGTGTTCCGCTACACCATCCTCCGCACCATCCGGGGCCGGGCGTTCCGCTTCGGCTGGGTGTACCTGCCGGCGGCGGTCGCCGCGGAGCTCGACCTGTCGCGGCCGCCGCGGCTCACCGTGTCGGACAAGATCGAGCGCGAGGCGGGGCTGCGGCTGATCCGCGCGCACCAGCGGGCCACGGCGGTGGCGGCGCCGGCGGCGGTCGCGGAGGCGCTCGGCGTGTCGCTCGGCGCGCCGGTCCTCGCGTTCCATCGCGTGTACTACCAGGAGGCGGGTCCGCCCGCCGAGCTCGCGATCGACTACCAGGACCCGCAGCGGTTCCCGTACGAGGAGATCTTCGTCCGCACGGGCCGGTAGCGGCATCGCCCGCACCCGGCCGCCGGTAATCGAGGGCACCCCGCCGGGGTGCCGAGGAGGAGGCGCGATGCAGCACCGGTATCGTCGAGTGCTCCTGGTCCTCTGGGCGGTCTCGCTGGGCCTCGCGGCGGCGGCTCCGCGGCCATCGGCCGCCCAGGAGCCGCCGCGGCCCGGCGGCACCCTCACCGTGGTGACCCCGTCGGACGTGACGACCTTCGATCCGCATCGCGCGCTCGGCTTCTCCGTGCGGGTCTTCGCCAACATCTACGAGCCGCTCTTCCGGAAGGACGAGAAGGGAGTGCTCCAGGGCGCGCTCGCGGAGTCCTGGAAGATGCTCGACCCCACGCACCTCCAGGTCACGCTCCGCAAGGGAGTCCGGTTCCACAGCGGGAACGAGCTGACCGCCGAGGACGTCAAGGCGCACTTCGAGCGGATGCTCAACCCGAACGATCTGGCGGCGGACGCCGGCGTCATCAAGATGATCAAGGTCCCGATACGCGTGGTCGATCGGCACACGCTGGTGATCGAGACCCACGTCCCGCAGGCGGCGCTGGTGGACACGCTGGCCCAGTCGCTCGCGACCCTGATCCCCGACTCGGCGGAGGTGAAGAAGTGGGGGAAGGACTACACCCTCCATCCCTCCGGGACGGGGCCGTTCAGGTTCGTCGAGTGGGTCCGCGGGCAGCACATCAAGCTCGCGAAGAACCCCGACTACTGGGGCGGCGCGCCCTACCTCGACTTCCTGGTCTTCCGCGTCATCCCGGACGAGGCCACGCGCGTCCTCGCGCTGGAGAGCGGGGAGGCCGACGTCCTGTTCGAGACCCCGCCGGCCGCGATCGCCACCCTGAAGGCCAATCCCCGGATCCGGGTGCATCGGGTGCCGACCTACCGTGACGTCGACGTCCACTGGAACGCGCTCCGGGCGCCGACCGACGACGTGCGCCTGCGGCGGGCGCTGTCGCAGGCCATCGACGCCAGGAGCATCGTGGAGAAGGTGGTGACCCCGGACATCGGGCAGGTCGCGACGGGACTCTTCCACCCGAGCGTGTTCGGCGCCTGCAACGTCGGGTTCCCGGTCTACAACCTGGAGGCCGCCAAGCGCGAGCTGGCCGCCCTGGGCTACCGCCCCGGGCGGGGCGGGATCCTCGAGAAGGACGGCCGGCCGCTCCAGCTGTCGCTCGTCGTCAATCCCCAGCGGGATCCTCGGAACGGCGAGGTGGCCGAGGCCATCCAGGCGCAGCTGCGGGCCGTCGGGGTGGACCTCCAGGTCCGTCCGTTCGAGTTCGCGACCTACATGAAGATCCTCGCGAGCGC
>Ga0070741_10015564_pt1 | contig 12856 bp, 6 predicted proteins | sample Coa_R1_4_FD_66440 | JGI IMG/M metagenome (GOLD analysis project Ga0070741, IMG submission 66440) | Surface soil microbial communities from Centralia Pennsylvania, which are recovering from an underground coalmine fire - Coalmine... | ecosystem: Environmental > Terrestrial > Soil > Unclassified ...
GCGGATATTCCAATTTCGGGCTGTGGCTCAGCTTGGTAGAGCGCCTGGTTCGGGACGAGCGCCTAACAAATATGCCCATTTATTCCCACCTGCTCTCACCTGCCTTTTCATAGGTAAATTGATCGAGGGGGTTTGTCTCAAGTGTTCCCAAATGCGCTCAAAAAATATCGTCGGTGGACAAAGGGCGAGCGCCAAAAAACACCGCCTGACTTCGCGCATCTGCAGTCGGAAGCGTTTCGTTCAGCTAAAAAAATCGAGACGGTCAGCCCGACAATCAAGTTCTGGCTCAAAGCGGGTCTTTGCCAGTTCCTCGCTGAAATAGCCGTTACTGAACGGGTCCAAAAAATTTGATAAACGCTGTGCCCAGCTGATCCATCGGGCCCGAGCTTCTTCCGTCCAAAAGGGAGGAAGATTCCCCGACACGCTCTGAAAGCCCGCGATGAGTTTCCGCAATGTGGCTGCCTGCTGATACCAATTTACTTGCTCCAGCAGGGTCTCTCGTCGTTGCTTCTCGGCTTTGATTCTCCGTTCTAGTTCTTCCCGCTGGCGTTGCTCCTCTTCCCATCGCCGGTTCCACTTCGCCCTTTCAATCCGCCGCCGTTGCAGTATCTGAGCGGCTGCAGCGACGCCTTCGATAAATTCGCCCAAAACGTCTTCAAGCCTTTTACGCTTTCCGTCAGACCACGTTCGCCTCGTGCCCTTGTCCAGATAATCGGTTATTTCGAGCGTCAACAGCCCGGTAGCCTCATGTCGATAACGTTTCCAGTGCCATCCCTCTGTTCCTTTGTCGGGCGGAATCTCGAATCGAATGATCTTCTCGATCATTCTGATGTGCAGGTCATCTTCTCCAATGACGATCGCACATCCCTTTCGCTCCTCGCACCCCTTGACGACCCATCCACGTGACAGTGCTGCTTCAATAATGGCCTGCATTATTCGCAAGGCGCGATGTAGTGATCCTCGCGTGACTTCCACGTTCAGGATGCCCTGTTCTCTCGACCACAACAGTAACGTTTCGCCCGCTTTGGCTTTTTCCAGTGCTCGCTTAGTCTGAGAGACTAGAGGATGACAACCTCGCAAATCCGCGGCTGCCTCGACTGCGGCGTTGCCGGACACTTTACCTTCGGATGATTTTTCGTTCATATTCGAGCCTACTATGACCCGTGTCGCGGCCAGCGACCTGAAATACTCAAAGGTCGGTCGGAGCTCTTCCTGGCAATTCTCGATCCAGCCTTCAACAGACAATTGTGACCATACCGATCTGCAGCCGCAACGCATCGGCGCATCGTCTCAAAAAGTCCTGGTTGCTCCTCGTCCCGCAACGCTTCCAGAACCGGTTCTCGCGTTGCCTCCCCGTCGGCCAAGATGCAAACATTAGGAGCTGTAGAAAACAGTTAGCGTTCACGCACCCATTGAATCAGTCGGCGAACATCGCTCTTAATCCCTGCCAAAGAGCGGTCGCTTACGGGAATAGCGCGACCCAGAGAGAACCAGCCGAGATAACGGGTCTCCTTCAGCCCATCTAACGAGAGTTCGGAAAGAGGCCGACAAATAAATTCCGATTTGTCGTTCTCAGCATAAAAATAGACATCTGAAGGAGGCAATCTAGAAGTGAAAGTGCGAATGGACTTTTCGTCGTTACGGAGTGTTCCCCAGTCTCGCCAGACCCATATCAGAGCGCGTCCATCTTTTAGATACGTGCCAAACGGATCGCCCTGAATATATGAATTTTGACCGATCTCCACGTCCCCCAGGGCGAACACTGGCTGATCGGTAACAAAGGGAGCACTAAAGGTGCTTTCTTTTCGATTTTTGCCGACAACGTCGCGCACGGGACCAGACATTATTGCGGCAACACGACATGCGGCGCGGATCGCAGTTTCAGCAGTTTCGGTCGAGAGGCTTGGAAGGAATATCGGATCGTCAGAGGCTCCGAGGAGAGCCGTGAGGAGAGATTTTCTCTTTGTGTGGTCGACACTAGAATTTGGCAGCGCATCGAATTGAGGTTTTGCGCGGCCGTCGCCAACAAGTATTAGACCGTAACCCCTCCCCTGAAGCTGCGAAATCCAACGATCGTGATTCGTAGTCGCAGATGACCAGCTGCCCCATGGGAAGACGGCCCAGAGAAAGTCGCCGTAGGATCGGAAACTATCTAGTTGGTTTACAGTCTCCTCGAATCCATGTGTAGGAATATTGAGAAGTTTTCCCTCAGCTAAATGAACTTCAGGCTTCAATGGATGAGGCTTGCAAGCCACCACATCAGGTTTTCGCCTTCCAAAACCAGCGAAGAAGGCCAGATCCCTGCCCGAACCAGCAGTCCAGGTGTTCTTATGAGCAATCCCGTATCGTCGCTCAAGAAATTGTGCGACCGGTTTGTAGAGATCAGATTCTCTCATGAATAAGAGATTAGAGGGCGGACTTACAGTTGCATTTTTAGCTTTCGCGCCGTTCTCAAAGCAAGAGAAAACCCGCCAGTTTCAAACCCGATTCCTAAAAAGCCGTTCGCTTGAAAGTTTCGGGATCGTAATCTGTTCTAGACGAATGCAATCAATCGCAATCGCGAACCGCCGCCGGACAAATTCTGGAATCTAAGGATACATCTAACTGGAGGAAGATAGTCGCGGCTTCGATCCTCTCCCGCCTCATGCCACTCGTGCGGCATTGCACCTGTGAGAACGATCTGTATAACTGGCGATCGCAGTGAAGCCAGCACAACTCAGAGCCTGTATTCGTCTTGTGAAATGCGATCACAATCCACTATGTTGCGGCTACCGTTGGCGCGTCGACGATGAATCAGCGCTCGCGGAGTTAGTGGCATGGACAACGCAGGGCTACGGTCTGCACGCAGAGCGAATCTTGGCAAATTTGGATCCGATCCATCCTGTCCCTGCGGAAACCATCAAAAAGCAAGCTATTGAAATGCTAACCTTACCCGCTGGAACCGGTAACGAGGCGGCCCGATGGCATCGTGACGGCGTAGTATTTCAACACATCGCTTGGATCGCAGCACACCTTTCCGGACAGGGAGAAATAGCGGCATCGCTTCCGCACCCTAGAACAGCCGACAAGGGTTTCGATGCACTGCTTGTTCCCATAGACAAGGACAACAACGCGCTTCATGGAATTATCATTTGTGAAGAAAAAGCAACTGAAAATCCACGCACCCAAATCCGAGACGAAGTTTGGCCGGATTTTGAGAGGATCGAGGCCGGTGAGCGCGACGCAGAATTGAACAATGAGCTAAGTGCAATCTTGCGGAGCTATGGCGTCGTGAACCTTGATACCTTCATTGCAGACGCGAATTGGACAAATCATCGCGCTTATCGGGTAAGTATTACTATTGGTTCGTTGCACGATCCAGACCTTCGGCGACGTGCACTTTTCAAAGGGTACGACGAATGCGTTCCCGGCCCAAAGTTTAATCGCCGACGAGCGGAAACAATCTGCATCCCGAAGCTCAGGGACTGGATGGATCAGTTCTGTGCCCGAGTCATCACCATCATTAAGGAGTAGCGAGGAATGTTCGATCCCCTTACGAGCCAGTTGATTCAAGAGGTGCCAGACTTGCCAGGGCTGGATCGCAGCCGCCTTCCTGAAGATTTAACCGAGGCGTTTGCATCAATTGTTTCATTTCGGGTGCGCCTTGGTCAAACAACCCGCGCCTTGCCCGAAGAAGTCGAAACACAATTGGACAAATTTCGACGTTTAGCTGCGACGCTGGAAGCAATGGTCGTCTTGACGCCAGATCGCGAAAATCGCATCGCTACAGCTTTCGTTGCCGCGCACGCTCATCACCTCCTCTACCTGGCACGGGAGATCACATCCCCAGAAACAGCGGGACGCGCACCACTTCGGCCAGAGGCAATATCTCCTGAAGTGTCTGCGATGCTTCTTTTCTTGATAGCGAATCAGCCTACCGATGCTATGGATATCGCGAAGGCCGTAGAACAGTCTCGGCCACGAGGGAGAAGCGTTGAGGCTCTATTGACCGATGCGCTTGTCGCTCTTGCAAGAGGCCGTCTAACAACCATAGCAGAGCTACTCCCTCAATTAACCGATATACTTCAAGATAATTTGTATTATGCGGCAGCCTCGGCGTTATACAGACAACTACTCGAAGGGCTTGCGCTGTTAGCTCGTTATCTAATCGGCTCGGATCGCCTTGGGACCGCGCGAAATGACGCCCTTGCTGCATTTAGTCGAGTTCAGACCTTAGCTGTCCAAGAGCAACCATGGCCGGTGGTAAATGGAGAAGAACCCGCGCCGTTGGCCGCGCGCACTGTCTTTGCGGGGCCTCATCATCTCTCTTTGCTTTTGACCGCAGCGGCGGATTACTTCGGGGACGTCACGCTTGCAGCAATCCCTCCGCCTAAGGACAGCGACGCAGAATCATGGGAAAAACTGATAGCGAAGATCATATCTGTACGACCCTTCTTGTGGCCCAATCATCTCGAAGCAATTCGGAAAGGACTTCTAGACGCGGGAATTTCAGCAGTTGCAAGCTTTCCTACCGGCTCCGGAAAGACGGCTATGTCGGAATTGAAAATTGCAGCTACTCTCGCTAGCGGCGGGGCGGCAATTTATCTCGCGCCGACACACGCCCTAGTTGCTCAAACTAAGGCATCGTTGCGCGACATGTTTCCGACTGTTCCTGTGCGGGACTCGCTGTTATCCGATGATTTCTATGCCGAGGTCGATGAGGATTTGTCTGCCTCACCTGGGCAAATTGCCGTGATGACGCCAGAGCGGTGTTTAATGTTGTTATCAATCGAGGGAGCTAATTTTTCCGCGGTTCGACTTATTGTCTTCGATGAATGTCACCTCATTCATCCAAAAGCCCGCGGCAGTAATCGACGCGGCCTGGACGCAATGTTCAATATTTTATATCTAATCAACGCTTGTCCTGAAGCCGACTGGCTCTTGATGTCGGCTATGATGTCAAACGCAGACGAGCTGGCAGACTGGCTTCGTGAGCTGACGCGGCGACCATGTCTTTCCCTGAATCTGAATTGGAAGCCCACGCGGCAGGCGCGAGGATGTCTAGTCTACGATGAAAAGGATATCGCAAACATTGAAAAGCGACTACGTGCTGCGCAGAACGAACAGAGAAAACAAGATGGCGCGCTGCCGACTAAGCCCGGTGGCAGCGTTTCGGAAGTTACAAACGCTCGTCCCCTTTGCTTGTTTTGTCTGAAACAAACTTGGCAATCTACTGAGGTTAAGGATTACAAGCTTCTGCCTCTGCTTGACGCTACAGTCCCGCTATCTGTCTCCCGCGCCCCTGACAAACGGCGCTGGTACCTTACTCCTAATAAAAACGAGGTTGCCGCATGGCTTGCCGCCCAGTGTATCCGCATCGGGATGAAAGTCCTTCTGTTTACCCAGGACACGCGGTTTGCAATGTCGATCTCCAACAACATCAACTCGCTGCTGCATGAAGGACTAAACGAGGAGCTGTTTTCGGAACATTGCAAGACGCTCGTTTCATTGGTGTTGGATGAGGCCGGCAGCAAAGATGCGACACTTTTGCCTGAGGGGCGAGCTGCCTGCCATCACGGACTGATGCTGCCGGCAGAACGGGAGGTCACCGAATGTCTTTTTCGGCAGAAGGTCGGCGTCGATGCAATCGCCGCAACCCCGACACTGGCACAGGGGATGAATTTCCCTGCCGACATAGTTTTCGTAGTAGGAGATGAAAGATTTGATTCAAGTTCACAGGAATCTACGCCACTTGAAGCACACGAGATTCTAAACGCAGCCGGGCGGGCGGGCCGAGCCGGTCATGTCGCTCAAGGTCTGGTCGTCGTTCTTCCGCATGTACTGGTCACCTTTGACACCGCCAAAAATACCGTTCACCGAGCGTGGCTGCATCTTCAGGCTGTTTTTTCCAAGGGAGACCAATGCCTTCCATTGAGAGATCCAATCGGCTACATTTTGGACTTATTACACGACGCTAAGAATGCATCCGACCCTGATGTCATTTATTTTCTTCGCCGCCTACCGCCTCCTTCGCAGGCAGATCCCGAGATCCCGAAAAAGTTTCTGCAGTCGAGTCTAGCTGCCTTTCATGCGAAGCAACACGCGGAGAGCGCGCACTTCGACGAGCGCATTGCTGAGGCTCTGCGACGACGGGCGGAGCTGTCAGCCCGTTCAACTACGGAAACATGGCGCGATGGTATTGCATACCGGAATGGTATTTCGCGGGAACTGATCGAATCATTGGACAAAGCAGTGGTTCTCGTTTTCAACGATCCACCGGGCGATACAAAAACTTGGATAAAATGGTTCTTCGATTGGTTCGGGGAGGAGAATCACGCAATAGCTCTCCTAGGTCACCGTCTTCCGGCCGACTTGCGAGAATCGGATCAAAAAGAACTGTTTGGTGGCAAACTGAGCGAGGTCGTCTGGGCGTGGATGTCTGGTGAGACGCTGTTGCAATTGAATACGAGACTTGGAGGCAAACCGGAAAAGCCCGGCTGTTGCCTGCACGCACGAAAATTCATCCTGCGCCTCGTGCCTGAGCTCGCTTTTGCAATTGGCCTCGCGACTCTGGTGCGGCGACGTCAAATCCAGGAGGAGCAGACGGGTGAAATGCCTATCTCGCTAGCGACTGTAGGTTGGTGTCTGAGAGAAGGCGTTTCACGGCCAGAATTGCTTGCGCTTCAGATTCTCCGAGAGGGCAAACCTATATCGCGCCAAAGGTTGCGGTTGTGGTGGACGCTGGTGGAGCATTATGTCCAACCTGGAAGTGAAACTGAAAACTTTCGCCAAACAAAGCTGCGTGTGAGAAAAGGAGTTTCGTTATGGCTGAAGGCGACGGAAAGCGACGAGAATAGCATCTAGCTTAGAAAATAGCTCGCGACACGAAGGTTGCCAGATATCCGCAGTCGTAGTCGGCGAGACCAGCTACGGTGCGTTACTCGCGGTCGAAGTCGAGTTCCTGCTGAAGGCCTAGCTCACCTAAAGCCTTCTTAGTCTCATCGATTTTTTGCTTCGACACCCCGCCTTCTGGTGTGATTTCAACCTTCACAATCAGTTTCATTCCTTTCGCGGCGGAAAAATTGGCGAGAACTCGCGTGTAAAAATTCATCCACTTTTGCGCTGGCACTTCGCCCAACCAACTGAACCCCGGGAGTGTCTCGGGCTGTGGTTGCAGATCACCGTGTTTTTTGTCCTCTTGCTCTTCACCAGAATCTGCTTCATCTCCCCCGTGCTTATCTTCATCCTTTTCGTCGATGACAGGCAGCGGAGCCCGTGATAGGTAGGCATCGGCAGTTTCCTTCCGGATGAGAAAAACGTCATCTGAAATCTCGATATCGCTTGGGAGTATTCCCACATTGTAAACGAAGGGCGAGTACCGATCGCTACTAGTCTTACCCACGTACGCAACATCGCCAGCACTCACAGCCTTGGAAATTGTATCCTGAATTGCCCCCACCCCGTTAATGACACGCGGAAATTGCGGAGATGCGTAGAGCGCATCACGAATTGCTTTGGTCGACCACTCCAAAAACGCAGGGGGCCAATTCTTAAGTAATAAGCGGCTTGACACTCCTTTGTCGAAGTCGCCATCACGTGTGAGCTCATTCAGGATATACTCGATCGGGGTATTCGCCGCGCTCGAGTGGACAAGTCCGAGGTCTACGCGTCGAAGAGTGTTACCTTTCCCAACAAACACTACGTGGTTGAACGATCGCCAAACAGATTCCTTTAAGTCACGTTTTGATTTCTGAATGTTCTCAGCCAGTTGCCGGCGCTCAGTCTCATCGAATTTTAGGTCTGGAGCCTGATATTCAATCGCCTGCCAGGCCAACACTTTACGAGCTGCATCACGCATGGAATGGGGAGCTTCTGGGATCACCCAAATAAGCGCACTCTTAAAGGTCCGACCGGATGAACCACACTCCTTCGTGATCGATTCGACGTATTTAAGCGTAGAAGCCTCATTCTCTATCGAATGGTCAGGGTCAGTAACAATGAACGTGATTACAGGCCGATCGGATACTTGAATGCTCTTCTCAGGAAAAAACACGCGCTCAATGCCCTCCTTTTGAGCAAATTGCCGTTGAATCTCCTGTTTCATTAACTCGTCAATGTCAGAAGGTTTAACGTTCGCCTTTTGATCGGTGAACCGCTTGTTCAGGTTCTCTTTAAGGCTGAACTTGTAGTTCTTCTTCTCAACGACGATGTAGTAACTTCGATCAACCAGGGCATCCAATGCCGTTTCGATATTGCCGAGATCAAGGTTAGGGTGTCCCGTCGCTAAACGTATTTCTGGAACAGTTGCCTCGGAGCGAGTCGTACCGCCATTCGATTCAAAAAACACGACCGTCGCAACGTTCTGATGCAGCCGTTCTTGCCGGATCGCATCGACGGATTCTTCGTCAAGTGCCAGTGCATGAGAATCCTTGCGGCCGGCGATGTCTGTGATTACAGCGGTTTCCAAAGCGCGGCTGCCTAGCTGCTCAAACACTGCGGAGCGGAAGATTGAATCAGCTAACGGCGCAGTGCCCAAGGTTAGGAAAGGATCGCGGTGCGCCTTTTTGTAAGCTTGGGTGTAAGCATGCTGAATCCACAGAGCTAGTAACCGCAAAACGCCTCGGGTTTGCTGAAACTTAGGGACTGATTGCCATTTTCGCTCAAATACCGAAAGAACCGAAGGGTGAAATGGGTATGATGCCTCGAAATGCGCACGAGCATGTTCTGGTGGAATGATACGAGATAACTGGTCGGCGTGATCGTTGATCCAACGAGCGTATTCGTGGCATGTATCTTTTGCAGTCTCTGGGAGAAGAACACGGCCGTCGCTTCCGATTGCGCGCGTATCCCATTCAAACAGCCGACGTCGGATGATCTCAGTTGTTTCAGCGCCGGCTGTCATCGTTATTGCTTTGCCCACTCTATCCAGCATTTTCGTAACACGTGTGTAGTCAGCAGTGTCGTCTGGTGTCATTTCCATATCCAGAGACGCTGGGATCGATACGACCAGAACCGACTGCGAATTAAGCGCACCAGAAAGGTTTAATAAGAAATCGTATAGCTGATCGTTGAGCCTTTCGCGTCGGAATCGGCTCATGTAGTTCATCAGTTCATCCATTAGAATTAGGCATGGCTCTCGTTGTGGCAGTAGCTTGCGAATCACATCTCCACCAGGCGCGACGTGCTTCTCGTCGTGTTCCTTCACTAATTGGAAGGCTGCCTCGCCCCCCAACTGCCAGGCTATCTCGCCCCACGGAGTTGTGCGTCGCGGCTCGCCATCTCCACCACGTCCGGCGAACGAATCGAACTCTGTCCCCACGAACACAGCGCAACGCGCAGCCGGTATGCTGTTTATCGCCGCTTTCGCGCGAATCTGATCAACTCCAACCCACCGATGCGCTTCAGCGCCATGTTTCGCAAGGTGATATAGTAACGTCAGTGCGTGCGTCTTACCTCCTCCAAAATTTGTTGCGAGATTGAAAACGGGAGATGTGTGCGCCGTCTCCCCCGACAGTCGCCTTTCTACCTGAGCTGCGAGTTCAAGCAGATTTGTTGCCAGAAACGTTTTTGCAAAAAACTGCTCCGGTTTCGTGTAATCCGAACGGCCGGTTCCGTCCCGGACGCGGTCAAGATGCACGGCAAATTCGGATGCATCTTGGGACTTGCCCTCACGCAGGTCCTCGCGGGGTTTTACTACGTCGTACCAAGGTTTCAGCTTCATAAGATTTTGGTCATCAGATTTTCAGAAACTGCCCGGTATTAGTGTCTAACTCCCACCAAGAGAAAAAGCCATATGGGAATGTCTCTGCTTCGGCGCGCGATCCCACCGCGACAATCGTATGGCCCTTGAGCTTCACACGATTTCCAAGTTCCATCGCCTCCACCACCTCGTCGCTTAGGTGTCGAAGAAGTCTTGGAATAGCAGCTGCCTGCCTTCTGTAACAGAAGACGAGACGCAGGTCAGCTCGAACACACAATGTCTTCCACAGTGAGTAAGCGATAACATCTTCACGGGCGCTGTTTTCGAGCTCGATAACCACAGTTGGAAAGAGCCATCGTTTTCGCCCTGGCGCGAATGCCATTACATCAAGCCCAAGATATTCACCGCGGCTAACGGGCAATAGGTTTATTATGTGGGCTTTTGCCGCTGCACGCAGCTCCGCATCACGGCACGCGCTGACGACGCAGATAGTCAGCGCCTTAGTCCAATCGCCGAGTCGACCGGAGAGCGATGCGTCCTTCAATGGCTGGCAAGTTTCGGGTCGTTGTGCTTGCTGCAAGAAGGCTTGTCGAAACCGCTCCGCCAAATTAGGCGAAGTCGTCATCATTCACAGACCTAATCCTTTCTTTTTGGCTAAGACACCGTCGATCCATCGTTTCTCTTCACTGGTTGCTGGATACAGAGCGGAAAGTGCTTGTGCCAGCCGCCAAAAGCGTGGGTCGCGACCAATGCCGTTCTCGACTAAGTATCTCCTCACGGCCTCGACACGACCAGCCGCAAACAAAATCATAGTTTGATGGATGCGATCTAAAACTGTGTCGCCGCTTCGCGACACTCCCACTTCAGCAAGTGGCCCTTCCTCCGCCGCTTCATCCAAGATCTTGAATAGGTCGAGTTGCGCTTCTTGTTTTTTTCGCGTGGGCAACTTGCCTTCATCTTTGCCAAAAAGATAGCGGGCGCGTTCGGCCACAGGAAGCAACCGCGCCGTCTCACCGGAAATTTCGACAACACTATCTAATGCCTCGAGATGTGCGCCCAGTCCTTGTGCGATCTTTCGCGCAGCATCGTATTCGAGAACAAACCCGCTCACTTTTGCTTTCTTCGCTTCCGCCGCTTCTTCCTCTTCGTCCGCGTTGTCTGCGGTTCCATTCCTGCCAGCGTTCAAAGTCCAAAGCCACATTGCAGTCAGACGCGCATCGGGCTCGAAGCCAGTCGTGTCAGCACCTTCGAAAACCATCTTGAGGGCTTCCTTAGCAACGGCGGCCCAGACATGTTCAAGATATTCTTTGAGCGTGACGGCCTCGCCGCTTGCTTTTTCGACGCGCGAATAGCGCGAAAAGATCTCCAGTGCCGGACCGAGACAAGCGAAAATAGCATCTGCGCCAACGACGCCTTCCTCCGCCAGGCGCGGCATCCATTCGTGGATGCGGTCGGGCAGCTGCTGCAAGACATCGCGCCAATCGCCGATTTCCTCTGAGCGCAGCGACCCATCGGGATTCTCGCGCGGGCTGCAGACGAGATGAACGGACGACGCTAATCTCGCTTGCCCCATGGCTGCAAGTCGGGTCTCCATTTCTGTGTCGATAGGCCAAGAGGCTGTGATAGTCCAACCTGCACTAATCAATGCCTGCAAAATCGCTTCCCAACTCGATGTTGTCTTACTTGCAAAAACTATCACGCCAACACCATGCGGTCGCAAAACACGTCGACAGTCTGCAAATGCTGCTGTCAATTCGCGTTCGTAGAAGGCTACATCCTTCTTTGACTGGCTGAGTTGATGTGGGCGATCAACTACTATCTCCTCTTCTTTTGGTACAGATACTCCCTGGAACAACTCAGGATACGCTTCAAGCAACGCTCGGCGAAGCCATACGAAAAAAAAGTCAGAAAGATAAGCATAAGGCACTGCATCATAATACGGCGGATCAGTCACGATTGCCCATGCAGAGTCATCAGGAAGAACCTGCGCAGTTGCTGAGGTTTGTTGGACGGTAGCACTTGCCTTTTCCGCTATCGACTGAGAAGCATGTTCAATCATTTTGGCGATCCACTCGATTTCCGCTAAATACGCACCCGATGCGTCAGCGAAAACATTAGCTTCACACCAGTCCCAAACCATCCCTATGGCTTGCCTAGCAAATGTGTGACCTGCCATGTATTCGGCTGTGGGCTTCCAGCCGGTGAACGAACTCTGCTTATCCGCTAACTTGTCGACAGCGAAAGCTAGACAGGTTTTAAGCGGTATAGGCGCTTTCAACCGCCCTTCAGAAGTACTCTTCTCTGACGCCAGATCTGATTTTTGTTGAATAGTTGTCAGGGCTAGCGCCTGTCGGGCTGAAAAGAGATCACCCCAACGCTTCATTCCATAAATAGGTACGCTGATGCGACGAAGCTCGTTCAACGAGATTATCTCATCTGGCACCAGACTGAGTGGTTTCTTACACGCGGCTTTGCGTCGCTCGAGTTCCTCGGACGCTGCAGCGTTAACCCTGAGGTCCGCAGCCGTTGACAACCTATAAAAGCGGCCTTCTTGATCTGTCCGCGTTGTGATCACGCACATCAGACGCGCATCATTAGTGCCACCCCGACGGGTCTTGAGTTGTTCACGCACACGGGCCACAGACGTTGTATAGCCGCAGCATGGACAGGTCACTGAGCCGCGTTTGACCGTGCCCTCGAACTTGGGGTTTTCTATTTTGGTCGCTGGATGGGCCTGGACTACCCAGCCGTCGCGGTGTTTAACAATGATTTGAAAGTCCACGCGCTTGCCCTTGGAATCTGGCGTGAGATGAAGTGCGATAGAGCGGTTGACTTTGTTGGCTAGCCACGTGGAGCGCAATAAGGGAACCTCCGCGCCGCAGCCGGGACCTTCGCATTGAATCGTCCGCGCCCAAAGATAGGCGATGGGCATCGAACCGTCGGGATCTTTGGGATAAAACTCAGCGAGTTCCCTTTCGGCTTCCTTATTCACCCAGTCGCCCCATTTACGGACTTCATCGGCGAGGCGCTGGCCGTATTTGGGAATGTAGTCGAGAACCACCTTGTTAATCAGGACTGCTACGGGGTTCAGGTCGCTGGCAAAGGCGTCTGCGCCCACGCGTAAGGCTTCAAGCGGGATGGAGCCACCACCGGCAAATGGGTCGACGACGAGGGGAC
>Ga0070741_10015565_pt1 | contig 12855 bp, 12 predicted proteins | sample Coa_R1_4_FD_66440 | JGI IMG/M metagenome (GOLD analysis project Ga0070741, IMG submission 66440) | Surface soil microbial communities from Centralia Pennsylvania, which are recovering from an underground coalmine fire - Coalmine... | ecosystem: Environmental > Terrestrial > Soil > Unclassified ...
ATCTGCCGCAGGATGGTAACGATCTGCTCCGCGCCGTGCTTCTTCTGTGCCATTCTCCAGCTCCTCTTGTACCAGTTTCTCTAACTTTCCACCTGGTACAAAATTCGCCGGTCAGGTCACGTTGCTGTTGCCGGCCTCGATGGAGAAGCCGAAAAATCGGCACCAGACACACGCCTTGACGAAATCTTTTCTGAACAGCGCAATCAAAATGATCGAAACGACGGCGCCGATCACGACGTAAAGCAGCGCGGGTGCCGATGAAAACCGTTCGGTTACCGCCGATGTGAGGGCAGGCATCTACTTGTCCTCCGTCGGCGGCATTTTCTTCTCGGATTCCTCATCAGCGAGCCTGTAAATTGCCTTGGCGAACTGCTCAGCCTCGACGCTCTTCATAATGATGTTTCTCGCCGTATTCTCGGCGTCTTCATTGAGCTGCGCGAGTAGTTTGTGTAGATGGCCTATGCCCTTGAGGCGCATATGACGGGGTGCCTCTGTAAAGAACCAAGTGCTGACATCTTCCGGTTGGTCGCTCGGCGCGCCTCTGTCCTCGAAAATGCTCCGAAGAAGAATGCTCCACCTGCCGTTTAACTTGTCGTAGCCGATCTGTTCTTTGCTCAAGAATGGTCCGTCTTCGTCAACGTCAAACGTCGTCCAAGACGAAACGCCCAGATTCAGTTCTTTGAGCGCCTCATTGACCTGCTGAACAGCGGAATTGAGGCGATCGGTCGCCAAGTTTAGTGAAGTGGCTGTTTTGGAAAGCTCTTTAAAGGTGGCGGCAACGTCGGTCTCAGGGCTGGCGCCCTGGTTCTTGATCTTTAAAGCCATGATGTCCCCCGCCGTACAGGCGAAGTGAAATGCTCAGCTTCCGCTGAGGTACAGCAACCGGCTTCCACCGGCAAATCGATTGTACACCCGAAAACGAGAAAAGAGCGAAGCTCTGGAATGCCTTCCACGCGACGCTCTTCCCGCAAACCAAGAAGTCAAGCGGCTTTCGCTCTGTGTTCGGATTGTGATCGCGAACCATTCGCCCGAACGAGTTTTTGAAAGTGGACTCGCGATCGGGCTGCCTGAAGAAAAATCATTGTGAAGGGATCAACGCAGCTCGGCGTTCATTTTCTCTGGTCCGGTTCTTAGTGCAAATACCGCAAAAGTCCGGCCATTTTCACACAGTTTAGAGGCGGAGAACCAGAGTTTCTCTGCTTTTGAGACTTGCTGGCGGAGGGAGAGGGATTCGAACCCCCGGTACCCTTTCGAGTACAGCGGTTTTCAAGACCGCCTGTTTCAACCGCTCACACATCCCTCCGCGGCTGTGCTGCATTAATTATTGCACGCAGATAGCGGCGAACGCGCCCAGCGCTCGACCGGCACACGCCATGCTCGTTGTGACCGCCATCACTGACTGCAGTGCGCCTGCAGCGTGAGTCAATGATTACGGTATCCATCCTGATGAATTATCCACTCTGGCAAATTGGGTTTCCCGGCGGCTTGCTGATTGCGCTAGTGGCCGTGGTGCACGTGTTCGTCTCGCACTTCGCGGTGGGCGGCGGCGCCTATCTGGTGCTGCTGGAGAGCAGGGCGCGTCGCCTCAACAATGCCGGCCTGCTGGCTTACGTGCGCCGGCATTCCGTTTTCTTCGCGCTGCTGACTCTGGTGTTTGGCGCGGTGACGGGTGTCGGTATCTGGTTCACCATCGGACTGGTCAGTCCGGAGGCCACGTCGTCGCTGATACATACCTTCGTCTGGGGCTGGGCGATCGAATGGGTCTTCTTCTTCGTCGAGATCACGGCGGCGCTGATTTATGCGTACGGCTGGGACCGCCTGGACAGCGCAACCCACATGGCCGTCGGCTGGGTGTACTTCGCTGCCGCGTGGGCGAGCCTGGCGATCATCAATGGCATCATCACCTACATGTTGACGCCGGGCACTGGCTCCAGACCCACGCCTTCTGGAACGGCTTCTTCAATCCGACCTACTGGCCGTCGCTGGTGCTGCGGACGGGCATGTCGGTCGCGCTGGCGGGCATGTTTGGACTAATCACGGGGGTGGGGCTGACGAGCCCGATACGAGAGCGCGTGCTGCGCTATGCCGGCATCTGGATCATGCTGGGCACCGCCTTCCTGGTTCTTCCGGCGCGCTGGTACTTCGCCTCATTGCCGGCGGAGTCGAGGATCTACCTCACCGATCTTTTGCCGGGGATGCAGCACGTCATCCGGCTGGGTATCTTCGCCGCCGCACTGAGCTTTGTGCTGGCCGCGTTGTTTGCTGTGGCCAAACCTGTGTGGCTGCGCGCGCCTGTGGTGGCGCTGATCCTGCTTTGCGGATTCACCGTCATGGCCACCGGCGAGTACACGCGCGAGATGGCACGCAAACCGTTTGTCATCGGCGGCTATATCTACGCGAACGACCTTCGCCTCGCGAGCTTCCCGACTCTAACTGCCGCGGGCCTTGCCAACAGTGCGAAATGGATGGACGGCCAATCTTCCGACCAGGTCGCAGAAGGCCGGGAGATGTTCGCGATCCAGTGCGGCGCCTACCATAGCGTGAACGGATACCGCGCCATGGCGCCGCGGGTGCATGGATGGAGTCCCGAGTTCGCAACCGACATCCTGCAGCACTTGCCCCTGTTGCGCGGGACAATGCCGCCCTTCGCCGGCAATGAGCGCGACCGCGCCGCGGTTGGAGCCTTTCTCGCATCGTTGTCGCAAGGCGGGGAAGAGCAGCCGCCAAACGCTGAGCTGGGACATGAGGTATTTCAGCAGCGCTGTTCGATGTGCCACACTGTAGGAGGGAAGTTCCGCCCGCTGACTTTGGCCGGGACCGAAATTGACGCGATCGACGGATTGCTGCAGCAGCTGGATTCGCTAAACTCCGATATGCCGGCCTTTCATGGCAGCGAGCGCGAGCGCAATGCGCTGGCGGCCTTCCTGCAAAGCGGCGCGCCAAATTAGCGCAAGCGCACGAAATTGGAACGCAACTTATGCATAATCTTCCGCTACCGAACCCCGATCCCATGCCTCTGCCCGGGCCGCTGTGGCTGCTCATGGCCCTGCTCCTGCTCACCTTCCTGCTGCATTTGATAGCCATGAACCTGACGGTCGGCGGCACGGCCATCGCGCTGATTTGCACGCTGCGGCGCAAGAAAGATGCATTCGCCGCACGCCTGGCGGGCGACCTGCTGCGCGTTCTGCCGGTCGCGCTGGCCTTCACGATCACGCTGGGCGTGGCGGCGCTGCTGTTCGTGCAGGTGTTGTACGGCAATCTGCTCTATGCCAGTTCGATTCTTATCGGAGCTTTCTGGATCGCCATAGTACCGGCGCTGATCGTGGCCTACTACGCGACTTATTACAGCAAGTCGCATCCGGAGCGCTCGGGCGCGCTGTGGCTTTCGCTCGGACTGCTGCTGGGCATCGGCTTCGTTTACGTCAACAATTTCACCCTGATGCTCACACCGCAGCGCTGGCTGGCGCTCTATCGCAGGAGCGCGACCGGACTGCACCTCAGCTGGGGCGAGCCGACGCTGGTACCCCGCTATTTGCATTTCATGCTGGGGGCGTTTGCCATTGCCGGCCTGTTCGTCTTTGCTGCGGGGGTATGGACGCGCTCAACCGAGTACGGTCGCTGGCTGCTGCAGCGCGGCGCGCACTGGTTCGCGGCGCCGACGGTGCTGAACTACATCATCGGAATATGGTTTCTGATGGCGCTGCCGCATCCCGTACTCATGGACCTGTTTACCGGCAGTGCGCTGGCCGCGTCAATGATTGGTCTCGGCATGCTGCTGCCGCTGGCGGCGATTATGCACGTGATACTCGCGGCGAAAACCGAGAAGACGCTGGTACACGCGCGCCTGGGCATCGGTGCGACCCTGCTGACGCTGGTGGTAATGGTGATCGTACGGCAACAGGTGCGCACCAGTTATCTGGCGCCGTTCCTCCACCTCGGCGAGTTGCCCGTGCGTTCGCAGTGGAGCGTGATCGGCCTGTTCCTGGTGCTGTTCGTGGCGGGACTGGCGAGTGTGTACGCCATGCTCCGGCCCTGGATGAAGGCACGCGACCGGCAGATCGCAAGGCAGGCCCGCGGCGCCAGCTAGCAATGCCTGCGTCAACCAGTTAGCAACGTCTGCACCAATGAGATGAACTAGCAGCCGAGATCGCGACCACATCGCGTTCGCCCTGCCGGCGGCCTAGACTTTTTTTCCTCTATCGCGTAGGTTGATGCCCATTGGAGCTTGGAATCAAGTTCGTTTCATGCGCGGCGCTGGCCGCTAAGACGGAGGACACTCATGTTCAAAGGCTTTCGTGATTTTGTTCTGCGCGGCAACGTGGTCGATCTGGCAATCGGTGTCGTGATCGGCGCGGCTTTCGGCACGGTGGTCACAGCCTTCGTCAAGGACCTGCTGACGCCGATCATTGCGGCCATCGTGCAGAAGCCCGATTTCTCCACCCTCTATTTCACGGTCAACAATTCAAAGTTCCTCTACGGCGACTTCATTAATGCGGTGATTTCTTTCCTGCTGATTGCCGCGGCTGTCTATTACTTTGTGGTGCTGCCGGTGAACGTGCTAATGAAGCGCTTCGAAAAGCAGGCGCTGCCCGACAAGAAGAAGTGTCCGCAGTGCAAGAGCGATATCGCTCTGGACGCGACCCGCTGCGCCTTCTGCACGCAGGCCGTCTAGTTCGTCGATGACGATTTCTGACAGTGAAGATCAGGCGCGTATTTGCGGTTACGAGTGGCGCGGGAGGAATCGGATCGCGCTAATGGCCTGCAAGGGATAGCTTCGTAAGCTCATGCCGCATCGCGCTGTTTCAGGTGCGACTCGGTCAGGCGCCGGTCGGCGACATGCAGTTTCTTCCAGTAGCTGTACGCGAACCATGCGCCATAGAAGAATGCCAGCATGGCGATGGCGAGGCCGATGCTCAGCCCATTGCTCAACCCGGTCATTCGTGAAACGAGATAGAAGTCCCCGCAGATTCCCAGCGCCAGAAAGACCATGGCCCATAGCAGCAGGCGCGCAGTAATGTGGTGCAGCATCTCGCTGTCCTCGCCCTGCTCCACAATACGGTGATAGGCAGCGGGCGTGATCAGCAGCACGGTGCAGATTCCGATGCTGGTGAGGCTTGCCAGGTGCAGCACCTTCCAGAGCTGCGGAATCTTATAGAACGCGGTCATCCACATAATGATCAGCTGAAACCCGAGCAGCGCCTGCGCCCCGGGCAGCACCACGCGACACTCGATCAATACCTGCTTAACCCGCGTCGTCAGGTCGGTCTCTTGTTCCTGCTGCATATCCACCTCCTGTAGAGGATCAAGCAGTGCGTACAGATGGAGATGTCCAAGCCTGCGCCGCCGCGCAATCAGTTCCACTCCGTACCAGCACGTCAGGGTCAAAGCCAGCACGATCCCGCTTAGGATGGCTGCACCTGCCGTACTCAGCACCCAGTGCGCCCCGAGAAAGAAGCTCAGCCCCATGGCGATCGCAAAGGGAAACAATCCCGTAGTCACGATTGCAGTCGCCAGCCGATGCAGGGTAGCTGTATTGCGCCCATGCAACACGATGCGGTGGTAGGGCGCGAGCATCAGCAGCACGCCCAGGCCCAGCAGCATCAGGGCGAGAGCCGCCAGTTGTAGTTGCTGCGCAAAGGGCGCCATCTTCTCGAAGCCGGGCTCGAAGAATCCACGAAAGCCGAAGCCGATGAGGATTTGAATTCCGAGGACCAGGATTCTGGTCTCGTTGAGAACGTTTTCGATCTTGTCTTTGAGTTGGGCCAAGGCTCGTCGGAGTTACGAAACTGTAACCAAACACAGTAAGATTCCGGTGAGAGTTGCTTTAGTTGTGCTGAACATTTGTGGATAACCTGTAGGCCGCCTAAGTCATTGTGTTCAAGCGACTTGCACCGCCCTTCAGAGATCGAAAGCGAGCCTCCTTTATGCTACAATCAGTGTAGGTGATTGCGGCTGTAAGTTACTGAAACCTCTACTAGATACGAGTATCTGTAGGGGCGACTTGTACCCCGCCGCATCCGCGCTGAAGCTGGCACCCGCCTGACGAGGCCGGTTGCCGAACGAATGGAGCAGGATGGCCTCGAAAGATTCGCGATTAGCCGCTGCGGCGGCTTCGGAAACCGGCAAGCTGACTGAGCCGGTTGCCGAAAAACTTCCCGCAAAAAATGGCAATAACGGCAATGACAGCGACTACACCGCCGACTCGATCAAAGTTCTCGGGGGAATGGAAGCGGTCCGCAAGCGCCCGGCCATGTACATCGGCTCAACCGGCGAGATGGGGCTACACCATCTGGTCTACGAGGTCGTCGATAACTCGGTAGACGAAGCGCTGGCCGGCTTCGCAGACAAGATCGAAGTCGCCATTCACATCGACAACTCCATTACCGTCATCGATAACGGCCGCGGCATTCCCGTAGACGAAATGGACGTGGATGGCGAGCGCCTGCCCGCCGCACAGGTGGTCATGACCATGCTGCATGCCGGAGGAAAGTTCGACTCGTCCACCTACAAGGTCTCCGGCGGACTGCACGGAGTGGGCGTCTCCTGTGTGAACGCGCTTAGCCACCTGCTGGAGCTGGAAATCTGGCGCGACGGATCGGTATGGGAGCAGACTTACTCCAAAGGCGAGCCTAGCTCGAAGCTGAAGAAGACGGGCACTACCAAGAAGCGCGGAACCAAAGTCCACTTCGTGCCCGACCAGGAAATCTTCACCGCGACTGAGTACAACTACGACACATTGGCGCAGCGTCTGCGCGAGCTGGCCTTCTTGAACAAGGGCCTGCTGATCACGCTTACCGACGAGCGCACCACCGATCCCAAGACAGGCGAGCCCAAGAAGGCCGAGTTCAAGTACAACGGCGGCATCGCCGAGTTCATCAAGCACCTGAACCGCGGTAAGAGCGTGCTGCACGAGAAGCCGATCTACATGGAAGCCGAGCGCGACGGCGTGGCCATGGAGATTGCGCTGCAATACAACGACGGCTACTCGGAAACCGTCTTCAGCTTCGCCAACAACATCAATACGGTCGATGGCGGTACGCATCTGTCGGGCTTCCGCACCTCCCTGACGCGCACCATCAACTACGCGGGTCAGCAACTCGGGCTGTTCAAGGACGTGAAGGAGAACCTCACGGGAGACGATGTTCGCGAGGGCCTGGTGGCGGTTGTCAGCGTGAAGCTGTCGCAGCCGCAGTTTGAAGGTCAGACGAAGGGCAAGCTGAACTCCGATATCGCAGGTATCGTCCAGGCATTCGTGAACGAGCGCCTGGGCGGCTTCTTCGACCAGAACCCGCCGGTTGCCAAGCGCATCATCAACAAGGCAATTGAAGCGGCACGCGCTCGCGAGGCCGCGCGCAAGGCCCGCGATCTGACACGCCGCAAGGGCGCGCTGGACGGGGGCGGACTGCCGGGCAAGCTGGCCGACTGCTCCGAGCGTCAGCCGGAGCGCTGCGAAGTGTATCTGGTCGAGGGCGAGAGCGCCGGCGGCACCGCCAAGCAAGGACGCGACCGCCGCTTCCAGGCGATTCTGCCGCTTAAGGGCAAGATCCTCAACGTCGAGAAGGCGCGCTACGACAAGATGCTGGGCCACGAAGAAATCCGCGCCATGATCACGGCGCTGGGCACCGGCATCGGCAAAGACGACTTCGACATCTCCAAATTGCGCTACGGCAAGATCATCCTGATGACCGACGCCGATGTCGACGGCTCGCACATTCGTACACTGCTGCTTACCTTCTTCTTCCGCCACATGGATGAGCTGATCAAGCGCGGCCACGTATACATCGCGCAGCCGCCGCTGTACCGCATCAAGAAGGGAAAGTTCGAGCAGTACATCAAGAACGATGTCGAGATGGTGAAGGTCATGGTGAAGCGCGCCGCCGACGGCATCGTGGTGCGCTATGGCGAGGGTGCGGCCATGCTGGAAGGCGCTCCGCTCACCAAGTTCATGACTACCCTGAACGATTACATCGGCTTCTTCGATAAGGTCGACAAGCGCATCCGCGACGAGAAGGTCACGGAAGTCATTTCCCGGGCCGACCTGGTAAAGCGCGTGGACTTCGAAGGCGAAAGCAAGAAGCCGCCGGCGAAGATAACCATCCTGTACAAGGCACTGAAGGCGCTTGAGAAGGAGAGGCAGATCAAGGTCAAAGACCCGCATTTCGAGGAAGAGCATAGCCTCTGGGCGCTGTCGTTCGTCAATGCGCAAGGCGCCGAGCACGTCGTTAACTGGGAGCTGGCCTCCACGCCCGAGTACCGGCAGATGATGTCGAAGTACAAGCAGATCGAGCACTACATGCAGCCGCCGTACATCGTCGAGCCAGTGAAAAAGAACGGCGGCGGCAACGGCAGCGAGGAATTGAGCGACGCCGCCCGGGCCGACCTGGAGAAGGCCGAGCAGAAAGCGCCCAGGGCAGCCAAGCGCAAGAGCACGGAAGCGGGCACGGTCGAGAAAACGTCGGCCCGTGAGCTCTTCGACTACATCTTCAACGAGGGCAAGAAAGACTACGACGTCCAGCGCTACAAAGGCCTGGGCGAGATGAGCTCGACGCAGCTCTGGGAGACCACGATGGACCCCGAGCGCCGCACCCTGCTCTCGGTGAAGCTCGAAGACATCACCGAGACCGAAACCATCTTCACCACGCTGATGGGCGAGGACGTCGAGGCACGCCGGAAATTCATCGAAGAAAATGCGCTGGACGTGAAGAACCTGGACATCTGAGGGTTAGTGCGGCAGCCGCGTTGCGTCCGTGCGACTCCCGCCGTGTGTTACAACAAGTCTTCATGTCTTCCCGGTCCCTGCCTGCCCGTGTCGGCGTTCCGCAACTGGTTGCGCTGGCGTTTCTGCTGATGTTCGCGCTGCAGTGTGTCTGGTTCATGGTGCACCAGCCGTTGGCGGCGACGGAAAGTGTTTACATCGAGGCCGGGCTGCTGCACCTGGAGCGGCTGGCAAGCGGCAATAACGCGCAGCACACGGCGCTGGTGCCGCTGATGGCCGGAGTCGCCGCCCGCCTCAGCGGGGTCGAGAAGCACGTCACCGAATTCAACGACTACCGCCTGCTGCTCCGGATGCCATTCCTCATGGCCGGGCTCGCCCTGGGCGCCTCGCTGTGGTATGTGGCGCGACGCCTCTACGGCAATGTTGGCGGCTATGTCGCGCTGATCCTGTACTGCTTCTCGCCGCTCACCATCGGCGCGGCCGGCGAAATCGGGCCGGCGGTGGTGGGCGCCTGGGGAGGCTTCGGGCTCGTCTTCACCGCCATCGCGGTGGCGCATACGCTCTACGCGCCACGCGAAGTCGTGCTGTGGAACTGGCGGCGCATTCTGCTGATGGGACTCTCCATTGCCATCTGCGTCGGAGCTCAGTTCTCGTTATGGGTGCTGCTGCTACCGGCGCTGCTATTCATGCTTTGGGTGGGACACGTGCGGCCGGCGGCGGCGTTCGTGATCTTCGCCGCTGCCTGCGTGGTCGGCCTGCTGCTGATGTCAGCCCTCTACGATTTCAACGTCGCGGCCTACGCCAGAGCGCTGCGCAGCGCCGACTGGCTGGAAATAGGCTCGCGGGAGTTTGTTTCGCCCGGCTTCTCCTGGACGGCGTCCGACTTCTTCCGCGGCAACGGGCTGGGCCTGCCCATCCTGACCGTCGTGACGCTGGTTACCTTTGCGGTTTGGAAGCGGACCCGTTTCTTCGGCACGGCTGCGCCTCTGCTGGTTACGATTCTGCTGTTTAGCGTGGCGCTGCGCATGCAGTTCGCGGCATTTGTCTTCATGTTTGCGGCGCTGATATTTCTTATGCTCTTCATGGCAGGCGTATCGGCCGACCTGCTGGAAAGCCGTTTCGCACTGGCGGCCAACGCCGTCGTCTTCGGCGTGCTCATCGCCAATGCCATGATCGACGTTTACTCGCTCATGAACCTGAGTTCCCGCACCCGATAGAAACTTTTCATCATCTAAAGAGTTGGAATATAGTGGGGGTGGTCGGAGGCCAAGCCGTGCGGCCAGCAATTGGCAATACTCGTGTTCTCCTGGGGATGTTCCTCGCGGTGGCTTTGGTCGCGCTGCCCGCCGTTGCGCAAAATGGAGGGCCCCATCCCCCCGGCACCTACAACGGACACTTCCTGGCGCCTGCGCCCAGCGTGACCTCGATTGGCGGGATTGGCGCGTCGCATCTGCCGCCGCCCTTGCCCAGCGTTACCTCGCTGCCGAACTATAACTTCCAATATCACTACGGCTACGGCCGCTACTTCCAGAGCCGGAACCGATACACCCACTACAACGGCCGCGGTTCCTATGGCGGAAGCTACGCCATCCCTTACTACTACCCGGCCGACAACTCGGCCTACGGATACGACTATGTCGGGGCAGGACCGGATTTGTATTCCGGCCCGCCACCAGGACCGAACGATCCCGTGCTGCACATGATTGTCGAGCAGCCGCCGGCCAGTCCCTATGGTCCGCCGTGGGAGGAGCAGCCCTATGCGCAGCCTCCGGCTGCCGCTCAACCGGCCTCTACGCCGCAGCCGGAAGTAAAACCGGGTGAGCCCACGGTGCTCGTTTTCCGAAACGGCAAGCAGCAGGAAGTAGTCAATTACGCCATCATGGGTGATACCCTGTACGTCTTCGACAAAGGCAAGATGAAGATCGCGATGGCTGACCTGGACATTCCGGCCACGGTGCAGGCCAACGACGATCGCGGGATGGAGTTTCGCATGCCGCCGCCCTCCAAAAAGAAAGTGACGAGCACGCCCGCACCGCAAAGCTCCACACCGGACACGACGAAAAGCAGCCAGCCGCCCAATATCGCCGCAGTGATGCCGCAGTGAGATCGCGGTACGGGGGTTAGCGAGATCCTAGCCCCCGACGTTCTATACCGGATATCTCCTTCCGGTCCGGAATGCGAATCCGCGGCTCAGGTCCTTCCCTTGACCTCAATCCTGTCCAGAACCTGGCGGCCGCCCGCGTAGGACTGGGCTATGTCGAGCGCCTGTCGATGCTCGCGTTCGCTGTTCACTGTGCCGGACATGACGACGGAGTTGTCGTTGACCTGGGCGCTCACCGCAGAGTCCGACAGTGCAGGCTCGCTGTTCAGCTTCTCTTGAATCTGCTGCTGGACTTCCGAGGAAGACAGTTGTTGCTGGGGAGGCGCCTCGGTGTCGGGCGGCATGCCCGGCCGGGGAGCCTGTTGTCCGCGAGGAAACGTCGGTGGTGTAGACTGCGGCGGCGGATTGGCAGGAGGCATCTGCTGCGCAAAGGCGAAAGTGCCAAACGCCAGCAAGAGCCCACAAACGATCTGTCTCATGATGTACTCCCGAAACTGCTTAACTTGAGTCAGTAGCTTGGATGCCCGGGATTCTTGCGGTGTGGGCGAGTTGCGCTCTGGGTATCAGTCGTTGCAGAATTTGAGTGGGTAAGACTCAACTTTGGCTAAGCAGCACGTAACGAGCCTGTTATAATCGTTTTCATTCATGGCACGTAAGCGTTTGATTCGCTCTACTACAGTTCTCTGCGTGCGCCGGGATGGCAAGGTGGTGATGGCCGGGGACGGCCAGGTGACGCTGGGAGAAGGCGTCATCAAGCACAGCGCCCGCAAAATCCGCCGGCTTTATCAAGACAAGATTCTCGCCGGATTCGCCGGCTCCACCGCCGACGCCTTCTCGCTGTTCGCCCGCTTCGAGTCCAAGCTGGAGCAGTACCACGGCAACCTGGGCCGCGCTGCGGTCGAGCTCGCCAAGGACTGGCGCACCGACAAGATGCTGCGCTCGCTCGAAGCCTTACTGCTGGTCGCCGACCAGAACCAGACATTCCTTATCAGCGGACAGGGCGACGTGATCGAGCCGGACTCCGGCATCGCCGCCATCGGCAGCGGAGGCCCGTACGCCACCGCCGCGGCGACCGCGCTGTTCGAACATACGCAACTGGCCCCGCGTACCATCGCCGAAGAGGCAATGAAGATTGCGGGCAAGATCTGCATTTATACAAATGACAAGGTGACGATCGAGGAACTATAGAGGCAGTTGTCAGTCATCGGCCGTCAGCTTTCCGCACTCGCGCTGATAACTCACAACTGGCAACTGGCAACTGAATTATGGCTATCTATCTTCCCGCTACCGCTGACGAAGAGCACATTGCGCTCGACGAGCTCACCCCGCGCGAGATCGTGCGCGAGCTCGACAAATATGTTGTAGGCCAGGACCAGGCCAAGCGCGCCGTCGCCATCGCGTTGCGCAATCGCATGCGCCGCCAGAAGCTGGCGCCCGAGTTGGCCGAAGAGGTCATCCCCAAGAACATCATCATGATGGGACCGACCGGCGTAGGCAAAACCGAGATCGCCCGCCGCCTCGCCAAGCTGGCCAACTCGCCCTTCCTAAAAGTCGAGGCATCGAAGTTCACCGAGGTTGGCTACGTCGGCCGCGATGTTGAATCAATGGTCCGTGACCTCGTCGAGATCGCCATCGAGATGGTCCGTCAGGAGAAGCTGGAGGACGTCGCCGACAAGGCCGAGATGAACGCCGAGGAGCGCGTGCTCGACTTGCTGCTGCCCTCGATGCCGGCGCAAGTCCCCCCCAAGCCCAGTCACGATCAGCAGCAGATCGGCTTCAACATCAACAGCGAGCCCATCCTGGCTGGAGAGCCCGGTTCGCGCACCCGCGAGAAGCTGCGCCAGCAACTGCGCGAAGGAAAGCTCGATGAGCGCATCGTCGAGCTGGATGTGCGCGAGCGCTCGAACCCTTCCTTCGAGATCATCACCAACCAGGGTGTCGAGGAGATGGACGTCAACATCAAGGACATGCTGCCCAACATCTTCGGCCAGCGCACCAAGAAGCGGAAGATGAAGGTCAGCGAGGCCTTCGAATACCT
>Ga0070741_10015566_pt1 | contig 12855 bp, 12 predicted proteins | sample Coa_R1_4_FD_66440 | JGI IMG/M metagenome (GOLD analysis project Ga0070741, IMG submission 66440) | Surface soil microbial communities from Centralia Pennsylvania, which are recovering from an underground coalmine fire - Coalmine... | ecosystem: Environmental > Terrestrial > Soil > Unclassified ...
CTGATCGAACTGCTGATCGTGGTGGCGATCATTCTGATCATCGCCGCGATCGCAATTCCGAACCTGCTGCGTTCGCGCATCGCCGCCAACGAATCGTCGGCGGTGGGCTCGATCCGCACGCTCAACACAGCTGAAGTCACCTACTCGTCCACCTATCCGGACCTGGGCTTCACTTGCACGCTCGCGAATCTTGGACCGCCGTCGGGTTCCGCTTCGGCGACCTCGACGTCCGCCGGCCTGATTGACAGCGTTCTGGCCAGCGGCGCCAAGAGCGGCTACACCTTTGCTCTGACGGGCTGCACGGCCGCCGGTTCCAGCACGATCCTTGTGACCTACCAGTCGCAGGGTGTGCCGGTGGCGATTGGCCAGACGGGCCAGCGCGCGTTCTGCTCCGACCAGTCGGGCGTGATCAAGTACGACTCGGGCGGCAGCGGCACCACCTGCACCTCGAGCGGTTCGGCCCTGCAGTAAGGCTTTGATTTGGCGAAGTACCTGGGGGAGGGTACGAGCCACAAGGGGCCTGGAGAAATCCGGGCCCCTTGTCTTCTTGTTTGGTTCTTTGTTGTCATCCTCAGCGAAGGCCAGGCGTCAGCGAGGCCGAGTCGAAAGATCCCTGCCTGACCCAGCATTGCAGGGATTTCCTGTTTGTGTAGGGACGCAGCTTGCTACGTCTCGCCCTTGCATTCTTACTTCCCGGAAGTCTCATCCCGGGTGCCGCGTTCGCGCGCGGGACCGTGCTTTTTTCGCCCGCAGCCTTCACCTCAACTTCTGCAACTCCGCCCTCGCCTCCGCATTCTCGGGATCGTTCCTCAGTTCAGTCTCCAACTCCGCCCGCGCACCCGCCCGATCCCCGCGTGCCTCCAGCACCGTCGCCAGCGCCTGGTGAAATCCCCTGCCCGCCGGCAGCAACTCAATTGCGCGCCGCAGCGGCGCCTCCGCCTCCGTCACACGTCCGGTCGCAATCCGCGTCAACCCGAGAAAATAATTCGGCGCCGCCATCTTCGGATCGCGTTCGATGCTCGCGATGAAGTACCGCTCCGCCTCGGTATACTGCTTTAGCGAGTAGTACCGGTGCCCGAGCAGGAACGTTGGGTCGGGATCGGACGGCGCCAGCTCCGTCATCCGGCGCATCACAATGAGCGCCTCCTCCGTTCTCCCCCTGCGAAACAGTTCGTCGGCCAGTGGCGTCAAGGTGTGTACGTTGTTGGGTGCGATTTCCGCACCGCGCGCGTACAGCAGCAGCGTGTTCGCCCAGTGCACGTTCTGCGTCGCCGATCCTGCCGCGTACGCCGACGCCAGCAGCAACGCCGCCGCTACCCCTCCCGCCGGACGCCCGAACAGCTGCCGCCCCATCGCCGGAATCTGCTCCAGCGCCATGGCTACCAGCATCGTGAAGCCCAGCACTGGCAGATAAAGGTACCTGTCGTGCGCCAGCTCTCCCCACTGGAAGGTCTCGATCCTCAGCGCCGGCGCCAGCGGCGCCGCGACCAGCAGCAGCGCGAATCCCACCGCCGCCGAACGCGACCGCCGCCACGCCCAAATCGCCGCCGCTGCCATCACCAGCACCAACAACAGCGGCGCCACGAATTGCCAAGACCGTGCCTGGAAAACATACGGTGTTTCATAGAACGCACTCAGCCCCACCGGCCAAACCAGGTGCTTGACGTAAAACCACAACAGCGACGGCCAGGTAAGCAGTTTCGTAGACCAAGGCACAGCCGTCATGCCATGCGCGAATCCCTCCAGAACACGCACTCGCTCCACAAGGTAGAGGAGCAGCACAAACATGTACGGCGCCACCGCAACAGCCGCCGCCCGCAGTCGCTGCCCCGGCCCGGTCTCCCGCTGCGGAAACAGCAATTCGTAACCCACAAGAAGCACCGGAAACAGCATTGCCGGCTCCTTGCTCAACAGCCCCATGCCGAACAGCAACATGCCCGCGGCCGTCCAGCCGTACGCCGCTGCAGTTTTCATCTCGCGTCGTCGGAGATAGCAGACAAATGCTCCCAACACGAAGGCCGAATAGAGCGAGTCGCCCACGCCCGAAATCCACGCCGCCGTCTCGATGTGGACAGGATGGAGCCCGAACAGCACAGCCGCCACCGCTGCAGTCCACGCCGTCGCTGTAATCCGCCGCGCAAGCAGGTAGCTTAGGTACGTCGCGACCAGATGGACCAGCACCGTTGTAGCGTGCCAGGGCGCAGGGTCGGTTCCAAAAAGTTTGTAGTTGGCCAGGAGCCATGCCATGAAAATCGGCCGATAAAAACTGCCCAGCCCGCCGCTGGCTACAAACTCCCACAAGTGATGTGTGAAGAAACCCGGCAGCGAACTCCACGAACCCAGCGCCGGGTTGTGCAGGATCTGCACGTTGTCGTCGAACACGAACTCGAAACGCAGCGTATCGGCGTACACCAGCGCAGTCAGCGCCAGCCCGACCACAACCAGTGGCCGTGCCGCCCGCTCCGATGCATCACGCCCGTGCGCAGGAGAAAGCTTGGGAGAAAGGCCCATGCGAAAGGATTCGCCGCATCATACAACGCAACCTGCGCGTTGTAGTGACGGGCACTCTGGCCGCCGGCGCATCAACGCGGTTCTCTCAGGAACTGTTGTCCCGAGCGCGTCGTTTGCGCGAGCGACCTGCGTCGCTGCCGCCAGCATCGCCCACCGTCGCGCCGGTCTGGGCCGCTTGCGCAATGCCTTCGTGCGTCCTTCATGTCCATGGTGTGGACCGCTTTTTCAGGTTTGCCAGCGCCGCTCGCGCCGCACTCGCCAGCGACCAGCGACGAACAACGGACAACCCTTCTATATAATCCCCACCGCCGGCCCAGATGAACGCCATCGAAACAGAGGCGCTGGAAAAGCGCTACCGCGTGGGTTTCTGGCGCGCGCGCCCGCGCATTGCGTTGCGTCCGCTTACGCTCGCCGTCCGCCAGGGAGAAGTTTTCGGCTATCTCGGCCCCAATGGCGCCGGCAAGACTACGACGCTGAAGCTCCTCATGGGCCTGGTCTGCCCCACCGCCGGACGCGCGCGCATCCTCGGCCTTCCTCACGATTCGCCGGCCGTCAAGGCGCGCATCGGATTCCTGCCCGAACAACCTTATTTCTACGACTACCTGACCGCCACCGAGCTCCTCATCTATTACGCCCAGCTCTCCGGCATTCCGGCCGGCGAACGGGCCGACCGCGCACGCCGCATGATCGAGCGCGTCGGCCTCGCGCACGCCGCACGGCTCCAGCTCCGCAAATTCTCCAAGGGAATGCTCCAGCGCGTGGGCATCGCGCAGGCGATCCTGCACGATCCCGGCGTCGTCTTCCTCGACGAGCCCATGTCCGGCCTCGACCCCATCGGCCGCCGCGAAGTCCGCGACATCATTCAGGACCTGAAGGACGAGGGCAAGACCGTCTTCTTCTCCACCCACATCCTCTCCGACGCCGAGGCCCTCTGCGACCGCGTCGCCATTCTGCACAAGGGCGAGCTGCGCGGCGTGGGCGCCGTCAGCGAGCTCACCGCCGGCGTCAAAGGACGCGTCGAGGTCCTCTATCGCGGCGCCGCCGCTACCGCGTCGCTTCAGGCCCTCGGAGCGCAGACCCACGTCACGGGCGAAACCGCCCGCGCCGTCCTCCCCGAAGACGAGCTCGACGCCGCCATTGACGCCCTCCGCCGCTCCGGCGCGCGCCTCATCGCCGTCACGCCCGTGCGCACCACGCTCGAGGACTACTTCGTCGCCCAGCTCGCCAGCAGCCCGTCCACGGCGCCAACCAAAGTCGAGGCCCGCCGATGACCTCCGCCACGCACTCCACCACCATCTCGCGCCTCACTGCCATCGCCGCCAACACCTTCCGCGAGGCGGTGCGCGACCGCGTGCTTTACAACCTGATCGTCTTCGCGCTGGTCCTGGTGGGCGCGGCCGTGCTCTTCGGCCAGATTTCCATCGGCATCGAGAAGATCGTCCTCATCAACCTCGGCCTCACGGCGATTTCCCTGTTCGGAATCCTGATCGCCATCTTCATCGGCATCGGCCTCGTCTCCAAGGAAATCGACAAGCGCACCCTCTACACCGTGCTCTCGCGCCCGGTGCGCCGCTGGGAGTTCATCGTCGGCAAGTTCCTCGGACTCTCCGGCACGCTCGTTGTCAACACCTCGCTGATGGCGCTGGGCTTCTTCGCCGCGCTCTTCTATGTGACCCACGGCTTCTCCGCGCAGGACGTTTCCCTGCTCGCCGCCCTCTACTTCATCGTTCTCCAGTTCGTGCTCATGACGGCGTTGGCTCTGCTCTTTTCCTCCTTCTCCACGCCCATCGAGAGTTCCGTGCTCGCCTTTGCCTTTTTCGTCATCGGATCGTTCGCCGAAGAGCTGCGTTCCTTCGCCGCCATGGTCACCGGCGTCACCCGCTGGGCCAGTGCCGCCGTCGCCTACATCGTGCCGAATTTCGCCGCGCTCAACGTCATCTCGCCGGTCGCCCACGGCGAGGCCGTCTCCGGCCGCCTGCTCCTGTTCAACACCATCTACACGCTGCTCTATGCCGCCGCCGCCATCAGCGGCGCCGTGCTGATCTTTGACCGCAGGGACCTCAAGTGAGTTCGCTCCCGTGACCTCCCGCCGCGCCACCGTCGTTTTCCTCGTGCTGCTGGTCGGCTCCATGACCGGCGCCGTCGCCACCGTGCGCGCCCTCGACCGCCTGCGCCTTTCCGCCACTGACGAAGAGCTCTACATCCCCTCCGCCCCCGTGCTGCGCCGCCTCAGCCTCGGCTACACCGGCCTCATGGCCGACCTCTACTGGACGCGCGCCGTGCAGTACTTCGGCTCCAGGCATCACGAGCGTGCCGCGCACTACCCGCTGCTTTCTCCGCTGCTCGACATCACCACGCAGCTCGACCCGCGGCTCATGATCGCCTACGAATTCGGCTCCATCTTTCTGGCGCAGCAGCCGCCCGAAGGCGCCGGCCAGCCGGAAAAGGCCATTGAACTTGTCCGTCGGGGCATCCAGACGAATCCCGGCGCCTGGCGCCTTTACTACCACCTCGGCTACATCCAGGCGCTCGAGCTGCACGACTACTCCGCCGCCGCGCACACCTTCGAGCAAGGTTCCCGCCTCCCCGGCGCCCAGCCCTGGATGAAGATCATGGCTGCCATCCTCGCCCAGCACGCCAGCGAGCGCGACTTGGCCCGCCTGCTCTGGGGCAAAATTTACGAAAGCACCGAAGACGCCAGCATCCGCCGCAACGCCGCGCAGCACCTCCGCGCGCTTCAGGTTGACGACGACGTCCAGCGCCTGGAAAAAATTATTGACGACTTCCGTTCCCGCTTCGGCCGGCCTCTCGCCAACTGGAACGAACTGGTCGCCACCGGATTCCTGCGTCGTATCCCAACCGACCCGCTCGGCAAGCCCTACCGCCTCGCGCCTGACGGCCACGTCTACGTGCAATCCCCGCAGGACCTGCCGTTCATCAAGTACGGCAGGCCGCCGCAGATGGGGCCCGGTAATATTCCGTCTCCGCCGCTCTCTCTGCCTGGTGACTGACCATCCAGAGCACCGGCGGGAACATCAAATACAGTGGCGGGACGACACAGATGCCACGCGCAACCAAGCTTTTGACGGCGCCCCGCGTTCGCGCCGCGCTCTCTGCGGCGCTAACGTGGGGAATACTTTTCGCCACCGCCGCCCGCGCCCAATCCGTCTCCGACGTCGCCTCCCGCGTCGACCGCTACTACAACCGGCTCTCCTCCATGAAGGCCGCGTTTACCGAAACCTATCGCGGCGCAGGCATCGACCGCACCGAATCCGGCACACTCTTGCTCAAGAAGCCCGGACGCATGCGCTGGGACTACGCCTCTCCCCGCGCCAAGCTCTTCGTCGCCGACGGCAGCACCGCCTGGTTCTACGTTCCGGGCGAGCGCCAGGCGCGCAAGGCCGACATCAAGAAGCTCGACGACCTTCGCTCCCCGCTCCGCTTCCTGCTCGGCAAAACCAGGCTCCGGAAGGAACTCAACGGCCTCTCCATCGCCACAGACGTCCACCCGCTGAACCCAGACACCACCATCCTCCGCGGCATTCCGAAAGGCATGGAGGACCGCGTCCAGCAGGTCCAAATCGAAGTCAACCCCGCGGGACAGATCATCCGCATCCGCGTCGAAGAAGTGGACGGCGCCACCACCGAGTTCCGCTTCACCAACATCGAGCCCAACGCCCCGGTCGACAGCGCCCTGTTCAGGTTCAAACCACCCGACGGAGTGGAAGTCGTCGAAGAGAGCAGCTTGTGAGAAGCAGCATTCAGCAGTCAGCGCTCGGCTACTCGCAAATGCGCACTTTTTCGGTGGAAGCGCCGGGCTTCAGCCCTGCGACTAGACCCTGCAATTTCAGCGGCTTCAGCCGCGGCCTGGGAACGTGCTCACGCCCACAGTCCACGCTACTTTCCACTATCCACTGTTCACTATTCACTGTACTTACGAGTGTTAGACTGAAATAGCGCAAATGGCAGAATTCCTGGTCAAAGTGGCTGACGAGCGGGGCCACGTTCTGGAACAGGTCGAGAGTGCCCAGACCGAGTCCGAGGTCCGCGACCGCTTCGCCCAGAAGGGCTACCTGGTCTACTCGGTGCGCTCGCGCGGCCTGCTCACCTCGGGTGACCTGGGCCTGCGCCGCCGCCGTATCAAGCTCGAACCCTTCGTTATTTTCAACGAGCAGTTCGTCACGCTGATTCGCGCCGGGCTTCCGATCGTCACCGCGCTCGACCTGCTCATTCGCCGCCAGCGCAATGCCGGCTTCAAGGCGCTGCTCGATGACGTGCGCGCTCGCGTTCGCGCCGGCGCCCTGCTCAGCGAGGCCTTCGAAGCGCAGCCCGGAATTCCCAGGATCTACACCACGACCCTGCTTGCCGGCGAAAAGAGCGGCAACCTGGAAGAGGTCCTCAAACGCTACATCGCGTTTCAGCGCCTTGCCGTTACCTTCCGCAAGAAGCTGCTGGCGTCGCTCGTGTATCCCGCGCTGCTCACCACGCTGGTGGTCGCCATGCTCATCTTCCTGATCACCTACGTGGTGCCGCAGTTCGCGCAACTCTACAAACAGCTCGACGCCGAGCTTCCGCCCCTCACCGTCTTCATGCTGAACGTGGGCGTGACCCTGCGGAACTACTTTCCGTTGATCATCGCGGGCCTCGCGCTGCTTGCCTTCGTCGTTTGGCGGTGGCAGCGCACCAGTTCCGGCGCCGCCGCAGTGGACCGCCTCCGCCTGAGCATCCCCGTGCTGGGCGACATTTGGCTGAAGTACCAGATCGCCATCTTCTCCCGCATGATGGCCACGTTGCTCTCCGGCGGCCTGCCGCTGGTTCCGGCGCTGGAAACCGCCGGCAGCTCCATGAACAGCCGCCTGCTCTCCGACGCCATCGTTCACGCCGGCAATCGCGTGCGCGAGGGGCGTTCACTCTCCGCCAGCATGGAAGAGGCGAAACTCTTCCCCGAGCTGGCCGTCGAAATGACCGAGGTGGGCGAATCCACCGGCGCGCTGCCGGCCATGCTCACCTCCGCCGCAGAGTTCTATGAAGAGGACGTGCAGACGGCGCTCTCCGCCGCCATGTCGCTCATCGAACCGGTGATCCTGGTTTTCATGGGCGCCGTCGTTGGCTTTGTCCTGTTGTCGCTCTATATGCCAATCTTCTCGCTGGGGGCCGGAATTGGCAGACACTAGGAAAGCAGGTTTCAGGTTTCGCGTTTCGAGGTTTCACGTTCTTCCTTCGTGCCCTTCGTGCAAGCTTCGTGACCTTCGTGGTCAGCTATTGGTTTTGGCTTTCGTGAAACGTGAAACGGGAAACTGGGTTTTTTGATGGCAGAAAAGAAATCACTCTTCGTCAACGGCGGCGGCAACGGCGCCCGCCTCACGGTCCAGGACCTGGCTGACCAGGAGGTCCGCGCCCGCGACCTGGCGCGCCGCTACCGCTCCGAGTTCGTCGACCTCGGCGACTTCCAGATCCATCACGACCTCTTCCGCAAGGTCCCCGTGGACCTGATGTTCCACTACAACTTTGTCCCGCTTGAGGAACGCGAAGACGGACGCCTCGTCATCGCCATCGCCGACCCCAGCCAGCTGATGATGGTCGACGAAATCGGCCTGCGCCTTGGTCGCCGCATCCACACCAAGGTCGCCACCCTCGCCCAGATCACCGACATTCTCAAGAAGACCGAGCAGTCACAGCGCGTCCTGGAAGAGGCCAGCGAGGGCTTCACCCTCGACGTCATTCACGAAGAGGAGACCGGCGACGAGACCATCTCCATCGAGAAGCTCACCAGTGAGACCGAGTCCAGCCGCATCGTCCACCTGGTGAACACGACCATCTTCACCGCGCTCCAGCGCCGCGCGTCCGACATTCACATCGAAACCCGCGACGACGCCGTCCAGATCAAGTACCGCATTGACGGCGTGCTGCAGAACGCCATGAACCCGATTTCGCGCGAGCACCACTCCACCATCATCTCGCGCATCAAGGTCATGAGCGAGCTCGACATCGCCGAGCGCCGCGTCCCGCAGGACGGCCGCTTCCGCGTGCTTTACGGCTCGCCGCCGCGCCCCATCGACTTCCGCGTCTCCATCATGCCCAGCATTCACGGCGAAGACGCCGTTCTCCGCGTCCTCGACAAGGAGTCCATGAGCGAGAAGTTCCGCTCGCTCACGCTCGACGTGGTCGGCTTCAGTGACGACGACCTGCGCAAGTTCCGCCGCTACATCTCCGAGCCCTACGGCATGGTGCTCGTCACCGGTCCTACCGGCAGCGGCAAGACGACCACGCTCTACGCCGCCGTCAACGAGATCAAGACCGACGAAGACAAGATCATCACCATCGAAGACCCGGTCGAGTACCAGATCCGCGGCATCACCCAGATTCCGGTCAACGAGAAGAAGGGGCTCACCTTCGCCCGCGGCCTGCGCTCCATCCTGCGCCACGATCCCGACAAGATCATGGTCGGCGAAATCCGCGACACCGAAACCGCGCAGATCGCCATCCAGTCCGCCCTCACCGGCCACCTGGTGTTTACCACCGTGCACGCCAACAACGTGGTCGACGTGCTCGGCCGCTTCCTCAACATGGGCGTGGAGCCGTACAACTTCGTCAGCGCCCTCAACTGCATCCTCGCTCAGAGATTGGTCCGCATCATCTGCCCGCGCTGCCGCCGCGAGGTGCGCTACGATGACGAGACGCTGGAGTCGAGCGGCCTCGCGCCCGCCGAATGGCGCACCGTCCCGTTGTACGAAGGCAAAGGATGCATGGAGTGCGCCGGCACCGGCTTCCACGGACGCACCGCCATCCACGAACTGCTCGACATGACCGACCGCGTTCGCGAGATGATTCTCGACCGCAAACCGACATCGGAAATCCGCAAGGCCGCGCACGAAGAAGGCATGCGCTTCCTGCGCGAATCGGCGCTCGCCAAAGTCCGCGCCGGCGTCACCACGCTAAAGGAGATCAATAAGGTCACGTTCATCGAGACGACCCGATGAGGCAGCCCGTAGTCGGCGCCACGACGCATTGCACGGTGTGGCGCCGGGCGCCCTCGCCCGGCGGCACGCAACGACGAATACTGGGACGGGAGAATTGAAAGACGCTGCCCCACATTCCGCGCTACCGTTTTTGCGGCGCTAACATGGGGAGCGAGGGACGAACGACCAACGCCTAACGACGAACCGCATGCCCACCGCCACCACATCCCGCCCGCCCGTCGCCATCGAGATCACCGCCGACGCGGTCATCGCCGCCCGCGGCTCCCACGGCGCCGTGCAGGCCTACGCCTCGCGTTCGCTCCCGCCGGCGGCCGTGTCTCCCAATCTGACGGCGCCTAACGTCGCCGGCCCCACCGCCCTCGCCACCGCCGTCCAGGACGCGCTCGCCGCCATCGACGCCCGCACCCGCGACCTCACCGCCGTGCTGCCCGACGCCGCCGTGCGCACCATGCTGCTCGACTTCGACACGCTCCCCGACCGCCCCGCCGAAGCGCTGCCACTCATCCGCTTCCGCCTGAAAAAGCTTTTGCCCTTCGACGCCGAACGGGCCGCGCTCTCCTACCACGCCTTTCGCGTGCCCGGCGCCGTTCGCGTTGCCGCCGCCGTCGCGCTCGCTTCCACTGTCGAGGAGTACGAGAGCGCCATCCGCGACGCCGGCTACTCCCCCGGCGTGGTCCTGCCGTCGCTCGCCGCCGCTCTTGGCGCCGTCGACCCCTCGCGTCCGACTCTGCTCGTCAAGTCCGACGCCGCCACCACCACGGTCGCCATCGTGGATCAAGGCGAGCTGCGCCTGGTCCGCACCATGGAGAACACACGCGGTCACAACGGCGTCTCCGACCAGCTCGCCGACGACATCTATCCCCTGCTGGTCTTTTTCCAGGACACCTACGGCGCGCCCATCGAGCGCATCCTGGTCTCCGGCGCCGCCGACGCCAACCGCCTGCGCGCCGAAATCGAGCCGTACGCCACCGCCAAGGTTCACGAGCTGATCAGCAGCTCCAGCCTGGCCGCCAGCTACACCGGCGACTCCACCCCGCGCGGCCTGCTCGCCGGCGTGATCGGGGCCCTGCAAGCATGAAAGGCCGTTTCTCATCTCGCGTTGCTCGTTTTTCGGTCGGGGCCACGACCCTGGGCGCCCCGCCCTTTTCTCCTTCTCTTGGCGACGGGGTGGGTAACACAAGCCCGGACCAGGTGAAACTCGCGACCGAGACGCCAACAGGCAGTTCGGCGATTCCGCAATTCGGCAAGTCGGCACTCAGCTAATGCGCCTGGACCTCAATCTCGCCTCGCGGCCTTACGAAAACGTCCGCGACTTCTACGTCCGCTGGGGCGGTTTCCTGGCGCTCACGCTCGCCGCCACCGCGCTGCTGGTCGCGTTCGCCGTGCACGGCTTCACCCGCGCCCGCGACGTGAATCGCGAAATCTCCGACAAGCGAGCCGACATCGCCCGCCTGCGCGACGAAGCCCGCCGCGGCCAGGCCGTGCTTGATCTGCCGGCCAACCGCACCGTCCGCGACCGCGCCGCCTTCGTCAACGACCTCATCGCCCACAAGGCCTTCTCCTGGACGCAGGCCTTCAGCGACCTGGAGAAGATCATGCCGCCGCGCCTCCACGTGGTCTCCATCCGGCCCGAGCTCGACGCCGACAATCAGCTCGAAATCCGCATGGTGCTCGCCGGCGACTCGCGCGACCGCGCCCTCGAACTTCTCCGCCGCATGGAGGAATCCAAGACCTTCCGCCAGCCCGAGCTCCAGTCCGAAAACGACGCCGGCGGCGAAATGCAGTTCCAGATCGCGGCGCTCTACGTGCCCAGGCTTGCGCAAGAGAAGCCGCAGCAGGAGGCGCGGCCATGAACACGCGCCTTCTCCGCCGGCGCATCCTCGCCCTGATCATCGTCTGCCTCGTGGTGGATGCAGCCGCCGCTGTCTTTTTAATGACGCCCATCGCCGGCTCGCGCGCTTCACGCCAGCAGGAATTCGAGCGCGTTCGCAAGGAGTGGCAGGACCAGCTCCACAAAACGCTGCCCCTGCGCGATATCGACAAGAAGCTCGTCGAGGCCGGCGATCAGGTCGACTCGTTTCTCAGGGCCCGTGTCCCTGCCCGCGATTCCGCCGTCGTCGCTGAACTCGGCCAACTCGCCAAGGAGAACGGCGTGCGCTTCTCCGCCGTCCGCTACAACTCCGGCGACGCGCCCATTGACGGCCTCCGCCGGCTCGAAATCGACGCCGCCGTCGCCGGTGACTATCTCAAAGTCGTAAAATTCATCAACGCGCTCGAGCGCGACCGCATGTTCTTCATCGTTGACAGCGTGGCCCTCGCCGAGCAGCAGGGCGGCGCCGTTCGCCTCGAACTCAAGCTCGAAAGCTACGTGCGTTCCGCCGAAGCCGCGACTCAGGCTTCAAATGCGACGGGCGACGGACAGCCCTCAGGCCTGAGCGATGACGCAACCGGCGTCGCTGCTCCGGAAAACGCCGACGCCAGCAAAGGGGACCGTAAAAGCAACCAGTCAGCGCCCAGGAAGCAGGTGACGCCGCGGCCGAGCACGGGCAAGTAGTCCCGTGCGCCCTCCGCGTCCCCTGCGGTTTGAATTTGGTTTTGCCTTGATTTAGCTGGAAACTAGAAACTGGAAACTTGAAACTGCCTTTGTGAAGCTCGGCGCCGAAAATCGCAACAAGACGCTGCTGGCCGCCGCTCTCGGCCTCCTCGCGCTGCTCATGCTGGTGCGCACTCTCACCAGCAGCACGCCGTCGGCTGCCCAGGCGTCGTCGGACACAACCCCCACCGCCGCGCAGCAGGCGCAGCGACGCCAACCCCGTTCGCGCGCCGCCCGCCGCGTCGCGCCCGGCAAGGGTAACGCCGTGCTCGCGCCCTCAGCCGACCCGCGTCTCAAGCTCGATTTGCTCAAGTCCAGCGAGCAGACCGAGTACGCCGGCAACGGACGCAACATCTTCCGCGCCGAAGCCGAACCCGGGCCCATCCCGAAGCCGGTCGAGCGCGTCACCACGGAGGAACCGCAAGGTCCGCCGCCGCCGCCTCCGCCCCCGCCCATTACACTCCGCTTCTTCGGATACGCCAGCAAGCCCGGCGAGCCCAAGCGCGTCTTCCTCGCTGACGGCGAAGACGTCTTCGTCGCCGGCGAGGGCGACCTCGTCAACCGCCGCTACAAGGTCCTGCGCATCGGCAACAACACCGTCGAAATCCAGGACGTGCTCAACAACAACACCCAGACCCTGGCCCTGCAACCCGGCTAGAACCTATCTCATAAATAGAGAAACTGACTTAACACTTTGATCCAGCAACGATTTAGAGCAAACCCGATGCATGCACCTGAGCGATGCGCAGTGGGAAGCGATCCGGCCACTGC
>Ga0070741_10015567_pt1 | contig 12853 bp, 14 predicted proteins | sample Coa_R1_4_FD_66440 | JGI IMG/M metagenome (GOLD analysis project Ga0070741, IMG submission 66440) | Surface soil microbial communities from Centralia Pennsylvania, which are recovering from an underground coalmine fire - Coalmine... | ecosystem: Environmental > Terrestrial > Soil > Unclassified ...
CAAGAATGAAATTGGCGGCCCCGAAGCTTTTCGAAGTTGTCATCAAGCGAAGCCCCGACTTGGCGGAATGCGCCGCGCCGGCGAGCGTGCCTCCCAGCAGCATCGCAAGCAGTGTCTCAAACGCCTTGTCGGTGCTGAGGGTAGCTCCTGCAACGATCGCCCCTGCCAGCGGCCGGAGGAAAGTGTGGATAAGGTCCCATACGTTATCAAGCACAGGGAATTTTTCGGCAAGAATCTCCATTAGCGCCAGAAGGCCAAAGATGAGAATCGCCTGGTCTGAGACCAGCCACTCGAACTTCGTAGACAGATGCACCATATGCCCGAAACGAGCCAGCAAAGCCAGCAGGAAGAGCGGCAAATAGGTATTCACTCCGCTGGCCAGCGCCAGCCCCCAGGGCAGCCCACTCGCCATACAAGCGCTCCCAAAATCCAAACGTCAGAGTGGATTCTCACACCGATGACCAGGAGGGTCAAGCAGGTGTACCCTTGGGAGTTTCAAAAGGGAATGGCACGCGGGCGAACACCACAAATCGGGTGGCCCTTCATGACAGGACTTCATTGGGTTGGCCGTTGACTTACTCTAAGCCGGCGAATACCATCGTTCCGCTCTCTTTCACAATGGCCGCCGTGAGGTGAACTATGGAAGGAGTCCGGCTCTCAATCGGAAGCTGGGCCTATTGTTTTGGTCCCTACAAGGACAACCCGGTTCCCTTTCATACGGTCATCAAGAAGCTCAGTGAGTTGGGATTCGACGGCGTCGAATTGGGTGGGTTTCCTCCCCATCCGCATCCTGCGGAATTTAACACCAAGGCTAAACGTGAGGAATTGCGTCGGGAAGTCACCGACTGCGGCTTGGAGTTCTCCGGATTGGCGGCGGATCTGTGGTCTTGCCCGATTATCCCGCAGGATGATCATTCCAAGTGGATGGCAACGTTCGAACAGAACCTGCAATTTGCGAGTGACCTTGGAATTGACTGCATTCGCGTGGACAGCGTCAGCCCGCCTGATATCTTTGAAACTCAGAAGATTGACCCTGCGGTGGGCTGGGACAGGCTGGTAACCACTTTCCGCCTCGCTGCCGCAAAGGCAGCGGACTTCGGGATCCGCGTGGTCTACGAATTCGAACCGGGCTTCGCTTTTAACAAGCCGTCAGAAATCGTGCGGCTGGTGGAGCACGTCGGTCATAGGAACTTCTCGATTCTTTTTGATACCTGCCATGCCCACATGTGTGCGGCGCTAGGAGCGCGGCAGCCTGGTGAAAAGGAGACCCTGGACGGGGGCGCCCTGGAATTGCTGAAACGCCTTCGGGGCAAAGTGGGCCACGTCCACCTGATTGATTCTGACAACACTCTCCATAATGGTGAAACCAGCACGCACGCGCCATTTGGACTGGGTGTATTGGATTTCGACCAGTTAATTCCCGAACTGCTTCGCTCCGGCTGTCCGACGAACTGGTGGACCATTGACCTCTGCTTCTGGCCGAATGCGTGGGAAGTGACGGCGGACGCCAAAGCATTTCTCGAACGTCAGGCGAAAAGGCATCGACTGATGGAGGCACGGTGAGCAAGAAGCTGAATATCGGGATGGTCGGCTACGGTTTCATGGGGCGAGCCCATTCCAATGCCTATCACCGGGTGGCTCAGTTCTTCCCGGTTGCCTACGAGCCTGTGCTCAAGGCAGTTGCAGGGCGAACCAAGGAAAAGGCTGAAGCGTTTGCTCAGCGTTGGGGATGGCAGCGTGTCGAAGACGATTGGCGCCGGCTGGTCGAAGCACCGGACCTTGAAGTTATCGACATCTGCTCGCCCAATAACACGCACCATGAAATCGCGCTCGCCGCTGCTTCGGCAGGGAAAGTCCTTCTCTGCGAGAAACCCCTGGCGATGAATTTAGCCCAGGCGCGGGAGATGACTCGTGCGGTAGAGAAAGCCGGAAAGGCGAATATGGTGTGGTTCAACTACCGCCGCGTTCCGGCAATTGCTTTGGCCAGGCAGATGATTGAGGAAGGAAGACTCGGGAAGATTTTCCACTACCGCGCCACTTACCTGCAAGACTGGACCATCTCCCCTAAGGTTCCCGTGGGTGGCGCTGCAACCTGGCGCCTTGATAAGGAGGCGGCCGGAGCTGGCGTCTCGGGCGACCTCTCGACTCACAACATTGACACAGCCCTTTGGCTCAATGGCTCAATTGCGCGCGTGTGCGCGATGACGGAGATCTTCATCAGGGAACGCCGCAGACCGGACGGGACTCCGGCTCGGGTTGAAATTGACGACGTCTGCACGTTTCTCGCCCGCTTCGCGAATGGCTCAAACGGCACTTTCGAAGCCACTCGCTATGCGCGGGGGAGGAAAAACAAGAACAGCTTCGAGGTCAACGGTGAAAAGGGCTCGATCTATTTTGATCTCGAAGACATGCACCAGCTCCAGTATTTCAGCCACGATGACCCCGCGCACCTTCAGGGTTGGCGGACAATTCTGGTGACCGGAGCTGAACATCCCTACATGGCGAATTGGTGGGTTCCCGGCTGCGTGATCGGTTACGAGCATACTTTCATCAACGCCCTCGCCGATTTTCTGCTGGCCCTGGAAAAGGGGGAACGAGTCCGCCCGGATTTCCGCGACGCCTTGGAAACTCAGGCGGTAGCAGAGGCCGTTCTGGAAAGCGCCCAATCAGAAAAGTGGGTGAGCCCTTCGAATACCGATTGAATGCTGAATGTCTCCGACGAAATCCTCAGCAGGGCCGGACGGCAGACAAACTTCGTCGTCACCGCCTTGAATGGCGGGAAAGAAGCGTTCTATTCTATTGACCATGAAACTGGAACAATTCCGTCAATCCCTCCGCGAGGAGGCGCCGCCCCAAAACCTGACTCCCGCCCTGGCCGGCCTCTGGTGGGACGCCAAAGGCAGGTGGAACCAAGCCCATGAGTCGGCCCAGAAGGATGAGGGCCCCGCAGGCTCCTGGGTACACGCCTACCTTCACCGCAAGGAAGGAGACTCTTCCAATGCGGCATACTGGTATCGCCGGGCCGGCAAACCTCCATCCCGAGACTCGCTGGAGCAGGAGTGGCTCACGATTGCCGAGTCCTTGCTGAATGAGACCGAGGCTGGTTCATAGGATAACCCGGCTGATGGATGAGATCGACCTCACACCAGCCCTTTATTCAGCGCCAGCCCGTAGAAAACACCGAGTACAAGCATCTCGGCCAGACCAGTGCCCAACATGCAGGCCACTGTCCCGCCAGGTACATTGAACATCAACCAACTGGAAAGCGCGTGCATCACGACTCGGAAAAACCAAACCAGTACACCAAAGCTAACACCCTTAATCCAGCCGGACGCACCGGGGAGGCTCTGATACAAGAGCAGAAAAATCCAGGCCAGCAGAAAACCATAGACGAGGTCAATGAGTGATCCCGCAACGACATTTACAGATGGTCTGGCTTCCGGACGAGGGGATTTGCATTCACCACCCCATCCAACATCGCGAAGATCAGTCCCGCCGAAACGCTGACGACGATGAACCTGAACATTTCAGTCGCCCCCTGTGAAATCGATGAGGGCGCCATTATAAGACCCCCGTTTCATGCGCAAAAGCGGCCGGTCTTTCTTCCACTCCAAACCAGTAAACGGCTGCCGGTTGTCAATTTCATGTGAACTGCTGATAGAATCTTACTCGCTCGGGGAAGGAGGTACAGATGAAAGTTGCCGCGGTCCAGATGGACGTGGAAATTCTTGAGAAGGAAAGAAATCTGCGCAGGATTCTGTCAGAGCTTGAGGCCGCCGCAGGCGCGGGTGCAAAACTCGTCGTCTTCCCGGAGTGCGCGCTCACCGGGTACTGCTTCACGGGCCGCGAGGAGGCTGCCCCAGTGGCAGAGGAGGTCCCAGGCCCCTCGACGGAGAGAATTCATGCAGCCGCGAAATCCCTCAAGACCACCGCCATCGTGGGCATGCTCGAACGCGAAGGAGACCAAATCTACAACGCGGCCGCAGTGGTCAGTCCTCAAGGAATTCTGGGAACGTATCGCAAGATTCATCTTCCCTGCCTCGGCATCGACATGGTGGCGACTCCCGGCAACATTCCCTTCCCGGTTTTCGACACTCCGCATTGCAGGGTTGGCGTGAACATCTGTTACGACTGTAGTTTCCCCGAGTCGGGGCGCATTCTGAAGCTCAAGGGAGCGCAGGTGGTGGCGATTCCCACCAACTGGCCGACCGGTTCGGACACCTGGCAACATACTCCCAAGGTGCGCGCTACAGAGAATCACGTGCACGTGATTGCTGCCAACCGTGTGGGCGAGGAGCGGGGATTCCGTTTCGCCGGTCACTCCCAGATTGTGGACTTCACGGGCGAAGTGCACGGCGAAGCGGGTGAGACCGAGGAAACCATTATTTATGCCGAGCTCGATATGGAGGCGGCAGATTCAAACAGGGTGGTTCGCGTTCCCGGCAGGTGGGAGTTCGATCGCATCGCCGCGCGCCGGCCCGAGATGTACACGGCGATCACAGATATTCGATAGAGTGGACAGGCTCCTGAATGCGTCTTCTCCCCGGGGTTTGTGCAGCCTGTCATTATCGCTGAATAAGAAAGCCGCTCCGCTCGACGTCTAGAGCGTTTCGAGAAATTCTTTCCAAGGCGTCGCCAGTAATGTCTCGGTTGTCGAATGACCGAAAGCGCGGATGATCATGGCGGCCTTCTCCACTTGTTTCGCATCCTCCGCCTCGACAATATCCACGACATCAAAACGTCCCAGCGTTGCGAAGCTCTCCTTCCAGATGACCCCCGGACACTCACTCTTGATCTTCTGAGTCACCGTTTCAGCCAGTTGCTTAAACTCCTTCGGGTCGCGAAAAGCCTCGGGAGAAAACCGACTGAGAACCACATAGGTTGGCATCTTATCCCTCCGTTTTCCATTACCCTTGTTGTCGCCTTGTTCGTCTTCAATTGGTGAATGTGTGCCTCCGCGTCGGCTGTCGGGAGCAGACGGGAATGTGTGCCTTCGCATTCGCTATTTGCTCATCTTCCTCTTCCTCATCTTCATCTTCATTTTCATTCTCATCTTCTTCTTCGTCCAAGTCCTGCTCTTCATAATCACCCTCGCCGGGTAAGTCGAAATCGCGATACGGGAACAAGCCAGCTACGTAAGAAACGAAAAACCGAACCTGTTCGAGATTGGGCATAGCACCCCCTTTTCAGTGCGCAGACTCAATCCGCATCCTCCTGCCAAAGACCTGCGTGCCTCGTGTGTCGCGTAAACGTTCTTTGCCCGAAAGAGTTGGTGGCGACGCCAGGGCCGACCCTTCAGGCGGGTACTTGGCAGGGCCATGGAATACACACACCCTTGTCGTCCGCTCCGGCCTTCTGCCTGATGGCGTGCCGGCTCTCGCGGCAACGAAGCACCCTGTGACGACCTCAAGCCTTTCGGCCTTCTAGGCGGCGTCTTTCCTGAACTCTCGGACTTCTGCCCCTGGATTCACCCGGGGAGCAAGCATCTTCGCCAGAGCCTTCCCGCTTGCGACAACGGCGAATGCACCTGCAAACGCACCCAGCAGGGCCGGGATGAGGTACACGTTGGCGATTTTGACCCGCTCAAACCAGTGCCCAAGGACCGGCGAGCCCAACCAGGCGCCTATCCATCCGGCGATTATCTTTCCAAGAAAGCCATCGAATCCCTCCAGGAATCGATAGCGAGCCACGTAATGGATCACAGCGGCGGCAACAATTCCCGCCACCAACAAGACCAAGAATGCCCAGAAATTCATCCCGATCATGTTAGCACCTCCTCAGCCAGCCATTCGTGGATACCAGTCCTTCATTCCGGAAACATTCGACGATGACCAACGGTCCCAGCGGCGGCCCATCAGTCACCACTATGCTTAGCGAAAACAGAGGCGACGGTCGTCCCCTACGCTATCAAGCCACACGAGTCTTCAAGAACCAGCAAAGCTCCTGCACAGTCAAAGGCTCGACCCGATAGTCCACCGCCCCCATCTGCATCGATTCCAGATAGCACTTCATATCCAGACAACGGGCCACGACCAGTACGGGGAGTCGGCGGTCACTTTCCACCGCGCGCTCCAGCACGCACCTCCCTTCAAACTTAGGGCTTCCCTGGGTCACGATCACGAAGTTGAAGGGCTCCTCTCCCAGGCAGCGAACGCCTTCCTGGTAGGAGCGGCAGGCTCGGACCCAGCACCCATACCCTTCGAGGATGTTGCGATAATAGTGAAGATCCCCCGGGTCTTCATCCACCAGAAGCACTTTTCCCCCTGTAGCAAGGAGCGATTGCCCCCTCTCTGGTTTGTTGGTGCCTCTTGGGTCCATGGTGACCTCCCGAAGGACAACGATCTGTGTCGGACCTTACGGGCGAGAGACTGGTCCTAGGTGGTCTTCATGGCTCACTACCCCTGTTGGCTGGAAAGTACGCCTCTCGCTCTTACTGTGTCAATATTGCATTTGTGCAAGCGTGATCGATAAATAAATGGTCCCGGCGCGTTGACTACATCGCAAATGGAGCCCAAACAATGCAAGGTTATCCTTTTGCAGCCTTCTGCGTGTGAATCCCGAGTTCTATAATATGGTCAGGAGGAGGGAACCGGGTGTTTCTCCTCACGGGAGGTGGGCAGGATGGGTCGCTCACTGACCCGGCGCCGTAGACTCAGTTCAAAAGGAGAGGGGGGAACAGCGTGTTCGTTTTCGGCAGGAGCCAGGATATTCGACCCTGACCATCCTGCCCGCCGGATCTACCAGGTGAACGCCGGACAAGTGCAGTTGTGGAGCGGGCCCGATGCAATTGTTGACCAGCTTGCTCCGGGCGATTTCTTTGGCGAGAAGTACCTCCTTCCTCCTCGCCCCAGCGAGCAAATCGCCAAGGCCCTCACGCCGGTGGTGGCCACAGCCTACCGCCGATCGGAGTTGTTCCATTGCTTGCAGCGGAACCGCCGCTTTGCGCGACGACTATTAACGAACCTCGCGTTGCGCCTGGATCGCTACGAACATTCTATTCAGGATTTCGTCACCGAAGGGGCCGAGCGCAGGCTTGCACGCTTCCTGTTCCGCTTCATTCCGAATCGCCGTGCCACGGGCTGGATTCGGCTGCCGCTTCGCGGGAACAACGCGGAGCTGGGTAGGATGGTCGGGATGACCCGGTGGCGTGTTTCTCATTTTCTGAATCATTTCCAGCGACTGGGCTGGCTGAGGCGCCGCCAGCAGGAGCTGTGGGTCCAATGTAACTCTCTCAAGGCATTTCTAAAGTCGCCGTCACAGGACGTCCCAAGGTCCGTATGAAAGCGACGAACGGCTCGCACCTTCTCACCTTACTCCCCGACCTTGGGCTGATCCGGTTTGGATGCTTCGGGGTTCACCGACACGATCTCACTCTGGATAAGTTGTCGAATCCCCTCCATCTCCGCCGTCCCGGCCCATCCGATAATTCGCCTTCCCACCAAGTCGAGATCCTGAAAGGGAACCTCGATGGAATACATCCCACTGCCGTGCTCCTGCCAGTTGCTTTTCTTCCCGGTTTCTGCCATATGACTCTCCCTGTTGTCGCCAGCGATCAGGCTGGACGGATCCTTCATGCCGCCGGTGACGAGACAAGAGCCTCCCACACTTTGTTCAGGACAAGCTGCGACAATCCCGCCAGTTCTTCCAGAAGCTGGCGCGACTGGTCCGCCGAACCCTGATCCGATCGGCGCAATTGCCTCAAACTCGAAGCGTCGCAGGTTGAGCCGAGGTTCATCACGGCCACCACCTGCCTTTTGCGGTCCATCTGAATATCGCCAAGCATCTTCTGCCTTCTCTCCGCAGAACCGGAGGGTTCCATCTGCGCGAGAGCGGCCTGAGCCGCCTTCACGAAGCCGGGATGGTCCAGGGGAATCGAGACGAGAACTTTGTGCGGATCGATCTGCTCCACCGGCACGTAATAGCTGAACTTCTCAGTCGCTTCACGCGCCAGATACAGGCACACGTCCCCCGTCTTGAAGCACGAGCCGGCATTCCCGAGTCCCGGCTTGAGTGCGAGGTTCCAATAAGGCGCTGTCAATTCCTCGCCGTCCATAAGGCCTTCGATCACCACCAGCCGCCCGCGCTGCTGATCGTAGGTGATCAGCACGACGTCGAACTTCTCCCGGCTGTCGATGCAGGGAAACTTTCGCCGGCAAAGAGTGTAGAAGGTGCGGAAGATGTCCTTGACGCGCGAGATCTGCGGATCGGCAGCGCCCTCCGGTTTCAGGCGGCGCTCCCGGTACCGCACGAGGAGGTCGCGGAAGCTTTCCGCCTCCGCAATCAGCCCATCGGGGAGGACTTTCAGCTCGGTTCTGGGAAGGAACCAATTGATCGAGTAGCGGCAGCCGACAGGGGGAAAATCGACGTCCAGGCCCCATGTATTATCAGGCTCCTGACGCAATCGCGGCTCCTCGACTGCCCGCATGTAGGCGTCACGCTCCCACTGCCCTGCATCGGGATTCTGAGTTGGAAATCTCAGGATGCCGTCTTCAATCACCTGGGCGCGTTGAATGGCGGCGTTTCGCGCCACGTCGAGAAACGGCCTTGCCGCGATGGTGGACGGCAGTTTCAATTTCAAGCGCAGCTTCTCGAGAGGAAACCACACCACGTGGGCCATCGATTCGGTGGGCTCTCCAGATAACCCGCCGGCCGACTGGGCGCGCGAGCTCTGCGGGTAGAGCAATTCGTACTCACGGTCCGACATGGCGTACCCGTTCACCACGTTGTAGCCAAAGCGGAAGGAAATGGGGGCATCAATTTGTCCCAATGCACGGTTGAACAGGATCACTCCTTCCTTCCGGCGCAGGGCCTTGAACCTTTCCTCCTGCGTCATCCCCTGGTCGGAGGGCGCGACCGCTTCCCAGGTCATTCCCGCCATTTGCGATTCGGCATCCAGCCCCAGGTTCCGCACCAGGCCGGCCCCCGAGGCGACGCGGGCCTGGTAGCCTCGCAGGCTGCGGTTGGTCACCATCAGTCCTTCCACCTCGTAGGTAACCTCTGCACGCCCGTCAGGATAGATCCGTTGTGTCATCGTGAGAGTCCGCGCTTTAAGCTGGTGGGCGCGAAAGTTCCGCCGAAAGGCGCGCCGCTTGAGGGCAGCCGCATCCAGCAGTTCAAAGGGATAGGGCGTGTGCGAAGCGTATTGCAAGCCCTGGGCGCCGCCATATTCCCAGATCTCGATCTGCACCCTTCCCTGCCCGAAAACGCGAATCACGTTGTAGGAGTTTTTCCCGTATTCGTTGCCGCCTTTGACCGTGGGTGTCCCCGCAGCCAGCACACCGATGTCCCCGCTCTCGTTGGGATTCAGTTGATAGCTGACCCGAGTGAAATTGCTGTAGTGCTTGTGCCCGTGCAGAATCAAATCGAAGTCGTTTTTCACCAGTTCCCGCATGAAGGTCCCGGCGTTCTCCAGCACCAGGAAGCCCTCGACGTTGGTGATGCTCTTCGAATCCGCATAGGGAATGGCGACGGGGTGATGATGGACAAGCGCGATGCGGCAGGCCAGCGGGTCGGCTTTTGCCGGCATGCTCTCCGGCCGCTGAAGAGCCACGCTGGTCTCAAGAATCTGGTCCGGCTTGACTCTTCCGCGCGCCAGCCACAAAACGTGATTGGAGTCGTAGGGCATGACGATCACCAGCCCGTCCGGTGACACATAGGGCCGTAACCCGCCGGATCTGGCACTGGGTATGTCGCCTCGCCCCGGCGAAACCCGGCGGCCCGGGAGGGCGAGGCGCCAGAGCTGCTTCCACGTGGGGAAATTGATCCGCTCGGGAAGATCACCGAAATAGGCATCAAAAATCCTGCGCGCTACGGCTCCCAAGGTCAGGTTCCCCATCAACTTGCGGTCATGGTTGCCTGGAATCACAAGCAGCGTGGGCTGACGACGCGAGATCTTTTCGCAGGCCTGAAGCATGTCGCGGAGAAACTCCGCCGCATTCCGCAACCACCGCGGGCGGGGGCTGTCCGCCAGGTCACCTGTGACCAGAATGATATCGGGCTCGAGCTGCGGGATGACGCTGAGCAGCATCTCTCCCAGATGGATGTCAAAGGAAGGACCAAAGTGGATATCCGACAGGTGAACAATCGTGGAAAGGACCGGCGAGCGGGAATCCTGACTCATGGCTCTTCGCACCTCGTGGCGCCCGGCATTAGGCTGAGCCTTCGGCGCCCATTATAAGCAGAATTCCGCCGGATTGCCCGGTGATCAAGAAGGAGATTCGGCGGCAGGCGTGACGGGGCTTGCCAGCTCTGCCGCCCGGCCTGGCAAAGAGCGGGTTCTAGGCTAATCCCATTTCGGCCATGCGCTGGTTGAAGTGCTGGTAAGCAATCGCGAGCATCCGGTCGCGGTTCAGTTCGAAGGCATTGGGCTGGAATACGAAGTCGGTGGCTGCGGGAATTTTCGTGGCTTCCTGCAAGAACACTTCGCGGACGGCCATCGCGTACTCTTCCCGTTCGGCGCATTTCCCGCGCAGGTAGTCCATGCCGGCGGTGACGTGCCGCCCCTCATCCGCCCGGATCTGACGGATGCCCTCGAGAAGCCGGGGAAGGATGCCCCGCGCAGCCGCAATCTCGTCGAAGTAATCATAGCCGGTGACGGCCAGAACTCCCTCGAGGATCCCCATGTAGTGCGCCGTCCCGACCACCAGAGCCTTTTCCAGTCGGAAGCGACCTTCATCCCCGTCGGCCGCCAGAGCCGCCCGGCCGATCTCCTTAGCACGCTCTCTCAGGCCATCCACGAGGATTCGCTTGTAATCACCGACGACATACTTCGAGGTGTCAACCGTTCCGAAGACCTGGGCGAAATAGATCTCGAAGAACTCCGCGTGCTTGGCCTCTTCGAAGGCCTGGGTCACCAGAAAGAGTTTCCGGTCGAAGTCCGGCATTCCCACAAGCCACCAGGCAAGGGTTTCGGCCACACTGACTTCACCCTCATAGAACAGTGAGCAGATCTTGAGCAGTTGTTCCTGCTGTCCGGCGGTGAGGCGCTGCCAATCAGCACGGTCTTCACTGATGGGGATTTGTTCAGGATCCCATGATGCCTGCTTCTTTGCGATACGGTACAGCTCTCGCGGGCCCTTGGGGCCCGCCACGGTAGTTGCCATCCAATCCTCCCGGGTAATTTGCCGGCAAGCTTATGCCGTCCACTCTTTGATGCAGTACCGATTCGTCGTGCTGCCCGTCCGGACTTATTCTTGCGAATCTTGGGCGTCCTTCCTTCCGCCGAAGGGTCCCTTTTCCCGAGCCTCTCAGTCCCTCACTTTGACCAGCACGACCCCGTGGCGCGGCACCGTGGCGCTGAAACTCTCCCTGAAAGTTCCGAGGTCCTTGTGCAGCCATAAGTCCCGCACCGCAGCGGTCTCCGCCACCTTGATATCCTTGAAATAAGCGGTGACCGTGGCCGGTGTATAGCCGCGATTGAAGAGGCCTACCGCTTTGCTGCCATCCGAAAGAGGCTTGACCCAGACCTCCAGCGGGCCTTCCTGGGCCACACGAAAACCCTGGAAGCCCGCCGGGTCCTGATCCACAGCGATCACCTCCCGATTGGTCAGGATGGCGAGCGTCTGGTGGCTCATCCGGGTAAGGTCGTTGCCGGCCAGCAGAGGCGCCGCGAGCAGGCACCAAAGGCTCATATGGGTCTTGTTCTCATCGTCGGTGAGCTTGCCGTTTCCCACTTCGAGCATGTCCGGATCATTCCAGTGGCCCGGACCCGCAAACCGCTCCAAGCCGTTCTGGCCGAAGCCGATATAGGCCATTCGCTCGTAGTCCGCGCTGATGTCGCCCGTGGTCCGCCAGGCATTGCCGCCCACCGATGCGCCCCAGGACCAGACTCGGTCGTCGCCATACTGGCAGAGGCTGAACAGTATAGGCCGGCCGGTCTTTGCGAGCGCTTCATGCATCTTCCGATAGGCGGCAATCTCCTCCGGGACAGTGCCCCGCCAACTGCACTTGTCGTACTTGAGGTAGTCCACTCCCCACTTCGCGTAGGTTTCGGCATCCTGCTCCTCATGACCGAGGCTGCCCTCGAACCCCGCGCAAGTCTTAGGGCCGGGCGAGGAATAGATCCCCAGTTTCAAGCCCTTGCTGTGCACGTAATCGGATAACGCTTTGATATCTGGAAACTTGGAGTTGGGGTGGATGAATCCCTGCCCGTCGCGCTCGCCCTGCCAGCAGTCATCGATATTGACGTAAATGTACCCGGCCTCTTTCATGCCATTCGAGGCCATGGCGTCGGCTGCACCACGAACATCGGCGTCCGTCACTTTGCAGCCGAAGTAGTTCCAACTGTTCCAGCCCATCGGCGGCGTAAGCGCTATCTTGTTTTGAGCATACAAGCTTGCGCCTAACCAGCCCGCAAGCATAAAGACCAGCCCGCACCCAAAAGTGACAGAGACCATGCTTTGCTTCATAGCCCGCACCTCCCCATTGAGTTATTCAACCCCACAATCTACGGGAACGAGTCCAGGGGCTCTGTCCGCAAACCCGCACCTTAGCACGGAAATCCCTTATCGTGCAATTTCGGCCATGTCACACGGCGTTATAACTATTTTTTAATCAAGCGTTTAGCCCGTTACCAACGGTCTAGATGCAAGTCAGTTCCCGTGCATTGTAGTCTCCACCCTCCCTGCCCGAAAGTGGCCTCGTGACGCCGGGCGTTGAGGAAAAAACGATGCGAATACGGCGGACCCGACACCTCGACGCCAGATGAGCCGGGCGGAACAGCGCCCGATCAAAATCGGAAGGAGAAACTTCGGTGATCAGGAAAAGCTGTTTGACATCATCCTTTCTCGCGCTGGTCTTGGCGCTCGCCGCCAGTGCACCAATCTTCGCGAAGAACCCTCAGCGGGTGACCCTC
>Ga0070741_10015568_pt1 | contig 12853 bp, 11 predicted proteins | sample Coa_R1_4_FD_66440 | JGI IMG/M metagenome (GOLD analysis project Ga0070741, IMG submission 66440) | Surface soil microbial communities from Centralia Pennsylvania, which are recovering from an underground coalmine fire - Coalmine... | ecosystem: Environmental > Terrestrial > Soil > Unclassified ...
TCGCCGGTTGCCTTGGCTGCGGTCCAATGGCGCCGGGTAACCCAGTCGACCCGGGACGAGGGCGCCCGTCACGCGCCTGATCGGTACGCGGAGGTTCACTACGAGCGGTTCGTCGAGGACCCCGCCGCCGTCCTCGACGCGATCGCGGGCTTTTGCGGATTGCCACCCGACCCGGAGGCGGAAGGATTCCTCGCCACGCGCTTCCAGCTCCAGGACATGAACTTCCAGTGGCGCGACCGCCTTTCGGCAACGGACGTGGCGGCCCTTCACGCGATCCTGGGCGATCACCTCGAGGCGTTCGGCTACGAAGTAGATCCGCCTCGATTACGGCCGGATGTCCCCTTGATCGATCAGCCGTGGGCCGCCAACGCCGGTGATGCGCCGTCTCAGGTTGCCGGCGCTCCGCCCCAAAGCTAGTACGAGCTGGCGGCCCGGGCACCTAGACTCGGCGCCGTGTCGCGCCGAACTTCATCGCTTGCGGTGTGATGCTACGTGCGCGTCCTGGTCCTCACACAGCACTTTCCGCCCGAGATAACGGCCGCGAGCTTTCGCCTGGAGGCGTTCGCGCGCGCCCTGGCGGACCGGGGGCACGAGGTCCACGTGCTGTGCCCGGTGCCGAACCATCCGAGCGGGCTAGTTGCCGACGGGTACCGTCACCGGCCCATCGTCCGGCGGGTCGAGGCCGGCATTCGGGTAAGCCACCTGTGGGTCGTCACCTCGTCGCGCAAGACGCTCTGGACGCGCCTGGCCTACTACGGCTCTTACGCGGCTGCCGGTGCTCTGGCCGGAGCCCTGGGGAAGCGCCCCGACGTCATCCTCGCTTCCTCGCCCCCGCTGACCGTGGCGGTGCCGGCCGGCATGCTCGCTCACCGGCACCGGGCTCCGCTCGTCCTCGACGTCCGCGACCTCTGGCCGGCCTCGGCGGTGGCGCTCGGCGAGCTTCGCCCCGGTCGCCTCCTGGCGGCCGCCGAGCGCCTGGAGCGCTGGGCTTACCGGAGCGCGGAGCGCCTCATCACGGCGAACGAGGCCTTCGCGCGCTCGATCGCGGCGACGGCCCCGCCGGGCCGGGGGGTCGAGGTGATCCCCAACGGGACCACCGCCGCCTGGCTCGAGGCCGGGAAGGCCACCGTCCCCCGGGCCTCCCTGGGGCTGCCCGAGGATCGCTTCATCCTCGCCTACGCCGGCAACTTCGGTTTGGCCCATGGGCTCGAGATCGCCGTGGACGCCGTCGGGCTGCTCGACCCCGATGTGCTCCTCCTCCTGATCGGCGAGGGGCCGCGAAGGGCCTCGGTCGCCGAGCGGGCGCGCCCGCTGGGAGGCCGCGTCGCGTTGCGCGGCCTGATGGAGCCCGCCGACGCCGCCCGCCACCTGCGGGCCGCGGACGCGCTCCTCGTCTCCGAGCGCCAGGATTCGACCGTCTCCGCGAAGCTCTACGACATGTGCGCGATCGGGCGTCCGATAATCGCCGCCTGCACCGGCGAGCTCCGGCGCGTGGTCGAGCGTGAGAAGGTGGCGCTGCCGGTGCCCCACGGCGATGCCCGCGCCCTTGCCGAAGCCGTCCGAGCGCTCCGCTCCGACCCCGCCCTGGGCCAGGCCCTGATCGCCGCCGCCAGGAGGTTCGCCGAGGCCCACCGCCGCGAGCGGCAGGGGGAGCGAGCGGCGGCGCTGCTCGAGTCCGTGGCAGCCACCCGGTGAGCGTTCAGGCTCGCCGCGCGGACGCCGGCGACACGATCAGCAGGAACGCCCTCTTCGCCTTCGCCAGCCAGCTCGGCACGGCTGCGTTCACTGGCGTGCTCACGATATTCCTCACCCGCGAGCTCGGGCCGGCGGGCTTCGGGACCTTCGCCCTCGCCCTCAGCGTGACCGGCCTGCTGCTCCGCTCGGCCGGTGGCGGGAGCACGCAGGCGGCTGCGCGCTTCGTGGCCGAGCGCATCGGCGACACGAGGTCCGTCATTGCCGTGCTGGGAATGGCACTGAGATACCGGGCGCTCACCGCGTCTGCGGTCGGGCTCTCGCTGTTCGTGCTGGCCGGGCCGATCGGCGATCTCTACAACCAGCCGGATCTCGCCGGCCCCGTCCGCGGAGCCGCTCTCGCGCTCGTGGGTCAGGACCTGCTCGCATTCGAGCGCAACGTGTTCCTCGCGCTGCGGCGCGCGACCGCTGGCTTCAAGCTCGTCGTCTCGGAGTCGGCGATGGAGCTCGCGTTCAGCGTCGCGCTCGTGCTCGCCGGCACGGGGGCCACGGGCGCCGCCTTCGGGCGCGCGGCCGGGTATGGGTTCGGTGCCGCCCTCGGCCTGCTCATGCTGAGCCGGGCGCTCGGTCACTCGCTGATCGGGCGCACCGGCCCCAGCCCGGTCTCTCGGCGCGAGTTCACGGGCTACGCGGGCGCCATGTTCATCGTCGCCAGCGCGTCCGCGCTCTTTTCGCAGATCGACGTGCTCTTGCTGGGGGCGTTCCTGACCACCACCGCGGTGGGGGTGTACAGCGCGCCGCTTCGCCTGGTCGCTTTCCTCGGCTACCCAGGGCTGGCGATAGCGCAGGGTGTCGCGCCGCGACTCGCGAGGCATCCCGACGAGCCGCCGCGCGTAGAGGCCCTTTCGCGAGCGCTGGCCTACGCGACGATCGTGTCCGCCTTGATGATCCCGTTCCTGGTCGTGTGGGCGGAACCGATCGTCGAGCTCGTGCTGGGCCCCAAGTACGCCGGTTCGGCCTCGGTCTTGCGGGCGATCTCCCCGTATGTCCTTCTGAACGGGATCGGCCCTCTGTTCTTCGCGTCGCTCAGCTACGCGGGCGCGGGGCGTCAGCGCATTCCCATCTCGATTGCGACCGTGGTCGTGGCGGCCGCTCTCGGCCTGGCCCTGATCCCGACGCTTGGGACCGTTGGAGCCGCCATCTCCACCGATGCCGCTTACGCCCTCTACGTGGCCGGGCACGCGTACGTGGCGCGCGGATTCCTCGGTCTCGCGATCCGGCCGGCCGCCGCCACTGCGTTGCGCTCAGCGGCCGCCGCTGCGGTGTGTGCGGCCGTTCTCGCTGTGTTCGGGGTCCACGAGCTCTCCGCGGTCGAGTGGATCGCCGGGACGATTGCGGGCGCTGGGAGCTATGTGCTCGTGCTGGTGGCAACTCGCGGCCTCTCGACCGCCGACATGCGCTTCCTGAGGCGCCTGCCGGCCCGGGCCCTCCGCGGTGGATGACATCCTCCGGTCCGTGGCCCGCTCTCACTCGTCCCCCCGCGTGTCCTGGGTTCCACCCATGAGGCGAACTCTCGCCCGGGCAAGTCGGCCGATTCGGCGGGCATGGGCAAGACGGGGATCGGCTCGATGGCGATCGGGCCCACCCGACTTCGTTGGCGTGGGCGCTCAGCGCTGCGGGACAACGTGGTGGTGGCGCCTGCTCTGTCATCACCCCCTGATACGGCCGGCTCCAGCGAAGGAGCTGCACTACTTCGACCCATTCTTCCGCAAGCGCTTCGACGACGAGGATGTGGAGGCGTACCACGATCTCTTCCGCCGGCCCGACGGTGCGCTGAGCGGGGAGTGGACCCCACGCTACATGCACGACTTCTGGACCCCGGCCCTGCTCGCAAGAGCTGCTCCCGAGGCGAGGCTGCTCGTGCTGCTCCGGGATCCGATGGCCCGCTACCTCTCCGGCATCCGTCACGAGATGGGCCGGTTGCGGCGCCAGGTCTGGCGCCCCCGCTATCGCGAGCACGTTCGGGCGATGATCGCCGCCGACGCGCTCAGTCGCAGCCTTTACGCTGCGCAGCTCGAGCGCCTGTTCCGGCACTTCGACCGCTCGCGCATCCTGATCCTGCAGTACGAGCGCTGCGTGTCCGACCCGCTCGCGGAGTTGCGGCGGACGTACGAGTTCATCGGCCTCGAGATGCCCGAAGACCTTGCACCCGGTTTCTCTCAGCGGCTGGGACGGTCGCACCCACCGGTCGCGACCGGCGACGAGGCGATCGCCGTCGCCGCGGCGGAGATCCAGCGGGATGCGGCGCGCCTTGCGCGGCTGGCTCCCGAGCTCGATCTCGGCCTCTGGCCGTCCTGCCGGCCTTCCGAGCCCGTCGTGGACCGGCCAGAGCTCCGCGCTCGCTAGAGGCCTGATGCGGGTTATCCACGCACGCGAGGACGCCGCATGCCGGCGCTCGATCGCCACCCACGGGCTCGCGGGTAGCGCTGCTACCCGCCTCGCGCGCGTGCGGCGCCCAGCTTGGCCTGCGACGCCCTCGCGCACGCGCCTAACCCACATCAAGCCTCTAGGTAGCCGCGGCGCGGATCAGGTAGCCGGCAACCTCCGGCGCCGCCTCGGCCTTGAGCTCGGGCGCTGCGAGGTCATAGCCGAAGCGCCGAACGCGCGGGTTCAGGCGCCGCACGACGCGCTTGGCCTTGAGCCTTCCGACCGCGCCTTGCCGGCTCTCCCCCCAGCGGCGCAGGTACGCCTCGTTGATCCCCCTGCGGGGGGTTACGTGAACGGGGCGCGCGTCGAGGCCCAGGAACTCGAACACGGACTGAAGGGTCCCCTCGGGATCGGCTACGAGGTCCTCGTAGCGCACGATGCGGAGGTGCTCCACGTGGGGAGCGTCGGCGAGCAGGCGCTCGTGGGCCGTGATCCAGTGCCGGATGAGGGCTCCCGCAGGTGCCTGGGCGAGCGAGAGGCGGCGCGCGAGCGCCGCTGGAACCCGGCGGTGGCGCTTGGACCAGCGCTTGGTGGCGTAGGCGACGGCGATCGGGTGTCGCATGATCACCAGGAAATAGGCGCCGGGGAAGACGGCCTGTAGGAAGCGCGTCCGCAGGAGGTTGGGAGGCGACTTCTCCACGAGGACCGGCTTCGTGAGATCCCAGTACGGGCTCCAGGCGGCCCACAGGCGCGCCCGGGCATCCGCCGACACGAGCGGCGAGGTCTCGGTCAGGTGCGCACCTGCGTCGAAGGCGAACCGGCCGGGCCCGCCGTGCGCCGCGGCCGTCGGGTAGAGGTCCTGGAGGTGCTGGCCCTCGTCCATGTAGACCCCTGTCCCATGCAGGGCGCTCACCTCAGGGTGCTGCGCGATCCACTGCGCGAGCGGGGTTGTCCCGCTGCGGTGAAGGCCGCCGATGAAGAGGATCCTGTGGCTATGCGGCACGGGCCGACTGTACCCTCCGCTTGCGGGAGCCTGATCCCGCGAGCGAGCGAGGCGAGCGAAAACAGGGCGGCAGATGGCATCCATCCACACGACGCTCCGATCGGGCAATGCGGGGGCTGACCATGGCTCGCGCATGAGGGGGCCGGACTTCTTCATCGTCGGCGCCCCGAAGTGCGGGACGACCGCGCTCACGGATTACCTAGCCCAGCATCCCGAGGTCGGGATGTGCGAGCGCAAGGAGACCCAGTACTTCGCCACCGACCTCTATCCCAAGTTCGGGCGCGAGGATGGAGCGTGGATCACGCCCGAGGAGTACCTCAGGCTCTTCACCCACGCGCAGGGCAGGAAGCGGATCGGGGAGGCCTCCGTCTGGTACCTCTACTCCGCGGCCGCGCCCGCGGCCATCCGGGCGTTCGCTCCGAACGCCGACATCATCGTGATGCTCCGCAACCCGCTCGAGGCATTGCCCTCGCTTCACTCCCAGTTCGTCTTCGTCGGGATCGAGCCGGTCGAGGACTTCGAGGCCGCCCTCGCGCTCGACCCCGAGCGCGAGCGCTCGGGGTCGCCGCCCGGCTTTCCGCCGCGCTCCTATCGGTCGGCGGCGCGCTACGGGGAGCAGGTGCGCCGCTACGTCGAGACATTCGGGCGCGACAGGCTGCACGTGATCCTCTACGACGACTTCAGCGCCGACACGCTCGGGTCCTTCCGCAGGACCTGCGAGTTCCTCGGCGTCGATCCGGGCTTCCTGCCCGAGATCAGGGTCGTGAACCCGAACAAGCGGGTGCGCGCTAGATGGGCCCAGGACCTGGTGCAGGACCCGCCGCCAGCGCTGCGGCGGCTTCTGCACGCGAGCACCCCTCAGCGCCTCCGGCGGCGCCTGGGTGCGACCCTCAAGCGCTGGAACACCCGCTACGAGCCGCGACGCCCGGCCTCGGAGTCGGCGGCCGAAGCCCTGCGTCCGCTCGTCGCCCAGCAGGTGGAGGAGCTGCGCGAACTGCTCGGCCTCGACGCGAGTCGCTGGTTGGCTGCGGCTCGCCTGCCGAGCGGGCGCTGAGGGCATTGGCTCCGAAGGGGGAAGAGCCGCGGCGGCTCACGGTCGTCACGCTGGTAGACGGGATCGGGCCCGGTGGCGGCGAGCGCTTGGCGGCGGAGGTCGCGCGCCGCCTCGACCCCGATCGCTACGTCCGGATCCTGTGCGCGAGCCGCTGGGATGATGAGGAGCCGGGAGACCCCGCTCTGAAGGCGCGCGAGACCCTCGTGGGCGCGGGCGTCCGCTTTCTCGGCTTGCGCCGCAGCTCGGCGGCCGCGCTCTGGGCCTGGCGGCCGCTGGTGTCGCTCATCCGCAGCGAGCCCGTCGACATCGTCCATGCCCACAAGTTCGGCTCCAACCTGTGGGCGTCCCTGCTTCGGCCGATCGCCCGCCCGCCCGTCGTCGTCGCCCACGAGCACACCTGGTCATACGAGGGCAAGCCGCTGCGCAAGCTCGCGGACCGCTACGCGATCGCTCCCCGGGTGGATGCCTTCGTCGCCGTCTCCCGTGCCGATCGCCGGCGCATGGTCGAGATCGAGCGGATCTCGGAGTCCAAGGTCCGCTTCATTCCCAATGGGATCGAGGCGCTTCCGGAGCCCACCGGCGACGTGCGCGCCGAGCTCGGCATCGGCGCTGGCGACCCCGTGATCGGCGCCGTCGGCAGCCTGCGCGCGCAGAAGGGCTACGACATCCTGATCCGCGCCGCAGCGCTCATGGTGGGAGAGTTCGCGCGCCTGCGGATCCTGATCGCCGGCGAAGGAGAGGAGAGGGAAGCGCTCTCCGGCCTGATCGCGGAGCTGGGGCTGGACCGGGTCGTCACGCTGCTTGGCTACCGGCCCGATATTCCCGCGCTCCTCGCTGCCCTGGACGTCGCCGTGGTCGCCTCGCGATTCGAGGGCAGCCCGCTCGCGGTGCTGGAGTACATGGATGCGGGCCGGCCGGTGGTCGCGACGCGCGTGGGCGGGATCCCCGACCTGATCACGGACGGGGTGCACGGGGTGCTCGTCGAGCCGAACGATCCGAGCGCGCTGGCGGCGGGCATTTCCGAGCTCCTTCGCAACCCGGAGCGGGCCGGCGCGATGGGGGCGCGGGGACGCGAGCGCCGCCGAAGCGAGTTCGACATCGCGAACACCGTGCGCGAGATCCAGGCCCTCTACGAAGAGCTCTGGCGGGCGCGGCGCGCCGGTCAGGCGCGCGCCTGAGGCTCCTCGAGGCCGCCGCCGGCCCCCGCGGTGCGCCTCATGAACTCGAGCACGAGGTCGCCCTGCTCCGGGCTCAGGCACTCGCGCCACTTCTCGCGCGGGTCCGCGAACGGCATCCCGCGGACGGCCCGCTCGAAGGACGGCGTCCAGCGCAGGCCAGCGAACCCGCAGAGCTCGCGCAGGGTCGGCTCCGGCCGGCTGATCAGGTCCTCGAAGCGGAACTCGCGGAAACGGCCGGGAACCTCCTCCGATTCGGCCTCGATGTTGTCGAGATCGAGCCTCATCTTGAGCGCCGCCGTCAGAACGGGGTCCGCTCCCAGCTCCCGCCAGGCTCGCTCGTAGGCGACGGGCACGCTGCCCCACTGCCAGCGCTCGCTGCTTGGGGGGCTGGTCACGTCGAGCCAGCCCGCCTGGATCCAGGAGCTCACGACCGCGCGCGGCTCGCGCCGCAGGGCCACGAAGACCGCGTCGCCGAACACGCGGTTGAAGAGGGAGATGCGGGACCACCCTGTGACCTTGACCAGGAGCCGGGGGCGCCGCTGCCATCGAAGCACGCGCTCGACGGCGCTGCGGGCGCCTTCGATCCCGGGCTCGGTCAGATCCTCCGCCCGCGGTGGCCGGTCGCGGCGTGAGAAGCCGGGCAGGTAAGCCTCCCAGAAGCGGTAGGCCTCGAACGGCTTCGGGAACCAGCGCGCCTCCTTGACCCGGCGAGGCAGCGGCGCGCGGTAGAGCTGCGAGGAGGCGCTGAGCCAGGGCTGACGGGGGAACACCTCGTTGAAGGTCGAGATCCAGCCCAGGTCCTCGTGGAGGGCCAGCAGGCGGTGCAGGAGGGTCGAGCCGCAGCGGCCAGTCCCGACGATGATCAGCGGGCCCGGGCGATCCGCGTTCATCGCGCACCCGCCTGTCGCCCGCGGCGCAGCAGCAGGCGCGCGCGCCAGGCTCGCGAGCGCCGCAGCCGCCGCGCGGCCGGCGAGACCTTGATCCGGAACCGGAGGGGTCCGTCGCCGCCGTAGATCCCGATCCTTGGCCAGGTCAGGGGCGCCGGCTGCTGCACGTAACGCGCGAGCGCGCCCGCTGCCTGGTAGCCCGCCCGCGCCGCGGCAGCGACAACGGCGGGGGAATGCTCGCCGTAGGGGTAGGCGAGCGCCGTGCAACCCCGGCCGAGGCGGGCCTCGCACTCCGACCGCGACGCCTCCAGCTCGGCGAGCACCCGAGCGGGGTCGAGCGCGGGAAGGTGCGGATGCGTGCGGGTGTGCGAGCCGACCTCCCAGCCCTCCTCGGCGAGCTCCCCAAGCTCGTCCCAGGACATGGGCACCAGCTCTGGCGCGCTGGGTCCGTCCGCCCACTGGTCGATTCCGGGCCAGCGCATCGGCTTCGCCTGGCCGATGAACGCGGTCGGTGCGAACACGGTTGCGGGCACGCCGAGCCGCCGCAGGACCGGGAGCGCGAGGCGGTGGACGGAGCGGTAGGCGTCGTCGAAGGTCACCGCAAGGGTCTTCGGCGCCGGCGGGCGGAGCACTGCGTCGGTGAAGCGGGCGGGGCGGTAGCCGCGCTCGAGCAGCCCGGCGAGCTGGCGCTCGAGATCCGCTGCGCTCACCGCAAGCGGCGAGCGCCAGCGCTCGCTCACGGCGTGGTAGCAGAGCACGAGCGCGCCGTCGCCCGCAACGCCATCCACCCTCGCGCGCATGCTTCAGGTGCCGGGAAGGGGGGACGGAGCGCTCGCGGGGATGCGCGAAGCCGCTTGCTCGCCCTCCGGCTCCTCCGACGCTTGCGCCCGTGCGACGCCCAGGAAGGCGGGGCCCAGGGCCAGGATGAGCCAGATGTCCTTGCTGTATTCCCTGGAGGTGAAGAAGGCGCCCGCCAGGAAGCCGACCTGGGCGACCAGGAGCGCGGTCGAGAGCAGGTCCATCGGGGCGTCCTGCTGGCGCCTGAATTCCTGGGCCGCGCGGTAGGCGCAGCGGAGGCAGAACCCGACGACGACTACGAAGAGGGTGAGCCCCACGAGCCCCGTCTCGGCCCAGAGCTCGAGGTAGGTGTTGTGGGCGACCTTCGGCGAGTCGATCACGTACTGCGCGCGGGCGACGGTGCCTGGCGTGAGGACGTAATTGACGGATGAGCCGGGAAAGTTCCCGATCCCCACGCCGTCCAGGGGGTGCGCCTCGACCATCCTCCAGGCGACGGTCCAGAGGTCCGTTCGCCCCGAGCCGGTGCCGACGCTGGTGACGCGGGCCCGCAGGTCCGGCGACGCCGCGTAGGTGTAGAAGCCCACGCCCGCCACCACGAGCACCGCGGCCATCGCCAGCAGCCGCCCGCGCCAGCGGGTACCTACGACGATGAACGTCGCCAGCGCCGTCGCCAGGGCGATGAGGCCCCCGCGGGAGCCCGTGAGGAAGACGCCCAGGGCGGAGATCACGGCGGCGACGGCGGCGGCCAGCCGCGCCACCGGGTTGCGCCGGAGCAGCGCGATGAGCCCCACGCTGAGCACGAGGCCGCCGACGAGCGCTGCGGCGAGCTCGCCCGGCTTGCTGGTCGAGCCGGCAAGGCGGGCGGTGTTGACCACGTGAACCGGGTTCAGCAGCCCGTAGACGGCATCGAGGCACGCCCCGGCGACGAAGGCCGCGGCGACGCCGATGGCCTGGGCCCGCGTGCGGACCGCGGTGAAGACGATGATGAAGAAGACCACGTTGAGCGAGAGGCGGAAGACGGCGTCGAGCGAGGTGGATGGGTCGTCGGCCCATAGCTGGCTGAGCGCGGCCCAGCCCAGAAACGCCAGCAGGGTCCAGCTCGCGACGGGATGGGTCGTGATGAAGTCGCCTCCGCGACGTCTCTTGACCGCCAGGGTCGCGAGCCAGGAGATGGCGAGCACGAGACCGGCCAGCTTCGAGAAGCTGACCGCGGAGCCGCCGTATGTCGGCAGGTCGGCGAAGAACGTGAGGACGATGAAGAGCAGCAGGCCCACGTAGAGATCGGCCAGGATCACGAGCATGAACCCGACGGCGAAGCCGGCCCCGAGCGCGAGCACGGGATCGACGCCCGCGAGGATGCCTATCGCCGGCGCGGCCGCGAGCAGCATCAGCACCGGAACGCCTGGCGATCTCAGCGCGGCAGGCACATCACGATTGTCGCATCCGTCCCGAGGGCGGCGTCCCCCTCCGCCGGGGCCTGGCCTGCGCCAGCCCGATCAGGCGCCTGGCAAGCGGGCGGCCGTGGTGCACGATCGCCCGCTCGGCCATGCCGAGCGCAGTCGGCGCGAAGGCCTTCACCAGCAGGCGTTCCCGCACCTTGCTCGTCCACCTGAGCTTGTAGGGATCGTCGCCGCCGCCGAGCTCGACCCGGTGAAGCCCGCGGGCGAAGGCCTCCTCGAGGCCCCGGCCGAGCAAGACGGTTCCAGGGGCGAAGCGGCCGAAGTCGGGATCGAAGCCCCCCTTGAGCATGTATCGCACCCCGCCATCCTCGAGGGTCAGGTCTACGGCGAGGGCGCGCGGCCCGGCGCGAAGGAAGTAGAGGCGGAGGATCCCGCGGCGGGCCGCCCAGCGGCACAGGTCGGTGTAGAAGCGCCGTGTCTCGGCGCGCGAGAGGATCGCCGTTCCGCGCTCCGCCTTCCAGCCCGAGCCTTCGAGCCGGAACGCCTCGTCGAGCTGGGCGTCGAGGCCGGCCGGCTCCGTCACGACCTCGAGCCTGAGGGGGCCGAGCTCCTCAATGCGGCGCTCGTGGCGGCCAAGCTCCTTGCGCAAGCCGCGGCTCAGCCCGGCCCGGAACGTCTCCCAGTCCGGCGAGCCCGCGAGCTCGACGACGGGCGTCCGCTGCTGCACGCGCGTCAGAAGCCGCGCGCCCGCGGCAGCGAGGCCGCTCGCCAGCGCGCCAGCACTTTCGTCGTCACCGGCCAGCAGGGGAAGGGAGAGGTGGCGCGGCCCAAGCTCCATCGCCGCCCGCGCCAGCTCGCCCGCGGACTCACGATCCTTCGCAAGCGGCGCGAAGAACGGCGAGTGGTAGTTGGCGAGGGCATCCAGCCTGCCCCTTCGGCGCGCGAGCGGGAGAACGCCGGTCAGGCGGCCTCCGGCCCGGCACTCGACCAGATGGAGCTCGCCGCGGCCGAAGGCGCCCCAGAAGGCGATGAACCAGCCGGGGCGCAGGAAGGGAGCGGCGCGGACGGCGTCGGCGAGCTCGTCCCACTCCTCGGCGAGGGGCTCGATCTCGTGGCTAACCCGTGATTTGACGCCCGGTCCCCCCAAGCTGGATGCCCCGGGCTATCGCCTCGCGTGGGCCGAGTCGCTCACGCGCGGGAGCATATGGGGCGGCGCTCGGCCATCGAGCCTGCGCGATGATGCATGCATGGCCCCTTCCCGGCTCCTGGTCGCGGCCGCGGCCGCACCATGGCGCCCGCTCCGCGTTGCCGCAGCGGGCGCGGACCTCGCGCGCTCGACCGGGGTCCGATACGCCTGGCAGCGCTGGCGGGAGGAGGGCCGGCGGGCGCGGCTCGGGACCGAGCCCCAGGAAGCGGCGTACAGGCGCATCTGGTCCGAGGCCGCCGCGGCCCTCGGCGCCGAGCTCCGCGAGCCGGAACCCGGGCGCTTCGAGGTCAGCGCCGGTGCCGTGACCGTCCGGCTCGAGCGGCGCCGGGTGCCCATAGACCCCGATGCGGCGCTTAGCGCCGCCTTCGACAAGCCGCGGCATTACGCCCTCCTGCGGGCGGCCGGCGTCCCCGTCCCGGAGCACCTGGAGTACGGCCCCGCGACCTTCTCGCGAGCCGAGGAGTTCCGCGCCGCGCGCGGGCAGCCGTGCGTCGTCAAGCCGGCACGGGATACGGGCGGGGGGAGCGGCGTGACCACGGGCGTGCGGAGCCAGGAGGACCTGGCCCGGGCCACCCTGCGGGCGGCGCGCGGGACGGCCGAGCTATTGGTGGAGCCTGGATGTCCGGGGGAGGTGTACCGGGTCCTCGTTCTCGACGGCGAGATCCTCGACGTCATCCGCCGCCGCCCTCCGCGGGTGATCGGGAACGGGCGCGACACCGTTGCCGAGCTGATCCGGTCCGAGAACCGGCGGCGCATGGCGGCCGATCCGCTCGAGCGGGCCCGCCTGCTGAAGGTGGACTTGGACAGCGTGATCGCGCTGCGCGATCAGGGGCTGCGCCTCAGCTCCGTGCCTGCGGCCGGGCAGGTGGTGATCGTCAAGCGGGTTACGAACCAGAATGCGGCCCGCGACAACGAGACCGTGCGCGGTCCGCTCGCCGAGGCGCTGCGCGAGGAGCTCCTGGCTGCCGTCGCGGCCACCGGGCTCCGCCTCGCCGGCGTCGATGTGGTGACGCCCGATCTGACGCGGCCCCTCGCCGAGGCCGGCGGGGCAGTGATCGAGGTGAACGGCGATCCCGCCCTGCGCCACCATTACGCGGTTGCCGACCCCGGTCGCGCCACCCGGGTCGCGATACCGGTGCTCCGCAGGGCGCTGGAGGACGCCGGCTGGCGAGAGGCCGCCCGCCGGAGCACCCCCTCCCGCAGCTGA
>Ga0070741_10015569_pt1 | contig 12852 bp, 16 predicted proteins | sample Coa_R1_4_FD_66440 | JGI IMG/M metagenome (GOLD analysis project Ga0070741, IMG submission 66440) | Surface soil microbial communities from Centralia Pennsylvania, which are recovering from an underground coalmine fire - Coalmine... | ecosystem: Environmental > Terrestrial > Soil > Unclassified ...
GCCGCCAGCAGCTCGATCAGCCGCTGCGCGCGCGGCTCGCGCATCTCGCGGTGATAGTTCTGCGCGTACTTGCGCCAGCGCGCATCGGTCCAGGGCTGCGACAGCGCCCAGCTCACCCATTTCTCGCTCGGTGCGAGCTCCGGCAACCAGACGTCGTAGTAGCCGCGCTTCGCGTAGTCGGTCTTGCGCACGCCGCGCGGCGGGCGGCGCACGACGCCCAGGCGCAGGCCTTCGCCGCGCTGTTGTGCCGTCCCCAGACGGACTACGCGGATCGCCAAGCGGTCTTTTGTGCCTTGACGATGTACTGCGCGCCAAGGAACGGCGCGATCGGCAGCCGCGCGAGCGGCGCGAGCGCGCGGTTGAGCGCGTCGGAGGCGCGCTGGTGCAGTTCCGCGAGCGGAAAGAAGATGAAGTTGCAAGCCTGGCTCTCCAGCTTGCGCATGCCAAGCCCGGCGAGCTGCCGGTCGAGCGTCCACGGCAGGCAGGGCTTTGCGGCAAACTCGGTACGTCGCGGCCAGCCGACAAGCCGGCGCGCGGCAAGATAAGCAGAGCTCGCCACGTGGTATGTGGCAGCGCGGTTGGGGACGCTCAGCACGAGTCGGCCGCCGGGCTTGAGCACACGCACCATTTCCCGCAGAGCAGCATCGGGCGCCGGCAGGTATTCGAGGACGCCCATTGCCAGGACGACGTCAAACGCCCCTTCGCCGAATTCCAGCCGCTCGACGTCGCCGACCGCCAAATGGCAGCGCCCGGCGAGCGGATGAGCGCCCAGGCGTTGCTCGGCGCGCCGGATCATTTCGCGCGACACGTCGATGGCGCGCACATCAAAACCCATGGCGAGGAGATCCGGCAGCATGACGCCGGGACCGCAGCCGACCTCGAGGAGGCGGCCGCGGCTGCCCATCAGCATCTCGATGACGATGCGCTTCTGCGAGATGAAAGAGAGCTGCTGCTCCCGCTCCCGGACGTATTCAAGTGCGAGCGAGTCGAAGAGCGCTTCGACCTGCGACTTTGCGGCAGCCGAAGCCATGCGGATGGCGCCCATGACGATCGCAAAGCACGCTTCGGACCGTAGTCCGAGCGGAACGTCAGCCCCTGCGCTTGAAGAACTGGACCGCGCGCTCATGCTTCTGCGCCGCGGCGCGCGTCTTGAACGTGCCGAGATTGCGTCGCCGGCCGGTCTTTGGATTCACCTTGCGCGAATAAATCCGGTATTGGCCGGAAGCGAGCTTGCGGATCATGGATCCTTCACGCCGCGGGCAAGTACAAACCCCCAGACACAAAGCGCGCCGGCAACCACCAGGCCGATGACCGACACCCATAGTGGCATCGACGTCGTGCCGATCAACGCCGGCCAGCCGTAGATAAGCCGCAGCAGATGCAGCAGCGCGACCGCGCCGAACAGTACGCCTGTAACTACGAGGTAGCCTCGCATCAGCCGCTCCTTGGCGCGCCGCGCCATAGCATGTAGCACATATACCCTACCACTGCCGCATTCAGGATGAGCGCTGCCACTCTTACCCACGTCACGCCGCGCGTCAGCTCGTAAAGCTCCACCGGCACGTAGATTGCGCCGCTCACCGCCGCGATCCACTCTCCCCAGCGGCGCTGGAACCACAAACCATAGGCCTCGGCGAAGCGCAACAGTGCGTACGCGAGCGCGAGCGCCGCAAGGCCCCAGAGCTGCGCATCGTTCAGGTTCTCCGCGAGCTGCAGAAAGATGTGCGGGAATTTTCTCGTCGCGTCGAGGTGCAGCCGGTCGATCAGCGCATGCGCCGCATGCGCCACGTCGCGATGGAGCAGCCGCGTGAGACCGAAGCCGGCGAGCAGGGCGAGCGCGCCCTTCAGGGCTTCAAATACCGCGACGGCACGCAGCCCGGCAAGCTCAGCCTCGTGTCTTGTCGATGAGCGCGTAAATCACCGAGTCGATCAGCTGTCCGTCCTTGAAAACGCTCGCTTTGAGCACTGCCTCGCGCACGAAACCGGATTTCTCCAGCACGCGCATCGAGGCCGGATTCCATTCGAACACCGGCGACTCGAGGCGCACCAGCCGATAGCGCTGCATTGCGTAAGGCACGACCGCCGCCACCGCCGCGGTCATGATGCCGCGGCCCCAATAGCGCTCGCCCAGCCAGTAGCCGAACTGTGCCGAGCGCTGGTACACGCCTTCGCCGAGCATGCAGCCGATGCCCCCGACAGCTGCGCCATCGAGCTCGATTGCCCAGTGCGTCGGCTCGCGCGCGCCTTCGAGCATCGCGAACCAAGCGTCGGCATCGGCATCGGTATACGGATGCGGAAAGCGATGCATCAGGTTGCGCCAGACCTTGCGGTTGTTCGCGTGGCGCACGAGCGACGCTTTGTCGCTGCGCGTCCAGTCGCGTACGACGCACCTGCCGCAGTCCAGCCGCAAACCGCTATCCCGCCGTGCAGCGGTATACGGCCACGCTGCCGAGCAGATTGGGCATGAACGTGACCGCCCTCCCTTTGTGCAGCACCAGCCGCTCGCGGATGCGCACGCGCAGCCGCCGGCACAGATCCTCGAAGTCCACCGTGGTGCAGTGATGCACGTTCGGCGTCTCGTACCACTCGTAGGGCAGCGTCTGCGATACGGGCATGCGCCCGAGCACCACCTGCAGCCGCGCGCCCCAATGCCCGAAGTTGGGAAAGCTGACGATCACCTCGCGGCCCACGCGCAGCATCTCGCGCATCAGCAGCTCGATGCGGTGAATCGTCTGCAGCGTCTCGGAGAGAATCACGCAGTCGAACGACTGGTCGGCGAAGAGTGAGAGGCCGCTCTCCAAGTCGACCTGCAGCACGTTGACGTCGTTCTCGACGCAATCGAGCACTTTGGCGTCGTCGATCTCGACCCCGTAGCCCGGAGCCTGGCGTTCGTGCCACAGCGTACGCAGGAGCGAGCCGTCGCCGCAGCCCAGATCGAGCACCCGCGACTCGGGCGCCACCCACTGCACGATCGCCGCCTGGTCGGCTCTCATAGCTCGATGTTCGCAAAATAGGCGGCGAGCGCCTTGTGATAGCGCGGGTCCTCGAGCAGGAACGCATCGTGGCCGCCCGGCGCGTCGATCTCGAGGTACGAGACGATGCGCCGGTTGTCGAGCAGCGCACGCACGATCTCGCGAGAGCGGGGCGGCGGGAAACGCCAGTCGGATTTGAACGACACGACCAGGAATGCCGCCCGCGCTCTGGCGAGCGCAGCGGACAGGTTGCCGCCGTAGTCGGCGGCCGGGTCGAAATAGTCGAGCGCCTTGGTGATGCGCAGGTAGGTGTTGGCGTCGAAGTAGGTGGAGAACTTGTCGCCCTGATAACGCAGATACGACTCGACCTCGAAGTCGATGTCGAAGTCGAAACCCGGCGCCCCACGCCGCAGCAGGCGCCCGAATTTCTCCGCCATCGCGTCGCCGGAGAGATAGGTGATGTGCCCGATCATCCGCGCGATGCGCAAGCCCCGCGTCGGCACCACGCCCTTGTCGTAGTAGTGCCCGCCGTAGAAATCGGGGTCGGTCATGATCGCCTGTCGCGCCACCTCGTTGAAGGCGATGTTCTGCGGCGTGAGCCGTGGCGCCGCGGCGATGACGATCGAGTGGCGGATGCGCTCCGGGTACGAGAGCGTCCATTGCAGCGCCTGCATGGCGCCCAGCGAGCCGCCGATCACGGCGGCGAAGCGCTCGATGCCGAGGCGGTCGGCGAGGCGCGCCTGTGCCTCCACCCAGTCCTCCACCGTCACGACCGGGAAGTCCGCGCCCCAGGGTTTGCCGCTCGCCGGGTTGAGCGACGCCGGGCCGGTCGAGCCGAAGCACGAGCCGATGTAGTTCGAGCCCACGACGAAGAAGCGCCGCGTATCGAGCGGCTTGCCGGGCCCGACGAGGTTGTCCCACCAGCCGGTGCTGTCGGGCTGCTCCGCGTAATAGCCGGCGACGTGGTGCGAGGCGTTCAGCGCGTGGCAGACCAGTACCGCGTTGGACCGCGTGGCGTTCAGCTCGCCGTAGGTCTCGTAAGCGAGCTCGAATGCGGGCAGCGTCGCGCCGCCCTTCAGGCGCAACGGCTCGCTGAACGGCGCTTTCTGCGCGCTGACAGCGCCAACGGAAGAGGGATCGTGAGGAGCGTTCATGTCTCTTTAGCGGTATTTGTTAGGCGCCCGCAAGCTGACTCAAATCGGCGCGCGCGAAATTATAACTAGGAGATGTCCCCGCTCGGCGGCACTGCGGCCGCCCCGCTCGCGATCAGCCGCTCGATCTTGTCGGCGCTGTAGCCCGCCTCGCGCAGCACCTCGCGGGTGTGCTCGCCCAGGCGCGGCGCATGCCGGCGATACTCCGGCTTCGATTCGGACCATTCCGAAGGCACGGCCATCGTGCGGATCTTGCCTTCGCTCGGGTGCTCCACCATGCGGAAGTAGCCGATGGCGGCGAGATGCGGGTCGGCGACGATGTCGGCGAGGCTGTTCATCCGCTGCACCGGGATGTCGGCCGCTTCCAGCGCCTCAAGCCACTCGGCGGTGGTGCGCTTCTTCATCTCGCTGGCGACGAAGGCGTAGGCCGCGTCGTAGTTCTTGCTGCGTACTTCCTGCGTGGCGAAGCGCGGGTCGGCCGCCATTTCGGGCCGGCCGATCACCTTGAAGTACGCCGCCCATTGCTTGTCGTTATAGATGAGCGCGCAGACGTAACCATCCTTGGTCTGGTAGGGCCGGCGGTCGGGCGCCAGCATGCGCGCGTAGCCGGCCTCGCCATGCTGCGGCTCGTAGGTATAGCCGCCGAGGTGCTCGCCGAGCACGATCTGCAGCAGGTGCTCGAACATCGGCACGTCGACGCGCTGGCCCTTGCCGGTTTTCTCGCGGTGGTACAGCGCGGCCGATACGGCGCTTGCGACCTGCTGGCCGACGGAGCGGTCGGCGACGATGATCGGCGCATAGCGCGGCGTCTCGGCCCCTTGCACCTTGAGCAGCGCCGGGATGCCGGAGGCGCCCTGGATGAGATCGTCATAGGCTGCTTTCGCGGCATAGGGGCCGCGCTGGCTGTAGCCGAAGCAGCCGACGTAAATGATGCGCGGGTTGGCGGCGCGCACGTCGTCATACGAGAGGCGAAGGCGCGCCATGGCCTGCGGCCGGATGTTGTAGACGAGCACATCGGCCTTTTTCGCAAGCGCAAGGCAGGCGTCGTGTGCGGCCGCCTGCTTGAGGTCGAGCACGATCGAGCGCTTGTTGCGGTTGGCGTTGAGAAAGATGTGCCCCATGCCCGGATTGCGAAACGGCCAGGCATAGCGCATCACGTCGCCGCCGGGCGGCTCGACCTTGATCACATCGGCGCCGAAGTCGGCGAGGATCTGGGTCGCGTAGGGACCCATCACCACCGTGGTGAGGTCGAGCACCCGCACGCCGGTAAGCGGACCGCTCATGCCTCGATCACCATCTCGAGCAGCGCGTACGAGAGCGTCTTGCCATGTGGGTCGAGGGCGAGCGAGGTGGTGACGCCGGTGTCGAGCGCGCGCTCGCAGACGAACTGCAGCGCATGGAGGTTCGGCAGTTCATAGCGGCGCACGTCGCCCTGCACGATGTGGCCGAGGTGGCGCTTCACCGCCTGCGCGGTGACCCGCTCGTGCAGCAGCGCATAGTCGGCCTCGCGGTAGGCGATGAGCGCGAGCGTCAGCGTGTCGCCCTTGTCCCCGGCGCGCGCATGCGCGAGCTCATGCAGCTTGCGTTTCACGATCCTCTTCCAGCACGGTCACGCGCGGGCGCACGCGCGAGCGGTCGAGGAGCAGCGAGACGACGCCGATGCGCTCCTGCGCATAACGGCGCACGCCGCCGCCGCCCGCCGGCCCGTTGATCCACAGTGCCTCGACTTCCGCGCCGACCCGCTCGGCGAGCTCGCGCGTCGCGGTGCGCGCCGCGACGCGCAGGCGCGCTTCGTACGGCTCGGCGTGGCCGTAGTCGGTGCGATGCGCACTGTCGACGCCGATGACCTCGGTGCGCATGTCCGGCACGTCGTCGCGTAGCCGCTCGCGCACAATCTCGCCAGCGAGGCGCGCGCGCGCCACCGCCGTGGCGCCGGCGTACGAAATCTCGCCTTCGCCGACGAAGCCGGCACGGTAACCGACGCTCACCTTGTAGGTCGGCGTGCGCGGCCGGCCGCCGGCGCCGCCGATCGCCACACGATCGGACGCGCTCTCGCGCAGCGTAACGGTCGTGAAGTCGGCCACCACATCCGGCGTGATGTAGCCGCCCGGGTCGGTAACCTCATAGAGGAGTTGCTCTTTCACCGTGCGTAGCGTAATGGCGCCGCCGGTACCGGGCACCTTGCCGAGCACGCCATTGCCCTGCGCGTCGACATCGCACCAGGGGAAGCCGAGTTGCGCGAGGTTGGGAATGTCCTTCAGGCCCGGCTCGGCGAAGTAACCGCCGGTTACCTGGCCCGCACACTCGAGCAGATGGCCGAGCGCGGTGCCACGGCCAAGGCGCGGCCAGTCATCGACTCTCCACTGAAAGGCGTGCGCCATGGGCGCGACGAAGAGCGACGGATCGGCGACGCGGCCGGTGATGACCACTTGGGCGCCGCTGGCGAGAGCGGGCAGCATCTCCTCGGCGCCGAAGTAGGCATTCGCGGAGACGAGTGTGCCGTATTGGGAAAGCGGCGCGCCGCGAGCCTCGATCGTGCGCATGTCCGGCTCGAGGAGCGAGAGCACGTCGTCGCCGCTTAGCACCGCGATCCTGAAGTGCAGGCCGAGCTCCTTGGCGAGCGACATGACCTTGCGGCCGGCAGCGAGCGGATGGGCGGCCCCCATGTTGGTGACGATGCGAAATCCGTGGCGCACGGCGAGCGGCAGTAGCGCGCGCAGCCGGGTCTCGAGGAGCGGATCGTAGCCGCTGGCCGGATCGGCGAGCTTGCGCAGCTGCGCGAGCGCGATGGTGCGCTCGGCGAGGCATTCGAGAACCAGATAGTCGAGCTCGCCTTGCGAGGCGAGGATCACCGCCGGCTCGAGGCGATCGCCCTGGAAGCCGCTGCCGGCGCCGACGCGGATGGTCTTACTCAGGCTCGATGCCCGCGAGTTTCACGAGCTTTGCCCAGTGCGCGACTTCCGCCTGGATAAATTTGCCGAGCTCGGCGGGCGGCATGGGGGCGACGTCGGTGCCAACAAGCGCGAACTTCTCCTTCACCTCGGGTTTGGCGAGCGCCTTCATGTTGGTCTCATGCAGCCGCTGCACGATCGGCTCTGGCAGCCTCGCCGGGGCCATCAGCGCGAACCAGGCGATGATCTCGTAGCCCGGCAGCTGCTCGGCGATCGCGGGCATGCCGGGCGCGAGCGAGCTTCGCTTCGCCGAGGTGACGGCGAGGCCGCGCAGTTTGCCGCCCTTCTGCTGCGCCAGCGCGTTCGCCAGGTCGACGAACGTGAGCTGCAGCGAGCCGCCCATCGTGTCGGTGATGGTCTGCGGGATGCCCTTGTAGGGTACTTCCACGATATCGAGCTTGCCGAGCTGCTTCAGCATCGCGAGCGACACCTGTGACCCCGATGAGCCGTAACCGCCCGACAGCTTGCCCGGCTGCGAGCGTGCGTGGGCGATGAAGCTTTTCAGATCCTTGGCGGGGAAATCCGAGCGCACCATCAGCATGAAGGAAGTGGTGCCGTAGCGTGTGATGGGCGTGAAGTCTTTGACTGGGTCGTAATTCAACTTCTTGAAGAGACTCACGTTCGCCGCCTGCGGCGTGTTGGTGGTGAGCATCAGCGTGTAGCCGTCGGGCGCTGCCTTCGCCACCTCGGCGGCGGCGATCGCGCCCTGCGCGCCGGCCCGGTTCTCGACAACGAACGGCTGGCCGAGCGCCTGCTGCAGCTCGGCGCCTACCACGCGCGCGACCTGATCGGTGGCGCTGCCCGCGGGGAACGGCACGATGAGCTTCACCGGCCGCGCGGGATAGTTCTGCGCGGCAGCAAGCGAGGAAAGGAACGCGAACAGCAGCGCGATGGATCGCATCGGACCTCCTTAGGAATTGAGCTGCGCCAGCAGCTCGCGAGTCTTCGCCGGGTCGGTGTTGCGCAGTACGCGCTGCGCCGCCGCCTGTACCTCGCCGAGGTTGGTGCACAGGATGCGCTCCTTGATCGGCAGGAGCTGCGACGGATGCATCGAGAAGTTGCGCAGTCCGAGGCCGAGCAGCAGCCGCGTGAGCTGCAGATCGCCCGCCATCTCGCCGCACACCGCGATCGGCATGCCGCCGCGCGTCGCGGTCTGGATGGTGTTCGCCACCAGGGTGAGCACGGCGGGATGCAGCGGATCGTAAAGGTGCGCGACGGCGTCGTCGGTGCGGTCGATAGCGAGCGTGTACTGGATAAGGTCGTTAGTGCCGATCGAGAGGAAATGCAGCCGCCGCATGAAGATCGGCAGCGCCAGCGCCGCCGCCGGGATCTCGATCATGCCGCCGATCTGCACGGAGCGGTCGTAAGGCTGATCGCGCTCCTCGAGCTGGGCCTTGGCCTGGTTGATGAGCGTGAGCGTCTGGTCGATCTCGTGCGCGTGCGCCACCATGGGCAGAAGGATGCGCACGCTGCCGTGGTGCGAGGCGCGCAGGATGGCCCGCAATTGGGTGAGGAACATCTGCGGCTCGGCAAGGCAGAAGCGGATCGCGCGCAGCCCCATCGCCGGATTGGGCATCACGTGCGAGCCGTCGCCGCCGTTCATCGCCTTGTCGGCGCCGACATCGAGCGTGCGCAGCACGACCGGCTTGCCTTGCATGCCCTCGGCGACCTGGCGGTAAGCCTCGAACTGTTCGTCCTCGCTCGGCAGGTCCTTGCGGTTGAGAAACATGAACTCCGTGCGAAAGAGGCCCACGCCCTCGGCGCCGGCTTCGAGCACTTCGCCCACGTCCTGCGGCAGCTCGATGTTGGCGTAGAGCTCGATCGGCGTGCCATCCTCGGTCGTGGCGCGCGTCTTCTTCAGGCGCTTCAGGCGCTGGCGCTCGGCCTTGAGCTCGGCCTGGCGCTCGCGGTACTCGGCGAGCACGATGGCGTCCGGGTCGACCACCAGCAGGCCGCGCTCGCCGTCGACGATGATCAGCTCGCCTTCGTTGATCGTCTGGAATGCGTGATGCAGGCCGACGATCGCCGGGATGGCGAGCGAGCGCGCGACGATCGCGGTGTGCGAAGTGACGCCGCCCACATCGGTGACGAAGCCGCCGAAGCGGTGGCGCTTGAAGAGGATCATGTCGGCGGGCGAGAGGTCGTGCGCCACCACGATCAGCTTCTGCTCCTCGGACAGCGCCGGCTCGACCAGCCTGATGGATTCATGAGGCCCGCCCATCAGCGCCTTGAGCACCCGCTCCACCGCGTGCTGCACGTCCGCCTTGCGCTCGCGCAGGTAAGGATCGTCGATCTCCTCGAAGCGCTCGACCAGCCGCTCCATCTGCTGCACCAGCGCCCACTCCGCGTTGGCGCGCCGGCTTTGGATCAGCTCGCGCGGCGCCTGCGACAGCGCCGAGTCGTTGAGGATCATGCGGTGCAGATCGAGGAACGCCTCCAGCTCCTTCGGCGCATCGGGCGCAATGTGCTCTTTCAACGCCTGCAGGTCGGCTTGCGCCGCTTGCATCGCGCGATCGAAGCGCGCAAGCTCGGCATCCACCGCCTCGGGCGCGATCTCGTAATGCGCCACTTCCAGCCTGGCGGTGGCCACCAGGTGGGCATAGCCGACGGTGATGCCGCCGGAGACGGCGTAGCCGTGCAGGACGAAGTTCACTCGCCTTCCCCGAAGCGCTCGGCGATCAGCTTGGTGAGCGCGGCGAGCGCCGCCTGCGCGTCCGCGCCTTCGGCTTCGATGGTGACGGTAGAGCCTTTGCCAGCCGCCAGCATCATCACGCCCATGATGCTTTTCGCGTTCACACGGCGGCCGGCGCGCGAGAGCCAGATGTCGCTCTGGAAGCCGCTCGCGATATGAGTGAGCTTGGCGGCGGCGCGCGCGTGAAGGCCCAGCTTGTTGACGATCGGCGCCTGCACGCTAGGCATCCAGGCACCGGTCGGAATTCATGTGCACCACGCCTTCGGCGCCGCCGGAAAGCGCGCGCTCCACGGCGCCGCGCAGCTTGTTCGCGCCCGAGCCGTTGCGGCCGGTGAGCACGCGCAGCAGCATCGGCAGCGACACGCCCGACACCCCTTCGACATGGCCGTCGTCGAGCAGCCGCGAGACCACGTTGCCGGGCGTTGCGCCGAAAATATCGGTGAGCACCAGCACGCCATCGCCGGCATCGATCTGCTCGAGGAGCTCGCGCGCGCGCAGCACCAGATCGTCGGGGTCGTCCTGCCGCCAGACGCTCAGCGTCATGACCTGGGCCGGCGCGCCGCCGAGAATCTGGTTGGCGCTCGCGAGCAACGCCGTGCCGATTTCGCCGTGCGTCACGAGCAGCACGCCGATCATGCGAGCCGTTTCTCGAGCGCGCTCACGAACATGCCGGCGACGTCGAAGCCGCTCTGGTCCTGGATCTCGCGGAAACAGGTCGGGCTCGTCACGTTCACTTCGGTGAGCCAGTCGCCGATGATGTCGAGCCCGACGAGCAGCAGCCCGCGCTTCGCGAGCACCGGCCCGATCGCCGTCGCGATCTCGCGCTGCCGGGCGTTGAGCGGCTGCGCCACGCCGCGGGCGCCGGCGGCAAGGTTGCCGCGCGATTCGCCCGCCTTCGGGATGCGTGCGAGCGCGAACGGCACCGGCTCGCCGTCGATCAGCAGCACCCGGTTGTCGCCGGCGCGGATCTCCGGGATATAGCGCTGCGCCATCACCATGCGGCTGCCGCCCTGCGCCATCACCTCGACGATGACGTTGCGGTTCGGATCGTCGATGCGCACGCGGAAAATGTTCTCGCCGCCCATGACATCGAGGCGCTTCACCACGACGTCGCGCTGCTCGTCGATGAACGCCTGGATGCGCTCGGGCTCGCGGGTGACGAGCGTCGGCGCGACGAACGCTGCGAATTCGGCAATCGCCAGCTTCTCGTTGTGATCGCGGATCGCATCGGGCGAGTTGAAGACCTTGGCGCCCTCGCGCAGCGCCGCCGAGAGCAGCCACGTCGTGGCGACGTACTCGAGATCGAACGGCGGATCCTTGCGCATCAGCACCGCGGCATAGGCCTTGAGCGGCCGTGCTTCGGTCTCGTGCGCGCGATACCAGTCCTCGTCGTTGTCGGTAAGCGAGATGCGCACCGCGTCGGCGTAGACGCCGCGCTTGGTCCAGTGCAGCTGCGTCTGCTCGGCTGCCCAGATCGCGTGGCCGCGCGCCTGGGCCGCGCGCATCATCGCAACGCTCGAATCCTTGTACGCCTTGAGCGAATCGAGCGGGTCGAGGATGAAAAGGAGCGCGGCGGCCAAACCTACTTGGCTTGCGACACCATGAACTCGATCGCGGCGCGCACGTCCGCGTCCGAGAGGGACGCGTTGCCGCCCTTGGGCGGCATCGCGCCTTTGCCCTTGAGCGCGGATTGCAGGAGCGTGTCCATGCCCTGCTTGATGCGCGGCGCCCACGCCGCCTTGTCGCCGAGCTTCGGCGCGCCGGCGACCCCCGTGCTATGGCAGGCCGTGCAGGTGCTGTCGAACACCTGCTTGCCGTCGGCCGCGCCAGCGGCGGGCTTCGCCGCCGCGGCGCCCGGGGCGGCGGCCACCGCTTGCGGTTTCTGCGCCGGCGCTTTCGGCGCCGGCTCCTTGAACTTCGCGCCCGCCTGGTTCGCCATGAAAACGACCGCGCGCGCGACTTCGTCATCCGAGAGCGATGAATTACCACCCTTCGGCGGCATGCCGCCTTTGCCTTTCTCGGCCGATGCAACGAGCGCCGGCAAGCCCTGCTTGATGCGCGGCCCCCACGCCGCCTTGTCGCCAATCTTCGGTGCGCCGGCCACGCCCGTCTGGTGGCACGCCGCGCAAGTGCCTTTCACGACCTCTTCGCCGCTCTTGCCGCCCGCGGCGCCAGCGCCACCGCCGCCGAATTCGACGTGACCGACGGGCTGGATGCGCTTCGCTACCGATTCGGCCGTGAGCGCGTTCGGATCGGCACCGCGCTCGCTCGTGACCAGTTGCACCAGCATGATGATGCCGATGACCGGCACGGCGAACGAGAGAACGATGACGACGACGAGCTGCTGCGGCGTCTTGATGAACGACGAGTGTGAGTCGTGCGTGGCCACGGAGGGTGTTATTGAGAAAAGCGGTGATTCTAGGCTATCCTGCGGCTCCCCAGCGCCCGTAGCTCAGCGGATCAGAGTATTGGCCTCCGAAGCCAAGGGTCGTGGGTTCGAATCCCGCCGGGCGCGCCAGCATCTCCACTCAGGAACTCGCCGAACGCGCTGAGCGCGCGCTCGATGCCGGCCGCATCGACGTCCAGATGCGTCACGAGGCGCATGCGCGCGCCGGGCAGCACCAGCACCTCGCGCTTCTTCAGCTGCTCGCCAAGCGTCGCCGCGCGCTCCGCCGGCACGGTCACGAACACCATGTTGGTGTATTGCTCAACCGCCAGGCCGAGCGCGCGCAGGCCCTCGGCCAGGCGCACGGCGTTGCGGTGATCGAGCGCCAGGCGCTCGACGTTGTGCTCGAGCGCGTAGAGCCCCGCCGCCGCCAGCACGCCCGCCTGGCGCATCGCGCCGCCGAGGATTTTGCGCGCGCGACGCGCACGTGCGATGAACTCACGGCTGCCAAGCAGGACGGTTCCCGCCGGCGTGCCCAGGCCCTTCGACAGGCAGCTCGACACCGAGTCAAACCCGGCGCACAGCTCCTTCACCGTGGTATTGAAGTGCACCGCGGCATTGAAGATGCGCGCGCCATCGAGATGCGTTGCGAGGCCGCGGCGCTTGGCGAGCGCGAGCGCCTGCTCGAGATAGGAACGGG
>Ga0070741_10015570_pt1 | contig 12852 bp, 16 predicted proteins | sample Coa_R1_4_FD_66440 | JGI IMG/M metagenome (GOLD analysis project Ga0070741, IMG submission 66440) | Surface soil microbial communities from Centralia Pennsylvania, which are recovering from an underground coalmine fire - Coalmine... | ecosystem: Environmental > Terrestrial > Soil > Unclassified ...
CGGCGAGAGGTTGAGCGAGCGGCCCATGATGGCGGGCTCGACGACGTTGGCCATGACGATCTGGATGGTGCCGATCACCAGCAGCACGATCAGGAACGGTGTCAGGTGATCGAACTGCACGAGCGTGAGCAGCGCCGGCGCCACGATCGCCAGGATCGAGCCCACGGTCGGGATGTAATAGAAGAAGAACACCATCACCGCCCAGAAGCCCGCGAAGTCGACGCCGACCCAGGCCATCACCGCGTAGGCGAGCGCCGAGGTGGCGACGGCGAGCGTGGTCTTGATGCGGAGATAGATGCGGATGTCGCGGTCGATCTGCTCGAGCACGGCGCGCAGGCGGGCCTGCTGGGCGCCGCTCTTATCGGCCGCGCCGAAGAGGCTGTTGAGCTTGCGCCGGAAATGCACCTGCTCGACGAACAGGAAGCCGGCATAGATCAGCACGATGCCGGTGACGCCCACCACCGAGGCGGTCGCGGTGGCGATGCTGCCCAGCGTATCGGCGAGGCTGATGCGGTCGAACAGCTGGTTGAGCGTCGGCGTGTGCTCGAGCCCGATCAGGCGGCCGCCCTGGTCGAGCAGGCTCTGCAGGCGGACCTCGTAGTTGGGCGCCGCGGCGGCGACGGCGCGGACGTTGCGGCTGATCGTGCGGCCGACCACCCAGACCAGGCCGCCCATGACGCAGAGCGCGGCCAGCACGGCAACGAGGCGCGGCACGTGAAAATGTCCAAGGCGCGGCCGCTCGATCGCATCGGCCAGCGCGTCGACCATGTACCAGAGCGCGAGCCCGAGCACGAACGGCAGCAGCAGGCCGCGGCCGGCGACCAGCAAATACATCGTCGCTGCAATCACGATCGCCCACAGGGCCGCGCGCTGCAAAGTCATGGCCGCACAATAGGCTTCACGCTAGCCTCGGAATCAAGACGCGCGGATCGGGCGTCGATCTGGGGAGGACGTGCGATGAAGAGTCTGTTCAGTTTCGAGGGCCGGGTGAATCGCGCCAAATTCTGGCTGGTCGTGCTCGGCGTCCTCGTCGCCGAAGGGATCGTGTTCGGCGGCCTGGCGGCGATGATGGGGCCGGACGGCGACGTCCCGGGGGGCCTCGTTGCCGTCGCCGCGGTGTTCGTGCTGGTGATCGTGTGGGTGAACCTCGCCACGATGGCCAAGCGCTATCACGACCGCAACAAGTCGGGCTGGTGGATCTTCATCATCCTGGTGCCGCTGGTCGGGCCGATCTGGAACCTCGTCGAGTGCGGTTTTTTGCCCGGCACGACCGGGCCCAACCAGTACGGCGCCGATCCGCTCGCCAAGGCCTAGCGTCGGACTGCCGCACTGAAGGCGCGTGCGGCGGCTATAGAGTCGGGCGATGAAAACCATCCTGTCTTTCATCGCCCTGCTCGGGGTTCTCCTCGCCGGCGCCCCGCAAGCCTTCGCCCGCGACTACAGGCTGGGCACGCTCGAGATCCACGATCCGTGGGCCCGCGCCACGCCGCCCAGTGCGCCCACGGCCGGCGGCTACATGACGATCACCAACAAGGGCAGCGCGCCCGACCGGCTGGTCTCGATCGAGAGTCCGGCGGCGGCGAAGGCCGACATCCACGAGATGAAGATGGACGGCTCGGTGATGCGCATGCGCGCCGTCGACGGCGGGCTCGCGCTGCCGCCTGGACAGACCGTGGTGCTGAAGCCCGGCGGCTATCACGTGATGTTCCAGGAGCTCAAGGCGCCGTTCAAGAAGGACAGCACGGTCAAGGCGACCCTGGTGTTCGAGAAGGCCGGCCGCATCGACGTCGAATTCGCCGTCGGCGCCATGGGGGCGAACGGCCCTCAATAGCGAATTGCATTGCGTGTGTAGCGCGGCTCGCCTAGCGTTCCTCCTGTCGACAGGGAGGAACAAATGACTGCAAGGAAGATCGGACGCCGCCGCTTCGTCGCCGCCACGGCCGCGACATCCACCGCCTTCGTGGCGGCGCCGTTCGTGCGCGGCGCCCATGCCGCGGGCAAGCTGTCGCTCGCCATGTGGGACCACTGGGTGCCGGGCGCCAACAGCGCGACGTCGGACCTGGTGAAGGAGTGGGGTGAAAAGGAGAAGGTCGAGGTCGCGGTCGACTTCATCACCAGCCAGGGCAACAAGCTGCTGCTGACCGGCGCGGCCGAATCGCAGGCGCGCTCGGGCCACGACATCATCGCGCTCTCGACCTGGCTGCCGTCGCGCTACGCCGAGCAGCTGGTGCCGATGAACGACGTCATGGAGCAGCTGGTCAAGGACAACGGCGCGGTCAACGCCACCGTCGAGTATCTCGGCCACATCAAGGGCAAGTGGCTCGGCGTGCCGGCGACCGTCGGCAGCCAGATCAAGGGACCGTGCTCGCGCCTCGACTACATGAAGCAATATGCCGGCATCGACGTGCAGGCGATGTACCCTGCGGGCTCGCCGCCCAAGGCCGACGCCTGGACGTTCGATGCCTTCCTCAAGGCGGCGGAGGCCTGCCAGAAGGGCGGGCATCCGTTCGGCATCGGGCTCGGCGTCACCGCCGACAGCGTCGACACCGCGGGCGCCGTGTTCCACGGCTTCGGCGCCGAGCTGGTCAACGCCAAGGGCGACATCACGGTGAAGAGCGACAACGTCCGGCAGGCGCTCGAGTTCTACAAGAAGCTGATGGGCTTCATGCCGCCCGACGTGCCGGCATGGGACGACGCCTCGAACAATAAGTTCCTGGTGTCGGGCCAGGCCTCGCTGATCATGAACCCGCCGTCGGCCTGGGCGGTCGCCAAGCGCGATGCGCCCAAGGTCGCCGAGCAGTGCTGGACGCACGGCTTCGCCCAGGGACCGAAGGGCCGCTTCGCGCCGTTCACGCCGTACTTCTGGAGCATCTGGAACTTCAGCAAGAACCAGTCGGCGGCCAAGAGCCTGCTCGCCCATCTGTCCTCGGCGCGCGCCTCGGAGAAGATGGTGGTGGCATCCGGCGGCTACGACCTGCCGTCGTTCGACAAGCTCACGCTGTTCAAGGTGTGGCAGGAGGAGGGGCCGCCCAAGGGCACGCTCTTCCACTATCCCAACCCGTACAACCACCAGATCCTGTCGGTGGCGGGCGCGCCCGCGCCGCACTCGATCGGCGAGCGCATCTACACCCAGGCGACCATGACCCAGATGGCGGTGCGCTACTTCAAGGGTGAGGCGATGGACAAGACCCTCGCCTGGGCCGAGAGCGAGCTCGAAGGCTTCATGCGCAACTGACGGGTGCGCGGGCAGCGGGAGGCGGCGCTAGGGCGAAGCCTCCTGTCCGTCGAGCCATTTGCGCGCGAGGTGCAGCTCGCTGAACAGTTGCATCGGCCGGTCGGCACCGGCCAGCGTCATGTACATGCGCGCCCGCTCGTAGGCGGCCGGCGAGGACGCCACGATCGCCAGCGGGCCCATCTTGCTGGTCCTGGCATAGGCGCGGATGCGCGCGCCCAGGATCATCATCTCCTTGTCGTCGAGATCGAGCGTACCGTGCGTCAGGTCGAAGATCTTGCGGTAGGGCATCGCTCCGTCGACCACCACGGCATCGAGATATTCCTGCATGTCGACGAGGCCGACCGAGTCGCGCGCGACCGCGAGCACCAGACGCGTCGGATGCGAGATCGTCCAATTCACCGGCATGGCCGATTTTCTTCCCCCCGGGGCGCGACTATGCATCAAAGTTCCGAAGTGCGACAGTCCCGGAGGGGGAGTGCGACCATGCATAAAACGATCGTCACCATCGGCCTGCTTGCCGCCGCCATGCCGGCGTCAGCGGGCGACTTCACCCGCGAAGAGGTGACGATGGGCGCGCACAAGAAGATGGAGACGACGCTGTTCGTGCCGAACGGCGCCGGCCCGTTTGCCACGGTGCTGGTCCTGCACACCAGCGGCGGCATCACCGAAGCCGACCGCGGCTACTGCGGAAATCTCGCGCGCGAAGGCTATATCTGCGCCGCGCCTGCCTTCCTGCGCGCCTACGGCATCACCAACGAGGAGCTGCGGCGCCGGTCGTTCACGGTCGACGCGCATTCGATCGTCGAGGATTTCGTCGCCATCATCGGCGAGCTGAACGCACTGCCCAAGGCCAGGAAGGGCGCAACCGGCGCCGTCGGCTTCTCCAATGGCGGCTTCTTCGTCGCCCTGCTCGCCGCCACGCGCCACATCCGGGCCGGCGTCTCCTATTACGGCGCGCTCGACGGCGCGCGCACCCATCCCGACCTCGACGTCTTCCGGCAGCGCTGGACGAAGGAAAGCTCGCCGCTCCTCGTTCTGGCCGGCGAGAACGACACCACCATCGGCAAGGATCCGCCGCAGAAGCTGGAGGCGATCATGCGGAACGTCGGCGCGCCCTACGAGATCAAGTGGTACCCCAATGCCGGTCACATCTTCGACCGCACCGGGACGACGGGCGCGGGCAACGGCGCGGCGGCGGCCGATGCCTGGCAACGCACGCTCGCTTTCCTGCGCGCCCACGGCGTCTAGCAGGGCGGGCGCAGGGCGCTGTAGGCGGCGAAGCTTTGCCGCAGGCCCTGCTTCAGCGCCAGCCGGCGGCGGAACAGGCTCCGCATGTAGCGCCGATCGCTGCGCAGCATGCCCATGCCGATCGACTTGGCGATCTCCTGCTCCTCGACCTGCAGGTGGCTGAGCCAGAGCAGCACGCGGCCGGCCTTGTGCTCATGCGGCAGCGACGCGGCCTCGTGACAGGCCGGATCGAGAAAGCGGTCGAAGGCGCCGTCGACGCGCAGCGCGCGGGCCAGGCGCCAGAAATCGGCCCGTGCATGTGCGACCTCGGCCTCGCACAGCGCCAGCGCCCGGCGGCGCCAGCCCAGCGGCCGCCGCGCCGCCCGGATGCGCTCCAGCGGCGAGGACGAGACGAGCGGAGAAGCGAGAGTGTCGGGCATCGGGTTAAGATGACACCCTAGCAGGTAGTTAATCCGCAGTCAAGAAAGTTGATTAACTGCGACAAAGCGACCGAGATTCATACGCTGTGCAACTCACAGACGTCGATGGCATTCCTGAAACACGATGACCACGCGTTCCGGTCACGCCGCTCAGGTGGAGGAGCTGCGCGACCTCGCCCGGCGAGCCCGGCGGCTTGCTGCTTCTCTTCATCAGGAAACCGAACGATTGAGGCTCGAACGGCACGCCGAGGAGCTCGACCAGCAGGCCGACCAGCTCGAGGCCAAGGCCAAGGAAGGCGACTGCTAGTCCATTCGCTTCTGGCCGTCGAGCCAGGCGCGGACCTGCGCGAGGTCGGCCACGCCCTTCAGCACTGTGCGGGTTCCGTCGCGCGAGATCAGCAGCGTCCGCGGCAGCTCGCCCGACCAGGCCGGATCGATCTCGTAGCGCAGCCGCTCGACGAAGCGGTCGGCGAAACTCCAGCTCTCGACGGCTCCCAAGCCCGCCCGATCGAGGGTCGCGGCGACCTGCGTGTCGGCCTGCGGCACCGGATCGGCGGCGATCATCACCAGGCGGAGATCGGGCCGCTCGTTCTCGAGCTTGCTCCACTTGGGCAACTCGGCGAGGCAGGGCGTGCACGTGAGGCCCCACAGATGCACGACGATCGCCTGGCCCCGATGGGCGGCCGCGATCCTGGCCCAGCTACCGCGCTCGAAGGCAAGCGGCTCGCCCGCGAGCGCCGTCGTCGCCTGAACGAGCAGCGCCAGCAGCGCGAGAAGGGCGGCTCTCACCGTTCTGCTCCCAACGCGATCAGGCGATAGCCCTCGCTCTTGGTCAGCCATGACAGGAACGCCTGGTCGCCGTGCGCCACCAGCAGCGGATGGTCGGATGCATCGGCAGTCTTTGCGACGGTGCGCGCCGCCGTCCAGCTACGGCCGTCGTCGCGGCTCATCTGCCAGCGCACGACCGACTTTGCGCCGTCGAACTCCTTCCACACCAGATGGATCGTGTCGCCGACCGCCAGCAGGTAGGGCCTCGACGGCTGCTTGTCGGGCGCCGAGAGTGCGCGGGGTTCGCCGAACGCCACCTCGCCATTGGCGGCGCGGGCGTAGAACAGGCCCTGCCGCCTGCTGCCCTCGGTGAACCAGGCGGCGTGATAGGAGCCGTCGGCCGCGATGGCGAGGCTCGGGCCCTGATGCGGACAGGCCTCGATCTTCCAGTCATCGACGCTGACCCGCCGCAGCTTGCCCGGCGCAGTCGCGTTGTCGAGCGTCACGACGGCATGGTCGCGCACCGAGCCCGGGAAGACGTTGCGGAACAGGATGGCGGGCCGTCCGGGGCCGGCGAAGGCAAGGCCGAGTCGGCAGCATTCGCAAGTGTTGTCGGCGGCGATGTGCGTGGCGCCGAACGGGGCGTCGCTGCTGTCCGACCAGGCATAGGCGAGCGATGCCGTGGGCACCGTGCGCCTGTTGCGCTTGTCGAGCCAGGCCGCGAACACGCGGCCGTCGCTGTCGATCGCCGCCGACTGGAAGCGCTGGCTGGTCGCATCCGGCGTGATCGGGAGCGAGGGCGCGAAGCTCTTGCCGCCGTCGTCGGAGTGCGTGACGTAGACGCGGCCGTTGAACTTCTCGTCCTGGAACAGCGCGTAGGTGACGACCAGCCGGCCCTGGCGGTCGATCAGGATCTGCGGCCGCGAATCGGGACCCCAATCCATGCTGACAGGGCCCGGCGTGACCGAGACCGGCGTCGAGAAGGTCTTGCCGAGATCCGACGAATGCGAGACCAGCACGCGGTCGGCGGTGCCGCGCGCCAGCCACAAGGTGCCGTCGGGCGCGAAGGCGGGCGTGGCGGTGAACGCGTCCGGCGCCTTGCCGTTCATGCCATGCATGTGCTCGTGGCCATCATGCGCGGTGGCGATGGCGGCGCCGGTGAAGAGGGCGAGAACCGACAACAACAGGGTACGCATCAGAACCTCGCGCGCAGGCCGACCAGGGCAGTGAACGGCATGCCCAGCGCCGGAATGGATGTGTTGCTCACGGTCGGTCCCTCGAACGAGGTGAGCGTATAGCCGGATGCCAGATACTGCACGTTCGTCAGGTTCTGGATCGTGCCGTAGAGATCGACCGACTTGTTGAAAGAATAAGTGGCGCCGAGATCGATCAGCGTCGCCGCTTCGTTCAATTGCGTGTGAGCGGTGTTGGCCCAGTAGGCCGGGAACGACTTCAGGTTGACGTTGAGCGCCAGCTCGGCGATCGGCCGCCATTCGGCGCCGGCATTGATCGTCCAGATCGGCACCTGGCCGAGCTGCACGCCGGTGCGCTCGAGATTGGGCACGGTCGAGCTCGTGAGATAGGCGGTCGTGCTGGTGAACGAGCCGGTGAAGCGCAGTTGCTTCAGCGGCTGCCAGCCGCCCAGCACCTCGAAGCCCTGGAACACCGCGCTGCCGACATTGATGTACTGGTTGACCGAGGTGATGCCGCTCAGGCCGGCCGCGGTGGCGAACGGCGCGGCGCAGGCGGCGTTGGACGAGCAGACCGCGACGAAGTCGATGAAATTGTCGAGGTTGTTGTTGAACCAGGTAGCCGACAGCGTGAACTCGCGCCACGTGAAATCGGCGCCCACTTCCTCGCCGATGTTGGTCATCGGCTGCAGGTTGGGATTGGTCGTGGTGAACGAGGCGCCGCTGGCAAAGCTCCGGTACATCTGGTTCATGCCGGGCGCGGAGAAGTTGCGGTAGGCCGCGGCGCGCAGCACCAGCTGGTCGGTGGCGTAGTACTTCACGCCGAGCCGGGGATCGAAGCTCGCATACTGCGCGTCGGGGATGAAGGTGTTGGTGGCCGAGTTGACGTTGAGCACGCTGGCATTCACCGCCTGGAAGAAGTCGCCGCGCACGCCGAGCGTCACGTCGACCGGCACGGCAGAGGGCCGCCACGTGCCCTGCGCGAACAGCCCCTCCAGCCGGTGCTCGCCGTGGGCGACGAACATGGTCGGCGCCGCCGTGGCGCTGGCGAACAGGCTGTTGTAGTCGGCGATTTCGGTGCGCCGCGCATCGATGCCGATCTTGACGTCCTTCACCTCGCCCGCGTCGAACTGCCAGAACAGCGAGCCGCCCTGGTTGTTGTTGGGCGCCTGCTCGATCTGGCTGACGAACTGGTTGGTAGCGCTGGTGTTGACCAGCGAGTAGCTGCCGTTGCTGGCGTTGATCGTGCCGAACGTGCCGCCGCCCGCCCAGGCGCTGAAATTGAGCGACGAGCTCTTGTCGTCGAACTGATGCGTGGCGCCGAGCAGCAGCCGCCACGTCGACCACTGGTTATGGGCGATGTTCCACACCAGCCCGTCTTCGTAGGCCTGGTGGAAATAGGCCTTGGCGAACAGCTTGTTGGCGGCGTCGGGCGCGAGATAGGCCGAGAAGTTGACGTTGTCGGCCTTCGACGCGGTCGGCACCAGGTTCGAGTTCTGGAACTGCGAGGGCGTGAGGTTGTAGCCGTTGCTCTGGGCATGGCCGTAGCTCAGTCCCGCCCGCAGCCGGTCGTTCGGCACCCAGCTCGCGTCGGCCTCGCTGTTGGTGGTGTTGTAGCTGCCGTAGTTGATGTCGAGCGCGCCGCCGGTGTGCGAGGGCTCGCGGGTCACGATGTTGACGATGCCGCCCATTGCCATGTTGCCCCACAGGCTGGTGGCGCCGCCGCCCCTGATCACCTCGATGCGCTCGATCGAGGCCTTGGGGATCAGGCTCCAGTCGACGGTGCGGAAGAACGGGTCGTTCATCGGCACGCCGTCGAGCAGCACCAGCGTGTTGATGGTGGTGCTGGTGCCGAAGCCGCGGATGTTGAACGGCTGGCCGGTCGGATGGAGCTGGCCGGTCGGGATGGTCGGCACCCAGACGCCGGGAATCCGGCCGACGATCTGGTCGACGCCCGTCTCGGGCATCGCCTGGATCGCGTCGCGCGTGATCACGGTCGTGCTGACGTCGAGCTTCTCGATCGCCGAGCCGCGGCCGGCCGTCACCGTCACCGCCGGCAATTGCTGCGCCGGCGCCGGCGTCTGGGCATGAGCCAGAGGGGACACGACAAGTGCAGCCACGACGACCGCACGACGACAAGACATGGGACACTCCTTCGACGGAAAGACACGCGGCCGCGGACGGGCGGCCGGCTCAGGTCTCTACGCGAAGGAGGGCGGACCGCGCGGGCTCGAGGGGCCGTCGCGGATGCCGACGGCGGCGGTGGGCTCGACGGCGACGAGCGGCCGCGACGCGAGCGCGACCGGCGGCAGCACGATGAACTGCTCGGGCGGCGCCAGCAGGGCGGGGGCGAAGGCGAGTCCCAGGCAGCATTTGTGGTCCTGCGCGATCGTCGGAGCCGAGCCCGAATCGTTGCCCTGATCGGCGGTCGGCGTCGTGCACAGCACGGTCCACAGGGTCGACGGCGTGGCGTCGCGCATCAGCGCGGCATGCGCCAGCGGCTGCAGGAAATTGAAGGTGATCGCGAACAGCGCGGCCAGGAGCGCGGCGGCGCGTGCGCCGCTCACCTTCCCGGTCCCGTTGCGCTGGCGATCCCCGTCCATCGGCGCAGTCTATACCCCGCCGCGGCGGATCTCGGTGATCACGTGCGCTTTACCCCACTTCTTGCGGCTCAGCTCGAACTCGCGATTGGGGTTGAACTGCCGCACCTTCCATTGGTCGGCGCCCGGCCGGACCAGCCGCTTGACCAGCGCCAGCATGCCTTCCGGCCCCTGCTGGATGAACACGCAGTCGTTGCCCGGCCGCACCGGCAGGTGCGGGTTCACCACCACCTGGTCGCCGTGCTCGATCGCCGGGCTCATCGACGCGCCGATCACGTAGAACGCATAGGCGTCGCGCACGCCGGTCATGCGGTCGGAGCGGCGGATGTAGTCGATCGGGTCGGGCGTCAGCACCAGCGCGCCGTCGTCGCCGGCCTGCGCCGAGGCCCACACCGGCAGGTCGGGCCGGCCGATCGGCGCGCCGAGCGGCATGATCGGCGAGCGGCCGGCGATGGCCGGTTCGCCCGACGCCTGCGCCTCGGCGAGCCCGGTCGCCACCGCCGGATCGAGGTCGAGGATCTGGATCAGGCGGCCGAGTTTGCGCAGGTCGGGCACGTTCTTGCCCGACTCCCACATGTTCACGGCCGATTTGGAAATCTCGAATGCGTCGCCGAGCTGCTGCTGGGTCAGTCCCTTGGCCTTGCGGGCGGCGCGAATGGCCTCGCCTAAAGTCATATGTCCATCATGACTTTACGGTCAATCGACGTCAATGGGCGAGCGTGGCCGACTGTGAGCAGATCGTAGATCGCCCGGCAGGTCGGGCAGCCGGCACGCGGCGGCGGCGGGGCGAGTTCCAGGACCTCGGCCACGTCGAGCTCGAGCAGCCGCACCAACGCCGCGAACCGGCGGTGGTCGGGGACGTTGCGTCGGGTTTCCCACATGCTGACCGCGTGCTTGGTGATGCCGAGCTGCGCCGCCACATCGGCCTGCGTCAGCCCTTTTGCGCGCCGGGCGGCACGTATGGCGGCCGCCAGTCCATTAATCGCTTCGGGCATGTCGTTCTTTCCGGTCCATCGAGTCGATCGATTATCGAATTTATAGTTGACTTAACGATAATAGTCAATTAATATCTTCACGTGCACGACAACGAGGAACTCGACGGCGAGATCGCCGACATGCTGGCCGACCTGGTGCGCGGGCCGGAGATCTGCCCCTCCAACATCCGCATCGCCCGGCGGCTGGGGATCGGCGTGTGGGAGGTGCAGACCGCCTTCGAGCGGCTGCGCAGCAGCGGGCAGATCGACTGGGTGATCCATCGGCTGGGCAAGGATCTCGGCCGGGTCAGGGTCGTCACCCTCCTGCCGAGCGGCGCCCAGACGCGGCTGCCGTCGCCCGACGACCACCGAAGGCGCCCGCCCGATCCGGCGCTCGAGGCCGCCAAGACCATCCTTCGGCGCAAGGGCTGCATCGTCTTCGATTGCGAGGTGACCGAAGGCAAGCGCGGCCGCGGCCTGATCCGGGTCGACCATCGGCGATTGAAGCGCGCCGACGTGCTGGCGATGGCCGCCAAGGTGACGTTCTGATGGGGGCGGGCTGATGGCGCGGCTGCCTTACCTGCAGCTCTGGGTCGGCGACTTCATGGCCGACACCCAGCACCTCGATTGCCGCGAGACGGGCGCGCTGCTGCTGCTCCTGTTCGCGGCCTGGACGTCGCCGGCCGGCGGCCTGCCGGACGACGATCGGCAGCTTGCCCGCCTGGCGCGCTGCACGGCAGCCGAATGGCGGCGGCTGCGCGAGGCGGTGCTGGCTTTCTGGCATCGCGGCGAGGATGGCTTGTGGCACCAGAAGCGGCTCGACGAGGAGCGCCGGTCGGCGTCGCAGAAGACCAGCGCCGCCCGCCTCTCGGCCAACGCCAGGTGGTTGAAGAACAAGCAAACCCAGGCTGCGGACGCAATGCCGGCGCAGCGCGTCCGCACTGCTCATCAGAGTCAGAGCCATATCCAGAGCCATAAAGATCATGAAAGCGCCCCTGGCGTGCGCGCGCCCGGGGAGGGCGCGCCCGCGGCGGGGCTTCGGCTCGACGGTCCCGACGGCATCTGGAAGCTGCGGCTGCTCGGCCATCGCCCCGGTGCGGCGTGGAAGCCCGAGCACGGCCCGGCGCCGGAAAGCGGCGAGGACAATCCCAATCTCGACCCCGGCCAGCGCCTCGAATGGCGGCGTTATTGGGGGATCGCGTGAGCCGCCAGCGTCGCTCGATCGACGTCGCGCGTGCGGCCATGGCGGTCGCGCTGCTGATCGAGCGGCGGACCGGCAAGCCCTGTCCGACGCTCGACGAGCTGGTCGACTACACGACGCTGCCGCACCGGCGCGTGTGGTGGTTCATCGAGCGCCTGCGCGAGCGCGGCCTGATCGACGTCGAGGAGCGCGGCACGCACGTGCAGCGCCAGCGCCGCATGCGGGTGTTCTGCGGCGATTGGACGGACTGGACCGAGCGGCGGCCGCGCCGCGACCGGCCGCCGGAGAGTTGCGAGGGAGAGGAGGCAAGCGATGACGGACATGCGTGAGCTGGCCGAGGGCTATAGCGCCGAGGCACTGCACAAGATCGCCGAGCTGATGCGCGAGGCCGCGAGCGAGCAGGTGAGGCTCGCCGCCGCCCGCGAGCTGCTCGACCGCGCGCACGGCAAGCCGCGCGGCGAGTCCGGCGGCCCGCCCGGCAAGACGCTGGCCGAATTGATCGACGAGGCAAACGGGGCAACGCCATGACGCTGCCGCCACCCGACAAGCTCAGGCTGTGGAAGGAGGACCCGCGACGCTTCGTGCGCGACGTGTTCGGCGTCATCCCCGATCCGTGGCAGGACGACGTGCTGGAGGCGTTCCCGCACCGCCAGCGGCTCGCCATGAAGGCCTGCAAGGGGCCGGGCAAGACGGCGGTGCTGGCGTGGCTCGCCTGGAATTTCCTGCTGACGCGGCGCGAGCCCAAGATCGCGGCGACCTCGATCACCTCAGACAATCTCGCCGACAATCTGTGGGCCGAGATGGCCAAGTGGCAGCAGAAGTCGCCGCTTCTGCAGTCGACCTTCGAGTGGGGCAAGACGCGCATCACTAGCCGGCAAATGCCCGAGACATGGTGGATGAGCGCGCGCAGCTGGGCCAAGACCGCCGACGAGAGCCAGCACGGCAACACGCTCGCCGGCCTGCACGCCGACTACATCCTGTTCCTGCTCGACGAGTCGGGCGGCATTCCCGACGCGGTGATGGCGTCGGCCGAGGCGGCGCTCTCGTCGTGCACGGAGGGTCACATCGTGCAGGCCGGGAATCCGACGCATCTCGAAGGCCCGCTCTATCGCGCCTGCACGTCGGAGCGGCGGCTGTGGCACGTCACCGAGATCAGCGCCGACCCCGACGATCCCAGGCGCAGCTCGCGCGTCAGGCCGGCGTGGGCGAAGGAGCAG
>Ga0070741_10015571_pt1 | contig 12851 bp, 12 predicted proteins | sample Coa_R1_4_FD_66440 | JGI IMG/M metagenome (GOLD analysis project Ga0070741, IMG submission 66440) | Surface soil microbial communities from Centralia Pennsylvania, which are recovering from an underground coalmine fire - Coalmine... | ecosystem: Environmental > Terrestrial > Soil > Unclassified ...
CGGGCGGGGAGGCTCGGGACGCCCCAAAGCCCAACGAAAGGGCCTACCGCCAGGAAACCAAGACAGCTGCATGGGTTGCTCGGGGCACCTGAGCCCGAGGGGCTGACGGTGGCTGGAGGCCTCGGCTTCCGGCGAGCCGGAGGTCCCTCGGGTTCTTCTATGTGCCGGTCGTGCATGCGCCGCTATGCGGCTCCCGAGCTCCGACTGCGGGGCTACGGCCGATCGCGCGTGGCCCGAACGGTCGCGGTGGTGGGCCGGGGCGTTCGGATCTCGCTTGTACGTGCCGGAGCGGGGCGATAGGTTTGCGCTCGGTCGTGGACATCGAGCACGCCTCCGCACGAGACGCTCAGGCAAAGCGCGATCTCATCCTGGATGTGGCCATGCGGCACTTCGCAGAGCACGGCTACCGCGGCGCTCGCGTCGAGGACATCGCGGCGGAGGTCGGCGTGGCCAAGGGGACGGTCTTCCTGCACTTCGGCAACAAGGAGGGCCTGTTTCTCGCCGCATACGAGCGGGCCGTCCGCATGCTGCCGGCGTGGCTGGACGCACCGGGGGAGGTCGTCGAGCAGGGATTCTGGGCCGTTCTCGAGTACTGGCTCCGACGGACGGAGCAGTTCCTGTCCGAGGAATGGGTGCCGAACCGGGTCGCGATGATCGGCCGCTACGACACGGGGCTTGGTCTCCGCCGCCCGATCAGCCGGTTCATGCGCAGCGAGGACCCGTACGGGACGCTCGAGCTCGTGGAGTTCGGGGTGCGTCGAGGTGAGATCCGCGACGACGTCGACGTCGAGATGCTTGCCTCGATGCTCGACTGGGTGGCCGAACGCTTCCAGGATGCTCTCGGCGCCGAGGAGCTCGACCCCGGCCTGATCCACCGCAAGCCCTACCGCCCCGAACGTCGCGAGGTCAGGATCCGCGAGTTCCTCGAGGTGCTCCGCGGGGGCATCGCCGCCCGCTGACCCACCGACTCCTATACTCGGGCCGCATGGCCGGACGGACGATTCCGTGAGCGGTTCGGCGTTCCGCGCGCTCGTCGGCTGGGTGACCTCGCACCCCTGGTTCCGGCGCGTCGCCACCGGGACCAAGCTCGGACGAACCGTCGCGTCCCGGTTCGTCGCCGGCGAGACCCTGGACGACGGCATCGAGGCCGTCCGGGCCCTTCGGGAGCAGGGGATCGGCGCCGTGCTGGATCACCTGGGCGAGAACGTCTCGACGCCCGATCAAGCCGCCGAGGCGGCCGAGGCATACATCCGGGCGCTCGAACGGATCCGCAAGGAGGACGACCTGGACTGCCTGATCTCCGTGAAGCTCACGCAGCTCGGGCTCGACCTCTCCACCGATCTGTGCCTCAGCCACCTCGAGCGGGTCCTGCAGGTGGCCGAGCAGGACGGCACGCTCGTGATGATCGACATGGAAAGCTCCGCCTACGTGGATCGAACGTTGCAGGTTCACCGCGAGCTCCGCGCCCGGCACGATCTGGTCGGCGTCTGCCTCCAGACGTACCTCCGGAGGACGCCGCGCGACATCGAGGCCCTGCCCGAGCGCTCCATCGTCAGGCTGGTGAAGGGGGCCTATCGCGAGCCGCCCGAGGTCGCCCTGCCCGACCGCCGGGATGTCGACGCCGCGTTCGCGCGCTGCTTCACCACCCTGTTATCCCGCGGCCACGCCGTTCACGTCGCGACGCACGATCCGAAGCTCATCCGCGGGGCGCGTCGGGTCGTGGAGCGCGACGGCATCCCCTGGTCGCGAGTGGAGTTCCAGATGCTGTTCGGGATCCGGCGGGATCTGCAGGCCGAGCTCGCCGGGGCCGGCCTCCCGATACGGGTCTATGTGCCGTACGGAAGCGAATGGTATCCCTATCTCACTCGACGCCTCGCCGAGCGACCTGCGAACATGTGGTTCTTCCTGTCCAACGTGGTGAGAGTCCGATGAACGCGCACGACCGTCGTGGGGCCGGGGCGAACCCGTGCTGCCGTGCCGGAGGTGCCGGGTGAGCGGGCGCAGGGTCGCCTTTCTCGGCGGTGGCAAGATGGGCGAGGCCCTCGTGTCCGGCTTGATCCGGTCGGGCGGTCGAGCCGTGGACGAGATCACGGTGACCTGCCGCCGCGAGGAGCGGGCGCGGGAGCTCGCCGAACGTTACGGGGTAACGACGACGCTGTCCAATCCCGACGCGGTGGCGTGGGCGGACACGCTGGTCCTGATGGTCAAGCCGCAGGATATGGAGGCGCTGCTCACCCAGATCGGCTCATCGGTGCGTCCCGAGCAGCTGGTGATCAGCTTCGCGGCCGGCGTGCGAACGTCTTTCGTGGAGAAGTACCTGGCCGGCGAGGTTCCGGTCGTCCGGGTCATGTCCAACGTGGCCGTCCTCGTCGACGAGGCGATGTCCGTGGTCGCTCCCGGCTCGCACGCGGAGGAGCGCCACCTCGACGTAGCAGAGGAGCTCCTCGGCTACGTGGGAAAGGTCCTGCGCCTGCCCGAGGTGCACCTTGATGCCATCACGGCCACCAGCGGGTCGGGCCCCGCGTACTTCTTCCTGCTCGCCGAGGCCATGATCGAGGCGTGCATCCTGCTCGGGCTGTCGCGCGACGTTGCGACGGAGCTCATCATCCAGACCATGCTCGGCTCGGCGAAGATGCTGCGCGACACGGGGCGGCACCCGGTCGAGCTCCGAGAGATGGTGACCTCGCCCGGCGGAACCACGATCGCGGCGATCCGCGTCCTGGAGGAGACCGGTGTCCGGGCTGCGTTCCTGAATGCGATCGACGCCGCGCGCCGCCGAAGCGCGGAGCTCGCTCAAGGCGGGGACGAGGACGACGAGTAAGCTTCTGCCCCGACCCCGACGCAAGGAGAGGATTGATGGGACGCGGTGACCGTCGCAAGGTGCGCTGGGCCCACGACCGCGAGCGGCGGAAGAAGGAGCGGGAGGCGCGCCGGGCGGCCGAGCAAGGGGCCGCGCGCAAGGCCGCCCGCAAGAAGTAGGACCGCCGCCGTCAGCCCGTCGGCCGGCCGATGGGGTTGGCGAGCACCCCGATTCCCTCAGCGTCGAGCTCGATCCGGGCGCCCGGCCAGATGCGCTGCTCGAAGCCCGGAATCTCGAACGGACCCGACGCGAACGTCTCCCCGGCGCCGAGCGACTCGATGCGCGAGGCGCGAGCCACGTCGGCGATCAGGCTGCGCGCGGTGCCGTTCAGGTTCCCCTTCAGCCACTCTTCCCCGTCCACCCGCACCGTCACGTACACGGTCTGTGGGTCGATCTCGTCGGGAGTGACGACGCACGGGCCGACCGAGACGGGAAGCGGTTCCGGGCGAGAGGTCGGGTCTCCGCTCGAGTCCCGAACCGACCAGTCGTTCACGAGCGTGTAGCCGAAGACGGCCGACGGCGCGGCGTCCGGATCGAGGTTCCGCACCGGGCGCCGTAGGATGGCCGCGATCCTGGGCTCGTACTGTAGCCAGCCCGCGCCCGCGGGCCACGGCACCTCCTCCTCCGGACCGACCACCCTGCGCAGGCCCTCGACGGCGTCGCGCGTGCGGAGCGAGGTGGGCAGGAGGGGCGCGAGCAGACGCGCGCGGGGAACGACGAAGCGGTCTGCCTCGTCCCGCTCGAGGGCGGCCCGGGCGGCATCGAGCACCGTCCCCCCGTTGCTCGCGACCAGGGCCTCCATCGTGGAGGGGAAGGCGGGATGCCCGACCAGATCGGGCAGGTCGACGACCTCCCCCCCGAGGAACGCTCCCAGTCGCCGGTGCCCCCTCCGGTCGAAGGTCACGAGCCTCAAGGGAGGCCGATGATACGCCCACCCGACGGCGGTTTCTCGATATCCGTGGGTCAGTTCGCCGGCTCCCCATGGGACCCCCGGACTTGGGGAGACTTCCGGAGCACGGATAGGATAGGGGTGGACCTCGGACGTCTCTCGCGCAAGGAGGCGACTTCCATGTCGGAGCAGGGTTTCCGCATCACCTACGCCACCATGTCGGCCGACAACGAGGAGCTCCACAAGCTCTACGACCAGGGCATCGAGGTCGCCAGGTCCTGGCTGGGGCAGAAGCATCCCTTCTACGTGGACGGGGAGCCGCGCGAGGGCAGCGGCTACAAGGAGGTTCGCTCGCCCATCGATCGGGACATCGTCATCGGCGAGTTCGCGCAGGCCACGCGCGAGGACGTCCGGGATGCCATCGCCGCGGCCAAGGCCTATTCGGCGGAGTGGGGCGACACGCCCTGGCAAGAGCGCGTTGCCATCGTTCGAAGGGCTGCCGACCTCATCACCCAGCGGCGCTACGAGCTCGCCGCGCTCATGGCGATGGAGGTGGGCAAGAACCGGCTCGAGGCGCTGGGCGATGTGGAGGAGTCGGCGGACCTTCTCCGCTGGAACTGCAACGAGATGGAGAAGCACGATGGCTTCACGACTCCGATGCAGTCCCTCGGCTCGCCCGGCGAGTACTACGACGTGCTCCGTCCCTACGGCGTCTGGGCGGTCATCAGCCCCTTCAACTTCCCGATGGCGCTCGCCGCTGGGCCCTCGTCGGGCGCCCTCGTGGCCGGCAACTGCGTGGTGTTCAAGCCCGCCCACATGGGCGTGTTCACGGGGCTCAAGCTCTACGAGGTCTATCGCGACGCCGGCGTGCCTGCGGGCGCCTTCCAGTACCTCTCGGGGCCCGGGAGCGTGGTCGGGGACGAGATCGTGAACCACCCCGACGTGGGTGGAATCACGTTCACCGGTTCCTACGAGGTCGGCATGGGCATCTACAAGGGGTTCGCGAAGGACTTCCCCAAGCCGGTCATCTGCGAGATGGGCGGGAAGAACCCGACCATCGTGAGCGACAAGGCCGACCTCGACAAGGCGACGGACGGCGTGCTTCGCTCGGCCTTTGGGTTCGGGGGTCAGAAGTGTTCGGCGAACTCCCGCGTCTACGTCCACAGGAAGGTCTACGACGAGTTCCTGCGGCTCCTCAAGGACAAGACCGAGAAGATCAAGATCGGAAACCCGCTCGACAAGGACGTCTACCTGGGGCCCGTGATCGACGAGAACGCGCTCGCGACCTTCGAGGAAGCGGCGGCAGAGGCCAGGAAGAACGGAAGGATCATCACGGGTGGCGAGCGCCTCACCGAGGGCGACTTCGCCAAGGGCAACTACGTCCAGCCGACGATCGTGGAGGTGCCGCTCGACTCCTGGATCTGGAAGAAGGAGCTGTTCGTGCCGTTCGTGGCGGTGGCCCCGTACGACGACCTCGACGAGGCCATCCGGCTGGCAAACGACACCGAGTACGGCCTCACCGCCGGCTTCTACAGCGAGGACCGGGCCGAGATCGATCGCTGGCTGAACTCGATCGAGGCCGGGGTCATCTACGTGAACCGCCGCGCCGGGGCGACTACGGGCGCGTGGCCGGGTGTCCAGCCCTTCGGCGGCTGGAAGGGCTCGGGGACGACGGGGAAGGCGGGCGGCGGCCCGTACTACGTCACCCAGTACATGCGGGAGCAGTCGAGGACGGTGATCGAGGAGTGAGCGCCACCGATATCACCGACCTCTCCACTGCCGAGGCCCCGCGCCTGGTCACCGAGATCCCTGGCCCCGAGGCGACCGCCCTGATCGAGCGCGACCGCAAGGTCACGAGCCCCTCGCTCCCGCGGGCCTATCCGTTCGTTCCGCAGCGCGGGTCGGGCTCGGTCGTGGAGGATGTCGACGGGAACCTCTTTTTGGACCTGAACGCGGGGATCGCCGTTGCCTCCACCGGCCACGCACATCCCAAGGTCGTAGAGGCGATCCGGCGACAGGCCGAGACACTGATCCATTACTCTGCGAGCGATTTCTACCTCCCGATCTACGCGGAGGTGTGTGAGCAGCTCGACCGGATCTCACCGATGTCGGGCCCGACGCGGAGCTTTCTGACCAACTCGGGCACCGAGGCGGTCGAGGGCGCTCTCAAGCTCGCCCGATACCACACCGGCCGGCAGTACGTCATCGCGATGATCGGCTCCTTCCACGGGAGGTCGTACGGGAGCGTTTCGCTCACGGCGAGCAAGGTGAAGTACCGTGCCAACTTCGGCCCGATGCTGCCGGGGGTCTTCCACACATTCTTCGGCGACTTCGAGCACATCGAGGACGTGTTGTTCAAGCACCTGGTGGCCCCGCACGAGGTAGCGGCGGTCGTGGTGGAGCCGATCCTCGGCGAGGGCGGGTACGTCCCGCCTCCCGACGGCTGGTTCCCGTACCTGCGCGATCTCTGTGATCGTCACGGCATCCTGCTCGTGGTCGACGAGGTGCAGAGCGGCATGGGGCGGACCGGCAGGATGTGGGCGATCCAGCACTTCGGTGTCGAGCCCGACATCCTGCTCGCCGGCAAGGGGATCGCGAGCGGCATGCCGCTCGGGGCGTTCGTCGCCCGCGAGGATGTGATGACCTGGGAGACGGGCGCGCACGGCTCGACGTACGCCGGAAATCCGCTTTCCTGCGCGGCCGCTCTCGCCACCATCGAGCTGATCGAGGGCGGTTTGACGGACAATGCGGCTACGATCGGCGGCATGCTGATGGACGGCCTGCGGGCCGTCCAGGCCCGTCACCCGATCATCCGCGAGGTCCGCGGGCTCGGCCTCATGATCGGGATCGAGTTTCCCGATCACGATGTGGCGGCCGCCGTCGAGCAGGCGGCGTTCCACAAGGGCCTTCTGGTGCTTGGGTGCGGGGAGCAGGCGATTCGCATGTCGCCCCCGCTGGTGTTCCGCGAAGACCAGGCGAGGACCGCGCTCGAGCTGTTCGAGGAGGCGGTCGACGACGTCGAGCGCGGGGCCTGAGATGGCCGCGGGCGTCCGATCGACGGTCGCGGGTCGGGCGCGGTCGAGCGGCCGGCCGGGAGGGCCATGAGCAAGGTCGCGACGATGCGGGATGCGGTCGCGGAGCTCGTTCGCGACGGCGACACGGTCGCGATCGAGGGCTTCACCCACCTGATCTGCTTCGCGGCCGGGCACGAGATCATTCGGCAACGCAAGCGCGAGCTCACCCTCTGCCGGCTGACCCCCGACGTCATCTACGACCAGATGATCGGGGCCGGTGTTGCTCGCAAGCTCGTGTTCTCGTGGCTCGGCAACCCCGGCGTCGGCTCCCTGCACGCCGTCCGTAGGAGGATCGAGCACGCCGACCCCGAGCCGCTCGAGATCGAGGAGTACAGCCACTTCGGCATGGTCTGCCGCTACGTCGCCGGTGCGGCCAACCTCCCGTTCTTCCCGATCCGGAGCTACTACGAGAGCGACATCCCGCGCGTGAACCCGAACATCAAGCCCATGCGCTCGCCGTATGCGGACGGGGCGGAGGTGTACGTCGTCCCGCCCCTCCGTCCCGACGTGACGATCGTCCACGCACAGCGCGCGACGGCAGACGGCGACACGCAGATCTGGGGCCTGATGGGCTGCCAGAAGGAGGCCGCGTTCGCCGCCGATCGGGTGATCGTCGTCTGCGAGGAGATCGTGGAGGAGGCCGTGGTCCGCCGCGACCCGAATCGCACGGTCCTGCCCGGTGTGGTCGTGGACGCCGTCGTGCACGAACCGTTCGGCTGCCACCCGAGCTACGCCCAGGGCTACTACGACCGCGACAACGCGTTCTATCTGGAATGGGAGAGCGTGTCACGGGACCCCGAGGCGCTCGAGGCGTGGCTGAAGGAATGGGTGTACGGGCTCGAGAGCCACGCGGAGTACGTGGAGAAGATGGGAGCCGAGCGCTGGGAGCGGTTGAGGCCGGGCGCGGCGACCTCCGGCGAGGTGAACTACGGGGACTATTCGTGAGCGGCGAGGGTGAGCTCGGCTATTCGAAGAACGAGATCATGATCGCTGCGAGCGCCCGCACGCTCACCGGTGAGCGGATCTGCTTCGTCGGTGTGGGGCTGCCGAACATCGTCTGCAACCTCGCCCAGCGAACCGTCGCCCCCGAGCTGCAGCTCGTGTACGAGGCCGGTGTGTTCGGGGCGCGGCCGTCGCGCCTGCCGCTGTCGATCGGTGATCCGTCGCTCGTGACGGGGTCGACGGCGGTCACGTCGATGTTCGAGCTGTTCGCCTTCTACCTCCAGGCCGGGCTGATCGACGCTGCGTTCCTCGGCGGAGCGCAGATCGACCGCTTCGGCAATCTGAACACGACCGTGATCGGCGACTACGCCTCGCCCAAGGTGCGCCTGCCGGGCTCCGGCGGCGCTTGCGAGATCGCGATCCACGCCCGGAAGGTCCTCGTGATCATGCGACAGGCCCAGCGGTCCTTCGTCGAGCGACTCCACTTCCGAACCTCCCCCGGGCATTCGGGCGATCCGGAGCACGATCGGGCGAGAGGCTGGTTCGGGAGCGGGCCGACGAGCGTGGTCACAGACCTCGGTACCTACGGGTTCGACGAGGCGACCGGGGAGATGACCCTGCTCACCCTGCATCCCGGGGTCACCCTCGACGACGTGCGGGCGAACATGGGGTGGGAGCCCAAGGTGGCCGATGACCTCGGCGAGACCCCGCCGCCCACCGACGAGGAGCTCCGGCTGATCCGACAGGAGCTCGACCCCGAGGGGGTCTACACGAGGTAGTCGGCGACGATGAGCCACGTCTTTCACCGCGTGCTGAACCGAGAGTTGCCCAGGGCCGTTCGCGCCGTGGGCGTGTGGGTCGAGGATGCCGAGGGCAGGCGATATCTGGACGGGGCCGGGGGGGCGATCGTCTCCAACCTCGGACACGGCGACCGGACGCTGGTCGATGCGATGTCGGCGCAGGCCGGTCGAGTCGACTACGTGCACGGAACGATGTTCACGACCGAGGCGCTCGAGTCCTACGCCGACGAGATCGCCCCGCTGTTGCCGGTGGAAGGGGCGCGCATCTACCCGGTCTCGGGCGGCAGCGAGGCCGTGGAGACGGCGATCAAGCTGGCCCGCTCGTACCATCTGGCCCGGGGCGAGGACAGGCAGGTGGTCATCGGCCGAAGGGCCTCGTACCACGGGAACAGCCTTGGAGCGCTCGACGCGGGCGGGAAGGAGACGCTCCGTCGTCCCTACGCGCCGTGGCTCGGGCGGTTCCACCACGTCGAGCCCGCATACGAGTACCGCTGTACCATGCCCGGCCATCCCGTGGAGTGCGGGCTTCGCCACGCCGAGGCGCTCGAACGGGCGATCCTCGGTATCGGGGCCGGACGGGTGGCGGCGTTCATCGCCGAGCCGGTCGCGGGCGCCACGCTCGCGGCCGCCGTTCCGCCCGACGACTACTGGCCTGCGATCGCCGAGGTCTGTCGACGTCACGGCGTGCTCGTGATCGCCGACGAGGTCATGACCGGCTTCGGACGAACCGGCAGGTGGTTCGGCCTCGACCACTGGGGGGTGAGGGCCGACATCGTGACGTGCGGCAAGGGATCGACCAGCGGGTACTGGCCGTTCGGGTTCGCGGCCGCGAGCGGCGAGGTGTTCGAAACGGTGCGACCCAAGGGTTTCGTCCACGGGTTCACCTGGTCCCACAACGGCGTCGGTGCCGCGGTCGCCCACGCGACCCTTCGGCGCCTGCGCGACGATGGGCTGGTCGATGCCAGCCGGTCCATGGGTGAGCGGCTGCTGAAGGATCTCTCCACAGCGCTCGCCGAATCGCCCTACGTGGGTGACGTCCGGGGCATCGGGCTGATGGTCGGCGTCGAGCTGGTGGCCGACCGCGAACGCAAGACCCCGTTTCCGCGTGCGGATCGCGTCACGGAACGAGTCGTGGCGGCGGCCCGCGAGCGGGGGCTCCTCCTGTACTCGAGCACCGGGCACGTCGACGGGGTCGATGGTGACCTGGTGATGCTCGGACCGCCCTTCGTGCTTTCCGAGGAGGAGTGTGGGCTCATCGTCGAGCGAACCGCGGCCGCCGTCGGGGCCCTCGCCTGAGCCCGGGGCGCGGCGGTGAGCGACGCGGTGGCGCTGGTCCTGTGCCCCGAGGCGCGGATCTATAACCACGGGCCGCAGCATCCGCTCCGACCCGAGCGCGTGCTGTACACGTGGGACCTCATCACTGCGTGCGGTCTGCTCGAACGGTCGAACGTCGCGGTCGTGCACTGCCGGATCGCGACCGACGACGAGATCGAGATGGTTCACACCCCACAGTTCGTCGACGCCACGCGCCGTGCTGGTCACGGCGAGGAGGGCGAGTGGTCTCGATACGGCTACGGGCCGGGCGACAACCCGATCTTCGGCGACATGCACGAGGCGGCCGCGCTGGTCGCCGGTGCCTCGCTCGTCGCGGCCGAGGCGATCCGGAGCGGCCGGGCGCAACACGCGTTCAACGCGGCGGGAGGGCTTCATCACGCGATGCCCTCCCGGGCCTCCGGGTTCTGCGTGTACAACGACCCCGCGATCGCGATCGCGTGGCTGCTCCGCCACGGCGTGGAGAAGGTCGCCTACGTGGACGTCGACGTGCATCACGGGGACGGCGTGCAGGCCATCTTCTACGACGACCCCCGCGTGGTGACGATCTCCATCCACGAGTCGGGGCAGTACCTGTTCCCCGGGACGGGGTTCGTCACCGAACGGGGCCTCGCGGGCGCGGAGGGAACCAAGGTGAACGTCCCGCTCGAGCCGGGGACCTCCGACGAGGCATGGCTGACCGCCCTCCGCGAGATCGTCCCGCCGATCGTCCGGGCGTTCGGTCCGACGGTGCTGGTCACCCAGCTCGGATGCGACTCGCACCATACCGACCCGCTGGCGCACCTGCGGCTCACGACCCGCGCCTATCGGGAGGCGGCGCGGATCCTCCACGACCTCGCGCACGAGGCGGCAGGCGGTAGGTGGCTTGCGACGGGGGGTGGCGGCTACCAGTGGGCCCGGGTGGTTCCGCGGGCGTGGACCCTGTACTTCGCGGAGATGTGCGGGGCGGAGCTTCCCGACGCCCTGCCCGAGTCCTGGATCGAGACCGTGGAGTTCGAGCTGCGGGGTCCCGTCCCGACGAAGTTCTCCGACGAGCCCCTGCCGGGCGACGAGCTGGATCCCCGGACCGGGGACGTGATCGCCCAGGTGAAGCGGACGTGCTTCCCCTTCTTCGGGCTGACGCCGTGAGTGCCCGGCGCGTGAAGCTCGTGTGCACCCTGGGCCCGGCGACCGGGCAGCGCGATGGGATCCGTGCCCTCGCCGACGCCGGGTGCGAGGTCTTTCGGGTCAACCTCTCGCACGGCGATCCGGAAGCGCACGCGAGCTTGATCCGCGCTGTCCGCGACGTCTCCGACGAGCTCGGGATGGACCTCGCCGTCATGGCCGACCTGCCGGGTCCCAAGATCCGACTGGGCGATCTCGCCGCGGAGCCGCTCGCGCTGGCGGCCGGGGAAACCTTCGTATTGCGTCCGGGCGGGCCCCCGGGCGACGAGATGGGTGCGCCGACGACCTACCCCGGTCTCGCGGGAGACCTGAGACCCGGGGACCGCGTGCTGCTCGCCGACGGCGCGGTCGAACTCGTGGTGCGGGCGATTCGCACCGACGAGGTGGTGACCGAGTGCGTGCGCGCCGGATCCATCCGCTCGGGCGCCGGCGTCAACGTCCCCGCGGAGCGCCTGGGCCTCCCCGCCATCACCGAGCGCGACCGGTCGGGTCTGGCCGAGGTGCTCGAGCTCGGGGTGGACCTCGTGGCGCAGTCGTTCGTTCGAAGCGGGGACGACCTCATGGGGCTCCGGGGGCTCATGGGCGACCGACTCGTCCCCATCGTCGCCAAAGTCGAGACGCGGCCCGCCGTCGAGGACTTCCAGGGGGTTCTGACCCGCGCCGACGCGATCATGGTCGCCAGGGGAGACCTCGGTGTGGAGCTCCCGATGGAGGAGATCCCGGTGCTTCAGAAGGAGCTCCTGCGTCGCTCGCGCGCCGCCGGCAAGCCCACGATCGTGGCGACCCAGATGCTGGAGTCGATGGTCCATGCGCCCCGTCCCACCCGGGCCGAGGCGAGCGACGTGGCCAACGCCGTGCTGGACGGTGCCGACGCCATCATGCTCTCGGCCGAGACGGCCATCGGTGAGTTTCCCGTGGAGGCCGCGCGCGCCGCCGTCCGGATCGCGGAGGCGGCCGAGGAGCATGCCTCCGGCTTTCGAGTCCCGGCCGAGCCCTGCCGACACAAGGACGAGGCCGCGGCGATCGCCCATGCCGCCGCGCAGATGGCCGCCGGTGATCCCGACGTCGTGGCGATCGCCTGCTTCACGCGAACCGGGCGCACGGCCGCGCTGCTCGCGACCGAACGGCCCGAGTCGCCCATCTACGCCTTCGCGCCCGACCCCGCCGTCCGTCGCGTGCTCGCCCTCAGGTGGGGTGTGCGCGCGTTCCCAGCCAGCCTTCCCGGCGACACCGACCAGATGATCGAGCTCATGGACGCCGGCCTTCGTTCCAGAGGTGTCGTCGGGGTCGGCGACACGGTCGTGATCTCGGGATCGCTTCCGGCAGGAACCACCCAGACCAACATGCTGAAGATCCACCACGTGGGCGAAACGACGCGCTGAGCTGTCGACGCCCGGGGCCGAGTCACGCTCTGGTGCCGGGCAAGCGCCGGCTCACGGTCCGAACGCCCCACCGATAGAGAGGCGGCGTGAGCACGCGGAACACCTCGAGGGGGCCGAGCCCACGCGGGATGTTCACCTCCGGAGCCCGGTCTCGCTCGATCGCGCGGACGATCGCTCGCGCGACGCGCTCCGGGCGCATCACGAGCGCTCTCGGCACGTGGGTCTGTGGGAACCCCTCGGTCCGGGCGAAGCCGGGGTTCACGCTCGTCACGAGGATGCCTCTCGGCCGGAGCTCGTAGTACAGGGCCTCGGAGAACGCGACCACGGCGTGCTTGGTGGCCCCATAGACCGAGGCCCCGGGTGTGGCGAAACGCCCGGCCAGCGACGCCACGTTGACGATGTGCCCCC
>Ga0070741_10015572_pt1 | contig 12851 bp, 11 predicted proteins | sample Coa_R1_4_FD_66440 | JGI IMG/M metagenome (GOLD analysis project Ga0070741, IMG submission 66440) | Surface soil microbial communities from Centralia Pennsylvania, which are recovering from an underground coalmine fire - Coalmine... | ecosystem: Environmental > Terrestrial > Soil > Unclassified ...
CGCGGCGCGATCGCGTTCACCGTGACGCCGTAACGGTGCAGCTCGCGTGCGAGCGCGAGGGTCAGCGACGCGATCCCGGCCTTGGCCGCGTCGTAGTTCGTCTGCCCCGCGTTCCCGAAGAGCCCCGACTCGCTGCTCGTGTTGATGATGCGGCCACTGGTCGGCTCGCCGGCCTTGGAGCGATCGCGCCAGTAGGCGGCCGCGAAGCGCGTCGGCGCGAAGTGGCCCTTGAGGTGTACGCGGATGACGGCGTCCCAGTCGGACTCGTCCATGTTGAACGACATCTTGTCGCGCAGGATCCCGGCGTTGTTCACGAGCACGTGCAGCCCGCCGAAGGTGTCGATCGCCTGCTGCACGAGCGCCTGCGCGCCGTCCCAGCTCGCGACGTCGTCGCCGTTCACGACGGCCTCGCCACCCGCGGCGACGATCTCGTTGACGACCTCCTGCGCCGGCGTGAGGTCGGCGCCCTCGCCGGCGACCGCGCCGCCCAGGTCGTTGACGACGACCTTGGCGCCCTCGGCGGCGAGCAACCGGGCGTGGCCGCGCCCGATCCCGCGTCCCGCCCCGGTGACGATGGCCACCTTCCCGTCGAGTGCACCCATGCGAAACCCTCCTTGCCCCGGCTCGGCACGCGCGGTCGGCGGGTGATCGTTGCACGCGGCGGCGTGCGACCGGCAAACGAGGCCGGCTACCGGTCGGGGTCGCGGGGGTCGCCGGGCAGGAGACCGTCGGTGAGGACGATCGGGAACGGGAGCGACGCGATCGGCTCGCCGGCGAGCGCCGCCTCCGCCGCCGGGAGGTCGTGGACCAGGAGCCCGAGCGAGATGACCCGGGGCCGTGGCTGCCCCGAACCCTCGAGCGGCGAGAGCGCCAGCGAGCAGTCACCCAGCGACACCGCGGCGACGATCGCGCCGTGGTGCGGGGCGCCGTCGGCGTCGAACGTGACCGGCAGGTCCAGCACCTCGGCGAGCCGCTTGGCGTCGGCGTGGGGGTCGCGCACGAGGGCGCCGACGAAGGCCAGCCGCTCCACCCCGACGACGGGGTCGGGCCCACCGGGGATCTCCGCGCCCCAGCGGGGGTCGTCGTCCTGGGGGTTCGCGTTCCACTCGAGCAGCACGCCCGCGGTGTCGGCCGGGTGCGTGAAGAACAGCCCGGGTCGTGGCTCGCTCGCGATGCGCACGCCCACCGACGCCAGGTGCTCCTTGGCGGCGTCGGCGTCGCCCACCTGCAGGCCCACCGAGTGCATGCCGCCGCCGAAGCGCTCGAGGAACGGCACGACCGGCGAGTCGGGCCCGGCCGGCTCGCCGATCTCGAGGGAGCCGTCGCCGAGCCACGTCATCCCACCGCGACGTCCGATGCCCGGATCCTCGACGACGTTGTCGTGCAGGACGCGCGCGCCGAACAGGCGAACCAACGGGGCGAGCGCGGCCTCGTAGTCGCGCACCATCGCGGTCGCATGGAACATCCACCGGACGTCCATGCCGGCTCCCGTCACGCGACCGTTCTACCCCAAGACGTGCCGCGGCGCCGGGTCGGCACGACCGGCGTCGCGGCCGGGTGCCGGGGATACGCTGCGCCGGTGGGAGCGCTCTCGGGGCGGGTCGCGGTCGTGACCGGCGGCAACGGCGGCATCGGGTTCGGTCTCGCCGCGGCGCTCCTCGACGCGGGTGCGGCCGTCGACATCTGGGGCCGCGACGAAGCGAAGACCGCTGCCGCGCTCGAGCGCCTCCGCCGGCCCGACCGCCCGCGCGTCACCGGGCGCCGCTGCGACGTGACCGACGAGCCCGACGTCGAGGCGGCGTTCGCCGGTGCGGTCGCCGAGCACGGCGAGGTGCACGTGACCGTCGCGAACGCCGGTCGCGGCGGTCTCGCGCCGTTCGTCGACACCACGCTGGCCGAGTGGCGGGAGCTCGTGGCGACGAACCTCGACGGCGTCTTCCTCACCTTCCGCGAGGCGGCGCGGCACATGAAGGAGCGGCACGCCGACGGCCGCGGGGGCGGCGCGCTGGTCGCGATCTCGTCCATCGCGGCGATCCACGGGGCGCCCCGGCACGCCGCGTACTCGGCGAGCAAGGCCGGGCTGCTCGGGCTCGTCCGCAGCGCCGCCGTCGAGCTCGCCCGCTACGGCGTCCGGGCCAACGCCCTGCTGCCGGGCTGGACGATCATCGACACCCACCCGGAGATGCGGGAGGACCCGGCCTTCGTCGAGGTGACGACCCGCCGGACGCCGGCCCGGCGCTGGGCGACCCCCGACGACCTGCGCCAGGCCATCGTCTTCCTCGCCGACCCCGGAGCCACCTTCCACACCGGTGACACCGTGGTCGTCGACGGCGGCTACACCATCCAGTAACGCAAGCGACGACCGGCCGGACGGGACCGGCCGAGAGGAGCCGCACGATGCGAGACGCACTGATCATCGACGGAGCCCGGACGCCCCGAGGAAAGGGCAAGCCGAACGGCGCGCTGCACGACATCCACCCCCAGGAGCTGCTCGCCCAGGTGCTCAACGCGCTCGTCGCGCGCAGCGGTTTCGACCCCTCCGACGTGGACGACGTGGTGATCGGGAACGGCTCCGGCGACGGCGACCACGGCATCTGCATCGGCCGGCTCGCCGTGCTCGCCGCCGGGTGGCCGGTCGACGCGCCCGGGCTCACGCTCAACCGGTTCTGCGGGTCGGGGCAGCAGGCGGTCGCGTTCGGCGCGATGGGGATCCGGGCCGGCTTCCAGGAGCTCGTGGTCGCGGGCGGTGTCGAGTCGATGTCGCGTTGGGTGCCGGCGGCGGGGCCGCCGGACTTCACGGCGCGCAACGAGCAGCTGCGCGCGAGGTACCCGCTCGTACCACAGGGCGTCTCGGCCGACCTGATCGCGACCATCGAGGGCTTCTCGCGCGACGACGTCGACGCGTTCGCCGTCACCAGTCAGGAGCGCGCGGCAAAGGCCCAGGCCGAAGGCCGCTTCGACGGCAGCCTCGTGCCCGTGTACCACCCCGACGGCAGCCTGGCCCTCGACCACGACGAGCACCCGCGCCCGGGCACCACACTCGAGGCGCTGGCGTCGCTCACGCCGGCGTTCGAGGGGATGGGCGCCGCCGTGTTCGAAGGGTTCGACCGGTCCTTCGACGACATGTGCCGGCAGGCGTACCCCGACGTCGACCACATCGAGCACGTGCACCACGGCGGCAACTCGTCGGGCGTCGTCGACGGCGCCGCGGCCGTCGTGCTCGCGTCGAACGACTACGCGAAGGCACACGGGTTGACACCACGCGCCCGGATCGTGATGCACGCGGTCGCCGGCACCGAGCCCGTGATCATGCTGACCGCGCCCGGGCCCGCCACCGAGAAGGTGCTCGAGCTGGCTCGGATGACGCTCGACGACATCGACCTCATCGAGATCAACGAGGCGTTCGCGTCCGTTCCCCTCAAGACGATCCGCGACCTCGACCTCGATCCCGAGCGCGTCAACGTGAACGGTGGCGCCATCGCGCTCGGTCATCCCATCGGGGCGACCGGCGCGATGCTGATCCAGACCGCGCTCGACGAGCTCGAGCGCCGCGACGAGAGCACCGCGCTCGTGACGATGTGCACCGGCGGCGGCATGGGGACGGCGACGATCATCGAACGGGTCTGAGGCGCGAATGGCACCCGCCGCCCGCGACCCACTGGCGCGCCTGCGGGAGATCTGCACCTCGCTCCCCGAGGTCACCGAACGGCCGAGCCACGGCACGCCGACGTTCTTCGTGCGCGGCAAGTCGGCGTTCGTCTTCTCGTGGATCGACGGGCACCACGACCACACGTTCGCGCACCTGTGGTGCGCGGCGCCGCCGGGCGCGCAGGAGGCGTTGGTGAAGGCCCGACCCGACCGCATCTTCCGGCCGCCGTACGTGGGGCACCGCGGGTGGCTCGGCGTGCGCCTCGACGGTCGCGTCGACTGGGACGAGATCGCGGAGCTCTGCGAGGACGCGTACCGGACGGTCGCGCCGGCCCGGCTCGTCGCGCGCCTCGACGCCGAAGACGCCGGCTGAAGCTCAGGTCCCCGGGTCGGCGGCGCCGGTCGCCTCCTCGAGCTGGCCGATCATCTCGGCGACGTCGGTCAGCAGCGGGCCGGGCGGGCGGATGACGATCTCCTGCACGTCGACGGTCGGGTGGCGCAACGAGCTCGCCAGATGGTCGACGACGACCTCCCCGACCTCGGGCGGCTCCATGTAGTTCTTGCGCATCTCGCCGTGCGCGATCCACAGCGGGAACAGCCGGCCGGCGAGCTCGAGGTCGAACTCGAGGCCGAACTCCGTCCCGATGGTGGCCCCGACCGTGACCTTCGCGAAGCGCAGCTCGGGATGCTCGACCCGGAACCCGCGGATCAGCTCCTCGAGCGCGAGCTTGCTCGCCGCGTACGCGACGAGACCGTGCCGGGGACGGCCGACGCTCTCCGACGACAGATACGCGACGACGGCTCCGGGCCCGAGGTGCGGGACGGCGGCGCGCGTGACCAGTGCCGCACCGACCACGTTGGTGTCGAGCACGCGGCGCCAGTCGTCGACCGTCGTGTCCGTCAGCAGCTTCAGCGGCGAGACGGCCGCCGCGTAGCAAAGGGCATCGAGGCCGCCGAGCGCGGCGACCGCGTCCTCGACGATGCGCCCGCAGTCGTCGGCGTCGCGGACGTCGCCGGCGACGACCGTGCCGCCGCCGGCTTGCGCGACCGCGATCTCGAGCACGTCCTTGCGGCGGGCACAGAACGCGACCTCCGCGCCCCGGCCGACGAGCTCGGTCGCGATCGCCCGGCCGATCCCCGCCGACGCGCCCACGACGAGCACCCGCTTCCCCTCGAGCTGCCCGCTCATGCTTCTGCTCCTCCCCGGGACTCGACGTCCGCGCCAGCATCGCAGATGCGAGGCTCGGGCCCGTGGGTCACGACGACGGCGTCCCGGCGCTGCGACCGTCGACGGCACGGGTCAGGGCGTCGAGCTCGTCGGACGTGCCGATCGCGATGAGGATCTGGCCGTCCCGAATCGTCGTGTCGGGTGACGGGTTGGTGTTGAAGCGGCCGTCGGGGTCGCGGAGCGCGAGCACGAGCGCACCGGTCCGATCGCGCAGGTGCGCGTCACGGATCGACTGCCCGACGATCGCGCCACCCTCCGGAACCGGAACCTCCTCGAGCCGGAACTCCAGCTCCCGGTCGTGCATGACGACGTCGAGGAACTCGGTGACGTGCGGCTGCAGCACGAAGGCGGCGATGCGCGCGCCGCCGATGCTCTGCGGGTTCACCACCCGGTCGGCGCCGGCACGCCGAAGCTTCTCCTCGCTCGCCTCAACCCGGGCACGCGCCACGATGAACAGGTCGGAGCGCAGCGCCCGCGCGCTCACCGTCACGAACAGGTTCCCGGCATCGGAGTCGAGCGCGGCGATCAGGGCACGGGCGCGCGCCAGCCCGGCGCGCTCGAGGATGTGGTCCTCGGTGGCGTCACCGAGGACCGACGGGGCATCGAGCTCGTCGAGCCGGGCCGGGTCGCGGTCGACCGCGACCAGATCGACGCCCGCCGCGTTCAGCTCCTCCGCGATCGCCCGCCCGACGCGTCCCCACCCGCAGACGATCACGTGGTCGTGCATGGCGTCGATACGCCGCTCCATCCGCCGCCTCCCGAACAGCTCGATCAGGTCGCCCTCGATGAGGCTCTCGAGCACGACGCTGAACGTGTAGAGCGCGGTGCCGACCCCGACGAGGATGAGGCCGATCGTGAACACCTTGCCCGCGTCGTCGAGCGGCCGCACCTCGCGGAACCCGACCGTCGCGATGGTGGTGACGGTCTGGTACGCGGCATCGAGCACCGAGAACCCGAGCGAGACGTAGCCGACCATCCCCACGACGAAGACGCCGAGCAGCAGCGTCAGCGCCAGCGCGATCCGCGACCGCTTCCGGACGCTTCGCGCCGGGCCGCTCGGGCCCCGCTCACTGCTCCGCGGGATCACGTGAGCGACGGTAGTTCGCGCTCAGGGTGCGGGCTCGGTCCGGTCGGCGGCGGGTGCCTGACCGGCCGCGACGACGTCGACGCGCGCGACGAAGGGGCTGAAGTCCCGGAGCCGCCGCTCGACGTCGCGGGTCAGCTGCTCGACCTCGACCCCCGTGGTCGTCGATGTCGACACGGGTCGCGACCCAGAGCTGGCGGGGCCCCACGAACGTGACGAGCAGCTCGCCGACGTGCTCGATGCCCGGCACCGCCGACAGCAGCGCGGCGATCCGGCCGTGCAGCTCGTCGGTCGCGTCCCCCGACCAGGAAGTCACGGCTGCGCCCGGCGAGCATGAGCCCGACCCCGCCGACGAGGAGCCCGATGACGATCGCGCCGGCGCCGTCGACGGCCGCGCTGCCCGTCACCTGATGGACGGCGACGGCCGTGATCGCGATGGCGTTCCCGACGACCGCGGCGACGTCCTCGCCGACACGGCGCGCACCGTCGGGTCGGAGGTCACGACCGCGGCGACCAGCTTCGCGAACGCGACCCCGAAGTTCGCGAGCAGCGCCACCAAGACCGTGCGGGCGCTCGCCGCGCCCGGGCGCTCCGCCTCGCGCCGCCCCGAGTCGCTCAACGCGTGCGGACGCCGTCGCGATGGCAGGAGCTCACGCCGCGAGCCCGGCGCGCGCCGCGGCATGCCGGCGATCCTCGGCCTCGAGCAGCGCCGCGCACACCCAACCGCCGGCGGCGCCGGACGTGAGCAACCCGAGGTGGCCCAGGGCGCGGAGGTCGACGCGCCGCGAGGTCCGCAGGTGCGCGCGCCCCGCCGGAACGAGCGGGTCCATCGAGGCGCCGACCGTGGTCCAGTGCCGGTAGTCGGCCGCGCGGCCGCCGAGTCGGGTCAGGAACGCGGACCCGGGCGCGAGGTCGCGGACGCGGGGTGTCAGCCCGAACCGGGCCCAGGGCGTCCCGGCGTGGGGTGACCCGAGCGTGACGATCGCCTCGGCACGTGCCCGACCGCCGAGGTGGTCGTGCCAGTAGCGGGTTGCGATGCCGCCCAGGCTGTGGGCGACGACGTGCACGCGGCGCGCCCCCGACCGGCGCCGCGCGTCCTCGACCCGGGCGTCGATCGACTCGGCGATGCGCGGGACGTCGGCGGCGATGCCGTAGGCCACGCCGTGCAGGTCGTGGAACCCGGCCGCCTCGAGGCGGTCGCCGAGGTGGATCCACGCGCTCGGGTTGTGGCCGGCCCCGTGGACGAGCACGACGGGGGCGGGGCGCCACGCGGGGTCGGGGGCCTCTGCACCAGCCGGTCGGCGGCCCCCGCGGAACGGCCGGCGGTACTCGACGACGCAGCCGACCATCGCGCACAGCTCCGTGCGGGCCGCCTCGACCATGTCCTCGAGCTGTTCGAGCACCACCATGACGCGTTGGTTTGTTCCCTCGACGGACGCCCCCGAACCTCGGCCGGCCGGCCGGCCGGCCGGGACCGTCGTCGGGGGTCAGCCCCTGCCGGACGACGCGCCCGAGCGGACCGTCGACGTGATCAGGGCTGCGTTCGGGTCGCGCCGGCCGCGAGCGGACCGCGCAACAGCCGGCCCGGGCGCGCACCCGTCTCCTCACCGCCCGCCAGCGTGACCTGACCGCCGACGAGGGTCGCCGCGAACCCGCTCGCCAGCTGCTCGATGCGCCGCTCCCCGGCGGGGAGGTCGTGCACGACGCGGGGCATCTCGGGCGCGACAACCGCGGGGTCGAGCACGTTGAGATCGGCGATCATCCCCTCGCGGACCAGCCCGCGGTCGGCGAGGTTCCAGGCCCGGGCGGGCTCGAAGGTGATCATGCGCACCGCCTCCTCGAAGGTGAAGTCGCCGCGGTCACGTACCCAGTGCGACAGGAGGTGCGTGTAGATCGAGCAGTCGGACATCTGGCTCACGTGCGCACCCGCGTCCGAGAAGGCCATGACGGTACGGGGGTGCTTCATCACGGTGCGCACTCCGTCGGGGTCGAAGGGTGCGATCGTCTGGACGAAGAACCGCTCGAAGTCGGACTCGATCGACAGATCGATGATCGCCTCCACGGGATCGATCCCCCGGTCGCGCGCCACCTCGGCGACCGTCGGGTTCGGGGGCAGCGGCGCGTCGACCACGCGCATCCGCTCGTAGTCGGGCTTGCGGGCCTCAGCGCCGATCGCTCGTCCGTAGTCGCCGTCGGCCGCGACCTTCACGAGGCGCTCGCGCACGGCCGGATCCTCGAGGAGACGGCGCTGTTCGTCGAGCCCGCGAGCGCGCAGCTCGCGCCATTCGGGGAGGCCGTCGAAGGGGAGGCGCGTCCGGAACGACGACATGTTGCCGATTCCCCGGCAGTGCGAGAGGCCGAACATGCGCGCGCCGGCGGCCGCGGCACGGTCGAGCAGATCCAGCACGCGCGTGTCGGACCCGGCTGCGGGGATCGCGACCGTGACACCGGTGTCGACGGCCAGCTCGACCAGCCGGCGGCTCATCTCGGCGCCCCCGTCGGGAGCCTCGTGGCGGTCCTCGACGAGCTGGAACACGCCGCCGCCGAGGTCGCCCATGACGCCGACGAGCGCGCGCACCTCGTCCCACGACGCGAGACGTGACGCCACGGGCCGGTTGTCGGAGGTCTCGTGCTGGCGCGTCCGCGAGGTCGTGAACCCGTACGCGCCGGCGCGGAGTGCGTCACGCAGCTCTCGGGCCATGAGGTCGAGATCGTCGGCGGTCGCCTCGCCGTCGAACGCGCGCTCCCCCATCGCGTACGTCCGCAACGCCGAGTGCCCGATGTTGGCGACGTAGTTGATCGCCTTCGGGCGGCGGTCGACCGCGTCGAGGTACTCGGCGAACGTCGTCCACGTCCAGTCGATGCCGGCGGCCATCGCCGACCCCGAGATGTCCTCTGCCCGCTCGAGGTTGCGGACGACCAGTGCACGCTGCTCCGGCGGTGAGGGTGCGAGCGTGAAGCCGCAGTGCCCCATGACGACCGTCGTTACGCCGTGGTAGCACGAGTAGGAGCCGCGCTCGTCCCAGAACACCTGCGCGTCCATGTGCGTGTGCCCGTCGACGAAGCCGGGCGTGACCGCGAGGCCCTCGGCGTCGATCTCGCGCGCGCCGGGTTCGCGGATCCGCCCGATCCGCGCGATGCGGTCACCGACGATGCCGACGTCCGCGGGGTACGGCGCGAGGCCGCTCCCGTCGACGACCGTGCCGTTGCGGATGACCACGTCGTACGGCATCGGGACTCCCTCGGTGACGGACCTCTCTCCATGCTCGCGCCCGGTACGATGCCGCGCCATGCGGCTCGCCCGGAACCGGAGCGTCATCTCCGACGTCGTCGACGGCAAGGCCGTCCTGGTTCGATCGTACGCCGCTCGCGTGCACTGACCGGGAGGCGGTGGAGCTGCTCGAGGACCGTTGCCGGAACGGGCGCGCCGGCGGCTCACCGCGTCCTCAGAGGATCGCGATGGGGTTGACGGGCGAGCCGGTGCCCCCGGTGATCACCAGCGGCGCGACGACGAACTGGACCTCCCAGCGGCCGGCGTCGGCACACGCGGCCGCCAGCGCCTCGAAGTCGGCGTTGTCGAGGATCGGCATCCCCATGTACGGCAGCAGGATCTGGTGCACGTGGAGCGCGACGGGCAGTCCCTTCGGGTTGGGCAGGCCCTGGTCGGCGATCGGGGCGTCCTGCATGTCCCAGACGAGCATCGCGGCGTCGGTGTCGTAGAGGAACTCGACGCACGACGCGTGCACGCCGGCCGGCGAGCCGAACCCGGGCCGCTCCCCGGTCAGGGCGACGTAGCGGCCGAACCCGCTGCGGACGAGGACGGCGTCGCCGGCGCGCGGCTCCACGCCCTCGGCCGCGGCCACGTCGGCCAGCTCCCAGCCGTGTACGGGCGCACCGGGCTCGACGTACTCGGCGCCCCGGAACCGCGGGACGTCGTAGAGGACGCCGCGCGTCACGATCCCGTCGCGCCAGAAGTCGATCGTGCCCGTGTGCTCGACCGGCATGTGGTAGTCGTCGAGCGGCTTGCCGTTCCACGCGACGTCGCGGTCGAGGACCGCCAGGTGGCACAGCGCGTCGATGTGCGTCTCGGTGAACCCGTGGATGTAGAGGGAGAGGTGGTCGATCATCCCGCCCGAACGCCGGCTGTTCACCATGTGCCGCGCCGGATACGGGTTCCCCGGGCCAGGAGAGGTGTCGACCGCGCGGGCGCACGACACGGGGCGGCCGTCGACGACACATGCGGCCGCGGCTCGACGCACCTCGGGCGTGACGAAGTTGAGCGTGCCCAGCTCGTCGTCGTCGCCCCAGCGGCCCCAGTTGCAGAAGCGCTCGGGGTACTTCGCGTACTCGTCGGCGGTCGGCGGGGTGCGGTCGGCGAGGCCCATGTCGACTCCCGTTCGTCGGCCCGTGGTCCCGGTGGAGGCTACCGACTGCCAAAGGTGCCAGCTACCGTCGGACGCGTGGCCACGGAGGTCGTGTACGACCCGTTCTCGCCCGAGGTCATGCGCGCTCCGTACCCCGTCTACCGGGAGCTGCGGGCGGCGTACCGCGTGTACCCGCTCCCGGCGTACGACGCGTGGGCGCTGACGCGCTTCGACGACGTGTGGCAGGTGCTCGCGGACCGGGCGCGCTTCTCGATCGTGGAGGGCCCCGTCTTCGCGCGGCCGCGGCTGCTGCGGCACAACGACGGACCGCCCGCGCCCCGTCCGCCCCGTCCGGTGCCGAGCTTCGCCATGGTCGACCCGCCCCTCCACACACGGTTGCGCCGCGCGATGGTCGGCCCGTTCCTGCCCGGCGCCGTCGCCGCGCTCGAACCGGTCGTGCGCGACGTCGCGCGCCGCCGGCTCGAGGAGCTCGCCGGACGCGGGACGTTCGACGTGCGCCACGACTATGCGTCGTTCGTGTCGGCCGCGGTCGCGGCACGCCAGCTCGGCTTCTCGCCCGACGAGGCGACCCAGCTCGTCGAGCTCGTCAACCGGTACGTACGACGCGACGAGGGCAGCCCCGGGGTCAGCGACGAGGGCAGCGCCGCCCGCGGGACGCTCGACGGGTTCATGCTCGACCTCGTCGTCGCCCGCCGCCGATCGGGTCCGACCGACGCGCCGGCCGACGCGCTCGACGGCCTGCTCGCGTTCACGGACACCGACGGGTCGCTGACCGACCGCGAGGTCGCCGAGCAGCTCGTCACCCTCTTCGTCGGGGGCTCCGAGACGCTGCCGAAGGTGCTGGCCGGCGCGGCCTACGAGCTGTGGCGCGCACCCGACCAGCGGCGGGCACTCGCGCGCGACCCGGCCGCGGCACCGCGCGCCTTCGAAGAGGCCCTCCGCCACCAGCTGCCCCTCCAGTTCGTGGGCCGGACGCTCCTCGCCGACGCCGAGGTCGCCGGCGTCCGGATGCGCGCCGGTCAACGGCTCGTGCTGCTGCTCATCTGCGCGAACCGCGACGAGCGTGAGTTCGCGGATCCGGAGCGCTTCGACGCCGCCCGCCCGATCGAGCGTCACCTCGGCCTCGGCCGCGGGACGCACGTGTGCATCGGCGCCCACGTCGCCCGGCTCGAGGGCGTGGTGATGCTGCAAGAGCTACTCGCGCGCGTGCCCGACTACGAGGTCGACGACGGCGACCTGCGCCGGGAGGGCTCGGAGTTCCACGTCGGCTGGGCGGCGATGCCGATCGCCGCCCGCTGACGCCGACGGGTCAGCGCTGCTGCGCGCGCTGCTCGGCTTCGTGCGCGGCCGCCTCGGCCCGCGCCCGTTCGGCCTCCGTCTCCTTCTCGGCGACGTCGCGCTGTGCTTCGGCCTTCCGCTGTTGCGCCCGACCTTCGCGGCGCATGCGGTCGTCACCGGTCAGCGCACCGGTCGCCTCCTTCACCTTCCCCTTCACGCCCTCGGCCACGCCCTTGACGGCGGCCTCGGGTCCGGTTTCGCGATCGGCCATCGTGTGCTCCCTTGCGCGTCGTTGCATCGACCTCGCGCTACCCGGGCCCAGCGGCCGAGAAACCGACCGCTCAGGCGACGCGGTCCATCTCGTCGTCGAGATCGAGCTCGTCCTCCGCGACCTGTTCGCCGCGCGACGTACCGCGGACCCACACGAAGAGCGCGCCGAGCAGGAGGAGGCCCATCCCGAACAGGACGGCGTAGCGCATCCCGACGGTGAACGCGTCGCGGGCCACACCGAGCAGCGACGATCCGTCGGGCAGGCGGCGGGCGAGCTGCACCGCGATCGCCGGAGCCTCGCGCGCGCCGTCAGCTACGGCCTTGGGCAGGCCGCCGAGGTGACCGTCGATCGAGTTGCGGTAGCCGGTGTTGAACGCGCTCCCGAGCACGGCGACGCCGAACGCGGCGCCGAGCTCGCGGGCGGTGTCGTTGACGGCCGACGCGACACCCTGCTTCGCGCGCGGCAACGACGCGATGATCGCGTTCGTCGCCGGCGTCATCGCGAGCGCGGCGCCCGTCCCGATGACGAGCGTGGCGACGAGGAACAGCAGGAACCCGCTGCCGGTCCCGAGCAGCGCGAACAGGCCGAAGCCGACGGCCGACACCGCGAGCCCGGCGCCGCCGACCAGCCGGTGCCCGTATCTCTCCGACAGCGTTCCCGAGACGGCGGCGACCGGCATGATCGCGATCGCCATGGGCAGCAGCGCGGCCGCCGCCTTCAAGGTGCCGTACCCGAGTACGAGCTGCAGGTACTGCAACGACACGAAGAAGAAGGCGAACATCGCGAAGAACTGCAGGAAGAGCGAGACCGAGCCGCTCGCGAAGCCGTGCAGCCGGAACAGGCGCGGGTCGAGCAGCGGCGCCTTGGCGCGCAGCTCGATCAGTACGAACCCGACGAGCACCGCCGCGCCACCGACGAGTCCGACGAGGGTCACCGCGTCGGTCCACCCGCGTTCGG